>WBZP01000137.1_pt1 | contig 106348 bp, 69 predicted proteins | sample 5204301 | NCBI WGS metagenome assembly WBZP01 (sample SAMN12412401, study PRJNA552823) | activated sludge metagenome | isolation source: activated sludge from nitrification reactor of wastewater treatment plant... | place: USA: Pennsylvania | collected 2017 | reverse complement strand
GCACCGCCTGCAGCTTGAACTTCGGCGGGTAGGTTGTGCGCATACGCTTGTTCATTGTCGCCCCCTGGCTATGGACAGTCTAGGATCGTTATCCTTATCTGTCCACACTCCGGGGGGCAGGTCATACCTGTTTTCTGTGTACCTGTTTTCTGTGTCCCTCATATGTACAGGTTGCGCTTCTGTTTCATATGGTGTATGATAATTTCATAATGTGGAACTTGCCGTTTGGCCAGGAACTGCCATGAGCGTGCTGCCCTTTGCCCCCGATTACGCCGCCGCACCGCCCACCGCCGGTGCACAATCTGAAGCCGCACCGGCGATCGACGTCTATCCCGGCGCGCAGAGCGTTTCGCGGGCGATTGCGCTGCTCAAGGCCTTTCGCGACGCACAGCCCGAATGGTCGCTGGGCGATTTGGCGGCGCATGTGGGGCTGAACAAGGCGACGGCGCACCGCCTGCTGGCCGCGCTCGAGGCCGAGCAGATGATTGTGCGCAACGGGCGCACCGGTGGCTACCGGCTGGGCCCCGAACTGATCGCGCTGGGCGGCAGCGCCATGCGCTCGAACGACCTGCGCACGGTGAGCCGGCCGCTGCTCGAGGAGCTGGCCGCCGAGACGGGCGAGACGATCACACTCGAGGTACTCTCAGGCGCCGAAGTAGTGATCATGGACGAAGTTTCGAGCCGCCACCTGCTTGGCCTCTCGCAGGATGTGGGCGCGCGGCTCCCTGCGCATGCCACCTCAACCGGCAAGCTGTTGGTGGCGCTGCAAGGCGCCGCCGCCGAAGCTGCGCTGCTGGCCGCCCCGCTGCCGGCGCTGGCCGCCCGCACTGTGACCACAGCCGAGGGGCTGCGTCGCGATTTTGCCCACATCCGCGCCCAGGGCTACGCCAAGACGCACGGCGAGCTGGAAGAGGGCTTCACTGCCGTGGCCGCCCCCATCTTCGATGCCGCGGGTGCGGTGGTGGCCGCGGTGAGCCTGGGCGGCCCCGATTCACGCCTGCGCGCCGCCACGCTCGAGCGCGCCATAGAGCTCACCGCGCGCACGGCACACACGATCTCCACCCGGCTTGGCTACCGTCTGGTTGAGGGGTAGGGCGAGTGAGAAGCGAGAAGGGCGAATCCGCTTGCTTGTCGCGTCGCTTTCGTGCAGGAGCAGTTGCTGATTTGCCATTGATCAACACCGGCTATTTGGCCCGTGGCGTACGATTCAGAGGACCCTCAAGGAGGAGATAATGAGCACCATGGAGATGACCCGACTCAATGTGCCTGGGCCGCTGGCGCGCACCCTGCTCGAACGCGACCGCAAGGTGGTGGCGCACGCCTATGGGCGCGTGGCCGACCTGGTGATGGATCACGGACTGGGCAGCGAAGTCTGGGATGTGGACGGCAACCGCTTCCTCGACTTTGTGTCGGGGATCGCCGTCAATTCCACCGGCCACAGCCACCCGCACGTGGTGCGCGCCATCCAGCAGCAGGCCGAGAAGTTCCTGCATATTTCGAGCGACTTCTACCACGAAAAGTGGGTCGCGCTGAGCGAGAAGCTCGACGAGATCGCGCCCTTTGAGGAGGACGCCGTCACCTTCCTGGGCAACTCCGGCACCGAGGCGGTGGAAGGCGCGATCAAGGCCGCCCGCTACCACACCGGGCGCCATCGCTTCCTGGGCTTCATCGGCGCCTTCCACGGCCGCACCGCGGGTTCGCTCGGCTTCACCGCTTCGAAGGTAACGCAGCGGCGCGGCTTTGCGCCCTACGGCGACGTGACCCACGTGCCCTATCCCAACGCCTACCGCCCCGTGCTGGCTCAGCAGCCCGGCGACGAGGATTACGGCGACACGGTCATCAACTACATCGAACAGGTGATCTTCAAGACGGTGCTGCCGCCCACCGATGTGGCGGGCATCCTGGTTGAGCCGATCCAGGGCGAGGGTGGCTATGTGGTGCCGCCGCCCCACTTCTTCCCCCGCCTGCGCGCTCTGTGCGACAAGTACGGCATTCTGCTGATTGCCGACGAGGTGCAGAGCGGTATGGCGCGCACCGGCCGCTGGTGGGCCATTGAACATACGGGCGTGGAACCGGACATTGTCTGCACCGCCAAGGGCATTGCCAGCGGTGTGCCGCTGGGCGGCTTTGTGGGCCGCAAGAGTGTGATGACAATGCCTGCCGGCGCGCACGGCAACACCTATGGCGGCAACCCGCTGGCCTGCGCCGCCGCCCTGGCCACGATCGAGGTGCTGGAGACGGTGGGCCTGGCCAACGCCGAGACTCAGGGCGCGTACTTGATCGAGCGGCTGCGCGAGATGGCGACCACTCACCCCAGCATGGGCGACGTACGCGGTCTGGGGCTGATGGTGGGCGTGGAGTTTGTGAAGGACAAGGCCGCGCGCGAGCAGGCGCCCGAGCTGCGCAACCGTGTGGAGGAGATCGCCTTCCAGCATGGGCTGCTGCTGATGGGCTGCGGTGCAAACTCGATGCGCGTGATTCCGCCCCTGATCGTCACCCGCGCCGAAGTCGACGAGGCGCTGCAGATTCTCGAGTTCTCGATTGGCGAGGCGGAGCGCGAGCTGCTGTAGGGCGATCGAGAATCGAGAATCGAGAGGCCGGACGGCAATCGAGGCTCGAGGCTCCGGGGGCGGACTTTCCGGGCATCGCTGCGGCTTTGGCCGTTGTTGCCTGGAGGCACCCGGACGCGAGATGTTGATGGATGTTAGGCTGTGCAAGAAGAAAAGCGGGGGGCGCCAGGGCGGCGCCCCCCGCTTTGTTTACAGCTGGTGGGTCAGGCGGCCCACACCTCATCCAGCAGTGCGCCTTCCCACTCCTTGTGGGGGGGAATGCCGAGCAGGGCGGCGAGCATGGGCGCCGTGTTGAGCAGCGAGACCGGCGCGGCGATCTCATGGTTCTGCTTGATGCGCGGGCCGGCCACCAGCCAGGGGATCGTCATGTCCTCGGGCTGGTCGGTGCCGTGGTTGCGCTCGTGGCCGCCGTGGTCGGCCTGCAGCAGCACGTGCGCCTCGTCGGGCAGCGCGGCCAGAATGCGCGCAAGCAGAGCATCCACGCGCTCGGCCTGGCACAGGTAGCCGTCGCTCATCCAGCCGTAGTAGTGGCCGGCCGTGTCCACCGTGCCCAGGTAGATGAAGGCGAAATCGGGTTGGCCGCTGGGCAGCCACTGCAGCGCGGCGTCGGTCACCAGGTCGTCGCCGTCGTGCTGGTAGGCGTAGTTGCCGAACCAGGCAAAGTCCAGCGTCTCGGGGCGGCCCAGGTCGCGCAGCGGCTCCCAGTTGTAAAACGCGGCGCAGCGCTTCTCGTGCAGCTTGGCGTGGTCGAGCAGGCCGGGCAGCGGGCGCGCCATGGGCGTGTAGGTGTTAGTGGTGACGCCGTGGCGGGTGGGCGGCACGCTGTGGAAGATCGTCATGTGGCAGGGCAGCGTGATCGAGGGCATGGTGGAGCGCGCCTGCAGCGACCACGCCGCGCGCCGGCGCAGCGCTTCGAAGGCGGGCAACTGCGCCTGTTCGCGTGCGTCGGGGCGCAGACCGTCGATCATGATGAAGACTACCGGGCTCCAGGCCATGGGAAATCTGCTTTCGTGTGCAGGCGCGCGGCTCAGGCGCCATCTTCGTCGCTCAGGTGATCGATAACAAAAGCGAGCATTTCAGCGTCTTCTTCGAGCTTGGCGTAGCGGTCCGACGAGCCGCTGTGGCCGGCGCCCATGTGCATGCGGAGCAGGATCGGCGCCGGGCCGGTTGCGGTGTTGCGCAGCCGGGCAACGTACTTGGCCGGGTCCCAGTAAGGCACCTGCAGGTCGTTGATGCCCGCTTTCACCAGCAGCGGCGGATAGCGCTGCGGGCGGATGTTCTCGTAGGGTGAATAGGCGAGCATGGCGTCAAACTGTTCGGGGATGGCCGGGTCGCCCCACTGCTCCCACTCGATGACGGTGAGCGGCAGGTCGGGCTTGAGCATGGCGCTGATCACGTTTGTGAAAGGCACGCGCGCCACCACGGCGCCCCACAGCTCGGGGCGCCAGTTAGCCACGACGCCCATCAGCAGGCCGCCGGCGCTGCCGCCCATTGCCGCAATGCGTCCCGGCTGCGTGTAGCCCTTCGCAATCAGTGCTTCGGCGCAGGCGATGAAGTCGTGGAAGGTGTTGGGTTTATTGAGCAGGCGGCCACCCTCGTACCAGGCGCGCCCCAGTTCGCTGCCGCCGCGCACGTGGGCAAGCGCCACCACAAAGCCGCGATCCAGCAAGCTGACCCAGCGGCTGTCGAAGCTGGGTTCGGTGCTGATACCATAGGCCCCGTAGCCGTAAAGCAGCACGGGGCGCATGCCGTCGAGCGGTAGATCGTGCCGTTTGACGAGCGAGACGGGCACCAGGGCACCATCGTGCGAGGGCGCCATCAGGCGGTGGGTCTCGTAGAGGGCAGGATCGTAGTCGCCCACGGGCTGCACCTTGCGCACGTGCCATGCGCCGCTGTTGGCGTCGATGTCCACCGTCTGGTTGGGCGTCACCAGCGAACTGTAGAAGACGCGCAGGGTGGGGCTGTCGAAATCCGGGTTCTGGTCGAATCCGGAACGGAATTGCGCTTCGCCCAGGCTGACGCTGTAGACCTCTTCGGGGAACGCCAGGCTGCGCCGCGGGCTGCCGTCGGCGTTGAGCAGGCGCACGCGCGTCAGTCCGCCGCTGCGCTCAACCAGGGCGATGAAGTCGCAGAAGGGGTGCACGGCTTCGAGCAGCGTGTCGGCGCGGTGGGGAACCACCTCTTCCCAGTGGCTCTGGTCAGGGGAACCGACGGGGGCGCGCACCAGGCGGAAGTTCGGCCCGGCGTCGTTGGTGCGGATCAGGAAGTGGCCGCCCGTGCGCCCATCGGCGCCCGGCATGTGTTCAACGTTGTATTCGTGCCCGTGGCTGCGCGCGGCAATCAGGGTGATCGGGCCGTGCGGCTGGTCGGCGCGACGCACCCGCACCTCGCTCGTGATGGTGCTGAAGGCCGTCATGACGATGTAGCCACCGCTGCGCGTGCTGTCTACATCCAGATGAAAGGCATCGTCGGCTTCGGCATCAACGATCACAGGGGCGGGCGTCGCGCTCGTGCTGAGGTCGAGGCGCAGCACGTCTTCGGGGCGGTGCGCGTGGTCAAAGCGAGTATAGAAGATCGAGTTGCTGTCGCTGCTCCAGGCCATGCTGTAGCCACTGTTGGCAATCGGGCCAGCCAGCATACGGCCGGTGGTCATGTCGCGTACCCACAGTTCAAAGACCCACGCGCCTGTGGTGTCCACCAGCCAGGCCAGGCGTGTGTGGTCCGGGCTGGGCAAAACGCGCAGGACGCGGCAGTACTTCAGCCCCTGCGCCAACTCGTTCTCGTCGAGCAGCAGCTCGTCCGTTTGGTTGAGCTGCGCAGAAGTGGGCAGGGCGCGCCGATAGAAGCGACGGTAGGCGTCACCTGTGCGGGTGCGCGCAAAGTACGTCCAGGGGCCGTGCTGCACCGGCGTCGACTCGTCATCTTGGGCCAGGTGCGCCAGCATTTCGGCGTAAAGTTCGTCGCGCAGCGGCTGCAGCGACGCCAGTTGCGCGTCAGCCCACGCATTCTCTGCCTCGAGCCAGGGCAGCACGGCGGGGTCGCTGCGATCCTCAAGCCAGGCAAATGGATCTTCGAAGCGTCGCCCCTCGTGCTCAAAGCTGTGTGGACGCTGGGGCGCAGCGGGCGGCTCTATAAGCGGTGTGGCCATTGGCGGCTACTTTCAGAGGTGGAGCAAGGCGCGGAGCAGACTATTCGATCACCACATCGGCCAGCCCCTCTTCGGCGGGCGGGTAGCTCATCTTCAGCCCCTCAAGGCAGTCGACGATCGCCTTGCAGATCACCAGGTTGCGGTACCACTTGCGATTCGCCGGGATGATGTACCAGGGCGCACGCTCGGTGCTGGTCCTGGCGAAGATCTCCTCGAAGGCTGCCATGTACTGCGGCCACTTCGCGCGCGTGGCCAGGTCGCCCTTAGCAAACTTCCAGTGCTTGGTGGGGTCGTCCAGGCGCGCTTGCAGGCGCGCCTTCTGCTCGTCCAGGTCGATGTGCAGGTAGAACTTGAGGATGGTGGTGCCCTCGTCGGCAAGCAACTGCTCGAAGGCGTTGATGTGGTCGAAGCGGCGCGACCAAACCTCCTCGGGCGCCAGATGATCGACGCGCACCACCAGCACATCCTCGTAGTGGCTGCGGTTGAAGATCACCATCTCGCCCTTGCCCGGCGTCTGCTGGTGGATGCGCCAGAGGTAGTCGTGCGCCAGCTCGTTGGAGCTGGGCGCCTTGAAGGAGGCAACGCGCACGCCGGCAGGGTTGACGCCATCGAAGACGGCGCGGATCGCGCCATCCTTGCCGCCGGTGTCCATCGCCTGCAGCACAATCAGCACCTTGTGCTTGCCCTGCGCAAAGAGCAACTCCTGCAACTCCTCGAGCTTGTCGTTCATTTCGTCGAGCAGCGCGGCGGCGTGCTTCTTGTCGATGTTGGGGAAGAGGCTCTTGTCGTTCGGGTCCCAGTCGGCCAGTGTGACCGTGCTGCCCGGCTGCACGCGACAGGCCGAAATGTCGATCGCCTGCCAGTTGTAGGCTTCTTCGTCGGCGTTGGATTTGCCCATGGTGGAGATGGCTCCTGATCTACCCGGCAGGTAGCCGGGATGAGGGGGCAGGTGGGGAGGCGCGCGGATGCTAGACTCGAGCGTGCTTTCCGGTTATGCTACCCCATGGCTGTGCCGCCCGCAACGCGCGCGCAGCGGCGTCTTCCCACCCATCGCGAGGTAAATGATGAGATACCGGCGTTTCGGCCGCAGCGGCCAAATGGTGAGCGAAGTCGGCTATGGCATGTGGGGCATGGGCGGCTGGAGCGGCTCGGACGATGACGAGTCGATGGCCTCGCTGCAGCTGGCCGTAGACCTGGGCTGCACCTTCTTCGATACGGCGTGGGGCTATGGCGCCGGCCACAGCGAGGGGCTGCTGGGCGCCCTGGTGCGCGCCAATCCGGACAAGCAGCTCTACACCGCGACCAAAATCCCGCCCAAGAACTTCAAGTGGCCCAGCCGCCGTCACTTCACGCTCGACGACTGCTTCCCGCCCGACCACATCGAGGAGTACGTGCACAAGAGCCTGCGCAACGCCGGCCTCGAGCGCTTCGACCTCTTCCAGTTCCACACCTGGGAAGATGCGTGGGTGCAGGACGAGCGCTGGGCATCCAAAGTGGAGGACCTCAAGCGCCAGGGGCTCTTCGACGCCATCGGCATCAGCATCAACCGCTGGGAGCCCTGGAACGGCGTGCAGGCCGTACAGTCCGGCCTGATTGACGCCGTGCAAGTGATCTACAACATCTTCGACCAGAACCCGGAGGACGCGCTCTTCCCCGCCTGCGCCGAGCACGACGTCGCCGTGATCGCGCGCGTTCCCTTCGACGAGGGCACGCTCACCGGCACGCTGAGCTATGAATCGACCTGGCCCGAGGGCGACTGGCGCAACGGCTACTTTGTGCCCGAGAACCTGCGCGCCAGCGTGGACCGGGCCGAGGCGCTGCGGCCGCTCATCCCCGCGGGCATGACGATGGCCGAGATGGCGATGTGTTGGATCCTCAACGAGCCGACAGTGAGCACGATTATTCCCGGCATGCGCAAACCGGCCAACGTGCGCGCCAACATGGCCACCAGCGACGCCGGCCCGCTGCCATCAGAGCTGCACGATGCCCTGCGCGCCCACCGCTGGGACCGCGAACCGACCCCCTGGAGCCAGTAACTGCGAGCGAGAAGCGAGAATCGAGAGGACAACCATCGGCGAACAGGTGCGCCGGCATTGAGAAGTCAGCTCGGCGACCGCTGTCTTCTCGCTTCTCGCTCTGAACGGCTCGCTCGCCTCAAGGAGGGAAGATGGCCGAAACGTCGAGGGGAAGCGTCCCCAGCGCCGCACACTATGAGCGTTCGATGGGGCGCTGGAGCCGGCTGATCGCCGCCGAATTCCTGCGCACCTTTGCCGCCGAGCCCGATCTGCGCTGGCTCGACGTGGGCTGCGGCACCGGCGTGCTCACCCATGCCATCGCCGACAGCTGTACGCCGCGGCAGCTGGTGGGCGTCGACCCCGAACCGGTCTTCATCCGCTTTGCCGCCGACCGCCGCGAGGATGACGATGCGCTCTTTGTGGTGGGCAGCGCGCAGAATCTGCCGCTGGCCGACGCTCAGTTTGATTGTGTCGTGTCGGGGCTGGTGCTCAACTTCTTGCCCGATGCGGCGGCCGGCCTGGCCGAGATGCGGCGCGTGGCGGCTCGCGGCGCCCGCGTGGCCGCCTATGTGTGGGACTACGCCGAGGGCATGCAGCCGATGCGCCTCTTCTGGGACGCCGCAACCACCTTCGACCCCGCCGCCGCTGAGCTCGACCAGGGCCGCCGCCCGCTCAGCAACGCCAATGCGCTCGAGGCGCTCTTTGTGCAGGCCGGCTTTGGCGTCGTGACGGTGGCCGCGCTGGAGACGAGCGCCCGCTTCGCCGGCTTCGACGAATTCTGGCTGCCCTTTACTGAAGGCGGACGCTTTCCCGCCTTTGCCTACTATGCCGGCCGCAGCCCCAGCCAGCGCGAGGCCATCCGCGCCCACGTCCTCGCCCGCCTGCCACTCAACAGCGACGGTTCGTTCGCCCTTGGCTTGCGGGCGTGGGTCGCGCAGGGTAGGATCGAAGTGGCCGACTGACCCGCACGCGCAGCACCCGGCGCACGCAGCCCGCGCCGCCGCTCCCTCCCACCCACCTGCTGGAGGCCTGGCTTGACCCGCACAATCCGCGCGCCGCGCGGCATAACGCTCACCTGCCGCAACTGGCAGATCGAAGCCGCCTACCGCATGCTCCAGAACAACCTCGACCCCGAGGTGGCCTTCGACCCCGACAACCTCATCGTCTACGGCGGGCGAGGCAAGGCCGCGCGCTCGTGGCAGGCCTTCGACGCCATTCTGCGCACGCTCGAGCGGCTGGCGCCCGACGAGACGCTGCTCGTGCAGTCAGGCAAGCCCGTCGCCGTCTTTCGCACGCACGAGGACGCGCCACGCGTGCTGCTCGCCAACTCCAACATCGTGCCCCACTGGGCCACGCAAGAGAACTTTGACCGCTGGGAGCAGGCCGGGCTGATCATGTACGGCCAGATGACGGCGGGCAGCTGGATCTACATCGGCACGCAGGGCATCCTGCAGGGCACCTACGAAACGCTGGGCGCGCTGGCCCGCCAACACGGCTGGGGCACGCTGCGCGGCAAGTTTGTGCTCAGCGCCGGGCTGGGCGAGATGGGCGGCGCGCAGCCGCTGGCTGTCACCATGAATGAGGGCGTGGGGCTCTTCGTCGAGGTCGACGCTTGGCGCGCCGAACGGCGGCTGAAGCTGCGCCAGGTGGACCGGGTAACGGAGAACCTGGAAGAGGCGATGACCTGGGTGGAGGAGGCGCGCGCGGCCGGCCAGCCACTCTCGGTGGCGCTGGTGGCCAACGCCGCCGTCGTGCTGCCCGAACTGGTGGCGCGCGGCGTGCGCCCCGATGTGGTCACCGACCAGACCTCGGCGCACGACCCGCTCTACGGCTACATCCCCGCCGGCCTGAGCGTGGAAGAAGCGGCGGCGCTGCGCACGGCCGACCCGGCGGCCTACCTCGAACGCTCGTACGCTTCGATGGCGGCGCACGTGCAGGCCATGCTCGACTGGAAGGCGCAGGGCGCGGTGGTCTTCGACTACGGCAACAACCTGCGCCAGCGCGCCTTCGACCACGGCGTGGCCGACGCCTTCAGCTATCCCGGCTTTGTACCCGCCTACATCCGCCCGCTCTTCTGCGAAGGCAAGGGACCCTTCCGCTGGGTGGCGCTCTCGGGCGACCCCGAGGACATCCGCGTCACCGACGAGGCGATGATCGAGCTCTTCCCCACCAACGAGCACCTGGTGCGCTGGCTGCGCATGGCGCAGGAGCAGGTGGCCTTTCAGGGGCTGCCGGCGCGCATCTGCTGGCTGGGCTATGGCGAACGCCATCTGGCCGGCCAACGTTTGAATGAGTTGGTGGCGCAGGGCAAGGTGAAGGCGCCGATTGTGATCGGCCGCGACCACCTGGATTCGGGTTCGGTGGCCAGCCCCAATCGCGAGACGGAAGCAATGCTCGACGGTTCCGACGCCATCGCCGACTGGCCGATCCTCAACGCGCTCATCAACGCCGTCAACGGCGCCACCTGGGTGAGTGTGCACCACGGCGGCGGCGTGGGCATCGGCTACAGCATTCACGCCGGGCAGGTGATTGTGGCCGACGGCACACCCGCCGCCGCCCGCCGCCTGGAGCGCGTGCTGCTCAGCGACCCCGGCATGGGCGTCGTGCGCCACGTCGACGCCGGCTACCCCGAAGCGATCGACTTTGCCCGCCGCACGGGCGTCGACGTGCCCATGCTGGACGCCGGTCGCTAACCGCGTTCTGCATGCGAACGAGGCTGAACAGGAGAGAAGAGAGAGAATGGCGAAGCAACAATCGGCCTGGGTGACCAGAGCCATGAACGAAAGCCTGCGCAAGGCCGACCCCTACCTGCAGAACCCAACCAAGTTGCAGGGGCTTGGCGCCCAGGTGCAGAAGAAGATGGGGAAGGTGAAGGTGCCCATTTCCTCTGTGAGCGCGGGGCTGAACGAGTCGTTGACCAGCGCAGCGGTGATGGGGCGTATGGTCAAGGCCTATGGCAAGGGCAGGTATCGGCGCGTGCCCTGGGGCGCACTGGGCGCAATCGCCGCCGCCCTGATCTACTTCATCACGCCGACGGACTTCATTCCCGACTTCATCGTGGCGGCGGGGCTGCTGGACGACGCCACGATCATCGCCCTGGTGGCCAAGAGCGTCTCCTCGGTGCTCGCCGAGTTCCGCCTCTGGGAGCGCCAGCAGCCGGTGGAGGCGACCGCGACCGAGGTCAGCGACGCACCTGCCGCCGATGACGAGTTTGCCGAGATTCCCATCACGCTGGACCCGAGCTGATGCAGCGCGTCGATCTGCTGGTCGACGGCGCCGCCCAGGTGGTGACCTGCGCCCCGCCCGGCTCTGTGCTTGGCCCGGCACGTGGTCCGGCACGTGGTCCTGCGCTGGGTGACGTGGGCGTGATTGTGGACGGCGCGGTGGCGGTGGATGGCGGCCGCATTGTGGCCGTGGGACCCGGCGCCGAGCTGCGCAGCCGCTTTGCGCCCGAACGTCTGCTGGACGCTGGTGGGCGCGTGGTCTGCCCCGGCTTTGTCGATTGCCACACGCACACGCTCTTTGCCGGCAGCCGCGTGGACGAGTGGAGCCGCAAGCTGGCCGGCGTGCCCTATCTTGAGATTCTGGCGGCCGGCGGCGGCATTTTGAGCACGGTGGCCGCCACGCGTGCCGCCCCGCTCGAGCAGCTGGTGGCCGACGGCGGCGCTCGGCTGGCGCGCATGCTCGCGCAGGGCAGCACCACCATCGAGATCAAGACGGGCTACGGGCTGGACGTGGCGAGTGAGCTTCGGCTGCTGCAGGCGATTGCGCAGTTGGCCGGCGCGCAGCCCTGCCGCCTGGTTCCCACGCTGCTGGCCGCCCACGCCGTGCCACCCGAATTTGCGGGCGACGCCGGCGGCTACATCGAGCAGATCGTGCGCGAGCTGCTGCCCGCGGCTGCGGCCTGGTATGCCGCTTCGCCCTTTGCGCCCGCCAGCGCCGCCGCCAGTGCCCCCGACAGCTCCTCGAACGACGCGGCCGGCGTGCTGCCCACCCCCTTCTTCAACGATATCTTCGTCGAGGCGCACGCCTTTGACGTGCAGCATGCGCGCCGCCTGCTGACGGCGGGCGCAGCGCATGGCCTGCGCCCCAAACTGCACGTCGACCAGTTCAACGCCATCGGCGGCACGACGCTCGCCGTCGAGCTGGGCGCAATTTCGGCCGACCACATGGACGCTACGCCCGACGCCGAGGTTGCGCTGCTGGCCGCTTCGCCCTGTGTGGCGGTGCTGCTGCCGGCCACCATCTACCACACCGGCGCCACACGCTACCCGCGTGCGCGCGCCTTCATCGACGCCGGCGCCGCCGTGGCGCTGGCCACCGACCTCAACCCCGGCTCGGCGCCCACCGGCTCGCTGCCCTTTGTGATGGGGCTGGCCTGCCGCATGATGGGGTTGTCGCCCGCCGAGGCGCTGATGGCCTGCACGCACAACGCCGCCTGCGCCCTGGGGCTGGCGGAGCAAGTGGGCTCGCTCGAAGTGGGCAAGCGCGCCGACCTGCTGATCCTCGACGCCGACGACTATCGCGCGCTCGCCTACTGGATGGGCGATTCGCTGGTGCAGCAGGTGCTGATTGGCGGGCGCGGGGTCTACCCCCGCACCGCTAAACCGTTCTGAAAGGTCCCCCTGTGCAGCCCTTCTCTGCCTTCTTTGCCCTCAACCAGCCGGCGCCGGCCGACGTCAACCTCGACGGCGAGCACCTGACGATTGATGAGGTCGTCGCCGTCGCCGCCGGTGCGCCGGGTGCACCCGGCGTACAGCTCGCGCCCGCCGCCGAAGCGCGCGTGCAGCGCGCCGCCGACGCCGTGCAGACGCTTGTGCAGCGCGGCACGGTGGCCTATGGCATTACCACCGGCTTTGGCGCCTTCAAGGACCGCGTGATTGCGCCCGAGCAGGTGGCGCAGCTGCAGCGCAACATTGTGATGAGCCACGCCGTGGGGGTGGGCGAGCCGTACGATCGCGCCACGACGCGCGCAATTATGCTCATTCGCGCCAACACGCTGGCGCGTGGCGTCTCGGGCATCCGGCCGGCCACACTCAAGCTGCTGATCGAGATGATCAACCGCGGCGTGCTGCCCCTGATCCCGCAGAAGGGATCGCTGGGGGCAAGCGGCGACCTGGCGCCCCTGGCCCACATGGCGCTGGTGATGATCGGCAAGGGCGAGGCGTTGCTCGAGGCCGGCGGCAAGCTGCACCGGCTGCCCGGCGCAGTGGCGCTGCGCGAGGTGGGGCTGGAGCCGGCCGAACTGGCGGCGAAGGAGGGCCTGGCGTTGACCAACGGCACGGCGGTCATGTGCGCGCTGGGCACGCTGGAGGCGCAGCGCGCGCGCCTGCTTAGCCGCGTGGCCGACATTACGGGCTGCCTGAGCCTGGAGGCGCTGCACGGCACGCCACTCGCCTTCGACGCCCGCATCCACGCCCTGCGCCCCTTCCCGCGACAGCAGAACTGCGCCGCCTACCTGCGCGCGCTGCTCGCCGGCAGCGAGTTCACCCGCCACGACGACCCCGCCAACGTGCAGGATGCCTACACGCTGCGCTGCATTCCGCAAGTGCACGGGGCGGTGCGTGACGCCATCGCCTATGCGCGCTGGGCGATGGAGATCGAGCTCAACGCGGTGACGGACAACCCGATCATCTTCATTACGGAGCCGGAAGCCGGTGCAGGCGGCGCAGCGGGCGAAGCGCAGGGCGGCGCGGTGGGCGAAGCGCAGATTGAGGTGATCTCGGGCGGCAACTTCCACGGCGAGCCGCTGGCGATCGCCTTCGACTACCTGGGCATCGCCATGGCCGAACTGGGCAACATCTCGGAGCGGCGGCTGATGCGGCTGACCGACGAGGCGAGCAACGCCCACGTGCTGCCCGCCTTCCTGACGCGCCAGGGGGGCCTGAACTCGGGCTTCATGATCCTGCAGTACACGTCGGCGGCGCTGGCGGCCGAAAACAAGGTGCTGGCCCACCCCGCCAGCGTCGACACAATCCCCACCTCGGCCAACGTGGAGGACCACGTGAGCATGGGGGTGACCGCCGCGCTGCACATGCGCCAGATTAACGAGAACGTCGAGCGCATGCTGGGGCTGGAGCTGATGGCGGCGGCGCAGGCGGTGGATTTTCGCAAGCAGGCACTGGGTCCGGCGGCGAAGCTGGGCGCAGGCACAGCGCCCGCCTATGCCATGGTGCGCAACGTTGTGCCCTTCATCGAAGAGGATACGGTGCTCTACGGCTACATCGAGGCCGTGCGCCAGATGATCTCGAGCGGGGCGCTGGTGCGCACCGTCAACCGCTACGTCGACGACGCATGGCAGGTGAACGGGGGCTAACCATGCACCCTTAACAGTTCGTTTACGTAGCGCCGGCGTGCTGTTAACCTGCGCACGCGAAACTGCCGGCAGTGCAACGACGAACTGGGGAGCGAGTCTTGCACAGGATTACGGAACGACACAAAGTATTTCCTCCTTTGGGAACCCCAATTTCCCGGCCGTGGCCCACTCTGCGATAGAGCGGGCCATTTGCTTTCGCGGCCACTTTTCCGTATGATCGCACGCACACGAGCAGAGAAGCCCTTGCGCGTGTTTCGGCCCCAGTACTTCCCATCCGTTCAAAGCTGTTCGGCAGCCGCGTCGCACAATTGATCTGCTGCTGCCCGCGCGCACATGGCGCGCATCGTCGCCGCCGGCGTTCTTGCGCCGGGGCGCGCACGCCCTCTCCTTCTCGCCGCCCTTTCCCGCGTCAGGCCCAATCGCCCATGAGCCCAGAGACCACGCAACTGTCGCCGGTTGATTCCGCCTGGTGGCAGATGGAGCACCCCACCAACCTGATGATGATTGCCGGCGTGCTGATCTGCAAGCAGCCGCTGGACTTTGCCAAGGTCTGCGAGCTCTTCCGCGAACGGCTGCTCAAGTTCAGGCGCTTTCGGCAGAAGGTGGTCGGCGGCAACCTGGGGCTGGGGCGGCCGCACTGGGAGGACGACCCCTACTTCCGCCTCGACCAGCACATGCACCACATCGCGCTGCCCGGTGACGGCTCGCGTACGCAGCTTGTGGAGCTGCTGAGCGACCTTTCCAGCACGCCGCTCGACTATGCACGCCCGCTCTGGCAGGCGCACGTGGTAGACAACGTCATGGGCGGTTCGGCGCTGATCATGCGCCTGCACCACTGCATCGGCGACGGCACAGCGCTGGTGGCCGTGATCACGAGCCTGCTCGAGACCACGAGCGGCAAGCCTCTCATTCAGCCCGCCCCACGCAAGCCGCGCAAGGCCAAAGGCATGCTCGAGTCGATCATCGACAATGCGTCGTGGCTGGTCGCCGGCACACGCTCGGTGGTCGGTTCGCTCGTCAGTGGCGGGCTGGATGGAATTCAGCACCCTTCGCACCTGCTGGATTTGGGCCAAGAGCTTACCGCGCAGGCCACGCGCAACGCGGCGCTTGTGGGCCGCGCCCTCACCCAGCCCAACGACCCGGTTACGCCGATCAAGGGGCCGCTGGGTGTGGCCAAAGAGGTAGCGTGGAGCGATGAAACCCGCCTGGAGGACGTCAAGCAGATCTGCGCTGTGCTCGGCGTCAAGATCAACGACCTGATCGTGACGGCGATGGCGGGCGCGCTGCGCTCCTACCTGCTCCACCGCAGCTACACGCCAACTCAGGCCGAAATTCACGCCATCATTCCCGTAGACCTGCGCCCGGCCGAAAAGGCATTCGACCTGGGCAACGTCTTTGGGCTCGTCTTCCTGGGCATGCCGATTGGCCTGGCCGATCCTCTGCAGCGGCTGCACACGGTCAAGAAGCACATGGATGCGCTCAAGCGCTCGAACGAGGCCATGCTCTACTACAGCCTGCTTAACATCGTGGGCATGACGCCCAAACAGGTGGAAGAGAACGTGGTCGACTTCTTTGGCGGGCGCGCAACCATGGTCTTCACAAATGTCGTGGGCCCGCGCGAGCCGCTCTTTTTGGCCGGGAGCGAGGTCGACAACGCAATCTACTGGGTGCCGCAGTCGGGCCGGCTGGGGATGGGCATCAGCATCTTCAGCTTTGGCGGGCGCATCAACATCGGCGTGATCACCGACGCCGGCCTGACGCCCGACCCCGAACGGCTGACACGCGCCTTTGTCGACGAGATGCGCCTCTTCGGGCTGGTGGCCGCCGAACACGCCGCGGCGCAGCAGGCCGAAACGCCCCGCAAACCGCACTGTATCGCCTCGACGCGCAACGGCTCGAGCTGCCGCAATGCAGCCGAAGCGGGCATGGCCTACTGCCATCGCCACCGTGCGCACAACGCGCCGGCCGCCCAGCCGGCTGCCCAGCCGCTCGTCCAGCCGGCGGCCGACGCTACCGATGCGCCGACGGGCAGCGGCTGAACCCTCCCTCTCCGCCCGGCGCGCCCTGCGCCCCACACCGCTTCCCAAGGAGAGCCAATGGCAAGCGCAAACGTCGTCGTCGTAGGCGGCGGCATCTATGGCTTTGGCGCGGCGCTGGAGCTGGCGGCGCGCGGCTACGGCGTCACGCTGCTCGATCGCGGGCAGGTGCCCCATCCGCTGGCGGCCAGCACCGACATCAGCAAGGCCATGCGCGGTGAGTATGGCAGCGACGAGGAGTACACGGCGCTGATCGAGGATGCACGCCTGGGCTGGTTGCGCTGGAACGAGGAGTTCGGCGAGACGCTCTACTTTGAGTGGGGCGTGACGATGCTGACGAGCAGCCCCATGCAGCCGGGTGGCTACGAGTACGAGAGCTTTCAGGTGGTGCAGCGGCGCGGCGGCCCCATCGAGCGGCTCGACAGCGCCGCAATTGCCCGCCGCTTTCCGGCCTGGAACGCCGACCGCTACGTCGACGGCTTCTTTAGCGCCCACGCCGGCTGGACATGGAGCGGGCGCATCATCGAGCACCTGGCGGCCAAGGCGCGCCGCGAGGGCGTACAGGTGGTGGAGAACCAGACCGCCGACGCCCTGCTCTATGCAGACGGCGCGAGCAACGGCGCAGACGGACGCGTTGCCGGTGTGCGCACGCGCGAGGGCAACAACTGGCGCGCCGACGCCGTGGTGGTGGCCGCCGGCGCCTGGACGCAGTATCTGGTCACCGACCTGAAGCCGGTGCTCAAAAGCACGGGCATGCCGGTGGCGCACCTGCTTCCCGACGACCCCACGCTCTTCTCGCCGCCCTACTTCTGCAACTGGACGGCCGACATCACCAGCACCGGCTACTACGGCTTCCCCTACCACCCCGAGGCCAAGGTGGTGAAGGTGGGCTACCACGGCCCCGGCGCCGACATTGATCCCGAAGAGGACCCGCGCGTGGTCACCCAGGCCGAGATCGACCGTCTGCGCCACTTCCTGGCCGAGACCTTCCCCAGCCTTGCGCAGGCGCCGATCACCTACACGCGCCGCTGTCTCTACAGCGACACCATCGACGAGCACTTTATCCTGGCCGAGCATCCGGCGCACCCTGGGCTGGTGGTGGCCGCCGGTGACAGCGGCCACGGCTTCAAGTTCGGCCCGCTCTACGGCGACCTGATCGCGAACGCGCTCGAGCGGCGCGACGACCCGCGCCTGGCCAAGTTCCGCTGGCGCTCGGCCGCCGAGATGTTGCCGGGCCAGGAAGCTTCGCGCATGCACGACGCAGAGTAAACGAGAGCCGGTCGGCGCCTCTCCCCACTCTCCCGCAAGGCAAGATTGTCACCAGCGGCGCCCGAATGAACCATTCGGGCGCTGCTGCTGTCTCTGCGTGGGCTGTTCGTCAGTCAAGCGGTTGGATCGAGGTTCTTGCTGTCAGGAGAGCGGTGCTACAATGCCGAGTGGTGCAGACCCCGACTGCGCTGTATTTGCCGCGACACGCAAACCTCATTCCAAGTCACAAATCCATGCTGCACCGGCGCAAGAGCTGTGTGCCCTGTGCGCTCCGGCCGCAGCAGAGACCACCCCCGCACTTACGAAAGGAAGAGCTATGCAGCGCACACTTCGCACACTGGTCTCCATGTTGGCCGGCGGCGCGCTCGTCGTCGTCGTCCTGCTGGCGGCGCGCGCCTTTGCCCAGGATGACGCCACGCCCACCTCGATCACCGGTGGCACCTTCATCCAGCAGCCCACCGACGCAGGCAGTGACAGCGTAGAGGCAGTCGCCGCCGTGCAGCGCACGCTTACCTATCAGGGCGTGCTGCTGGCCGCCAACAACACCCCCGTTGCCAACGGCACCTATCAGATGGTCTTCACGCTCTACGTCGACAACACCTCGCCCGTCTGGCAGGAGGTGCAGAGCGTGGTGGTGGTGGACGGCTTCTTCTCGGTGCGTCTGGGCTCGGTGTCGCCGCTGAGCGTGGACGAGTTCGTCGATCGGCAGATGTTCCTGGGCGTGCGCGTGGGCGGTGACGCCGAGATGACGCCTCGCCAGCCCTTTACGCAGGTGCCCTATGCCATGGTCGCCGAACGGCTTAACCAGTTCCGCTCCTACGGCGTCGTCAACGCCGACGGCTCGCGCCGCAACGGCTTCCGCTTCAGCAGCACGCTGGACCAGGGCGGCAACTTCTACCTGATCGACATCAAGGAGAATTACGACAACGGCCAGTATGTGACGCTGGTGACGCCCATCTCGACCAGCGCAAACTCGGCCTGCATCGGCTCGATCTCGCCGCAGATCAACGGTTCGAATGGCCGCCTGCTGGTTGAGCTCTTTGACCGCGACAACAACCGCCAGCGCTGCGCCTTCCACTTTGCCGTGCTCGACCTTCCGTAAACTTCCATGGAGACCAATCCGATGGAACCGGCTCTTGTGGATACCCGGAAGGAGGGTGCTGTGGAGAGAGAAGCGATGCAGGACAAAGTGGTTCGCCGCCGCCGCTGGCTGCTGAACCTGCTGGCCTCGCTGCTGGTGGTGGCGGGGCTGCTGGCATCGGCGGGCGCGGCGCTGGCGCAGACGTCGTTCCGCTTCAGCCTGGGTTGCTGGGCGATTACGTCGGCAGGCTCGACCGGCGGCCTCTACCAATCGGCCAACTTCCGCATGAAGTATGCTGTGTCGACGGTGGCTGCCACCGAGACGCAGGCGGTCCCGGCGAGCGCCAATTTCCGGCTGCGCAGCAACCACTTTGCGGCGCGCGCGCTGGCGATTCCACCGGGCACGGCCGGCACACCGCCGGCCGGCCCGCAGTTCCAGTACTTGCCGTTGGCCTTCGGGCGCATCATCAACCTTTCGGTGCTCAACGTCTGCCGCTGATCAACGCCACGCGGCGGGCGCCGGCCTCTTGTTTCCCGCTCCGGCCGAAGATCATGGCCGAGCCGAGAGAACCGACACCTGCCGCGTGGAGCAGACGGGGCGCGCGAGCAGTGGGCTCTGCGGCTCACGGCTGCGCGCAGCAGTAACGATGCTTGCCTGGATCGACCCAGGGTTGGGCCGTGAGCGCTGCCGGCGTTCGCGGGCCGGCCTCCCCCCCACCAAAAGAGATGGAGATTCACTATGCAGGGTGTAACTCGATGGGCAGGCGGCCGGCGCGTGGAGTGGTCGTCGCGCCGCTCCGCCCTGGGAGCCTGGATTGGCCTGCCGGCGCTGCTGCTGGCGTTTGTGCTGCTGATGGCGCTGGCGGCGCCGGCACAGGCCCAGCAGCGCGGGCTGGCCGTGAGTTCGGTGCAGGGCGTGTTGCGCACCGCTGTGGGGCAGCCCTTTACCACCTTCCTGATCGATGACAACGGGCGCACCTTTGGCCTCTTCGGCGAGACGCCCACGCTCGACCGCCAGATCATCCAGTTCCGCGACCAGGGCACGCGCGTGCAGCTCGACGGCACGCTCTTCCCCGGCGGCCTGGTGAGCACCATGGACGAGATCGCCGTCCAGCGCATCGTGGCTGTGGGAACGCAGCCGCCGCAGCCCACACCGGTGCCGCCCAGCCAGCCAACGGGCGTGGTCAACAGCCCTTCGGTCAACGTGCGTAGCGGGCCGTCCACTGCCTTCCCTGCCGTGGGGCAGGCAACGCAGGGCACTACCTGTACGCTCACCGGCCGCAATGGCGACCTCACCTGGCTGCAGGCTTCGTGCCCCGGCGCGCAGGGCTGGATCTCGGCCTCGCTGCTGATCGTGCGCGGCGATGTGACGCGGCTGCCTGTGATCGCAACGCCCGACATCCCCACGCCGGTGCCACCCGCCTTCCCCAACTGGAAGGCCAGCTACTTCAACAACCCCACGCTCTCGGGCTCGGCGATTGTGATCCGCAACGAGCCGGCGATCAACTTCCGCTGGGGCTTTGCCTCGCCCGATACGCGCATCCCGGTGGATAACTTCTCGGGTCGCTTCGAATCGGTGCAGTCGCAGGCAGCGGGCCTCTATGACATCTCGGTGATCGTCGACGACGGCGTGCGCGTCTGGGTCGACAATCAACTGATCATCGACGACTGGCGCGTGGGTTCGGAGCGGCGGCTGGTGGTGCAGCGCCAGTTGGGCAGCCAGGCGAGCGTGCGCATCGAGTACTTTGAGGCGAGCGAGCAGGCGACGCTGGTCTTCAACATTACTCGCTCGACGGGGCCGGTGACGCCGCCCACGCCGACGCCGGTGCCGGGTGTGGCCGAAGTGGCGCCGGGCCAGGGCAACTGGGGCTATGCGCACTGGAACAACATCTCGCTCTCGGGCGCGCCGGCGGTTTCGGCCTACTGGGCCAACCCGTCGGGTGTGGGCATTCAGGCCAACTGGGGGCTGGGCTCGCCCTCGCCTGCCGTCAATGCCGACAACTTCTCGTCGCGCTTCCGCGGCCGCTTCTACTTCAATGCGGGTGACCACACCTTCACCGCCACGGCCGACGACGGCATTCGGGTGCGCATCGACGGCATCACGATTCTGGATGATTGGCGCGACGGCCAGAGCACAGTCTCGAATCGCTTCTACAACATCGGCGAGGGCTGGCACCTGATCGAGGTGGAGTACTATGAGCGCGGCGGCGTCGCCTTCCTCGACGTGCGCTGGTCGCGCGATACGGGCGGCGGTGGTGGCGGCGGTGGCGGCGGCAGCCGCGATCCCGTCCGCGATGAGTAGCTGCGTTGTGTAAGGCACGCAGCGCCTGTGCTGGGGTGAATGCCCACGGCGTGCCCGGCACAGGCGCTGCAAAGACCTGCGCTTCGACACTCTTGCTCCACGGCAGATGCGTGGCAGACTCCGAAGCGCCGGAGCTGACACTCATCTTGCTCTCACGTCCTGGCGGGAACTTTTCCGCCGTTCGCCCGTCCTAACGTGGGGACAGTCTGCGGGGCCCCCCACCCGCTCCCAAGTCCGGGCTGCCGAGGCCCGCGCTTACAAACGAATCAGGAGAGACCTGCATGAATCGCAATTCCATGTCGCGCGGCCTGTGGCTCGTGGCGATTCTGGCCGTCGGCCTGCTGCTGGCGGCCTGTACGGCTGTTCAGCCCTCCGCCGGCGAAGCTGCCGAACCCGAAGCCTCGGCCCCTGCCGTGGCGGGAGAGACGATGACGATGTTCATCAATTCCGAGCGCGTGCCTTGCACCGGCGTCGCCCCGATGATGTGCCTGCAGGTGCGCGAGTCGGAAGATGCCGACTGGCAGTTCTTCTACAGCGGCATCGACGGCTTCTTCTTCGTCCCCGGCTATGTGTATGAGCTGGTGGTGCAGACGATGAAGATCGACAACTCTCCGGCCGACGCGTCGTCGATCGCCTATTCGCTGGTGGAGATTGTGAGCAAGACGCCGGCCTATGTAGGCGAGCCGGTGGCGATTGTCGGCACCGAATGGCAGCTGCGCTCGTTCGGCGAAGAGGCCATGGTGCGCTTTGACGAGACCGTGACGCCGGTGACGATCACCCTGCACGAAGACATGTCGGTCTCGGGCAATGCCGGCTGCAACAACATCATCGGCAGCTTTACCGACAGCGAAGGCAGCCTTACCTTTGCGCCGCTGGGCACAACGATGATGATGTGCGATGAGGCGGCGATGGCAGTGGAGCAGGCATTCCTGGCCGCGCTCGACGGCACACACGCCTATACGATCAACGGCAACATGCTTGAGATCGTCTATGCCGCCGGCGTGCTCACCTTCCAGGCCGCAGGCACCGGCCCCGCCGCCGACAGCAGCGCCACCCGCAGCACGGCCGGCACTGCCGCCAAGACCGACGCACTGCCCCTGGTGGGCACGCCCTGGGTGCTCGCTTCGATGGATGAGGCCATGGGCACTGCGTTTGACCCCACCACCACCCCGGTTGCCATCAACTTCGTGGACGACGGCTCGGTGAGCGGCGTTGCCGGCTGCAACAACTTCTTCGGCGGCTACACCGACGAGGGCGAAACGATCGCCTTCACCCCCTTCGGCAGCACGCGCAAGATGTGCGAGGCCAACGCCATGGCCGTCGAAGCTGCAATCTTCGGCGCCCTGCAGGGCAGCGTGCAGTACAGCATCGACGCCGGCGCGCTGACGATGACCACCGCCACCGGCACGCTCGTCTTCGAACCGGCCGCGATGGAAGACGCCGCCGCCCCTGCCGACGACACCGCCGTCTCCTCGGACGCGCTGCCGCTGGTGGACACCACCTGGACGCTGCAGTCCTTTGACGAGAGCATGGGCGTGGCCTTTGACCCGGCTGTGACCGAAGTCACCGCCATCTTCGGCGCCGATGGCAGCCTGGCGGGAGGCTCGGGCTGCAACCGCTACTTCGGCGGCTATTCGATCGACGGTACGATCGTCACCTTCGACACCCTGGGCGGCACGATGATGATGTGTGAAGATGCCGCCATGGCCGTCGAGCAGGCCTTCCTGGCCGCGCTCACCGGCAGCGCCGAAGCGCAGATCGAAGGTTCGACACTGCGCCTGATCACCGAATCCGGCCCGCTGACCTTCAGCGGCACGGCCGACATGGCCGCCGAGGCCCCGGCCGAAGAAGCTGCCGGCGCCCCGCTGACGGGCACCGAATGGAAGCTGGTTGCGTTTGATGATACGTACACCGTTGACTTTGACCCGGCCGTAACCACAGTGCTGATCAACTTCGGCGACGACGGCAGCGTCTTCGGCAATGGCGGCTGCAACAACTTCAGCGGCGGCTACACGATCGACGGCACCATCGTCACCTTTGGTGCGATTGCCGCCAACATGATGATGTGCATGGATCCGGCGGCTTCGGTCGAGACTGCGGTCTTCCAGTCGCTGCAAGGCGATGCCCAGGCGCAGATCAGCGGCAACACGCTGGAGCTGATCACCGGCATGGGCACGCTCACCTTCGAAGCACAGTAAGTCTGACTATCGTCGTCCGTTGGCGACGCTAGGTAACATAGGTCAGAAGCTAAGTACTGTAGCGCAGCGCAGACCTCAGCTGTCGCAGGTCGGCTGGGGAGCTCCTTCACGGGGCTCCCCAGCCGCAGCCGCAAAGGAGCGAACGATGTCCCCGAAGATTCGGCCCCTCAGTCATTGGCTCGTCTTTGCCATGATGTTGATGGCGGTGGTGGCTCCCATTCTCGCGCCGGCGCAGGTGGCGCTGGCCCAGGACGAACCCGCACGCGTTGCTGTCAGCGACCCGTACTGGGTTGCTGCCTATTTCAAGAACATCTCGCTTGCCGGCGACCCCGTGCTGCTGCGCAACGAACCCAACCTCGACAACAATTGGGGCACCGGTGGCCCTGAAGGCTTGCAGCCGGACTTCTTTTCGGCCCGCTTTACACGCTACATTCTCACCGAAGCTGCCGTTTACCGCTTCACCGTCACCAGCGACGACGGTGTGCGCGTCTGGATCAACGACGAGTTGGTGCTGGACCAGTGGCGCGAACAATCCGAGCGCACCTTTGTGGTGGACCGCAACCTGAGCGCAGGCCACCAGCTTGTACGCGTGGAGTACTTTGAAGCCACAGGCTCGGCGCGCATCCGCGTCAAGTGGGAGCGGCTGGGCACAACGCCGCAGCCGCCGGCCGGCGCTGTCTGGCGCGGCGAGTACTGGAACAACCGCACCCTGAGCGGCGACCCGGCGCTGGTGCGCGACGACGCCAACGTCAACTTCAACTGGGGGCTGGGCTCACCCGATTCGCGCATTCAGGTCAACGACTTCTCGGCCCGCTGGACGCGCAACAGCGACCTGGGCAGCGGCACCTTCCGCTTCACCGTCTCGTCGGACGACGGTGTGCGCGTCTGGGTGAACAACGCGCTGATCATCGACCAGTGGAATGTGCAGTCGCTGCGCACCTTCAGCGCCGATATCTTCCTGCCCGGCGGCACAATTCCGCTGCGCGTGGAGTATTTTGAGGCGACGCAGAACGCCACCATCCAGCTCTCGTGGCAGCGCGTTGACGGTGGCGGCGGCGGCGGTGGTGGCGGCAGCGAGGAAGTGGACGATTGCGACCAGGATTCGCACTGGCGCGCCCAGTTCTGGAACAACGACCGCCTGGAAGGCGATCCGGTCTTCGAGCGCAACGATGACGAGATCGACTTTGACTGGGGCTATGGCTCGCCCGACCCGCGCATCAACGCCGACTGGTTCTCGGTGCGCTGGACGCGACGGCTCTGCCTGCCCGAGGGGCGCACACACTTCGCGGTCGAGGTGGACGACGGCGCCCGGCTCTTCGTCAACGGCCGGCTGATTATCGACACCTGGATCCCGCAAGACCGCAACCGCTACACCGCCTCGGTGCAGTTGAGTGAGGGGCGGCACAAGATCGTGCTCGAGTACATGGAGCGGACCAAGCTGGCCAGCATCCTGCTCGAGGTAACGCCGCCCGAAGTGCCCACCCGCACGCCGATCGGCAATTTGGTTACCTGCGTGCCGCCGCAGCCCGATAACTACGCCTGGATCAAGCTCTACCGGCTGAACGGCAACAACCAGTGGTATTCGATTGGGCGCGGCATCGGCTCGATCGAGCCGTCGGGTTTTCTCAAGATTGACGGGCTGCCGGTGGATGTGGGCCGCTTTGGCGCCCAGGGCGAGCCCTACAAGCTGGAGCTCTGGTGGAATGCGAAGGTGGTGCGCTCCACCGGCGACTTCCTGAACGGCCAGCCCGAGTTCCGCATGCGGCCCTTTGTCGATAACTCGACGCCGTGGGGCTGCATCCACTAGCCCCGGTTGCGGAGCAGCAAGCATGACTGACAGAGCGGGCGCGGGGAGAAGTCCCCGCGCCCGCTCTGTTGCATGATCGCCTGTTCGCAGAATCGCCTGTTGCAGAATCGACAGCAGGCGATGTACAACTCTTGATGCGCCCTATGCACTCCCGATGCGCCGGCTGACGGCCTTCACCCCGGCGCGCAGAGCACGGGCCGCCCAGCCCAAAATCAGGAAGGTCCTATGCCCACCCCAACGCTCCCCCCTGCTGCGCCTGTGCCCGCCAACCCGCGGGTGATTGATGGCCACAACGATACGCTGCTCGCCCTCTACGAACCCGAACGCGGCAAGGGGCGCTCGTTCTTCGAGCGCAGCAACCACGGCCATCTCGACCTGCCGCGCGCGCAGGAGGCTGGTCTCGCGGCGGCGATGTTCGCGATCTTTACGCCCAGCCGCCGTCGGCGCAAGCAGCCGCAGCCCTTTGCGCCGGCGCCCGGCGCCGATACCGATACCACCAGCCCCCCGCCGCCCCAACTGCCGCCGGCGCTCACCCACCACTACGCCCTGCGCGCCACCCTCGACATGGCGGCGCTGCTGCTGCGCCTCGAGGCGGAGTCGAACGGGGCGCTCTCGATCGTGCGCTCGTCGGCCGACCTGCGGCGCGTGCTCGCCAACCCGCAAACGGTGGGTGCAGTCCTGCATATCGAGGGCGCCGAATGTATCGACCGCGACTTTGCCGTGCTGGATGTGCTGGTGGCGGCCGGCCTGCGCTCGCTGGGCATCGTCTGGAGCCGCCCCACGCTCTTCGCCGAGGGCGTGCCCTTCGCCTTCCCCTCTTCTCCCAACACCGGCCCGGGACTCACCGACCTAGGGCGCGAGCTGGTGCGCCGCTGCAACGCGCACCGCATCCTGATCGATCTCTCGCACCTCAACGAGAAGGGCTTCTGGGATGTGGCCGCGCTGAGCGATGCGCCGCTGGTGGCAACGCACTCCTGCGCCCATGCCCTCAGCGCCTTCTCGCGCAACCTGACCGACGCGCAGATCAAGGCGATTGCCGACTCCGGCGGCATGGTGGGCATCAACTTCTTCCCGGCCTTCCTGCGCGCCGATGGCGACCATACCAAGACCACCTCGCTCAGTGAGATCGTGCGCCACATCGCTTACGTGGCCAACCTGGTGGGCGTCGACCACGTGGGCTTTGGCTCGGACATGGATGGGGCGGAGATGCCCGACGACTTTGTGGATGTGACGGGGATGGGCAAGCTGCTCGATGCCTTGCGCGCCGCCGGCTTTGACGCCCCCGCTCTGGAGAAGATCGCCTGCGCCAACTGGTCGCGCGTGCTGCAGAAGACCTGGGGGGAGTAAGGAGATCGAGAAGCGAGAAGCGAGAAGACTGCTCCCGGCGCCGCATGTAGTCTTCTCGCTTCTCGATCGCAGTTCTTGGGAGGAGGAGGCGGTGCGGAAAACGCGCAGGAGCTATTCGGCGGAGTTCAAGCGGGAGGTGGTGGCGCGCGCTGCCGCAGGCAACGAGAGTTTCAGTGCGATTGAGCGCGAGCTGGGGCTGCCCCAATCGGTTGTCAGCCGCTGGGTGCGGGCCGCCGAGCGCGATGGCGACCAGGCTTTTCCTGGGCACGGCAAGCGCAAGGCCATCGACGAGGAGATGTACCGACTGAAGCGGCGCCTGCGCGACCTGACCGAGGAGCAAGCGATCCTGAAGAGTGCCCTTGCGAAGCTTGGCAAACTGGAGTCGGATGGCTCAAGCTAGCTGGTACGGCGGATCGAGAAGCGAGAAGCGAGAAGACTGCTCCCGGCGCTGGTGCAGTCTTCTCGCTTCTCGCTCGCGTTTACCGCGCCCAGTCGAGGCCCTGCTCGAGCCAGTCGGGGAGGTCGGCGCCCAGGTTCACGATCGGGAGCGGCTGTTCGGGCACACCGGCACTGGAGAGCGGCGCGCCCAGGCGCAGCGTGAGGATCTGCCAACTGTCGGCGCGCTGGCTCACCCATGCCACCGAGGCGCCGTCGGGGCTAAAGGCAGGCAGGCCGTCGGGGCCGCTGTGGTCGGTCAGCCGGCGCACCGAAAGGTCGGCCATGCTCAGCAGGTAGAGCTCCCAGTTGCCGTCGCGTTGGTCGCTCATGAAGACGATGCTGCTGCCGTCGGGCGCCCAGCGCGGGCGCGCATCGCCGGGGTTTGCCGTAAGCGGCGCGCGCGAGCTGCCGTCGGCGGCGCTTGTCCACAATCCGCAGCCGGCGCCGGCGTCGTCGCAGCCCTTATAGACCAGAAGCCCGTCGCCGGGGCGCAAGTCGGCGTCCTGACCCAGCAGAACGGTCTCGGCACTGCCGGCGCCGTCGTTCCACACGCGATAGATGCGGGGTTTGCGGTCGCCCTCGCGCGTACTCGAGAAGAGCAGACGGTCGCCCTCGGCAGACCAGCGCGGCAGCATGTCTTCGACGTTGAATGAGAAGCGCAGCCGCTGCCCCGTGCGCAGGTCAACGCCGCCCAGGCCGAGCATGTCGGGCCGGGTGCTGGCAAAGGCGAGCAGTTCGCCCTGGGGCTGCAGCGCAGGTTGGCGCGCCTCTTCCACCACCAGCAGCGGCTGGGCGCCGGCCACCACATCCACCGACCAGATCGCGCTCACCCCTTCGCCGTTGACCTGCGAGTAGAAGATGCGCCCGCGCTGCACCACGGGGGCAACCAGCGGCGGAGCGGGCGTCACAGGCAGCGCGTCGAGGGCGGGCACGGGCAGCGGGGCGCCGCTTTCGTCGACGGCGCGCACCCAGCCCTGCAGCGGTGCGCCCTCCCCTGCGCCCTCGCCGGCGCTGTCGCGATAGAGCAGCTGCACCCAACTGCCATCCTGCAGGCGCCCCGTGGCAGTGGCTGCGGCGCCGGCCTGCACCGTTCCCAGTGCGGGCCACTCTTCGCCCGGGCCGGCGTAGAGAGCCAGTGCAGCGGGCGCGACAAAGCTGCCGCCCGCCGCCGCCTGCCCGCGCAGCGTCTCGACCGCGGCGGCGTAGAGCGAGTCATCCGGGGCGAGGGCGGCGGCGCGCTCCATGGCGGCGAGCGCGCCCGTGCGGTCTCCGGCGAGCCAGGCCGCCCACGCCGCCACAAAGTGGGCCGGAGCCAGGTCGGGGTTGGCGGAGAGCGCCGCGCCCGAGCTGAGCGCAGCCCATCCGGCGAGCGACTCCTCCCAGCCTTCGGCCACGGTGCCGGCAATCAGCGGCGAGCCGGGGGCGAAGATGGTTGCGGGTGGATAGGGGCGGAAAAGGTCGACCGCACCGGCATAGTCACCGTAGAAGATGTGGTCGAGCAAGAGATAGGGCGGTTCGGGGGCCGAGAGGCGGGCGCGTTTGGCCTCCTCGTTGAGCCGGGCCAGGGCCACATTCCACTTCAGCGCTTCGGGCAGGGGCACGCCGGCGTTGGTGCGCTGCGCGATCGCGGCGTCAAGCGCTTCGAGCGTGGTGCGCACGTCGCCCCACAGCCCGGCCTGCGCCTGGGCCAGCAGCGTATCGTTGAGTGCGACGTATTCGGCGGGCGCATCGGCGGGCAGGCGCGCCGGCTCCACGAGCGCCATTGCCTCGCCGTCCCAGCGCCAGAGCGCGACCTGCGGGATGCGCACGCCGCACGCGTAGCAGAAGACGTAGGCCTCGCCGGCGTCGATCAGGATCTCGAGCGTGCCGTCGCCGTCAACGTCGGCCGTGGCGGCAATGCCGGGCGAGCTGTTGAACGCACTCATCTGCTGCTCGAGCGCGCCGTCCTGAAAGCGGTAGAGGGCAAAGGCGCCGCTGTGCGCGCCCACGCCGGCCTCCACGCCCAGCCATAGCCCTGCGGGTTCCACCGCAAGCTGGCGCACGCCCCCTTCGCCGATGTAGTCCGGCTCGAAGGTTGCGACGCCGGCGGCCGGCGTGGCGTCCAGCTCGTGGTTGAGCAGCGTGCGCGCCACCTCGACAATCGCGCCGTCGCTGCCCTGCTGGTAGAGCGCGAGCTGGTGCGGTTGATTGGTCGAGAAGTTGCGCAGCCCAACCGTGTGCGCAGCCCAGACGCGCGGGCCCCCCGGCGGCGGCTGCAGTTCGAAGACGACAACCCCCTCGATGCCCGGCTCGTTGGGAGTGCGCTGGGCCGGGTCATAGCCCAGGCTGGCCAGGAACATCGCGCGCACCTCTTGCGTCCCTTCGTCCAGGGTAGCAGTCGCAGCGCCCTCCGCTGGCGTGGCGACGGGGGTTGCGGGCGCAGCCACAGGCTCGGAGGTCGCAGCCGGTTCAGGTGCGGTCGCCTCGGGTGCGGCCGCAGTCGCGCCCCCTTCAACGACTGCCGGCGGCAGGGTGGCAACCGCGACTGCCTCTTCGGTGGCAGGCGCGCCGAGGGGAGTACAGGCCGCCAGCAGCAGCCCAGCCAGCAGCAGCAGGGCCGGCAGGGCCGGCAGCCGCAGCCGGGCGCGAGCAACGGCAATGCGCTGAGCCATGGTGGCTCCTCCTCGATTGCGGGTGGGCGTGCCGCTGCAGCCCTGCGCCGCCGTCAATGGATGCTTGTGTGCAGACATGGGTCAGTAGATGTAGGGGATGAGCCGCTTGCTCAGCGTGCGGTAGGCCGCATATGCGGGGAAGCGGGCCACAAGCAGCTTCTCTTCGTACTTGGCCTTGGTGTTGAGGTTCACCGCCAGCAGCAACCAGATTGCCGAGCGCAGCACCGACGGCGCCGTGAGCAGCAGCGCCAGCGTGATCAGGAGCAGCGCGCTGTACATGGGGTGGCGAATCCAGCGGTAGGGGCCGTGGAGCTGCAGCGTGGCGCCGGCGCGCGGGTCGGGCAGCACATGGGGCGGCGAGCGGCGCAGGCTCCAGAGCGCCCAGCCCAGCAGCGCAAAGCCGGCCAGTTGGAGCAGCAGCAGCGGCCAGGGCGTGGCGATCAGCGGGCCGGTAACGGCAAACAAACCGAGCGCCAGAAACTGCACGGCGACCAGAGACCACGAGAGCATCGGTTTCGACAAAGTGCACCGCTTCGAAGTGGATAAGGGAGTGGGCGCTGCGTGCAGGCTAACACGCGTGCCCGCTACACGCAAGCGGGCGCTCTCTGCACGGCGCTGCCCGTTCACGATTTACAGAGTGTGGAGAGAAGATGGCGCCCGATTGCGGCTTTGAGGAGCTGGCGCACACGGCCGAGATCGGCGTGCGGCTCTGGGCGCCCACGCCGGCTGCGCTCTTTGCCTGCGCCGCCCACGCCATGTTTGCGCTGGTCGGCGCGCTGCCCACTGCGCCCGACGCCGAACCGATCGACCAGCGCACGCTGAAGCTGACGGCCATCGACGCCGAGAGCCTGCTTGTGGACTGGCTGAGCGAGCTGGTCTACCTCTACGAGACGAGTGGCCTTTCGTGGAACGAAGCAACGCTCGAACAGTGGGCGCCCACCGCGCTGCGCGCCGTCGTCTACGGGCGGCGCGTGGCCGGGGCGCCGCGTCTGCACGTCAAGGCCGTCACCTACCACGGCCTCGAGCTGCGCCCCGTGCCCGACGGCTGGACGGGGACAGTGTATTTCGACATATAGAGCGATCGAGAATCGAGAATCGAGAAGACAACAGTCGACGAACTGTCGTATCAGCCTTGGGGCGTCTGGTCGCCAACTGCTGTCTTCTCGATTCTCGATTCTCGCTTCTCGATCCCATCCTTGGGGGCCACATGTTCACCATCAACCAGTTGACGCAGATTTCGCCCTGGCTGTGGGAGATCCCGAAGAGCTATCGCAGCGATATGCGCGTGCCGGCGCGCATCTATGCCAGCCGCCGCTTGTTGGAGCACGCGCTGAGCGACCGCAGCATCGAGCAGCTGGTCAACGCCGCCACGCTGCCAGGGATTGTGGGCCACGCCATCGCCATGCCCGATGTGCACCAGGGCTACGGCTTTCCGGTGGGGGGTGTGGCCGCCACGGCGCTGCCCAACGGCGTCATCTCGCCCGGGGCGATTGGCTACGACATCAACTGCGGCGTGCGCCTGCTGGCGACCGAGCTGGAATTCGCCGACATAGAGCCGTATTTGAACGAGTTGGCAACGGTGCTCTACCGCACCTGCCCCAGTGGTGTGGGCACGGGCGGCGCCATCAAGCTGAACGAACGCGAAATGGACGCCCTGCTGCGCGAGGGGGCGCTCTGGTGTCTGCCGCGGGGGCTGGCGCTGGAAGAGGACATCGAGCACTGCGAGGCCAACGGGCGGCTGCCCCACGCCGACCCGCGCCAGGTGAGCCAGCATGCCAAGGAGCGCGGCGCCGACCAGTTGGGCACGCTCGGCGCAGGCAACCACTTTATCGAGGTCGACCGCGTGGCCGACGTGCTGGCCGAGGACGCCGCCCGCGCCTTTGGCCTGCGCGCCAACCAGATTGTGGTGCTGATCCACTGCGGCTCGCGCGGGATGGGGCACCAGGTCTGCACCGACCACGTGCGCAGCTTCCAGTCTGCCGTCAAGCGCTACGGCATCGAGCTGCCGGACCGCGAACTGGTCTGTGCGCCGCTCAACTCGCCCGAGGGCGAGGCGTATGTAGGCGCGATGCAGGCGGCGGCCAACTTCGCCTTTGCCAACCGGCAGACGCTGGCAACGCTGGTGCGCCGCGCCTTTGCCGAGGCGCTGGCCGGCAGCGGCCTGCCGGTGGCGCTGCGCCAGATCTATGACGTGGCCCACAACATTGGCAAGATCGAGCGCCACACCGTGGGCGGGCGCTCGATCGAAGTCTGCGTACACCGCAAGGGGGCCACGCGCGCGTTTCCACCCGGCCATGCCGAAATTCCCGCTGCCTACAAGGCAGTGGGGCAGCCGGTGCTGGTGCCCGGCTCCATGGGCACCGCGAGTTACGTGCTCGCTGGCACCGAGGACGCCATGGCCGAGAGCTTCGGTTCCACCTGCCACGGTGCCGGCCGCCTGATGAGCCGCACCGCCGCGCGCAAGCAGGTGCAGGGCGACGCGCTCAAGCAGGCGCTGGCCCGGCGCGGGATTCGGGTGCGCGCCGGCAGTGTGGCCGGCCTGGCCGAAGAGGCGCCCGAGGCCTACAAGCCGGTGGAAGAGGTGATCGCCACGGTTGAAGGGGCCGGCATCGCCCGCGCCGTGGCTCGGCTCGAGCCGCTGGCGGTGATCAAGGGCTAGCTCGCCTTGCCAAGGTAGGCAGAAGGCTACGATGGGGATTGACAAGACTACGAAAGCTAGTTATTCTGCTTGCGCAGATAACGCGTGCACAGCGATCGTTGCATCGTCTTGTTCTAGCCGTCAGCCTGAGGAGCCTCCCCTTGTCCCGCTACCGACTCAACCATGATGCCGTCGTCACTGGCGCTGCGCAGCTCGTCAACGAGCACGGGCCCGATGCGCTCTCGCTGGCCGAACTGGGGGCGCGCTTCCACGTGCGTACGCCCTCGCTCTACAACCACATCAAGGGGCTGGACGGGCTGCGGCGCGACCTGGCCCTGCGCGGCCTGCGCGACCTGGCCGAGCGCATTCAGGTGGCCACGATTGGGCTGGCCGGGCGCGATGCGCTGCTGGCGATTGCCACCTCGTATCGCGATTACGCCCACGAGAATCCGGGCCTTTACCCCTTTACGCTGCGCACGGCCAACGACGACGACGACGAGCTGCGCGCCGCCGGCGAGCAGATTCTGCACCTGCTCTTTGCGGCGCTGCGCGGCTACAAGCTCAACTCGGCCGACCTGGTGCACGCCGCCCGCAGCGTGCGTAGCGCGATCCACGGCTTCGTCTCGCTCGAAACGGCGCGCGGCTTTGGCATGCCTGTTGAGCTGGACGATTCGTACGCGCGCCTGATTGCGCTGCTGGACGACGGCCTGCGCGCGATGGGCAAGGGCTGAGCGCTGCAGCGCGCAAGCTCACAGCAATTGCAAAATCCCTAACCTTCGTAGCGGCGAATTCGATTCGCCAAAGCGCCGGGATGAGCGCAGCGAATCCTGGCGCTATCCGAGGCACACCCCTTTCCCGCACAAGCGCTCGTGACCCAATCAAGCGCCAAGACTCGCTGCGCTCTTCCCGGCTGTACGGCGAATCAAAATCGCCGCTACGGGAGGGGAGATGGCGCGCATGAGGCAAAGGTCGCAGGCCGTCGCGCTGGAATCCAGGCAGCTCTCAGTTACACCACAAAAAGGCGCCCGGCCGATCGTTGGATCGGCCGGGCGTGTTTGTCTATGCGGAAGGGCATGGGACACTATGCATCGTCGGGGGCGTCGTCGGGCAGCAGCACCACCAGCACTTTGTCCACACGGCGGCCGTCCATGTCGATCACCTCCAGGCGCAGCCGGCGCCAGTCGAAGAGGTCACCCACCACAGGCACGCGGCCCAAGCGGCTCATCACAAAGCCGCCCACCGTCTTGTAGGAACCCTCATCCTCGTCGGGCAGCTCCTTGATCTCGAAGAGCTCCTGGAAGCGGTCGATGGCCAGCATGCCGTCGACGAGGAAGCTGCCGTCGGGACGGCGCACGATTTCGGGGTCGTGGATGTCGTCGATGTCGGGCACCTCGCCGATGATGGCCTCGACAAAGTCGGCCAGCGTCACCAGCCCTTCCAGCCCGCCGTACTCGTCAATCACCAGCGCGACGTGGGTGCGCGTCTGGCGCAGCCGCTCCAGCGCTTCGAGCGCCGGCATCGAATCGGGGATAAAGAGTGCGGGCTGCATCACGGCGTGCAGGTCTACCTCGTGCCCGCGCACGCCGGCGGCGAAGAGGTCCTTGACGAGCACGAGGCCGATGACGTTGTCCAGGTCGCCATCGGCCAGGGGGTAGCGCGAATAGTTGCTCTCGCTCAGCTTCTGGCGCACCACCTCGGGCGAATCGCTGACGTTGAGCCAGGTAATGTCGGTGCGCGGCGTGAGCAGGGCGCCGATCGAAAGGTCGCTCAGGCGGAAGAGCTGGCCGACGATCTCCTCCTCGATTGGTTCGAAGATGCCCACCTCGGCGCCCTGTTCGAGCAGGACGCGCACCTCTTCGTCGGTAACCACATTATCGGTCGACGGTTTGACGCCCATCAGCCGCAGCGTCACATCGGTGGAGGCGTTGAGCAGGCGCACCAGCGGCCGTGTGGCGCGCGAGAGGAAGGCCATGAAGGGGGCGACCCGGCGTGCGATCCGTTCGGCGTCGTTCAGCGCCAGCCGCTTGGGCACAAGCTCGCCCAGCACAAGCGAGAAGAAGGTGACGAGGAGTACGACGACGAAGACCGAAACCGGCTGCGCCCAGCGCGCAAGTGGAGCGTAGCGGGCCAACAGCTCGGCCAGCGGCGAAGAGAGCTTGGCGCCGCCGAAGACGCCGATCAGGATGCCGACCAGCGTGATGCCAATCTGCACGGTCGAGAGGAACTGGCCCGGCTCTTCGGCCAGGCGCAGGGCCGTGGCGGAAGTTGCGTCGCCTTCTTCGGCTTGCTGGCGCAGGCGCACCTTGCGCACCGAAATCAGTGCCATCTCGGCCATGGAGAGGAAGCCGTTGGCAGCGATCAGCACAAATACCAGGACAAGGTCGAGTGCAAATGTCATGAAAATGTCATGAAGAGGCTGGTTCGAGCAGGCGGGTGGCCATGTGCTGCAGATTGTGTGCGAAGAAGGAGCTGAAGGCCCAGGAACTCCACGCCTCGGGCATGGGCAGGCTGCGCGCCCAGAGTCTGGTCTCCTCGGGCGATGGCGCGAGGTAGGCGTCTTCGAGGTCGTCGGCGTCTTCTTCGCGCGGCGCAAGCGGCGCCCCTTCGGCCAGTTGCAGTATACACCGAATGTAGTCCGCAACCGCAGCACAGGCAGCGTGATCGCCGACGGCGCCGTGGCCGGGGACGATGGTCTGCGCGCCCAGCGTCTCGAGCGTGGCCAGGATGCGCAGCCACTCCAGCGGGTCGCCGCCGGGCAGCCACGGGTGCGCATCGACGGTCACCAGGTCGCCCGCCACCAGCAGGTTCACGTCGGGAACCCACACGCAGGCGTCACTTCGCGTGTGGCCGCCGCCGTGGGTCACCACTTCGAGCATGCGGCTGGAGCCGTGGAGCGTGATGCGGCGGTCGAAGGCAAGGGTGGGGCGGCGCAACTGGATAGTGGGCAGCTCGGCCAGCGCGGTGGTGTAGAAGGAGAGGCCGGCCTGCAGCTGGGCGCGTCGCTGTGGCGCCTGCTCGCCGGCCAGCAGGCGTTGGATGCGCGCCAGTTCGGCCGGGGCGGTGGCGCGATACCAGTCGCCCTCGTGGCCGGCGGCGGCCAGAATCAGCTGCTGCGCGCCGCGCGTGGCCACGATCTCGGTCGTCTCGGGGAAGCCGGCGGCGCCCCAAATGTGGTCGCTGTGTGCGTGCGTGTAGACCAGCCACGCCGGCGCTCGCCCTGTCGCCTCACGCGTGGCCTCGACCAGCGCGGCGCCCACGCTGCGCGCCAGGCCGGCATCCACCACCACGCTGCGGTCGCCCAGATCGATGATGGTGGCGTTGGCGCCGGCGCGCCCACCGCCGCCGGCCACAGCCACCACCACGCCGGGCGCGACCTCCTCCAGAGTGTAGAAGGCAAGCGCATTTGCGGGCGCGGCGTCGGCGGGCGCGACATCGGCGGGCGCGGCGTCAAGAGGCGCGCCGGCCAGGGGCGCGGCGAGGCCGGCGGCAGAGGGCGGCAGCGCCTGGGCCGTCACAGCGCGGCGACTGTCTCCTGCAGGTGGCGGTTGGCCTCGACCTCTTCGGTGTAGATCGTGTTGAGCTCCTCCTGCAGCTGTTCAAAGAGCCGCATGCGCCCTGCAGCGTCGAGCGGGAATTCGGCGTCGCAGCGCCGGCGCAGCGCGTCGAGCTCGGCGGCCGGCGCCTGCTGCTCGGCGCGGGCGGCGTCGCCCTGGCCCAGGCTCAGCGCCGAGCAGCAGGCGATCAGCTCCTTGGCCGCAGCCAGCGGCGCCACGTTCGTGGGCAGCGCCGTTTCGCCCAGCGTAGACCAGCGCAGGCCCAGCACGCGGTAGCGCTCGGCCACCTCGTGCAGCGCCGGTGCGTCCAGCCGTCGCGCCGCTTCATCCAGGAATTGGGCATAGAGCGGCCGCAGCGAACCGCCGTCGGCGCCGTAATCCGTCACATTCTCGAAGACCGAGACGAGCGCCGAGAAGAGGCGGCGGCCGTCGGCAAAGAGCTTCGGCCAGCCCTTGCCGTTCTTGCTGTCGGTAAGCAGGCGCGCCCACTTGCGGATCACGGGCAGCGAGAAGGAGTCGGAGGGCTGTGCGAGGTGTTCGGCGCAGTCGCGGATGCCGGTGACGAGCGCTGCGCGCAGGTCGAAGGGGGCGAAGCCGTCCACCGTCAGCAGCCGGTTCTTGTAGGAGCCGATGCGGGCGCGCGCCTCGGCCAGCTGGGCGCGTGGGAGGCGGAAGGGCTGTGCAGCGCGGTCGTCGATCAGCACATCGTCGCCGTCGTAGCCATAGGCAACCAGCATGTGGCCAAAGTGGCCTGAATAGCTCTCCGGCAGACCCTGCCAGGGCAGGTGTGCTCGATCGACCCAGAGCATGGCCGGCCGCCCCAGGCCAAAGGCGGCGTCGAGCGCGGCCTGCGCGCCCTTGGCGCCGCCGCTTTCGGCCACGGCAAAGGTCACATTCAGCCGCTCGTCCAGTTTGGGGTGGAGCGAGTCGCTGTACTGCCAGCGGTTGCGCATGCCCATCACCAGCACGGCGCTGTTGTGGGCCTTGAACTCCCACAGGATGTAGCCCATACCCAGCCCGCCGCCGATGCCCAGCACCATGGCTTCGGTGAACGGGGCGCCGGTGTCGGGATCCACCACGCCGGCCTGCGCCAGCAGCGATGTGAGGGGCGCGCATTCAACGTGCAGCCCGCCGCGCAGCACATAGGGCGCTCGAAGCGAAGGTGTGGTCTGGCTCATGCGGCTGCTCCTGAACTCATTTCGTCAAGCCACGGCTGTGGCGCTGCCTATCATCATTCCACGATGAAATCCACTGATTTCATCATCACCTCTCACTGGACGCAACGTGTTGCCGACGTAGATGCCGATGCGGTGGCACTTGAAGGGGGGGGCCGGTGGTTGCGTGCCCATTTTCGCCCATGCGCCGCAGGCTGGCAAACAGGTGTTCGCCGGGCGGCATGGGGTGTGTGCCGAATGCGCAAGAGGGGCTTGCGGCGCGACAACTGGCCCGCGCGCGCGCCCGGTTTCGGGAGTACAATTGAAGTTGAGCGTAACATTTCGCATACACCAACGTCAGATCGATCGAGGAAGTCCATTGCGCTCGGTGCAGTCGCGGGCCTGCACGCATTGCTGCCAAGAACCTCAAGCAGCCGGCTGAATGGGTTTCAAGTTGCAGCAATCAGAAAGGGGAGTTGAGTATGCATCGAATGTTGGCTCTGGGGCGGGGATGGAAGCGCCTTGCCGTTCTGGCAATGGTTGCCGCCCTGCTGCTGGCCGCACTGCCTACCGTTGCGTTTGCCGCTACCGGCAGCGCGCCCGAGGCTGTGGCCGCCAGTGGGACGTGGTATACCGTGAAGAGCGGCGACACGCTTTCGGAACTTGCCCGGGACTTCGGCACCTCTGTGCAGGCGATCAAGGACGCAAACGGGTTGAGCAGCACCCGTATCTATGTGGGGCAGCGCCTGTGGATTCCTGGGGGGCACCCGGCCCCCGTCGGCTGCGCACAGCACTACTGGGTGCGCTCGGGCGATAACCTGTCGCGCATCGCACGCCACTTCGGCGTGAGTGTGAGTGCTCTGGCCCGCGCGAACAACCTGGCGAATGCCAGCCTGATCTATGTTGGTCAGAAGCTGTGCATCCCCGGTGGCGGTCATCCGGGCGGAGACCCGGGCGGCCACCCCGGTGGCGGCCCTGGTGGTCCGGGCGGCTGCTGGTACACCGTGAGGGCTGGTGACAACCTGAGCCGGATCGCTGCTGCGCATGGCGTCTCGTGGGCGCACCTGGCCCACGTGAACCACCTGGCCAACCCGCGCGTGATCATCCCTGGTCAGAAGCTTTGGGTCTGCAAGTAGTCGCAACACAGCCGACCAGTCGCCGGCGGGCGGGATGAGGGGCAGCCTTCGCCCGCCCGCCGCCGACCCGCCTGGCCGGCCGTACACCAAGCCGCGCGCGACAGAGCCTCCGCACCGTACCCCGGTGTGGAGGCTCTGTCGCGCTGGTGTATGGGTGGACTGGGGTACTGGGGCATGGTAAAACGCGCATGTACCACACAATCGTAGGCAAATGGCGCGCAATTGTTAGAAAATGATAAGAATCTCCCAGAAATCCTTGCATGACTTACTGCGTCATGATACATTGCTGGTGCAGGCAACACGATCGAATTCTGCCGCTGCTAGAGTGTCTCTTCACGGTCACGCTCGAAGGAGGCAGGCAATGTTCATCTCCGGTCCTGGTCGTGGGCCCCTGGACGGCATCATTCAGTTCCTGGCTGTTGTCGGCATCATCGCTATCTTCTGTCTCGGTTTCGCTCTGGCCATGATGGTCGCAGGAGGGTAACCATGACGTACACAACGACAGATGCCAAGTGCACCGGCTGGCGCACTCCGTCCACCGACTCCGTTGCGGGAGACCGCGTCCTCTTTGCTGACGGCGACATTACTTCGCTGGATATTCCCGGCGTCGGTAAGCTCGTCAAGTTCGCGGCGTAAGAGGGCGGCTTCGTTCGGCGTGTTGGCTTCTACGCCTATGTCCAAGCCCTGAATGGACAAAGCCTGCATTGTTCTGTTCAGGCATAGCGAAAGAGTACGGGGCAGACCACACAAGGTCTGCCCCGTTCGTTTTGTTTGCCAATCTGAGCGTTCTTGGGCGTGCGTGCGCGGGTCTACTCCAGCTCGCCCTCGGGGCGCAGCATCAGCAGGGGCACGCGCACACGCGGCGTGATGTACTGCACCGTGTTGCCAAAGAGCAAGCGGTTGATCCCCGTGCGCCAGTGGGTGGTCATCGCGATCAGGTCCACGTCGTGCGTATTGACGTAGTTGACGATCTGCTCGCCGGGGGTGCCAAAGCGAATCTCATAGCTCACGCCGAAGCCCTCTTGCTCGAGCAGATGGGCGTCGGTCTGGATCTCGGCAATAAAGTCGCTCATGGCGCTCTCGCGCACCTGGCTGGCGTAGATCGGGTGCGCAGCTTGCTCGGCGTCATAAGAGGTGTCGTAGGCAAGCACCAGGCCGTCGTTTCCGGCTGGGCGCGGCGGTGCGCCCACCATGCCGCCCACGGGTTCACCCACGCGCAGCAGCACCAAATCGTTGCCGGCAGGCTGCAGAAAGCGGGTGAGGATAGGGAAGATCTGGCGTCCAAAGCTGGAACCATCGATGGGGACAAGTACCTTGTGCTTTTCCATAAGACCTCCTTGTCGTTGGGTAGAGCACGCATTCCCATTCTAGCGCATCGGCCAGCGCGAATCCAGAGGCGAAAGGCGCCAAGAGTACACAGCCGAAACGGTACACGGAAAAAACGGGAAGAGCGACATTTGGCCGGCAGGTTCTCTGCCCAAGCGATCTTGGGCAGAGAACCTGCCCGCTGTTTCCGCTGTTTCCGTTTTTTCCGTGTGCCGTTTCGGCTGTGTGTTGTTTTCTGGCCACCAACAAACCGGCCGGCCCACGGATGGGCCGGCCGGCAGCGTCTTGCGTTGTGGTGCGCGCCGGCTCAGGCAGCCGGCGTTGCGGCGAACTGCTCCTCTTCCGTCGAGCCATGCATGGCGGTGGTGCTCGCCGTACCGCCGGTGACGGCCATCTGGACTTCGTCGAAGTAGCCCGCGCCCACAAAGCTCTGGTGCTTGACGGCGTGGAAGCCCGCCTCGCGCTCCATCGCGAACTCCTTCTCCTGCAGGCGCGAGTAGGCGGCCATGCCTTCGTCCTTGTAGCCCAGCGCCAGCTCGAACATGCCGGCGTTGAGCGAATGGAAGCCGGCCAGCGTCACAAACTGGTACTTGTAGCCCATCTCGCCCAGCTTCTCCTGGAAGACGGCAATCGTCTTCTCGTCCAGGTTGCGGCGCCAGTTGAAGGAGGGCGAGCAGTTGTAAGCCAGCAGCTTGCCTGGGAACTTCTCGTGCATGCCCTCGGCAAACTCGCGCGCCTCGCCCAGGTCGGGCTTCGAGGTCTCGCACCAGACGACGTCGGCGTAGGGGGCGTAGGCCAGGCCGCGGGCAATGGCATACTCGATGCCGCCCTTAATGTAGAAGAAACCTTCGTAGGTGCGCTCGTGGTGGGTGATGAAGGGGACGTCGTAGGGGTCGACGTCGGTAGTGATGAGCTGGGCCGAGTCGGCGTCGGTGCGGGCGACGACGATGGAGGGCACGTCCATCACATCGGCGGCGAGGCGGGCGGCCACGAGCTTCTGCACGAACTCGCGCGTGGGCACCAGCACCTTGCCCCCCATGTGGCCGCACTTCTTGGCCGACGAGAGCTGGTCTTCGAAGTGGACGCCGGCCACGCCCGCCTCGATCATGGCGCGCATGAGCTCATAGGCGTTGAGGTTGCCGCCAAAGCCCGATTCGGCGTCGGCGACAATCGGCGCCATCCAGTAGATCGAGTCGTCGCCGGCAAGGTGGGCGATCTGGTCGGCGCGCTGCAGGGCGTTGTTGATGCGGCGGGCGAGGTTGGGCGCGCTATCCGAGGGATAGAGGCTCTGGTCGGGGTAAGTTTGGGCGGCGTCGTTGTTGTCGCCGGCCACTTGCCAGCCGCTGAGGTAGATGGCCTTGAGGCCGGCCTGCACCATCTGCACGGCCTGGTTGCCCGTCATGGCGCCCAGCGAGCGCACAAAGGGCTCATCATGCATCAGCGTCCAAAGCCGCTCGGCGCCCAGGCGCGCCAGCGAGTACTCGACGGGAACAGTGCCGCGCAGCTTGACAACCTGCTCGGCGGAATACGGGCGGCGCACGCCGGCCCAGCGCGGTGCTTGCCACGATTTGGTCAGTTCTGCAGCACTCTTTCGCGGTTGCATTACACGTTCTCCTCGTTCTTTCAGCACTTCACTGAGCGGCCGGACGGCGGCGGTGGGCGCAGCCAGGAGGGCGAGCCGGATGGGGGCAGCGGGCGCATGCGCGACGGCAGGGCGCCCGCTGGGCCGCGTCCGGCGGGACGTTCTTGCCTGCGCGCATTGTGCGGGTGCAACGTTGCAGGCTGGTTGCAGACGCGTTGACTCGCCGCTGTGCCTCCACGCTGTTACGCGCCAAGGGGCCGGGAGGCAGGGCTGGGGGCGCAGCTTGACAGCACATTCCCCCCAAAGCTATCCTCACGCCACCCGCCGGCAGGAGCACGCCGGCCGGTTGTTCGCCCTCCCGCTCTCCCTCTGCCACCGCGCGACCCAATGCAAAGCCCCATGCTCGAGAATCCCCGCCTGCGCCTGCTCGACGTCAACGATGTGTGGCACGAGGGCCGGCGCTATCTGATGCTGTGCGACCCAATGAAGATTACGCAGGCCGTGCTGCTGGTGCCTTTCGAGTGGGCGCCCGTGCTCGTCGCATGCGATGGCGCCACGCCTGCGCCTGCGCTCGGCGCACGTCTACGCAAGCAGGCGCGCCTGCAGATCAGCGATCGCGAGCTTGAGCAACTGCTGCAGACGCTCGACGAAGCGGCCATGTTCGAAAATGCAACCTTTGCGCGCAAGCATGCCGCGGCCCTCAAGGCGTGGCGGCGGCGGCCCTGGCGCCCGCTCTCGCACGCCGAAAAGGTCTACCCGGCCGAGGCCGACGCGCTGGCTGCCCAGCTAGACCACTACTTTCGCACCGCAGACGATGTGGAGCCGGCGGCGGTGGATTGGGCGCACCCGGTTGGGCTGCTGAGCCCGCACATCGACTACGCGCGCGGGGCCGACGTCTATGCGCGCGTCTGGAAGCGCGCGGCGCAGGCGGCGCGCGAGGCCGAGGTGGTGGTGGTCTTTGCCACCGACCATTTTGGCAGCGACGCAGTGACGCTGACGCGCCTGCCCTATGCCACCCCCTATGGCGCGCTGCCGTCCGACGCGCGCGTGATCGAGGCGGTGGAGTGCGCTGTCGATGCCGAGCTGGGCGCGGGCGCCGCCGCAGCGGGCGAGCTGCGCCACGGGCGCGAGCACTCGGTGGAGCTGGTGCTGAACTGGCTGCACCATCTGCGCGGCGGCGCCCCGGTGGCGGTGGCGCCGATCCTGGTGGGCGGGATGGCAGATCTGGTTGCGCAGGGGCCGGCGCCGGCCAGCGAGCGGCTGCACAGCAGCGTGGTGGAGGCGGTGCAGCAGGCAACGGCAGGGCGCCGCACACTGCTTGTGGCTTCGGGCGATATTGCCCACGCCGGCGCGGCCTTCGGCGACCCCGCGCTGACCCCCGAAGCGCGCGCCGGCGTGCTGGAGGACGACGAGCGGCTGCTCACGCAGCTGCTGGCAGGCAACGCCGCCGGCTTCTTCGCCGAGATTCTGCGCGTCGAGAACGCCAACAACGTCTGCGGCGTGCTGCCAATCTACCTGCTGCTGCGTACGCTGGCGGGAGCAGGGGCCGCTGGCGGCAGCGCGCCACGCCGGCGTGTGCGGCCCGGTTTGGGCCGCACGCCACTTGCTCCGGCGCTGCGGCAGGTCACGGGCGAGCTCACAGGCTACGCCGTCTGCCCGGCCGACGAGCACGATACCTCGGTGGTGACGGTGGCGGGCGTCTACCTGGGCGGCGCCTCATCGTCTGTCAGATAGAGAACCGAGTTCCTTGGGAAGGGTGCGCCCCCACCGTAGCGACGATTTTCAATCGCCGGGCAGCCGGGGCGAGCGTAGCGAGTCCTGGCTCTTGATTGTGGGCGCAGGCGAGTGTGCGGGAGAAGGGTGTGCGGGAGAAGGGTGTGCGGTGAGCAGCGCCAGGACTCGCTGCGCTCATCCCAGCCCTTCGGTGATTGAAAATCGTCGCTACGCATGCGGCGCCCAAGTGCAAAGCCGCTCGACCTGCACGCCAGTGCCGGTTCTCTTCGTGTGAAGAATCATCAGGCACCGCATTGAGGTCAACGGGACGTGCGCAACGCGGCGTTTGGAGGTTAGGGCGTGGGCGCCGGGTCGGGCAGGGTGGCGCCCACGGCCGCAGGCGACTCGCCCGCCGCCAGCCTGCCCACAATCTCGCCCATCTCGCCATCCAGTGGCTCGCCCAGCGCGCCGCCCACCTGGCGCAGCAGCTGGGCCATGGCGCGCGGCTCCTCCGCCTCGAGCGCGTTCAGGCTCTGCGCATCGCCCAGGGCCGAGAGGCGCATCTGCTCGCTGTGCAGCAGGGTAGGCTTGCTCAGCCGGCGCTGCAGCGGGCCGGCGCAGGCCGAACAGCGCAGGCTCGCCTCGTCCGCCTCGGCAGCGGCGAAGGTGCGGAAGAAATGGGCGCTCTGTTGCCCGCAGGCCTGGCAGTTGTATTCGTAGATCGGCATGGGTTCCGTGGGGCGCTGCTGGAACGGGCTCTGCCGCAGCGGGGGCGATTCCACCCGCTGCCTGCGCCTGGGCTATACTGAGCGCAGCCTTGCGGCCCAGCCGGCCGCTTGCCGACCGATTATCGCCCAGCGCTGCGCTGCCGGCAACCCACAAATGGGCACCCCTGCTGCGTGCAGCCCTGGATTCTGCAGCTCCATCTGGAGTGATCTGTGAGCAATGCCAAACCGCCCGTGAGCAGCCTCAACCCGCTGCTCTCAGCGCTCGAGGGGGACAGCGAACTCGAAGCCGTCTACGATACGCTGGTGCAGCCGCGGCCGCTGCTGGTGGTGATCTCGGGGCCAAGCGGCGTGGGCAAGGATGCCGTGCTGCAAGCGCTCAAGCGCCAGGAATATCCCTTCTACTTTGTGGTGACGGCGACGACGCGCGCCCGCCGCGCCGCCGAGATCGACGGCCGCGACTATCACTTTGTGAGCGTGGGCGAGTTTGCCGAGATGATCGAACAGGACGAGCTGCTCGAATATGCCGTCGTCTATGGCGACTACAAGGGCATCCCGCGCAAGCATGTGCGCGCGGCGCTGCAGAGCGGCTATGACGTGATCATGCGCATCGACGTGCAGGGGGCGGCCACCATGCGCAGGCAGGTGCCCAACGCCGTCACCATCTTTCTGACGGCAGAGAACGAGGCCGAGCTGGTGCATCGCCTGCAGGCGCGCGAGACCGAGGACGCCGGCCAGCTCAAGATGCGCATCGTCACTGCCCGCTCCGAGCTGCGGCGGGCAAGCGAGTTTGACTACGTGGTGATCAACCGCGACGGTCGTCTGGATGAGACCGTGCGCCAGTTGCTCGCCATCATCACCGCCGAAAAGTGCCGCACCGACTGGCGACCGGTGGTGATCTAGCCCATGTCCAGCGTTCCCCCCGCCGAACCCACGCCCGAAGATCTGGCCGGCCCTGCCCCCGCGCGGCGGCCGCTGAGCAATCCTGCTCGCCCTGCGCCTGGCGCCCCCTACGAAACGATCGACGACGACGCCACCCAGCTCAGCGCCGAGGAGCGCGAGTTCAGCGCGCCCACGCGCGCTGCAGGGGAGGGTGGGCGCGAGGTCAGCTTCTTCCTCGCCATCAGCCCGCCCACCATCACCTACGCCTTCATCATCGCCAACCTCATCACCTTTGCGATCTCAATTGTACTGGGCTGGTGGCTGCTGGGCATCTTCAACGGCTTCGAATCGATCGAAGTGCTGGTGCTGATGGGCGCCAAGGTCAACGAGTTGATTGTGATGGGGCAGGGGTGGCGGCTCTTCACCTCCATGTTTCTGCACGTGGGCATTCTGCACCTGGTCTTCAACGTCTACGCCATCTACGCCATTGGCCCGCTGGTGGAGGGATACTACGGCCACCTGCGCTACGCGGTGATCTACCTGGTGGGCGGGCTGGTGGGCAGCCTGGCCAGCTTTGCGTTCTCGCCCAGCATCTCGGCGGGGGCGTCGGGCGCCGTCTTTGCGATTGCCGCCGCCGCCGCCGTCTACTTCTTCCGCTACCGCGAGAACTTTGGCCAGCGCGGGCGTGCGATCCTGCAGAACATGATCTTCGTGCTGGGCGCCAACCTGGTCTTTGGCCTGGCCTCGCAGGGGATCGACAACTGGGGCCACGTTGGCGGCATGCTGGGCGGCCTGCTGCTGGGCTGGCTGCTGCTGCCCAGCTACCCGCAGGTCGTGGTCGAGCGTGGCATCAGCGGCCGGCTGCCCATCGTGCCCATCTCGCAGCCGCCGCGCGTGCTCGCCGTGCTGGTGGCGTCGTTGGCGCTGGTCTGGCTGGGCATGCATGCGGCCTCGGCGCACTGGCAGTGCGGAAGCTGGTTCGGCTGCTGAGCAGCGCCGGCGACAGCTTGCACGGATACAATCGATCGGCGGGGCGCCATCCTGTTCCCGCTCTAAAACTATTCCGCAGCCAATCCGATTAATGAGGTTGAAATGGACCAGATTCGCAGGAGCGGCATTCTCCTCCACGTCACGTCGCTGCCCGGCCGCTACGGCGTCGGCAGCTTCGACCAGGCGGCCTACGACTGGGTGGACTTTCTGGCGCGCACCCGGCAGACGCTGTGGCAGGTGCTGCCGCTGGGGCCAACCGGCTATGGCGACAGCCCCTACCAGAGCTTCAGCACCTTTGCCGGCAACCCCTACCTGATCAGCCTCGAAGAGTTGGTGCAGGAGGGGCTGCTCGACCGCGTCCAGCTCGACGCCGCGCCCGATTTCCCGCGCGAGACGGTGGACTACGGCAACCTCTACACCTGGAAGCTGCCCCTGCTGCGCGCGGCAGCGGGCGAGTTTTTCGCGCGCGCCACGGCGGCCATGCGCGCCGAGTTCGAGCAGTTCTGCCTGCAGCAGGCCAACTGGCTCGAGGATTACGCGCTCTTTATGGCGCTGAAGGACGCCGGCAGCGGCATGAGCTGGACGCAGTGGGAGATGCCGCTGCGCAGCCGCGACGCCGATGCGCTGGTCGCCGCACGCAAGGTGCACAGCGCCACCATCCACGCCCACAAGTACATGCAGTGGCTCTTCTTCCGCCAGTGGGACAAGCTCAAGGCCTACGCCAACGGGCAGGGCATCCAGATCATCGGCGACATTCCCATCTTTGTGGCGATGGACAGCGCCGACGCCTGGACCGCGCCCGAGCAGTTCTTCCTCGACGCCGAGTACCAGCCCACGGTGGTGGCCGGCGTGCCGCCCGATTACTTCGCCGCCACCGGCCAGCTCTGGGGCAACCCGCTCTACCGCTGGGATGTGATGAAGCGCGACGGCTACAGCTGGTGGCTGCGCCGCATCCGGGGCGCGCTGCGCCTGTATGACATTGTGCGCGTCGACCACTTCCGCGGCTTCTGCGGCTACTGGGAGGTGCCCGCCGGCGAGGAGACCGCCGAGAACGGTACGTGGGTCAAGGGGCCGGGCGCCGACTTCTTCAACGTGGTGCGCGAGCAGCTGGGCGAGCTGCCGATCATCGCCGAGGACCTGGGCGAGATTACCCCCGACGTGATCGAGCTGCGCAACGGCTTTGGCCTGCCGGGCATGAAGATCCTGCAGTTCGCCTTCAGCACCGACGCCAGCGACAAGTTCCTGCCCCACAATATCGAGCGCAACTTCGTCATCTATTCCGGCACGCACGACAACGACACCAGCATGGGCTGGTACCAGGGCAGCGCCAGTAACCACGAGCGCGACCACTTCCGCCGCTACTTCCGCAGCGACGGCCAGGACGCCGCCTGGACGCTGATCGCCGGCGCCTTTGGCACGGTGGCCAACATGGCGATTGTGCCCCTACAGGACCTGCTGAGCCTGGGCACCGAGGCGCGCATGAACCTGCCCGGGCGCGCCAGTGGCAACTGGGGCTGGCGTTTTGTGCCCGAACAGCTCACGGGCCACCTGGCCTACCGCCTGCACGAGACGACACTGCTCTATGGCCGCGACCCCAAGACCTACGAGGGCAAGGGTCCCGAAGCGGGCGGTCAGGAGGGGCAGACGAGCAAGGGCGCAGGCGGCGAGTAATCTTCGCTGCGCAAAAGAGAGCAAGCAAGCGCCCGGCCGATCACACGATCGGCCGGGCGTCTTTTGCTTGATGAACTGTGGGTGAGGGCGGGCGTGCCTACTGCACGTCGAACACGGCGAGCTCGATCACGTCGCCGCCGCCCTCCACCGGCACGCGCGCCCCCGTCTCGTCGTACCAGCCGGTGACGAGGCGGTAGCGGTCCGGCGCCATACGCTCCGGAAGCAGGAGCGTGAAGCTGTTGTAGACCGGTCCCGTCTGTTCGCGCCAGCCGGTGGTGGGGAAGAAACCGTCGTCGGGCTGCTTGTCGTGCTGGGCGACCACGGCGCCCGCGCCATCGAGCAGCTGCACAAAGGCGGTAAGTGGCGTGGGCGTGGGGCCGCCGGCCGCCCAGATCAGCGTCACCTCGAACGGCGCGCCAGGCGCCGAGCCGCTGACCTCCGGCCAGGCGCCCAGCAGCGAGATGCCGTTTTGCCACGCGCCCCGCGGCGGCGTCAGCGGCGCGTGGTTGCTGGCGTAGAGGAACCAGTCGAGCGCCAGCGGCTCGCCCAGCGGCGTGATCGTGGGTGCGCCGTCAGCCCCGGGCGGGCCCACGGTATAGGCGGCGACGTCGATGCGGTAGCGCTCGTTGGGCAGCGCAACGGGCAGCGGTATCGCCTTGGTGTCGGGCAGCGGCGTATCGAAGAAGAGCGTGGTGGGAATGATGCCGCGCGCCGGCGGGCCGTCGGACTGCGCTACGATCTCCCCGGCCTGGTTCACCAGCCGCACGCTGGTATTAATCTGCGTCGAGATGGGGCTCGAGGCCACCCACTCTAGGTCGACCAGCAGCGGCAGCTCGGGGCCAAAGTTGTCCGCCCGGCGCGCCTGCACCAACTGCAGCGGCCCAAAGCTCGGCGTGCCCGAGAGCGGCATGTTGACGTTCAGGTCGGGAGCGTAGCGCAAGCCGTCGCTGCGCAGCGCCACCACGCCCTGCTCCTCGACGATCGGGTCGAAGTGGGTGAGCAAGAAGCGCAGCGTCGGCGCGTCGAAGCGGGTGGCCAGGCGGAAGCCGTCGCTCACAAACCAGGTGTGCGGGGCCGCGGCCACCGTCGCGCTCAGCGCCGCGGTCGAGTTCACCAGCGGCGCGCCGGACCAGCGGTCCACCCAGCCATCGCCAATCCCGCCGCGTGCGCCGCTGCGGATCACATACTCCTCGTAGCCGCGCTCGATGGCGAAGCCGGTGCAGGGGCCAAGCACCAGCGCGCAGGCGGGCGGCTGCGGCGAGAGGATGGCGTCGCCCGGCTGCCGCTGCGTCGCGACCTGTTCCAGCACCGGTGCGTAGCCGACCTCCTGCGCGCGCGTGGCCTGCCGCGCCGGGCCGGCCATGGTCAGCAGCAGCACGGCGGCCAGAGCCGCGCCGGCGGCGAGCTGCCAGGCGGCGCGACGCTCGGGCGCGCGCACAGCGCGCGTGGCCCACTCGATCAACTGCACCAGGCCGGCGGCGCCCAGCAGCAGCCAGAGCGGCTGCACGAAGAAGAGGTAGCGCACGTCGCGCCACGAGGTGCCCACCAGCAGCAGGATCGCCCCCAGCGGCAGCGCAAAGTTGATGGCGTAGAAGAGCGTGCTTTGCAGCGGGGGGGGCAGGGCGCGCAGCGCGCTGCGCCGCAGCCAGGCCACCAGCGTCGCGGCCACCGCGACCAGCGCGCCGGCCGTCCAGAGTAGGCGCAGGGGCGCCGTGAAGAGCGGGCCGTAGACTCGCCACGCGCCTACCAGGTCGAAACCCAGCCCAAGGTAGGGGCGCGAGGCCTGGATCGTTTCGAAGTAGCCCGGCTGCCCCTGGATCTCGACCACGTAGCGGGCGGCGGTGGCGGCGGCGGCCAGCGCGAAGGCCACCAGCCGCGGCGCCCCCACCATCCAGCGCCAGCCGCGCCAGAGCAGCATGCAGAGCAGGATGCCGGGCAGCAGCAGCAGCGTCTGCTCCTGCGTAAAGAGCGCGAGCGCAAAGAGCAGCGCCCAGCCCAGCGCAAAGGCCCACTCGCCGCTGCGCCGCCCTGTTGCGCCAGGCGCATCCAGTGCGGGCGGCGCGCGCCGGGTCCACTCCCAGCTGAGCCAGAGCAGCAGCAGCACCAGCAGCGCCAGCAGGGCATAGAAGCGGGCGCGGCCGCTCCACACAATCGCCTCGGGCAGCAGCGCCAGCCCCAGCGCCGCCAGCAGACCCACGCCGCGGCTCCAGCCGCGCGCGCCCACGCCATAGAGCAGCAGGATCGTGGCCAGCCCAATCCAGACGCTGGGCCAGCGCCCGGCGGCGTAGAGCGGCGCCAGCGTGCCTGTGCTCTCGGCGGCGGCGCGCGCCCCGGCCAGCGTCAGCGCGCCGGCGGTGAGCCAGGTGTGCAGCAGCCCGCGCGTATAGAGCACGCCGCTCGGCATCCAGGGCGCGCCGTACTCCTGGGCCTGCTCGGCCGCCCAGAGCGTGGTGAACTCGTCGACGTGGGGCGCTACCTGCAGCAGGTAGGCGCGCCGCAGCCAGCCCGCCGCTACCAATACCAGGATCAGCGTCGCGGCCGCCAGCAATGGCGACCGACCCCATGCGCGCGCGGCGGGCGGCGCAAGCGTACGACTCGGGTTGGTTTGCGTGTCAGTGGGGTGGCTCATGGCAGCGTGAAGGTGGTGGCGGGCGCAAAGTCGCCGGACGGCTCGGCCGCGTCGCCGACTGTAACGGGCAGCCGCTGCTCGCCGCTGTAGAGGCCCACGCGCACGGTGTAGGCGCCGGCGGGCAGGCCGGGCGGCAGCGGGATCTCCACCCAGTCCTCAAAGCGCTGGCCGGGCTGCAGCAGCGAGGTGGCGGCAAAACCTGCTTGCGGCGGCGCGTCCTGCTGGGCGATTGGCGGGCCGTCGGGCGCGTCCGGCCCCATGATGTGCACAAAGACGGTCCAATCCTCGCCCGTGCGCGCCAGGCTGCGCCAGAGCAGACGCAGGCGCAGAAGCTCGCCCGCCGCCGGCTGGCCGTCGATCGAGGCGTCTTCAAGCGCGAGCAGGCCACCAAACGAATGGGGAGACGTGGGCACCGCGGGCGCCGGCGCGGTGGGCGCAGGCGCACCCACTTGCAGCGTGGCGATCGTCTGTTCGGCGCCGGGCACCGGGTTGCCGTCCACGTCGACGGCGGGCAGCAGCTCCAGGGTTTCGGGGTCGTAAAACGAGACGAGCGCCTGATAGAGGCCGGGCGCCAGCGCTGCGGGCAGGTCGATCGTGTGGCCGTCGGGGCGCACTTCGCGCGCAGGCCACTCGCGGGTGGGCGCGCCCCACGGCCAGCCCTCGCTGCGCCAAACCTCTTCGCCGTCGCGCCCCACCAGCCGCATCAGCACGTTGTAGTTGCGCTCCATAGGCGCCAGCGCCTGCAGGTAGAGTGTTGCCTGCACCCTGTCGCCCGGTTCGGCCTGCACGGCGTCAAACTCGTAGGCCAGCAGGCGGATCACGTCGCCAAAGTCGGCGCCGCGCTCCTTGGCAATGTCGAGGAAGCTGGGCAGGGGCGCGCCGCGCAAATCGTAGACCTTCGCCAGCTCGAAGCCGCGGAAGTTGACGGTGTGGATCGGCGTCTGGCTTTCGAAGTAGGCCATCGTCTCGGGCGTGGGGATGCGCCGCTGCGCCTGATTGATGTAGGTGACGGCGTAGTCCATGCCCAGCCAGAAGAGCGGCGAGCCGTAGCCCAGGTTCGACGCCGCCCCGTCGTAGTAGTAGGAGAAGGGGCCGTCGTAGTAGAAGGCGGCGGTGTGGGGGTCGGCGCCTGCGGCGGTGTGCGACGGCTGGGCGTTGAGCCAGCGCGCGGCGGCGTCCAGCCCCTCGCCCCAGCCCACCCAAAGCGCAAAGGGCGCCGTGCGGCTGCCGCCGGTCAACGGGTTGAAGTAGGTGAGGTAGTAGGGCGCGTGGATGGGCACAAAGATGCCATGCAGCAGCGCCACGCCCACGGCGCCCGTGCCGATCACAAGCGCGGCGTGGCGCCGGCCGCGCTGCGCGGCGCTGCCAACGCGCGCCGCCAGAGCCAGGCCAACGCCGGCCCAGCCCAGCGCCGCCACCACATCCAGCGCCAGGAAGGCGGGCAGGATGTAGCGGTCGAACTTCTTGGCGCCCAGGCTCATGCCCAGCGTAAAGAGCAGGGCGAAGATCAGCAGTGCCAGCGCCGTTCGCCGCGCCGGCGCGGCGTGCAGCGGGGCGTGGCGCGTGCGGGCCAGCCACGCCGCTGCGCCCAGCCCCAGCAGCACGGCGGGCGTGGTGCGGAAGAGCCAGGCCACCGGGTAGAAGAGCAGGCCAGGGTCATCGACGGGCGCGCCCCAGAAGTAGTTGATGTTGGTATGGCGCTCGACGTACTCGCCCATCTCGCCCGCCATGCGCACGAGCGTGCCGATGGGGTCGACCCACATCGCCGGCCAGAGCGCGACGAAGGTTAGCGTGGCGAGTGCGCCCCACAGCACATAAGCAACGAGCAGCCGCTTCCAGCTTCCGGCCGGCGTGTCGCGCCGCCGCAGCTCGATGGCGATCAGCAGCCCGCCCGCCGGCGCGAGGAAGATCGCCGGCGTCTTGGTGAGCCAGGCCAGCCCCATCAGCAGCGCCGAGGCGACGAGCCAGCCCCAGCTGCGCGGCGCGCCCGGATTGTGGCGCGGCGCATAGAGCCAGGCCAGAAAGGTGAGCAGCGCGAGGAAGGTGAGCACCGAGACGAGGCCATCCGGGTGCAACTGGCGCGAGAGGGCAACGGCGAAGGGATCCCACGCGATCCAGAGCGCGGCTAGCGCCGCCGGCCACGGCCCCACCAGCCGGCGCAGCGGCAGGTAGCTGAAGGCGGTGGCCAGCGAGACAGCGAGCACCACCCACCAGCGCCCCGCCGTCAGCAGGTCCAGCGGGTCGGGGCCGCCGGTTTCGGCCAGCCAGGCTTCAAGGTGTTCGCGCTCCCAGGTAAAGGGGCCGGGCGCTTCTGCGGGGAAGGTGGGATACTTCTGGAGCAGGCCCAGCGTGCCCGCCCACATCACGGTGACGCCGGGGTGCTCGCGCTGGAAGGTGGCGGCGAGGTCGCCCTCGCTGAGCGCGATGGAGAAGTTGGCCGCGCGCGCCAGCCACTTGCGCTCGTCGGGCGTCACAAACGCGTCGAGCGCCCAGACGCGCGGCAGCCACGCCGCCACAAAGAGGCCGGCCAGCAGCAGCGCCGTCCAGAGTGGGGCGCGGCGGGCGCGCACAGTTGCCGGCGTCGATGCACCGGCAGGGGAGCCGCTGGGCGGCTCGCTCATATGCAGAGGGGCGCGCACGCGCGGCTACTCCTCGCCAACGCGCACATCGGTAATGTGCGCCTGCGAGGCGATCTCCACGCCGTCGGCGTCGAGCACAGGCAGCCGCTCGCCCGTCTCCTCGAGGTAGAGTCCGGTGTAGAGCGGGTAGAGCCCGTCGGGCGCGTCGGCGTTGACGGGGATGGTGTAGCTGTCGGTGATCAGCTCGCCGGGGTCCCAGCGCCAGGTTTCGCGGCCGTCGCAGACGGGGTAGCCGTCGCGCTGGGCGATCATCGGCCCGTCGCCGTAGATGACCTGGTTGAAGACCTTGTACGAGGCGGGGATGGGCGCCTGCCCGCGCCAGTAGAGCGTGAGCTTGATCTCGTCGCCCTGGCGCAGCGGCGTGGGGTGTTCGATGGCGTAGCCCTCAAGCCGGATCAGGTTGCCGAAGTTGATGTCGAGCGGGTTGGCGATCGCGGGGTCCACGCTGGGGTAGGTCAGGGGCAGGTTGGCGGCGGCGTTGGCGTCAAACGCGGCGGCGTACTCTTCGTAGGCGTAGATGGGCAGCCCGTCGACCGGCGCCTGAGTGGGGAAGTCGCTCTTCGCGCCCGTGCGCTCGTAGATGATCAGCTTGTCGGTTCCGCCCACCTGCACGCGGCCCACCTTCTCAAAGCCTTCGCGCAGATAGTGCTCCATGGCCATCGCGTCCTCGTTGCTGAAGGGCTCGAGGTTGCGGATCTCGAAGAACCATTCAGCCTCGCGGCGGCAGCGATCCTCGCCACGCGAGTACCAGGCCGGCACCCACGCCTCCTTCTCCGAAGTCTCGAAGGGGCCGGAGATGGTGCCGTCGCGGTAGAGCTCGCCCACCACCTTCCATGCATTGTTGAGCGGGAAGCCGAAGCGCGCCTTGTCGTCGGGTTCGGTGTAGGTGGTCAGATACCCGGCGGGGCGCAGCTCGGCGTAGTTGAGCATCACCTCGTCGCGGCTGACGAAGAAGCGCCAGGCGTAGAAGCCGCCGGCGATCACCAGAATCGCCGCAGCGCCGGCGCCCACCCACTGCGCGACCTGGGGCGTGGTGCGCCTGCGCAGCGCTGCGTAGCCCGCTGCGGCCACCTCGCCGGCAATCAGCATCCACGGGATAAAGAAGGTGTAGACATGCGTGCGCGGCTTTTCGGTGAGGAAGATGGCGAGCACCAGCACGGCGCTGAACCAGACCCAGAGCGCGCGCTCGTCGCTGCGCAGGCGGGGCGTGATGCAGGCGATGCCAAAGAGCAGCGCCACGGGCAGAATCAGCCAGTCGGTCGCGCCCAGCAACAGCCAGCTTGGGTTCCAAAAGGTGATGACGAAGAGCAGCGCGGCGGCGGTCGCGAGCGCCAGCGCCATGGGCCGGCTCCAGCCGCGCAGGTAGACGCGGATCAGCCCGGCCAGCGCCAGCCCCACCAGCAGCAGCACCACGTAGGTTGTGCTGTAGAGCGTCGTGCGCGTCCAGACGTCGGCCAGGTTGTTGTAGGGGAAGCTGTTGCCGATGCGGCGGTCGGTGAGGTAGTAGTAGGTGGCGGCGAAGCGGGGATTGAGGATGTAGGGCGCGTAGAAGAGCGCCAGGGTGAGGCCGCCCACGGCCACCGCCACCAGCGTCGCGCCCAGCAGCGGCTTCCAGGCGCCGGCCGTGCGCCGCTGCTCCCAGAAGAGGGCGAGCAGCAGGAACGCGACCGGAATCGCCGCCAGCACGCCCTCGTAGTGCGAGAGCGCACCCGTGGCCAAAAAGAACGCAGTCAGGCTCAGCCACGCCGCTACACCGCTCAAGCCGCCTGCTGCGGGCGCGCTCTCACCGTCTGCCGGCTGGGCGCGGCGATAGATGCGCACCATCACGCCCACCGCCAGCAGCGACATCAACAACACCACGCTCTGGTACTGCACGATGCGCGCAAAGCCGATGAAGTAACCGTCGAGCGTGATGAAGAGCGCCGCCAGCCAGCCCGCCAGCGGCCCAAAGAGCCGCCAGCCCAGCAGCCACGCCGCAAAGATCGCGGCGATGCTCGCCAGCGCAAAGGGCAGGCGCGCCGTCTGCTCCGTCAGGTGGCCGGTGGCGCTGTAGAGCAGCGTGGGCAGCAGGATCTCGGTGGGGCCCTTTTTGTGCAGCATCAGCACGTCGTCGTAGCCCTGAATCACGGCGGCGGCGCGCAGGGCCGCGCGCGCCTCGTCGCCCTGGTAGTCTGGGTAGCCCAGGTTCACCAGGCGCAGGCCGCCGCCCAGCAGCAGCAGCACCAGTGCGCCGGCCAGCAACCAGCGCGTGGGCAGCCCATGCCATTCGTCGGGCGGGCGGGCAGGCGCAGGCGTCGCGCTCCGCCACCAGCAAAGGGCCAGCCCCAGCGCGAGCACGCCGTTGACGGCAAGCAGCGTCTGCGTGCGGGTGGCCGGGCCAGGCAGGTAGGAGACGAGCAGCATCGTCACCACCATCAGCCCGTAGCCGGCGCCGACGGCGAGCAGGGCGCGCTCCCAGCGCGTGGGTGGCGCCGCGCTGCGCCCCACCACCAGCTCCACCAGCAGCAGGCCCGGGAGCAGACCGGCCAGCAGCAGTACGGCCACGGCCTGCAGCGGCGCGACAAAGCCGGCCGCCATGGGCAGCCAGAGCAGGGCGTTGGCCGCCAGCGCGACAGCGACGATCCAGACGAGCGCGCGGCGCGCCATCAGCGGCCTCCCGCCGGAGCGGTGAGCGAAGAGTTGCGCGGCTTCGGCGTCTGCAATGGCATCGAGTGGGTGGTTCGGCAGGGGTAGGGGGCAGGGACGAACGTCATGGAAGCTCGTGGTGTACGGGCGAAGCAGCGGCCGCGCGTGTGCGATGCAGGCGGATGGCGGCCCCGCGGGCGTGGCGATGCGGCAGCGCAGCACAGGCAGTGTGCGCCGGCAGCAGCCCGGCACACAGCCGCGAGTATACCACAGCGCCGGAAGAGGGCTGGTTTGGCGCCGGCTGGAAAACGGTCGTGATCCCTCCTGCCTGGTCGGCTCTGCACTGCGTGCGCCGATTTCCTGCGCGCCGTCGCCATCCGCTACACTCGTACGATGCGACCTGCAGTTATTGCTCCCTTCACCTCCCAGCCACCCATGACTACAAACCCACTCCACCCCAGCGGTCGCCGGCTTGTGCAGGCGGCCGCCGCAGCCCTGCTCTGCCTGCTCTGCGCCATCGCGGCCGCCGCCCCCGCCACCGCGCAGGCGCCCGACACAGCCGCGCCCGGCGCGACCGACCCCGTGCTGCTTCCATTCGCCGCCCGATCCCACCTGGCGCTGCAGCCCGAACCAGCCAACGGCGCCGCCGGCGTCAGCCCCAACGCCTGGCTCGCCTGGCAAACCACGCTCCCCCCCGCCGTCGCAGCCACCTACCGCTGGACGATCCTGCTCGACGCCGGCGCGACGTCGCCCACCACCCCCATTGCCTCCACGCTCGCGCGCGCCTGGTACGACCCGGCCACCTTCACGCCGGGCGCCACCTACTCCTGGCGCGTGGTGGGCACGCCGCTGGACGCGACCTCGGCCTTCGATCGCGCGCTCTTAGGCCCCGTCTGGCGCTTCAGCGTCGAAAGCGGCGCTCGCCCCACCACCGACGCCGAGCTGGCGAGCATGGTCACCATTCCCGCCGGCGAATACCAGATGGGCTGCGACCCGCTGAACACCGGCGGCTTCAACTGCCGCGCGCGAGAGATCCCGCTCCACACCGTCTGGATCGATAGCTTTGCGATCGACAAGTACGAGGTGACTACGCGCCAGTACCAGGCTTGTGTGGTCGCCGGGGCATGCCAGCCGCCTGCCTTTGTCAAGTCGCAGCACGAGGCTTTCTACTACGGCAACCCCGCCTTCGACTTCTACCCGGTGCTCTTCGTCTCGTGGTGGAACGCCGGCGAGTACTGCGCGTGGGCGGGCAAGCGGCTGCCCACCGAAGCCGAATGGGAGAAGGCCGCGCGCGGCCCGGGCGACACGCGCCCCTGGCCCTGGGGCAGCGAGATCGTCGACTGCACGCGCGCCAACTTCACCGATGACACCGCCGATGATTTCCGCGCTTGCATGGACGACCCCGCCTGGGTGGGCAGCTACGCGCGCGGCGCCTCACCCTACGGCGTGATGGACATGGCGGGCAACGTCTTCGAATGGGTGCACGACAAGTACAACGTCGACTACTACGCCGTCTCGCCCTACCTCAACCCGCCCGGTCCCGAGAGCGCCACCGCCAGCGGCGACTGGTTTGTGATGCGCGGCGGCTCGTACCGGCCGCGCTGGTGGTACCCGCGCACCTTCAACCGCCACTTCGGCCACCACGGCGACGAACCCTATGGCGATGCGCCCCTCTTCCGCAACGACCAGGCGGGGTTTCGGTGCGCGGTGAGTAACTGAAGATCGAGAAGCGAGAAGACTGCCGATCGAGGATCGAGGATCGAGCGAGGGGCCCGGCCGGGGGATGGCCGGGCCCCCTTCCTTGTTTGGGGTTAGCGGCGGACGAGGGGGAGGGCGGAGAGTTCGGCGTCGCGCACGGCGGCGTAGAGCATGGTGTGCGTAAGCGGCGGCAGGCCGGCGGTGATCGTCTGCGTGGCCGTCAGCGGCGCGCCCGCAGCAGCAGTCGCACCCTGCCAGCCCGCAAAGCCCACCACCGAGCGGCCCACCACCAGCTCGGCTTCGGGCGCCAGGGCGAAGGTGGTGCCCACGATGGCAGGCACGGCGGCCGGCGTGTGAACGAGCGCGCCATCCACATAGACCCAGCCCGGCGCACGCGGCAGCATGTCCACACCAAAGTGGGTCAGCTCGGGGAAGAGGTCGCGGTAGACGCTCACCGGCTGGCCCTGCGCCGTGTGCATGGTCAACACAAAGCGCAGGTGCACGTCGGTCTCGCCGCCGTGGTTGTCAGTCAGGATGTCATAGGCGCCGGTCGCGCCGGGCAGGTCGATCAGCTCGGGGTGAACGTGGTCGTTGTGGTGTAGCTCGACGCGCCAGCTCCAGGGGGTGGTCAGGTCCAGGTCGGCGGTCGTCGAGCGCATGGCGGCGAAGTCGACCATGTCGCCGCCGTGGTAGAGGCTGCGTCCGCCGGCCCCGCGCAGCGTGAGCACGATCGAGGGCAGCTCGCCGGCGTAGGCGGTGATCGTCTGCTCGACGGTAGAGGAGCGCGCGCCGCGCGTGTCGCGCACCGTCAGCTTCACCGTCCAGGTGCCGGCGGCGAAGGTGTGGTTGAAGGTGTGCACGGTGTCGGCGGGTGGCATCGAGCCGTCGCCCAGCTCCCAGATGTAGCGCAGCGTGGGGTCGTCGGGGTCGCTGCTGGCCGCGGCCGAGAGCGTGACGGCGAGCGGCGGTGGCCCCATCTGCACCGAGGTGGTAAGCACGGCCGTAGGCGCCACATTCTGCGTGGGGCTGTAGTCCAGCCGCTTGACGGTGCCGTTGATGACGTCGAGCAAGTAGAGCGCGCCGCGGAAATACTCCAGGTCCACCACGCGCCCGGTGCCGCTGGCAAAGAAGGCGATGTTGCCCAGTGCGCCCGGCTTCACCACGCCCAGCAGCTCCTGGTCGTAATCCGAGAAGAAGAGGGCGCCCTGATAGTCGGGCGGGAAGGCGGCGCCCTCGTACCAGGCCAGGCCTGTAACGGCGCCGCCCGCCTCTGCCCCCATGTGCTGATACCAGGCCAGCGGCGGCGTGTAGTGCGCTGGCGCGGCCGAACAGGGCGGCGCCTGGCGCGCCGGGCAGGGCCCCTCACGTTCCGGCCAGCCGTAGTTGGCGCCGTAGCGCACCGCGTCGATCTCCTCCCACATGTTCAGCCCCACATCGCCAACCACCACATCGCCGCCCGACTCCCGGCTGACGATGCGCCACGGGTTGCGCAAACCCAAGGCGTAGACTTCGCTGCGCGCCCCGTTCACCCCCACAAAGGGGTTGTCGCTGGGTACGGTGTAGGCGGGCGAACCCGAAGCCGTGGGGCGAATGCGCAGCAGCTTGCCGTTCAGCGAGCCCAACTGGGGCGAGAGTTCAGACTCGTTGGCGTCGCCCGTGCTCACCAGCAGCGTGCCGTCGGGCAGAAAGTGCAGGCCGCCGCCGTTGTGGTAGCGCGACCAGCCTACGTTGTCGAGCACGACGCGGTAGGAGGCGGGGTCGGCTGTGCCGGTAGCCGGGTTGAAGGTGAGCCGCGCCACACGGTTGACGGGGTCGGGCGGGGCGTTGGGCGAGGAGGGGCTGGTGGCGTGCCAGACGTAGAACCAGCCGTTGGCAGCGAAGTTCGGGTCCAGCACCAGGCCAAAGAGTCCCGAATCGCGCTCGGCCGAGACGGCGAGCCGCGCCACCGGCGTGGGCTGGACGATGCCGCTGCGCACGAGCAGGACGTTGGCAAAGGGCTGCCCCTGCGCATCGAAGCTGCCCTTCTCGGCGATCAGCATGTCGCCGTTGGGCAGAAAGAGCATGTCGGTGGGGTAGTGCAGCCCGCTGATGAAGTTGCTGAGCGCAAAGCCGGCGGGCAGGCTGGGTGCGGTCACGGCGACCGGCTGGGCGCCCGTGGGCTGGGTGCCTGTGGGCTGCACGTCTGGCGCCTCGTGGGCGCGGGCGGCGTGCAGGCGCAGGCCGACGATGAGCAGGGGAAGCAGCAAGGCGGCAAGGCGCACAAGTGCGGTGCGGCGGCGCGGGCGGGCAAGAGGGGTGCTCTGCTGCATGGGGGTGGCTCCAGTCTGCAACCGGCCGGCGCTATACGGGCCCAAGCGGGCGACCGGCCTTACTCGACAACGATGGGCGCAAAGAGGGTGGCCAGCTCGGCGCCGGCGGTGGTGGGCAGCGGCGCCAGCGTGGCCGGGTCGTAGAGCAGCGCCGCCAGCGTGTAGGCGCCGGGCGCTGCGCCCGGCGGCACCAGCAGCCCCAGCCGTTGACCCGGCGCGGCGGCCACGTCGCGCTGGGCCACTACGGCGCCGTCGGGTGCGAGCAGCCGCAGCGAGAGCTTGAGCGTGTTCTCGCCGCAGCTGCCGGCAGCTGCGTCAAGCTCGACAGGCAGCACGTCGCCGGGCCACTGTTTCGGCAGCGTGCGCAGCGCCTCGAGCCTGCAGCCAGGCCACGGCTCACTGCCGGCGGCGATCTCCACGGCCTGCAGCGGCGCAGTGGGGCGACCGGCGACCGTCAGGTGGAACTCGCCGCTGCCGGTTTCACTCGCTACATAGGCGGTGGCATAGAGCAGCTCGGTCACTTCGGGCGTGCGGTAGCGCGAGAGGGCGAGGATCGTGCCAGTCACATCAGCCAGCGCGTCGGCGGCGGGTTGGTCGCCGTCCTCCGGCACAATGGCGCGGGTGCTTGCCTCGCCGGCGGGCGCGCTGTGGATCAGCACCCAGGTGGCGACGTCGGCATCGGTGGCGTAGAGCGTGGCCTGGGGCGAAAGCGCGGCAGTCACCGCATCGGCCACGGGCGCCGTCTCGATCAGCACCACCGGGAAGTCGAGCGGGCGGGGCGGTCCCTCGGCGCGCTGGTAGAGCGTGACGGTGTCGCCGTTGGGCAGCTCCCATGCCCGTTCGGGGCGGTAGAGCCGCTGCAGCAGTGGCGCGCCGGCGGCCAGCTTTGCCAGAAGCGCCTGCCCCGGCGCGGCCACCTGGCTGTTGTCGCCATCCTTGGCCAGCAGCCACTGGTTGGCGAGCAGGTCGCTCCAGCCGCGCGAATTCGCTTCGGTCAGCGGCATCACCTCGACGGCGCGGTCGTCGCGAGTGATCAGGTAGCGCAGCGCGCCGCGGTGAATCTCCCAGGTGTCCACCAGCATGGCAAGCGTGGCGGGGGCGTCGGCTGTGCCTTCACTGGCCCCTTCGCTCGCTCTCTCGATGGCGTCGAGCACCTCGGGCTGGATCCAGTAGCCGGGGTCGCTCGAGCCGCTGGCGGGCCAGGCCAGATAGTCGCCATGCACCCAGAGCGCAGCGGTGCGCGCCTGGAAGGGCGCCAGCGCGTCGAAGGTGTAGATGCTCCACTGCACGCCCAGCACGGCCAGCCAGAGGGCGGCAACGATCAGCGAGGTGGGCTTGCCCAGCTCGCGCGCGCCCAGCACCAGCAGGATCGCCGTCGGCGGCAGCAGGGCAACCAGGTTGCGGGCATTGGCCTGCGCCAGCAGCGTCAGCAGCAGCCAGGCGCAAAGCACGCCCAGCGCCAGCGCCACAACGTCGCGCGCGAGCGGGCGGCGGCGCATGCGCCACCAGCCCAGCGCGGCCGGCGGCAGCACCAGCAGCGTGGCCAGCAGCCCCATGTGGTGGCTCAGCCAGAGCGAGGGGTAGCGCGTCCAGCTCTGCAGGCGCAGCAGGTTCCACGGTTCCTGCGTGCCGCGGTCGGTGCCGAAAGCCACGTCGCTGAGCCGGTTCAGAAAGTCGATACGCGGCAGGTACCAGAAGCTCGCCAGCGCCGCCGCCAGCAGCAGCGCTGTGAGCAAATTGGCCGGCGCGCCGCTCCTGCGCAGCAGCAGTGTATAGATCAGCGGCGCCCAGAGCAGCGCCCAGAGCCAGGGCAGCGCCACGCCCAGCGGCATCTCCATCTCGGTTACCAGCGTGCGGTTGGGCCAGTACCAGCCCCACGCCAGCGCCAGCGCCAGCAGCGCGGCGACGGCCAGCTTTGCCCACTCCACGCGCAGGCGGGTCGGCCACAACGCGCGCAGTGTGCCCGCGCGCCACAAGATGTAGAGCGTTGGCGCCAGGATGTAGATCGGCGCCGTCCACTTGATCAGCAACGCCAGACCCAGCGTTGCGCCCCAGATCAGCGCCGGTGTGCGGCGTCGAAAGCCGTCGCTCTGCAGCAGCGCGAGCAGGTTGCCCAGCAGCGCCGCCGTGAGCAGGTTCTCCATGTAGTAGAGGCGCGACATTGCCGCCACCATGGGCAGCAGCGCCACCAGCAGCGTGGCGAGCAACGCCCAGCCATCGGCCAGCACGCGCCGGGCAAGCAAGAAGGTGAGCAGCAGGATCAGGGCGAGCAGGGCGACGTTGGTGTATTGCGCCGTGTCCTGCGTGACGCCGAGCAGGGCGTAGGGTAGCTGCGTGGCCAGGTAGAGCGCGGGCGGGCGGTAGTCGTCGAGCGTAATGGCGCGGAAGAGCCCCTGCGGGCCCCCTTGCAGCAGCGCCTCGCGCACCAGCACCGACTGCTCGAGGTGGCCTGCCGAGTCGCGGCCCACCAGCACCACGTTGGTCTGCACCCAGGCCAGGCTCGCCGCCACGGCTCCGGCGATGATCAGCGCCAGCAGCAGCCAGACAAGCGGGCTCGTTGCCTCGCGCTCGCGCTGCGGGGGCGCGGCGAAATTAGGGGCTGAGGTGGGGGAGGGGAGCGCGCTCATCTGTTCAGGGGGCGGCGACAGTGATGGCGGCGGCGGCAAAGGCGTCGTTGGCGGCCGGCGGGTTCACCGGTAGCCGCTGCTGCGTGGCCGGGTCGTAGAGGCCGAGCAGCAGGGTGTAGGGGCCGGGCGCCAGCTCGGCGGGCAGGCGAAGCGCCAGCGCGTCGGCCTGCACCAGACCGGCGGGCCAGAGGTTTGTGGGGGCAAAGCCGGCCAGCGGTGGCGCATCGGCCTGGGCCGCGGGCGCGCTGTCGCCCTGCGCACTGTTGCCCTGCGCACTGTCGCCCGGTACAAGGTGGGCAAAGAGTGTGAGCGGGGCGACGGGCGTCTGCACCACCTGCCAGGTGAGCGCGATCTCAAGGTTTTGGCCGGGCTGGGCGGTGGCGGGCGCATCCACTGCCAGCAGTGCCAGTGCGTTGCCAAAGGTTGCCGGCGGCGCGGCTGGGGGAGAGGCGGGCGCAATCTGCAGCCAGCCCACCGTCGTCGGTGCGGCGGCGGCGCCGGCTTGCGGGTCGTAGAGCAGCGCCTCGACGCGCACCAGCCCCGGCGCGGCGTCGGCCGGCAGACGCAGGGTGTGGCCGTCGCGCCAGAGCGTGTTTGCTTGCCAGGCGCTGGTGGCGGCGCCAAAGGGCCAGCCGTCGTCGTGCAGCAGTTCGGCGCCGGCAAAGTTTGTGGCGCGCACCAGCAGGTTGAGGTTGCTCGCCGTGGGGCCGTCGCTCGCCAGGTAGAGCTCGAAGGGGGCGGACGCTCCCGGCTGCAGCGGGGAGTTGGGCAGCGTGTGCGCCGCCAGCCGCACCGTCGCGCCCTGCTGCGGCCAGCGCGCCAGCGGCGAGAGGTGAAGCACGCCCTCGTCGGGCATGGGCGCGGCTGTGTAGGCGTGGTCGACCGCCCAGGCCACCAACTGCGCCTCGGCGTCGGCGTCGCCATCCTGCAGGCCGCTGAAGAGCGCGCGCGGCGGGTTCGATTCCAACTCGACCGCCAGCTCTTCGGGGCCAAAGAGGCCGTAGCGGGCGCGCGTTTCGGCGTCCACAAAGGGCGCCACGCGCCAGCCAAAGGGGCCGGTGGCCAGGCGCGGGTCGATGCGCGCGCCGCCCTCCAGCGGGTCGATCGGCGCCAGGGTCAGGATAGTGGGCGGGCCGCCGGCCTGTGCCGTGCCGGAATTTGGGCTCGAGGTGGCGAGCTGCGTCATCAGCGCGCCGCGGGTGTGAACCTTGCGCGGCGTCCAGGCGGCGGGGTTGGGCAGGATCGCCAGCCCTTCGGCGTAGCGGGGCAGCGCCAGCGCGGTTGTGATCAGCGCGGCGCCGGCGAGCCAGGGCAGCAGCGCGCCCGGTCGCGCATCGTGGCGCAGCGCCCACAGCAGCCCCAGCGCCAGAAAGGGGAAGAGCACGTAGACGTATTGCATCTGCATTGGTGTGGGCGCCAGCGCCCCCACCAGCAGGAAGGGCAGCAGCAGCAGCCAAAGGCGCAGCTCGCGCGCCGGCGGCTCACCCTCTGCGCGCCGGCTCCCAGGCCGCCCCAGCCACGCCGCGCGGCTGCGCCAGAGCGCCAGCGCGGCGAAGAGCAGTAGTGGCAGGTTGGCGGGCTGGAGCAGGAAGCGCCCGGCGTCGAGCAGCTTGGCCGGCAGTGTCAGCCCGCCCAGCTGCCCGGCGCCTTGGGCCGCCAGCGCGCGGTAATAGAGCGTATTCAGTTGCGCGTAGCGAAGGTTGCCGAAGAAGAAGGCGTCGGGCGCGAGCAGCAGGCTGTAGAGCGTGGGCGCCAGACCCACGAGCATGCCGCCACCCAGCGCTGCGACCACTGCAAGCCGGCGGCGCGTGCCTCCAGGCCAGAGCCAGGGCGCGATCGCGAAGGGGAGGGCGAGCGGCGCAAAGGTCAGCCGGATGCCAACGGCCAGCCCCAGCAGCAGGCCGGCCAGCGCGCTCCAGACGAGCGCACGGCCCATCTCTCGCTGCCCAGGCGCGCGCACGAGCGCCAGCGTCGCCGCCAGGGCGAGGGCAATCGGCAGATCGTGGTTCCACGCCCGGCCCGCGGCGTGCAGGTAGGCCGCCGAAGTGATCAGGAGCAGCAGCACCAGCGCGCCGATCCCCAGCCGCAGCGCCGGCGACACCGCCGCACGCGCGCTTGCCGGCGGGGCAGAGCGGGGCGCACGCAGGGCCACACCCAGCAGCAGCGCGCCGCTTGCCGCCGCGCCCGCCACCGAAAGCGCACGCGCCGTCAGCAGCAGTTGGTCGCTGAGCCTGAAGAGCGCGGCGTAGAGGAAGAGCAGCGTGGGCATGTGGAACCAGGCAAAGTCGCGGTAGGGCAGCAGCCCCTCGCGCGCGAGCAGCGCGGCGCCGGCCACAAACTGGTGCTCGTCATGGTTGAGGCCGCGGCGCATGCTGAGCGCAAAGAGCAGCAGCGCCGCAATCCCCACCGCAGCCGCCGCTGCCAGAATGTGGCGCGGCCGCACGCGCGCAGAGCTGCGCGTGCGGCGGTCTTGCAAGGTAGAGATGGGCGCAGCCGGCGCTGCGCCGGAGGGCGAGGCGCCGGAAGGCGATGCGCCGTCAGCCAACGTCAGCACCCGGTCTGTTTGCTGATCAGCGGGAAGTAGAGGCGCGGCGTCTGGCCGGCCGTCACATTGAATGTGCGCAGGCTGGGGGCGGGCAGTTGCCGCCAGGTGGCGCCGCCGTCGGGCCAGCGGCCGCTGGTGGTGTTGTCGGGCTGGTCGCCAAAGGTCACAATGTCCAGCGGGCGGTTTAGGCGGCTGTCGGCGTCGAAGAGGCCCACAGTCTCGCCGCGCTGGCTCAGCTTGAAGTTGGCGTGCAGGGCGTCGCCGTCATCGTCGGCCACGATCACCACAAAGCCGCCCACGGGCACCCAGAGCGACGGCGGCAGCTTGAACTTCTTCGGGTCGTTGACATTGTCGGTGACGTACATGCCGCCCATCTGCACCGGCTGCGGGCCGGGGTTGTAGATCTCGATCCAGTCGTCGACCTCGTAGCCGTCGATATAGGAGTTGGCCGAGATCTCGTTGATGCGCAGCTGGCGCGGCGGGTCGATTTCGAGCAGAGCGCCGCCGCCCGTGCTCTCGTATTCGGCGCGCAGGGGGCTGCCGGCCATGCTGTCGGCGCCTGTCTGAGCGGTGGCGCGCACCAGCGGGCGCACCAGCGTATCGTTTGCGCAGGCGCCGCCCTGTTCGGCCACCACAAAGAGGATTGCGCTGCCGCCTTGGCCGATGTCAACCGGCGGCGTGGCCGTGCGCAGCGAGAGGATCAGCCGCCCGCCGCTGGCCTGATCCAGCCGCGTCTCGCGCACCAGCAGGCGGTCGGCGCCGGGGTCGTACTGACCGTTGGCCGCCGAATCGATGTAGACGGCCACTGCGCGTGCCCGCGCCGCCAGCTCGGCGGTGGTGAGCAGCGCGCCGGTTGAGGAGACGAAGCGGATGTCGAGCGTCGCCACCTGCACAGGGGCATCGTACTCGCGGCCTGCGTGCTGTGCCTGCAGCGCCGTCACCGAGTTGACCACGCCGCCCACCGTGCGCTGGGTGAATCCCACCTCGTTCAGGCGGAACTGGCCGCCATAGTTCTCGAACCAGGCCACCAGGCCGCTCTCGCGCGCGGCGCCCATCACGTCCAGGTCGCCGTCGCCGTCGATATCGGCGACATTGACGCCATGCGAGCGGGTGGCCAGGTTGAAGATCACGCGCTCGCCAAAGGCCGGCGCAGGCTGGCCGTTGTTCTCGTACCAGTTGAAGGAGTTGCTGCCCTCGACGGCGGCGAAGAGGTCGAGGTCGCCATCCAGGTCGGCGTCGCCGGTGACGACGGCGTGAATCTGCGGTGCGTCGTCGTCGATCACGCTCTTCACAAACGAACCGGCGCGCCCGTCGGCGTTGGTGAAGAGCGACAGGTCGCTGTCGCCTTCGCTGGCGAGCAGGACATCGGGGTCACCGTCGCCGTCGACGTCGTCCACATGGACATGCTGGGGATAGGCGGCGCTGCCGATCTCGCGCTTGCCAAAGCTGGGCGGCCGGGCGCCGTTGTTGGTAAAGAGCAGCAGTTTGCCGCCGTTGGAGGAGGCCGAGACCAAGTCAATATCGCCGTCGCGGTCCATATCGGCGGGCCAGACGGTGCGGAAGTAGCCGTTTGCGCTGCTGGCCTGCTCTACCGTGTGGGGAACGAAGGTGGCGGGCCGCGCGCCGCTGTTCTCGAGCCAGAGCAGGCGGTGGTCCTCGTCGGAGGGGACGGCGATGTCGATGTCGCCGTCGCGATCGATGTCGGCGGCTACCGCCGAGCGCGGCCCACCCAGCTCGCTCACCGCGACCCGTTCGGTAAAGGTGGGCGGTTTGGCGCCGTTGTTCTCGTACCAGTAAACGGTGCCGCTGTTGGTGGCGGCGAGAATCAGGTCCAGGTCGCCGTCGCGGTCCAGGTCGGCGGCGTCTGCCCAGCGTGCGCCCGAAATCGCGGCGGGAATCGCGTGCTGCGTAAAGCTGGGTGGCTGGGCGCCGTTGTTTTCGTGCCAGACGAACGCTTGATCGCCCACCGAGAGCATGTCGCGGTCGCCGTCGCCGTCGATGTCGGCCGCGATAATGTGGCGAGCAATGAAGTAGTTGCCCAGCGAATGCTGGCCCGAAGCGGGCAGCTGCGCCGTGCGGTGTGGGCTGTAGTTGACGAACCAGAGGATGCGCCCGTCGTCGCGCGAGGCGGTGAGGAGATCCTGGTCGCCGTCGCCGTCAAGGTCGGCGGCGTGGACATAGCGGGCGCCGATCGCGGCGGTGGTGACGACGAACGAGGCAAAGCCTGCGCCGGGTTGGCCGTCGTTGCGGTGCCAGAGCACGGCCGAGCCCTGCCCCTCCAGCCCCGACCAGGCCGAGAGCAGGTCCATATCGCCGTCGTTGTCCATGTCGGCGCTGGTAACAAACTTGGTGTGCGTGGCGTTGCCCGCGGTAACCACGCGCTGCGTCCATGCCGGCGGGCGGGCGCCGTTGTTGATGTACCAGCCGACCTCGTTCTGGTCCTCGCTGACGTAGGCGATGTCCTGGTCGCCGTCGCCCTCAATGTCGGCAAAGCGCACGCTCTTGGCAAAGTCCAGATCGGGCTGGGGCGCGCCGGGGCGCACGGCGGTGGCGGCAAAGGCGCCGGCGCCGTTGTTGGCAAAGAGCAGGATGCGGTCGTCATCCTCCGAAGCGGAGACGACGTCGAGGTCGCCGTCGTGGTCGGCGTCGCCTACGTCGACGGAGACAGCGCCGCCGGCGGCGTTTGTGATTGGGCGGGGGGCGAACGAAGGTGCGGGGCCGCCGCTGGAGGCGAACCAGGTGATGCTGTTGTCGTCGCGGGTGGCGGCCACCAGGTCGGGGTCGCCGTCGCCGTCAAGGTCGCCCACGGCGGCCGAGACGGGGTAGTTGAGGCCGGCAGCGACGGTGCGTGCGGCAAAGCCGGGCACGGGCTGGCCATCGTTCTGCAGCCAGAGCAGCGCGCCGGAACCCAGCGCCGCGGCCGGCGCATCGCCCGAAGCCGGCGTCGCGCGCGACGGGTCGACGACGCCAACCGCCACCACCACAACATCGATCTTGCCGTCCATGTTAAGGTCGGTGGGCAGTGCGAGGTAGGCGCCCGGTGCGATGGCAATCTGGCGCGGCTCGAAGTTCGGTGTTCGACTGCCGTTGTTGCGGTACCAGATGATCTGGCCGCTGTCGCGCGCCGCCGAGAGGATGTCGAGGTCGCCGTCGGCGTCGAAGTCGGCGGTGCGCACCGAATGGGCGCCGGGCGTGGCGTCGTTGATGACGGTGGGGCCCAGCAAGGGCAGCCCCTGGTTTTGCAGCGGGTAGACGTCGACCGCGGCCGGTGCGGCGTCTGCCGAGAAGAGTGACGCGCCGGGCGTGGCGTCGAGCGGCGCGGCGCCCTCGGCCAACGAGGCCGCCGCGGCCGCCTCGACCGCCGCCGTGTCGTACGGGAGCTGCGCAACCGGGTCCGGCTCTACCGGCACAGGCGGTTCCTGCCGGGCAGCGGCGGCAGCAAGCGGGCGCGCCGGCAGACCGGCCAGCAGCAGCGTGGCCGGCAGCAGCATCGCAAGCAGCATCGTAAGCAGTCTCGACTGCAGCGCAGTGCGCCACCAGCGACGCCGCTGTGCGCGCGCAGGCGCACGCCGGATTGGGGCAGGCAGGCGACTCTTCTTGATCACGTGGGCACCATGGGGTTGGACTGTCAATTGAGCAGGGGCCGCGTCGGGCGGGGGCAGCGACTGCACATGGGGGCACAGGGCGGGCAGGCCGGTGCGCTGGGCACAGAGCGCCGGCCGCCGGTTGCGCGATCATACTAGCCGCCGTCGTGGATGGCAAAACGGGTAGAACAGCGCGACCACTTTCTTCGCCTCAAAGCCGTTCTTGCGCAAGCGATTGCACAGGCCGCCTGTAGATGGCGATGGCGCTGCCGGCGTGGCGCTTCGACCGCCAGTGGCCGCAAAGTTGCCAAATCCGGCCAGATTGGGTAGTGTGCAGCGGGACGCTGGACGCCGGCAGTCGATCGCCCACCCACTGCTGCGCTGGCAAGCAGTGCTCCCATTTGGCAGCAACCGACTCTGTTCCGCCTCTCTTCGGCTTGAGCCCTCTCCCTACCATGCTATCCACACCTTCCTGCAGCGGGCCAACGGCGCCGCCTTCTCTGTTCGCTGCCCCGCGCCGCAAAGAGTTGGGCAGGGCGCAGCGCATGCTGTTTGGCTCGCCGCGCGCCTGGGCGTGGGTGGCGCTGCTGCTGGGCGTGATCGCTGCACTGACGCCGGCGGCCCTTCATGCGCAGGAGGTCCATGCGCAGGAGGACGGAGCACCGCTGCCGCCCTTCGTCGCCACCGAATCCTCGCCGCTCGAACTGATCGCGCCCGAGATGCTCGCCGACGCGCCGCTGACGGCCGATGCGCTGCCGCCCCTCGTCATCAACGAGATTCACTACAACCCCGACCTGGATACCGAGTGGGTCGAGTTCGTTGAGATTTACAACCGCGCCGCACAGGCCGTGGATGTGAGCGCCTGGACACTGAGCGGCGGCATCAACTACGTCTTCCCGGCGGGGACGACGATCGCAGGGCGCGGCTATCTGGTGGTGGCCGAAGCGCCAGGCGCGCTGGCGTCCAAGTTTGGCGTGAGCGCGCTTGGCCCCTACACCGGCCGCCTTTCGGGTGACGGTGAGCGCGTGGTGCTGCGCAACCAGGCCGCCGCCGAGGTGGACGAACTGGAGTACGGCGCGGGTTTCCCCTGGCCCACCGTGGGCTACGCGCCGGGCGCCTCGATTCAGCTCTTGAACCCGAGCTTCGACAGCGCCGTCGCCGGCCATTGGCGTTCTGCGGCGCCCACCCCCGGGCGCGCCAACTCTGTGCTGGTGAACAACGCCCCGCCGCAGGTGCTTTCGGTGCGCCACACACCCCAGGCGCCCCGCCACGACGAGCTGGTGACGGTGACCGCGATCGTCGACGACAGCGACGGGCTAACTTCGGTGCGCCTGCTCTACCAGGCCATGGTTGCCGGCGCCTACATCAGCATGAACGACGCTGCCTATACCTCCAACTGGACGGCAATTCCCATGCAGGCAGGGGGCGACGGCAGCTGGTCGGCGCAGCTGCCGGCGGCCGTCTCGAAACACCGCACGCTGGTGCGCTATCGCGTCGAGGCCACGGACCGCGGCAACCGGCGCGTGGTTCTCCCCTATGCCGACGACCCGCAGCCCAACTTCGCCTTCTTCGTCTACCACGGCCTGCCCTCGTACTACGGCACGCTCAACGCCGCCGACCCCGTGCGCATCGAGTTCGACTTCGACACCATGCGCCCGCTGCCGGTCTACTTCTTCATTGCCAAAGAGAACGAGATCGCCGATGCCTTCTTCATGCCGCCCTCGGCCTGGGAGAGCGGCTATATGGGCGACGAGTACTACTGGCGCGGCACCTTTGTCTACAACGGAATTGTCTACGACCATGTGCGCTACCGGGCGCGCGGCGGCTTTGCCCGCTACGCCACCGGCAAGAACATGTGGAAGATCAACTTCAACCCCGGCCATCGGCTGCAAGCGTACGACAACTGGGGCCGGCCCTACCCCGCGCTGTGGGACAAGCTCAACCTCTCGGCGGTGATCCAGCAGTCGCACCGCAACCGGCGCGGCGAACAGGGCATGTTCGAAAGCCTCACCTACCGGCTCTTTCAACTGGCCGGCGTGCCGGCGTCCAGCACCCACTGGGTGCACCTGCGCGTGGTCGACTCGCCGTACGAGGTCAGCGGCTCGCAGTACACGGGCGACTTCTGGGGTCTCTACCTTGCCGTCGAGCAGCCCGACGGCGCCTTCCTCGAGCGCAACGGCTTGCCCGACGGCAATATCTACAAGATGGAGTACGGTTCGGGCGAGCTGAACAACCTGGGGCGTTACGGCCCGGCCGACAAGTCCGACCTCAACGACTTCCTCTGGGCCTATCAGTACGCCAACCCTTCGGCCGACTGGTGGAGTGGCACTATCCGCCTGCAGAACTACTTCAGCTATCGCTCGATCCTCGAGTTTACGCACCACTACGACGTCGACCAGCAGAAGAACTACATCTACTACCGCAACCCCGACAACAGCCGCTGGTATGTGCTACCGTGGGACGTAGACCTGACCTGGTACGACAAGATGCCGGGCACGGGGGTGGAACCCTTCCTGGCGCCGGTGCTCAACAACCCCGAGTTCCAGCTGCTCTACCAGAACCGGCTGCGCGACCTGCGTGGCGTGCTCCTCAACCCCGAACAGCTGTGGCCGCTGATCGATGAGTATGCCAACGTGATTGACACGCCCGCCGGCGGCAATTCGATCGTCGACGCCGATCGCTACATGTGGGACTACAACCCGATCTACCTCACGCGCTATGTAGACCCCGAGCGCACGGAGCCGGGCAAGTTCTACACCAGCACGACGCAGGGCACCTTCCGCGCCATGGTGGAGGAGATGAAGCGCTTCGCCGCCGCCCGCATCCAGTGGATCGACACCTACCTGCTGACGGACCACGACCACCCCGCCGCGCCCGGCCTTGCCTATGGCGGCGCAGCCGGCTACCCGGTGGATGCGCTGCGCTTTGTGGCCGGCGCCTTCAACGACCCGCAGGGCGCCGCCACCTTTGGCGCCATGCAGTGGCGCATTGCCGAGGTGACGAACCCCGCTGCGCCTGCCTTCAACGCCGAGGCCGCCCGCCTGTACGAGGCCGAAGCGGTGTGGGAGGGCAAGCCGCTCTACGCCTACGCCGCCGAGATGACGCCGCCGCCGGGCTCTGTGGCGGCGGGCCACGCCTATCGCGTGCGTGTGCGCATGATGGACACCAGCGGGCGCTGGGGCTACTGGTCCGCTCCGATTGAGTTTATCGCCGGCCAGCCGCAGACGGCGGTGAACACGGCTCTGCAGATTTCGGAGATCATGTACCACCCGCTGCCCGAGGGCAACACGCCCGAAGAGCAGCTGGAATATCTGGAGCTTTACAACGCCGGCAGCGCGCCGATTGCGCTCGACAATGTACGCATCACCGGCGGAATCGAGTACCTCTTCCCGGCCGGCGCACGCATTGCCGCCGGCGAATCCCTGCTGCTGGTGCGCGACGCTGCCGGCTTCAAGAAGCGCTATGGCTTCGACCCCGACGGCATCTACGAGGGGCGGCTGGACAACGGCGGCGAGGCGCTGACGCTGATCGATGCCTTTGGCCGCACCGTCTTCCATGTGGACTATGGCGACGAGGCGCCGTGGCCCGCCGGCGCCGATGGGGATGGCTACTCGCTGATCTATAACCCGCTGGCGGGCGCAAGCGACAACCCGGCCGCCTGGCGCGCCAGCACGGCCATCCACGGCTCGCCGGGCGAGGTCGACCCTGCCCCGATTCGGCTCAACGAGGTGCTGCTCGAACCGGCCACCCAGCGCGCGATCGAGCTCTTCAACGCCGGCAGCGCGCCAGCCGATGTGAGCTACTGGTTCATTTCGGACTACGTGGGCGACCCGCGCAAGGTGCGGCTGCCCGCAGGCACCGTGATCCCCGCCGGCGGCTACCGCGTGATCGGCGCCGACCTGCTGGCCACCGCTTCGTTCGACGGCGCGCTGGCGATCGATCCCACCCGTTTCGTCACGCTCTATCTCTTCTCGGCCAACGCCGAGGGGCGGCTGACGGGCTACCGCGACACGATCGGCGTGCCCATCAGCGAGCCGGGCGTGAGCGTAGGGCGCGAGGTCAATAGCCTTGGCAGCGAGCGGGTGACGGCGCAGGCGCAGGTGACGCTGGGCGCCGCCAACAGCGGGCCGCGCATCAGCCCCGTGGTGCTCTCCGAGATCATGTATCAGCCGCAGACCGGGCCCGAGTATGTTGAGCTGACCAACCGGTCCGGCGCCCCCGTGGCGTTGTGGGACGCAGCCACGGCCGACGGATGGATTCTTTACGGCGGCGGCTACGTCTTCCCGGTTGGGTTGACACTGCCCCCCGGCGGCCGCGTGCTGATCACGTCGCTGCCGGCGCACGAGGCCTGCGCGCTCTATGGCGGCCGGGGCTACACACGCATTGTGGGGCCGCTGGCCGAGCCGCTGGCCAACGGCGAGCAGGCTGTTGATCTACTCAAACCGTTTGCCACCTCGGGCGGCTCTACCTTTGCGGCCGTAGACGGCGTCGCCTACAACGCAGCTGCACCCTGGCCCACGCAGGCCGCCGGCCAGGGGATGGCGCTGCGTCGCGTCAACCTCAATGCCTATGGCAACGAGCCGGCCAACTGGGCGCCAGGCGCGCCGCCTCCCGGCACGGGCGCTGCGCCCGCCGCCGCTGCCCTCTGCAGCCTGGTGGTCGAAAACGAAGCGGCGGGGATGACCATCCGCTGGACACTGGCATCGGCGCAGGGCGTCACCGGCTTCCGCGTTTGGCGCAACAGCCGGCCCACGCGCGATGGCGCAGTCGAGGTGACGGGGGCGCTGCAGGCTGCCGCGGCGCCCGCAGCAATCGAGCCGAATGTGCCCTACACGCTGGTGGACAGCACGCCGCAGGATGGATCGCCGCGCTACTACTTCCTGGACGCAATCACCGCCGCCGGCGCGGTGGAGATGGGCATGACCGCGCCGCAGGTTGCGACGCACTATGTGCAGCTGCCGCTGGTCAAGCGCTGAGGCTGCCGTGCGCGGCGGGCGCCATTCCCGTGGCGCCCGCCACGCGCCGATGATAGATAGCTGGATAGACGGAACCGAAACGGAACCCCGAGGTCCCCCCCTGAAATGGAGAAAATCTGCGTGAGAGACCGAACCCGAAGCCCCAAACTGGCGCTGCTGCTGAGCGTAAGCGCCGGCGCGCTGCTGCTGGTTGTGTTGCTGTTGGCCGTACCAGGTGCGGCGTGGGCACAAGAGGAGCAGCCCGCTCCTGCACCGGCTGAAGCCGCACCCAGTGCGATCCCAGCGCCGCTGGCCGCGCTGCGCATCAACGAGTTTATGGCCTCGAACCAGACGGCGCTGGAGGACCCGGATGACCCCGGCCAGTTCCCCGACTGGATCGAGATCTACAACCCCGGCGCCACCGCCGTGGACCTGGCCAACAAGGTTGCCGTCACCGACGAGGCGGCCGGCAACCCAACGCGCTGGCCGCTGACGCGCACGCTGGTGGTTCCCGCCGGCGGCTTCGTTGTGCTCTATGCCGACAGCGAGCCCGAGCAGGGGGCGGCACACGTCAACTTTGCCCTCAGCGCCGGCGGCGAGGAGATCGGTCTCTTCTACATCGGCGGCGGTGCGGCCGAGCAGATCGACCGCTACGACTTCGGCGAGCAGACCGCCAACGTCAGCGAGGGGCGCACGACGGACGGCGGCCCCACCTGGGCCTTCTTCAACAGCTCGACGCCGGGGTCGAGCAATGCGCTCAACCCGCCCACGATTGGCAACGTCACTCGCTCGGCGCCGATCCCGCAGGCAGGCAACCCCGTGGTGGTGACGGCGGTGATCACCGACAACACCGCCGGTCTTGTCGCCAGCCTGATCTACACCACCACGGCCGCCGGCGGCGAAACGACCGTAAACATGACGCCCATCGGTGGCAACCAGTATCAGGGCACGCTGCCTGGCCAGAACACCGGCGTCTATGTCTCGTACCGGGTGCAGGCGCGCGACAGCGACGGCAACATCCGCGCGACGCAGCGCACGGGCTACCAGGTGGGTTACGTCGCGCCCGTGCTGGTGATCAACGAGTCGGTGGCCGAGAACTTCGGCAAGGTGGAAGACCAGGACGACCCGGGTGAGTTTCCCGACTGGATGGAGATCTACAACCCCGGCCCGGCGGCGGTGAATCTGAACGGGCTTTCGCTGAGCGACAACCCGCGCGAGCCCGAGAAGTACACCATCAAGCAGAACATCACGCTGCCGGTGGGCGGCTTCCTGCTCGTCTACCTGGACGACGACCCCGAGCAATCGAACACGACCAATGTGCACACCAACTTCAGCCTCGACAAGGGCGGCGAGTACATTGGCCTGTGGGGCGGGCGTGGCACGGCGCTGATCGATGGCTTTGCGTTTGGTCGCCAGCTCGACAACGTGGCAATTGGCCGCTACCCCGACGGCACAGGCGCGCGCCAGATTCTCGTCTGCACCTCGCCCAAGGCGCCGAACATCAACTGTGTCCCCAAGGCCTATATGCCGGTGGGCCGCACACCGTAAGCGGCGCGAGCGCCAGAATCAACCAGAAACAGTTGTGAGCGGCGGGGTCGACCCCGCCGCTCGTCTGTTGTGACCTGTAGAAGATGCGAGCCGCTCAGATCTTCTCGAAGTGTTCGACGTTGAGCACGAAGATGGTGGCGCCGCCTACGTGTTTTTCCACCGGGGTGGGAATGTTGACCTCGCCGGGCTCCATCACCGGCGGCAGCGGCGTCACGTACTGCACGCGATTTGGGCAGCTTTCGCGCACGACGCCCAGCACCTCTTCCACCTTCTCGTCGGCCACGCCGCAGAAGATCGTGGTGTTGCCCACGCGCAGAAAGCCGCCGGTGGTTGAGGTAACCGTGGCCGAGAAGCCGCGTCGCGCCAGGCGATCGAGCAGGTTGCGGCTGTCGTCGCTGTTGATAATGGCCATGATCAGCTTCATGGATGATTCTCCTTGCGGGGGAGCGGCGGGACGCCGGCCGGCAGCAGGTGCGGCGGGCGCTGTTCGATGTGGTTCTATTGTGGCGCAACTTTGGCGACGCGCAAAGTCGGCCTAAAGTAAACCGCACTGAGAACTGCAACTGCAACTTCAACTTCTAGCGCAAGGGCGCAGGGGAACAGATCAACGGAAGGGCGCAATGACGCTATGAAGGGTGCCTGAACGCGGCTTTCATCGCGGTATTACACTGGACGGTGAAGCTGGTAGCGGAGGCTGGTAGAGGAAACGGGTGGATGGCGCTGGTGGATAGGCGCGGGCGGCGCTTACTCGGTTTCCTCGAGCATGGCCAGCACGCGCGCCAGGATGCGCGCGTGCAGATCTGCCACCGGCAGCGTGCCGTCGAGCACCATCCAGCGGTCGGGGGCCTCGGCGGCCAGCCGGCGGTAGCCCTCGCGCACGGCGCGGTGAAAGGCCAACTGCTCGCCCTCCATGCGGTTGCGCTCGTCTTCCTGCTTGCGCTGCAGGCCGTCGGCGGCGTCGACGTCGAGATAGAGGGTGAGGTCGGGGCGCAGGCCGGCAGTGGCATAGTGGACGATCTCGCGCAGTGGGTCCACCGGTTGGCCGCGTCCAAAGCCCTGGTAGGCGAGCGTGCTGTCGCCGTAGCGGTCGCAGAGCACAACCGCGCCTTCGGTCAGGGCGGGGCGCACCACCTCGTCCACCAGTTGGGCGCGGGCGGCATTGAAGAGCAGCGCTTCGGCGCGCGGGCTCATCTCGCCGTGGGCGGGGTCCAGCAGCAGGCTGCGCACGCCGTCGCCGATGCGGGTGCCGCCCGGCTCGCGCGTGGCAAGCACGCGGCAGCCGCGCGCTTCCAGCGCCGCACGCAGTAGGCGGATCTGCGTGGTTTTGCCGCTGCCGTCGGGGCCTTCGAAGCTGATGAAGAGGCTCACTGTACCTATTCCACGATGAAATCCACAGATTCACCAACACGTCTGGCTGGAGCTACGGAGTTGCCACCGTCGATTTCGGTGCGACATCACTTTGGTGCTTCGTCTCACAAGTCACCCTAAGCGCATAGCAGAAGCTTCAGCTTTCGTTCTCTGGTGGAACCGTGCAACGACGGCTGAAGCCGCCTCTATGAGCGTGAGGTGATTTGCGCAACGCAGCATCCAGATCAGGGGCGGGTGGAGAGTGGAGGGGCGCAGCGCCGCAACGCGCTGCGCCCCCGTGGCGTGCATGAGGGCCGGGTACGTGTGGCAGCTACTTGCGGAAGATGCGCACCCGGCGGTAGGGCTCGCGCCCGTAGCTGTGGCTGATGAGGTTGGCCGCGCGCACAAGCTGGTGCTGCTGGCTGCGGATCGCCGCTGCCTGCGGGCTCAGCTCCACGTCGGCGGTGCCGTTCATCACGCGCTGGATGCCCAACTGCGCCTCGCGCATGGCAAGATCAAACAAGTCGGTTGATTCCTGCGTCAGGTGGAACATGTCGACGAGACACTGCTCCATCTGCGTGATGGTGTTGCTGCGCAGGATGTAGACGGGCACGTTGCGCCGTTCGGCCTCCACCAGCGGCTGGGGCTGCTGGCGGTAGTAGTTCTTGAGCGTGACCACGGCGTCGGCCTGGTTCAGGTGCTCCACAAGCTGCACGGGCACGTTGAGGCTGGCGGCGGCGGCGCGCAGCCGGTTCTGGCCAATGCCATAGGGATAGATGCGCACCGTGCGCCGGCCGCTCTTGTCGGCGCCCTGGTTGCCCGTGGCACCGGGCTGCGCCGGCGCCAGCGGGCCGTCATCCTCGGCGTCGTCGGCGTCGGCCCAGTCGTCTTCCAGCGAAGGTTCAACCGGCGGGCCATAGCTGCTGCGCCCGCCGCTGCCGCCGCCGGCGTAGGAAGAACCGTAGCTCTGGCCGTAGGGTTGGCCGGCGCCGGGGCCGTTGGCGGGTGAACCCATGGGGCCGGTGCTGCCGCCATTGCCGCCGGTCGCACTGTAGCTGCTGCCCATGGCGCCGCCCATCGAGCCGGCGGCCGCACTGCCGCCGCGCCCGCGCAGGCGCGATTGGCCGCCCATGCCCACGCGCGACTCCTGCGTTTCGGCAGCCTTCTCGATCAGCAGTTGCCCCTTCTCGTTCACCGAGCGTACTTCGGGCGGGATGGGGCGGCCGCGCAGCAGCGCATCCACCGCCGCGCCGACATCGTGATGGATGGCCATGCGCTGGCGGTCGATGATCTCCACCAGCACGTCGAAGGTGGGCTGGGCGCGGCGTTCGAGCACGCTCTTCTGCGTGCCGCGCCGGCGCGCCTCCTCGTCCGAGAGGGTCACGGATTCGATACCGCCCACCAGGTCCGACAGGGTGGGGTTCATGAGCAGGTTCTCGAGCGAGACGCCGTGCGCCGTGCCGATGAGCTGGACGCCGCGTTCGGCTATCGTGCGCGCTGCCAGCGCCTCCAACTCGCGCCCGATCTCGTCGATGATGATGACCTCGGGCATGTGGTTCTCCACGGCCTCGATCATCACCTCGTGCTGCTCGTTGGGGTTGGGCACCTGCATGCGGCGCGCGCGCCCAATTGCCGGGTGCGGAATGTCGCCGTCACCGGCAATCTCGTTGCTGGTGTCGACCACGATCACGCGCTTGTCGCCGCCGCGCACGCGCGCAGCCTCGCGCAGCAGCGTTGTCTTGCCCACGCCGGGGCGACCGAGCAGCAGCACGCTCTTGTCGCTGACGACGATGTCCTTGATGATGTCGATTGTGCCGTAGATGGCGCGGCCCACGCGACAGGTGAGGCCGATGATCTCGCCCTTGCGGTTGCGGATCGCCGAGATGCGGTGCAGCGTGCGCTCGATGCCGGCGCGGTTGTCGGCGCCGAAGTTCCCGATCTGATCGATGACGGCGAGGATGTCGGCGTTCGAGACCTCCTCGTCGCTCAGTGTGCTTTCGCCTTTGGTGAAGCGTGCTTCGGGTTTGCGGCCCAGGTCCAGCACCACTTCGAGCAGCTCTTGTTTGATGGCCGACGCGTCGAGCGCCGTGCGGATTCGTTCGGGGAGGACCTCGAGCAGGTCGTCCAGATCGTCAGTGATTTGGTGTGTCATGCGGTTGTCAGGTGATGGGTTGCCAAGCCGAGCTTCAACGTAAGCCGGTGGGGAGTGAGCCGGAAGGGACGCTGCCACATCCGGCGCCTGACTCATCTGCACCTCTTCCGGCGCCGGCGCATGGTCGGGCGCGGGCGGGCGGTGGGTGCGGGGCAGCGCCTTGCGGGCTTTCGAACCGCGCGCCTTGCTGGGCAAGACGCCGGTTGGGGAGGCTGCCGTCCCCCGTGTGCGATTGTTGGATGGTTGCAAGTGCTGGTTTAGACCTCGCGACGCCTGTGGTCGCCTTCGATGGGGCGCTCAATCTGCGCCCGCGTCCCGCCAGGAGTGCTACCGCAATGGAATTTCCGTCGACAACTCACCAGGTTCAGTGAGAAGTGATGATGAAATCTATGGATTTCATCGTGGATGAGGATAGCTGCTGCCTGCGGGAGGTGTGCACGGGCCGCCGCTGCGACCCGACGCAAGCCGTGGGTGTCCGGCCTCTGCCACGCGCCCAGATGTGGGGCGCTGCGTGTGGCAGCTCAGCGCGCAGTCTGCTGCGCGATATGGAACAGTCTCCTCTTCATGATCGCCTCCTTCAGCAAACGGGAATGCCAAGTGAATCGGCAGGGCCGCAGGTAATTCCAAATGCGAGAACCGGCGCCGTCTTCGTGCTCAGAAGTCCTCGTACTCAGAAGACGGTCACGACGCTGCGCCTGTTCCTTGCTCGCCTCGCATCAGCGGGCCACGTAGACGCCTGGGGGTGCACACAGGAAGCTGCAGTTGCGGTTCCCTGTCTTCTTCCTTGCGTCCCCTTGCGCCCAGTTGCGCCTTTGCGTCGGATGTTGCCGTTGTAGTTAAGTCGTGCGCCGGCTGCGGCGGTGGAAGAGCTGCTGCGTGCGCACCGGCTGTAGCGGCTCCATGGGGCGGAAGGTCGCGACCCCTTCGGGCAGCACGTCGAGCATGTGCAGGCGCGCACTCTCGGCTTCCACCACCCGCTGCACCGTCTGCCGTACCATACGTGCGTGGTCGGCAAATGGCGCGAAGCCATAGCCATCGAGCACGGCGCCCAAGCCGCCCTGGTACTCCTTGACGGCCACATAGACGGGCGCGTTGTGGCGGCGCTCAGCCACCAGCGCCAGGCCGGCGCTCACCAACTGCTGCCAGCGGTCGTCGCCACTCACGCCCGGCTCGGCCCAGATCTGCAGCCAGATGCCCTCGGCGCCCGCCACCACGTGGACGCAGCCGTGGATTTCGTCGTCGCGCAGCAGCACGGCCTGCTGGATGTCGCCGCCATGACACCAGTCGAGCAAGGGAGGAATCACAGCTCCCTCGCCCACAGCGCCCTCGGCCACCTGCACCTTGTGCGGGGTTGCCCGGTCATAGAGGCGCATCAGGCTCCAGGCGTCGGCACGGTTCTGCGTGCGCACGCCGGCAGGCAGGTGCAGACGCTGGCCATCGAGCGCGCCGGCGTTCAGCCGCCAGACCGACTGGCGCGTGTAGGTGCGAAAGCCCACCTGGCTGAAGGTCGTTTCGAGCAGCGGCTGGTCGGGCACGTCGGCGTAGATGCGCTGCGTCTGATGCTGCGCTGCCTCGTTCAGGTAGTGGGCCAGCAGCTTCTGCCAGATGGCCGGGTGGCCGGTGCGCGTGTCCAGCGCCGGGGCCAGCAGCAGAATGTCGGCCTCGGTGCGGTTGGGCCGCCGCTGCGCCTGCAGGAAGCCGGCGCGCGCCAGCCCATGCCCGTTCTGGCGCAGCACGTAGGTGACGGTCTTGGCTGAATCCCACGGCTTGACGGCAGTCAGGGCCGACCAGAAGGGCGATCGGTGCTGGAGGAGAGCCTGGGTGACGTTGAGGCGCGTGGCCTGCCGCTGCAGGCGCTGCACCAGAAAGAGATCGCCAGGCTGGAACGGTTGAATCACCGAAGCGGGCCTCCGCAGAGGGACGGGCGACGGGCGCGCGTCTGCCCCCCATTTTAGCCGACGGCGCGCCCGCTGACAAGTCATCCTGGCTCCAAAGCGCGTTATGTTAAGTAAGCTCGCGCTGCCTCCAACGCACACTGCTGGCGCACACTGCCGGCGCACGCTGCCGGCGCTTGCCAGAGCCACAGGTCGCTGTCGGGCACAAAAAAGCGGGGCCCAGATGGGCCCCGCCGGGTTGCGTCTGCGGTTGGGTGCGCCGGTTCAACCCTCGCCGGCGCGGGCCGGGCGGTAGGGGCTCTCGTCGTACTCGGAGTAGTCGGGATAGTCCGACGTCGTATGCGGCGTATGCGGCGTATGCGGCGTGAGCGGTGCAATCGGCGCGTAGTCGCTTGTGCCAACCAGGCTCGACGGCGGGTTGGCCGGCGGCAGCGCGCTGGGCGCAGGGGTGGCGTTGCTTGTGGCCGAGGCGGGCGCGGCCGGCGCGGCAAAGGGGTTGCGCGATGGGCGGCGCTGCACCGGCGCAGGGGCGCTGCTTGTGGCGGCGGTAAGGCTGGGCGCCGGTGCGGGCGTTGCTTGCCCCTCGAGTGTGGGGCGCATGCCCGGTGCGCCGCTGTAGGCGGGCTGCAGCTCGCGCGCGCCCAGTTCGCGGCCCTGCGCGGCCCGCTGCGGCGCGCCGCAGTAGACACAGATCGCCCACTCGTTGCGCACGGTGTTCGAGCAGTTCGGGCAGGAGTGCTGCAGCTGACTGTGGCAGGTGGGGCAGTAGATCCAGTTGGGCTGCACGGGCACGCCGCAGGTCATGCAGGCCTGGGTGGCCTCGAGTTCGCGCAGCAGCGCCTCTTCTTCCAGGGCGCGGTCGTAGGTGTCGGCCAGCGTCGCCTTGGGGCGGATCATGGTGTAGAGGATGAGGCCGACGATGGGGAAGACGAGCACCAGCAGCACGGCGAGCAGAATGGCCAGCCAGTCGCGCGTGCGCGAGCGGATATCGTTGAAGGTCCAGATGCCCATGGCCACCCAGAAGGCGAAGATGAACGCGCCCAATCCGGCAACCAGCACGCCGGCGAGGGTGGCAATGTTGTTGATCAATTCAGGCGACATGAAGCAGAATCTCCACGGTGCGCAGGGGTGCGCGGCAGGGGTGCAGCGCAGCTTCGCGCTTGACGCCGCGCTGAAGGCGCGCCCAGTGCGCGCGACGGCTGCGCCCTCCAATAGCGCGCATCATAGCATAGCGCCGCGGGTTGCCCCAAATAGGCCGCTGCAAAGGCAAGTGTCGGCTCGAGTGCGGAGGGGGCGCACTCGAGCTGGCCGCTGCCGTTGCCTTTCCTTGCATCCCCTTACGCCCTTGCGCCGGATGTTGCAGTCTGGTAGCCGGTTTTGGGCCATTTGACATGCAGCGGCGGCGCATGCGAAAATCGCTCCCGTCCGGCAGCATGGAATGACGCGAACCCCCCCCAGTTTGGCGCGCAGGTTGTCGGCGAGTCCAGAGTCAGGTTGCACCTGAGGCGGCCAGGTTCGGCCGCCATCCCCATACTCAGCGTTGAGCCAGATTCAGCAGCAAGCAGGCCGGCCGCCGCATGGTTGCCGCCTGCGCGCGAGCATCCCGCGCACGTGGAGCACTTGCTCGACGCCGGGCAGCCGTGCATGTTCGATTCCCACAGCGCGTGCGCAGCGCACTCTGCAAGCCACCTCGTCGGTCCACATCTGCGGCGTCTCCCCCATGCGCCGCTTCGCTTCGAGCACCGCCAAGCGCCTGTCCAAGTCCCGCCCGTCATCGCCTCGAGTCTCTGTCCGCCAGAATCCATCTGACGCACCGTCCCTGACAACCCGTCCCTGACGAAAGGAACCAGTATGAACAAGCGCATTACGACCTTCGCCGTGGCCCTGTTGATCTTTTCGGTGATCTACGCCGCCTGCGCCGGGCCGGCTGCGGCGCCCGCCGCCGAAGCGCCTGCGGCCGAAGTTGCGGCCACCGAACCCGCTGCTGCCGCCGCCACCGAACCCGCTGCCGCCGCTCCGGCCGAACCCGTCACCGACACCGCCGCGGCGCCCGCGGCGCAGGCGGGCGGCCGCCTGGCCACTGTGCAGGAGCGCGGCACGCTGATCTGCGGCGTGCATGGTTCGCTGCCCGGTTTCGGCGTGCCCGATGCCGCCGGCGAGTGGACGGGCTTTGACGTCGACTTCTGCCGCGCCGTGGCCGCCGCCGTGCTGGGTGACGCGACCGCAGTTGAATACCGCCCGCTCAGCGCCCAGGAGCGTTTCACCGCCGTGCAGACGGGCGAAGTCGACGTGCTCTTCCGCAACTCCACCTGGACGCTGACGCGCGACAGCAGCGAAGTGGGCATGGAGTTTATGCCCGTCAACTTCTATGACGGCCAGGGCATGATGGTACGCGCCGACCTGGGCATCGAGTCGCTTGAGGACATGGACGGCGCCACCGTCTGCGTGCAGAGCGGCACCACCACCGAGCTGAACCTGGCCGACGTCTTCCGCTCGCTGGGCGTCGAGTTCGAGCCTGTTGTCTTCGAAGAGGCTGACGCCACCCGCGACGCCTACGACGAAGGGCGCTGCGACGGCGTGACCACCGACAAGTCACAGCTCGTCTCCTACCTCACGCAGCTTTCGGTGCCCGAGGACCACGTGATCCTCGACGTGACGCTCTCGAAGGAGCCGCTGGCCGGCGCAGTTGCACAGGGCGACCCCGAGTGGGCCGACGTGGTGCGCTGGACGATCTTCGGCCTGATGAACGCCGAAGAGTACGGCGTGACGAGCGCCAACACCGAGGAGATGAAGGAGAGCGATGACCCCAACATCCGCCGCCTGCTGGGTGTGGAAGGTGATATGGGTCTGAAGCTAGGGCTGGAGAATGCCTTCATCGAGAACGCGCTGCTGGCCGTGGGCAACTACGGCGAGATGTACGACCGCAACCTGGGTCCCGACACGCCCTTCAACCTGCCGCGCGGCCAGAACGCTCTCTACACCGAGGGTGGCCTGATCTACGCCCCGCCGATCCGCTAGCCGCTGTGACGGCCCTGATGGGGCCGGAATCGGGCTGGGCGCCCCGCACAGGGGCGCCCAGCCTGATCTGATCATCGCGCCGGCCCGGTTGCGCCCGGCGCGGCGAACGAACCGAACGCCCGCCCACTGCACCCGAACGGCGCACTTGCTTGCGCCAACCCACCTCTCCTGCGTATGGCTCCAGCGCCCGCACCCGCCAAACACGAATCAACACCGCTGCTGCGCGACACGCGCGTGCTCAGCCTGCTCTGGCAGGCCGCGCTGGTGGCCGTGCTGGTGGTGGTGGGTGCGTGGCTGATCAACAACTTGCGCGCCAACCTCGCAGCTTCCAACATCCCGATTGGCTGGTCGTTCCTGCGCCAGTCCGCAGGCTTTGAAATCTCGGAGGGTGCGGCGTGGGACCCCAGCCAGAGCTTCGCGCGCGCCTTTCTGGTGGGCGTGGGCAACACGCTGCGCGTGGTGCTGGCCGGCATTGTGCTCGCCACCATCGTGGGGCTGGTCGCCGGCATCGCCCGCCTGAGCGCAAACTGGCTGGTGCGCACGCTGGCCGGCATCTACGTCGAAACCATTCGCAACACGCCGCTGCTGGTCCAGCTCTTCTTCTGGTACACGGCGGTGATTCTGCCCCTGCCCAGCCTTGACGAAGGGCTGCGCCTGGGCAATTTCCTCATCATCAGCAACCGGGGCGTGGCCATGGGCTGGCCTTACGTCACCGAAACCGGCGGCGCGTGGCTTTGGTGGCTGCTGGGCGCGCTGATGGTGAGCTGGCTGGTCTGGCGCTGGCGGCGCTCGGCTCTGGACAAGCAAGGGCGGCTCGACAGCGCGCTACCCGTCTTCTTCGGCGTGTTTCTGCTCGTGGCGGTGGTGGGCTACTTCGTGGTGGATGCCACCTCGGCCCTGCCCGCCGGAGTGACCTATGAGCTGCGGCGAGGCGACCGCGGCACGCTCTTTGTGGACGCCGACGGCAACGCCGAATACGATGCCGGCGTCGACCGGCCCATCCGCCGCGTGCCGGTGGAGTTGCTGGGCGCCAGCGGCGCGTCGCTGGGGCTGGCGCTGACGGAGGAGGACGGCGGCTTCCGCTTCTTTGCCCCCACCCCGCCGCAAGAGGAGGGCGACGCTGCGGCGAGCGCAGAAGAGGCGCCGCCGGCCGAAGAGGGCGTTGAGGTGCGCTATGGAGCGCCGCCGCCCGTGGTCTACAGCGCGCCGGTGGTGCAGGGTTTCAACGTGCGCGGCGGGCGCACCTTCTCGCCCGAATTTGCCGCCCTGCTGCTGGGGCTGACGCTCTATACCGGCGCCTTCATTTCGGAGATCGTGCGTTCGGGCATCAACGCCGTGCCCAAGGGGCAGTGGGAGGCGGCGCGCGCCGTGGGGCTGAGCGGCGGCGCCACGCTGCGCCTGATTGTGCTGCCGCAGGCGCTGCGCGTGATCATCCCGCCGCTCACCAGCCAGTACCTCAACCTGGCCAAGAATTCAAGCCTGGCGATTGCCGTCGGCTACCCCGACCTCTTCAACATTTCGCTGACGATCATGGGGCAGTCGGGCGCGACGGTGCAGCTCTTCCTTGTGATCATGGCGACCTACCTCTCCTTCAGCCTGCTCACCTCGCTGATCATGAACATCTACAACCAGCGCATCGCGTTGGTGGAGCGGTAGGCGCATGGCCATGACCCCTTCGCCCTTGCCCGCCGCTTCGGGCGAGCCCAGCACCCGCTCGTGGGTGAACACGGCGCACCCCACGCCGCCGCTCAGCGCGCCGCGCAGCGAGGTGGGGCTGCTGGGCTGGCTGCGCGCCAACCTCTTCAGCAGCATCTGGAACGCGCTGCTGACGCTGGGCGCGCTGGCGCTGCTGGTGCTGGTGGTCGTTCCACTGGGGCGCTGGCTCTTTACGCAGGCCTACTGGGAGCCAATTTGGCTCAACCGCAAGCTCTTCGCCGTCTACACCTACCCATGGGAGCGCATCTGGCAGCCGGCGGCCGTGCTGCTGCTGATCTGCGCCCTGATCGGCGTAAGCGCGGGCCGCTGGGGCGGCATCCTGCGCGCGCTGGGCGTGGGGCTGGCGGCGCTGCTGGGTGCGCTGGCGCTGCTACCGCTCGACCCCACGGCGCGCCTGATTTTGGGCGGCGGCGCGGCGCTGGTGGTGGCTGGATACCTGCTGGGGCGCCTGCTGCCGGTGCCAAACCCGCTGCTGGCACTGCTCTGGGTGCTCTCGCTGCCGCTCTCGATCGTGCTGCTGCGTGGCGGGCTTACGCTGCCGGGCGTGGGTACGATCTTCACCTTCGGCCCGAAGCTGGTGCCTTACAGCGTGATGGGCGGCCTGCTGCTCACCGTGCTGCTCTCGGTGGTGGGCATCTCGATCAGCTTCCCGATTGGCGTGCTGCTGGCGCTGGGGCGGCGCAGCAAACTGCCGATTCTGCGTGCGCTCTGTGTGGGGTATATTGAGCTCATTCGCGGCGTACCGCTGATCAGCCTGCTCTTTATGGGCATGATCGCGCTGCCGCTGCTGCTGCCCGCCGGCGTAAATGCACCCGAAAACGCCGTGCGCGCGATGGTGGCCATCGTCGCCTTCGAATCGGCCTACCTGGCCGAGACCGTGCGCGGCGGCCTGCAGGCCGTGCCCAAGGGGCAGTACGAAGCGGCCGACGCCGTAGGGTTGGGCACAGTGAGCAAGCTGCGGCTGATTGTGCTGCCGCAGGCGCTGCGCGTGGTGATTCCCGCCCTCGTCGGCCAGTTCATCAGCCTCTTCAAGGATACGTCGCTGGTGGCGCTGGTGGGGCTGGTTGATCTGGTGGGCGTGGCGCAGGTCGTGATCAAGCAGCCCGACTGGATCGACGTGCAGGGCGGCATTACGAGCGAAGTCTACGTCTTTGTGGCGCTGGTCTTCTTCCTCTTCAGCTTCGGCATGAGCTCTGCCAGCCGGCGGCTCGAGAGCCGGCTGGGGGTGGGCAAACGGTAGGGAGTTGCGCATGTCTGGGCACGCCGAAAGTGGCGACATCATTGTCTGCACCAACGTCAACAAGTGGTATGGCGACTACCACGCCCTGCGCAACCTGAGCCTGAGCGTGGGGCGCAAAGAGGTGGTGGTGGTGATCGGCCCCTCGGGGTCGGGCAAGTCCACCTTCATCCGCTGCATCAACCGGCTCGAGGAGCACCAGAGCGGCGAGATTGTGGTCGACGGCATCCCGCTCAACCGCAACCTGCGCAACATCGAGGCCGTGCGCATGGAGACCGGCATGGTCTTCCAGCAGTTCAATCTCTTTCCGCACCTGACGGTGCAGCAGAACATTACGCTGGCGCCGATCCAGGTGCGCAAGAAGAGCCGCAAGGAAGCCGACGAGCTGGCGCGCCAACTGCTCGAACGGGTGGGCATTCCCGAGCAGGCCAAAAAGTATCCCGGCCAGCTTTCGGGCGGGCAGCAGCAGCGCGTGGCGATCGCGCGTGCGCTGGCCATGCAGCCCAAGATCATGCTCTTCGACGAGCCCACCTCGGCGCTGGACCCCGAAATGATCAAGGAGGTGCTCGAGGTGATGAAGGAGCTGGCACGCTCGGGCATGACGATGGTGGTGGTGACGCACGAGATGGGCTTTGCCCGCGAGGTGGCCGACCGCATCGTCTTCATGGATGCCGGCGAGATCGTCGAGGTGGGCACCCCCGAGCACTTCTTCACCACGCCCAACCACGAACGCACCAAGCTCTTCCTGGAGCAGATCCTGTAGAGTCTGCTTCCGAAACCGACAAGTGTGATGCGCCGCAGCGGAACCCCCGCTGCGGCGCTTGCTTTGTGCGCAACAGGCACGCCGGCAGCTGCGCCGCTAACAAAGTGCCAACAGTGCGCAAGTCTGGGGCTAACACCGGCGCACGATAATGGAAGCATCAAACCACGGGCGCAGCAGAGCCGGCAACGGGCCGGTGCAGCCGCCCTCTCTTGAACCGACACAAATGGAGATTCCCATGCGCACAACCTTGCACCCCAATGCCTACGTCAACCCCTACAGCACGCTCTTCCGCAACCTGAACGAAGTCGCCGATGTGATGAACCGCATGCGCACCAGCGACACCCGCCCCGACGCCGAAAGCGTCGCCGCTTCGACCGATGCCGCCGTACCCGCCCTGGCGCTGCCCGCCGTCAAGCTGCCGGTCGATGCCTGGGTGACCGACGAAGCCTACGTCATTACCGCCTTTGTGCCCGGCGTGAACCCGGACGACGTCGAGATTCTCTTTGAGGACGACGAACTGACGCTGCGCGGCAGCTACCCTGCCGCCGCCTCCTTCGAAGAGGACAGCAAGGTCGAAGCCGTCAAGCGCGAGCTCTTCCACGGCAATTTTGAGCGCCGCCTGACCTTCCGCCAGCCCGTCAATCCCGATGCGATTGTGGCCGAGTACAGCCAGGGCGTGCTGACCCTGCGCGTGCCCAAGGCCGAAGTGGTGAAGCCCCGCCAGATTCGTGTCACCGCGAAGTAGGTGTGTCCTCCCCTTCGCGTTCACATAGAGTGGTAGGCGGATAGCAGTCCGCACCGACCCGGGCAACCTTGCCTGGGTCGGTGCGCGCCCGCGACCTGCACGGTGGACTGCGAATGTTCGCCTGCCATGTTAAAATAGGTGCTTCCAGCGCCGGCCGCGCCAGCTTGCACCCTGTGGCCGCCGGTGCGCCGCCTGCTCACGCTGCCGCACCAACGGCCCTGCTGCGCAGGCGATGACGCCATTCAGGCCAGAAGGCCGGCCCTCCTGCGCCGGCAAGAGTGTTCGAGGAACCCATGCTGAAGAAGCTCTATTACGCCGTTGCCGGCGACCCAAACGAGAAGGCGCTCAAGCGTTTCCGCCCGCTCGTTGAGCAGGTGAACGCACTGGAAGGGCAGTTCGAGCGCAAGAGCAATGACGAGCTGCGGGCGATGACGCAGACCTTCCGCAGCCGCATTACCGACGCCACCGCCGCGCTGCGTGGCGAGTTGGAGGAGGCCACCACCGCCTACATGGCCGTGCTGGGCACCGACGACCAGAAGTACGCACGCGTCGAGGTCGATCGCGTGCGCAAGGCGCTGCTCGCCGCCGAGGCCGACCTGCTGGACGAGATTTTGCCCGAGGCGTTTGCAGCCGTGCGCGAGGCCGCCAAGCGCACCATCGGCCTGCGCCACTACGACGTGCAGCTGATCGGCGGCATGGTGCTCCATTCGGGCACCATCGCCGAGATGAAGACGGGCGAAGGCAAGACGCTCGTCGCCACGCTGCCGCTCTACCTCAACGCGCTGGCCGGGCGCGGCGTGCACCTGGTCACGCCCAACGACTACCTCTCGAAGGTGGGCCTGCAGTTGATGGGCCAGGTCTACCAGCTGCTGGGGCTCAGCGCCGCCGTGATCCAGAACTCGGCGGGCAACCCCGACAGCGGCAGCTTTATCTATGACCCCGAATTCCCCGCCGCCGACGACCGCTTCCTCTCGCTGCGCCCCACCACGCGCAAGGAAGCCTACGCCGCCGACATCACCTACGGCACGAACAACGAGTTCGGTTTCGACTATCTGCGCGACAACATGGCCGCGACCATGGAACGCTGCGTGCAGCGCGAGCTGCACTACGCCATCGTCGACGAGGTGGACAACATCCTGATCGACGAAGCGCGCACGCCGCTGATCATCTCGGGCGAGTCGCGCGAGAGCTCGAACTACTACGCCGTCTTCGCACAGACGGTACGCGCACTGCGCCCCGAAACCGATTACGTCATCAACGAGAAGGACCGCATCGTCACGCTCACCGAAGAGGGCATCGCCGTCATCGAGCGCAAGATGGGCTATGAGAATCTCTACTCGCCCGAGCACTTCGAGCTGATCCCTTACCTGGACAACGCCCTGCGCGCCAACGTGCTCTACAGCCGCGACAAGGATTACATCGTGCGCGACGGCCAGGAGGTGGTGATCGTTGACGAGTTCACGGGCCGCCTGATGGAGGGCCGGCGCTACAGCGAGGGGCTGCACCAGGCGATTGAGGCTAAGGAGGGCGTCAAGGTTCAGAAGGAGTCGATGACGCTGGCCACCGTTACCTTCCAGAACTTCTTCCGCATGTACAACAAGCTCGCCGGCATGACGGGCACGGCCAAGACCGAGGAAGAAGAGTTCCAGCGCATCTACAACCTGGATGTCGTCATGGTGCCCACGCACAGGCCGATTGTGCGCGACGACCAGGCCGACCAGGTCTACCGCGGCGAGGGCGGCAAGTTCAACGCCGTGCTCGACGACATTGCCGAAGCGCACGGGCGCAGGCAGCCGGTGCTGCTGGGTACGGTTGCAATCGAGACCAGCGAGCGGCTGAGCCAGATGCTCAAGCAGCGCGGCATCCCGCATGAAGTGCTGAACGCCAAGAACCACGAGCGCGAGGCGACGATCATCGCCCAGGCCGGCCGCCCTGGCGCGGTGACGATTGCCACCAACATGGCCGGCCGCGGCGTGGACATTCTGCTGGGCGGCAACGCCGAAGGGCTGGCGCGCGAGCAGTTGCGCAAGGAAGGGGTCGAACTGGGCGAGGTGCCGCAGCGCGCCTGGAACGAGTGCCTGGAGATGATCAAGCACGGGCGCAACCCCACCGAGGTCTACAACACGCGCTGGGCGCAGGTGCTGCAGGAGAAGTTCGCCGAGACTGACAGCGACAAGAAGCTGGTGCAGGGGCTGGGCGGCCTGCGCGTGGTGGGCACCGAACGCCACGAAGCGCGCCGCATCGACAACCAGCTGCGCGGCCGTTCGGGCCGTTTGGGCGACCCCGGCTCGAGCCGCTTCTACCTGAGCATGGAAGACGAGTTGATGCGCCGCTTTGGCGGCGAGCGCATGGGTTCGCTGATGGACCGCATGGGGCTTGAGGAGGACATGCCGATCGAGGCCGGCATCGTCAGCAAGGCGATCGAGAGCGCACAGACGCGCGTGGAAGGCTACAACTTCGACATCCGCAAGCACGTGCTCCAGTACGACGAGGTGGTGAATGAGCAGCGCAACCGCATCTATGAGCAGCGCCGCCGCATCCTCACCGAGCCGTCGCTGCAGACGAGCGTGATCGACATGATCGGCGCCGAGGTCAGCGAGGTGGTGGCCGAATTTACCCAGGGCGACCTGGACGACGAGTGGCAGTTGAGCGACCTGACACAGGCGCTCAAGGCGCTCTACCCGCTGCCCGATGGGGTGGCGCCCGAAAAGTTGGTGGCGCAGTGGAGGGAGAAGCCGCGCGCTGCGATCGAGGAGCAGGCGGTGGAGATGGCGATGCAGGCCTACGCCGCCAAGGAGAAGACGATCGGCGAGGAGCTGATCCGCAAGGTCGAGCGACAACTGATGCTGCGCGCCGTGGACATGCGCTGGATTCATCACCTGACCGACCTAGACCACCTGCGCGAAGGCATTGGCCTGCGCGCCTTTGCGCAGGTAGACCCGCTGGTGGCCTACAAGCGCGAGGCCTTCAACATGTACGCCGACCTGATGGAGCACATCCGCGGCGACATTGTGAAGTCGGTCTTCGCCTTCCAGCTGCAGCAGCCCGGCGACGCGCCGGCCGCCGTTGCGGCAGGGCGTCCGGCCATCGCTGCGCAGGCAGGGGCCGCCCCCGCGGCGAACGGTGGCAAGTCTGCCGGGGCAGCGGCGCCCGCGCCTGCCAAGCCGGCGGCGCAGAACAAGGCGCTGGAGGCGCTCGAAACGCCGATGGCCAAGAATGTGCGCACCAACCGCGACAGCAGCGTGGCGCAGACGGTGCGCAAATCCGGCCCGCAGTTGGGGCGCAACGACCCCTGCTGGTGCGGCAGCGGCAAAAAGTACAAGGCCTGCCACATGCAGAGCGACGCCAAGCAGGCCGGCGGCGCGCAGAAGGTGGCCGCCAAGTAGCGCGAATCTCGCGGGCGCCGGTGCTCCGCGCAGCCGGCGCCCGCGTAAAGCTGTGACGTTCAATGTCGTACGGTAGTGAGCTTTGACGCCGAACAGCCGCCTGGCCGCGGCTCCTGTTCACATCGCAAGGAGAGGCCCTCATGCCCCCAAGCTCTGAAAGCGCCGCACCGGCCGGGCGCGCCGCGCACACCGCTCGCTCCGCCCGTATGGTGCTGCGCCTGCTCTGTGTGGTTGTGCCCGCGTTTGCGCTGCTCTTCCTGCTGCTGCGCGTGGGCTATGCACAAGAGGGCGAAGCGACCCCCGAGCCAACTGTGACGCCCACCCCGTCGGTGCAGCCCACGCCCACCACCACCAACTTCTTCCTGCTCACACAGCCCTATAGCCCCACCAGCGCCGTCACCGGCACTGCGGGGCTCAACGTCTCGACCACGCCGCCGCAGCTGCATGTGGTGCAGCCGGGCGATACGCTGGTGCGCATCGCCAACGAGTACAACGTCTCGCTCGAGCTGATGGTGGAGTTGAACCGGCTGGAAGACCCCAATCGGCTAGAGGTGGGGCAAGCAATCCTGATCCCCACCGGCCCGGGCGAGGTGCCGCCGGCGCCTGCCGTGCCGCCCGGCCTGGTTCCGGCGACGACCACGCTCAACATCACCCTCACCGACATCGTCTCGCGCCTCGCGCCCGCCGCGCGCGAGGCAACCGTCACCTCGCCCTTCTACCGCACCACCTGGCTCACCTACTATGGGCGGCCGCAGGTCTTTGTGATGGGCATCCTGGGCGAGCATGATTTGCCCACGCTAACCGGTCTGCTCAAGGAGAAGGCGAAGGTGATCGACGCCGCCAACGGCGCCCGCCTGCGCGTCAAGCCCGCCTATCATCTGGTGCACGGCATGGCCACGATTACGCCCACCGCCGAGGGCGACCACCTGGAGTACCTCTCGGACGAGGTGGTGATGGAGTACATCAACGCCGGCCTCAAGGAGAACATCGCAGTCATCCTCGACGTGCAGGTGGGCGCGCTTTCGCCCAGCGAGGCGATTTCGCCGGTGCTCAAGTTCCTCAAGTACCCCAATGTACACCTGGCCGTAGACCCCGAGTTCGCCATGAGCCACGAGGGGCAGTCGGTGCCGGGCGACCCCATCGGCTATGTCTCGGGCCGCCAGATCAACGAGCTGCAGGAGACGATCACCGCCTACATGGAGGCCAACAACATCCGCGGCCGGCGCGTGCTGATGGTGCACCAGTTCTTCGAAGAGATGATCATCGGCAAGGAAGCCATCGACTGGGAGAACCCGCGCCTCGAACTGACCTTCTGCGCCGACGGTTGGGGCGACCCCGGCGGCAAGATCTGGAAGTACAACAACTTCTTCAGTGGGCGCGAGGATGCCAAATTCTCGGCCTTCAAGCTCTTCTACCGCTGGGACGAGCCGGTGCTCACCGAGCGCCAGGCGCTGGGCGTGGACAAGTACAGCGAGAAGACCTTCATCGACGTCACGCCCAACATGATCATCTACCAGTAGCCCGCAGCTGCGCTGCACGCGCAAGCCCGCCCCGGCGCGCGACCGGGGCGGGCTTTTTGTTTGCTGCCGATGCGTCACCAGAACCACGAGCCGCAGCGGCAATCCCCTGCTGCTCGTTGCAGTTCCCAGTTGTTCCTGCTGTTGCCGTTCCTTGCGCTCCCTGGCGTCCTTCCGCCCTTGCGTCAGATGTTGCTGTTACACGCGCAGCATGCCGCGGAAACCGCGCGCGGCGTAGTAGGAAGACGCGCCGTTGTGGTAGACGAACACGGTGTTGTAGCGCCGGTCGCAGAAGAGCGAGCCGCCCAGCTTGCGGATTGCGGGCGGGGTGACGACCCAGCTGGACGTCTTGGTATCGAAGTTACCCAGCTGTTGCAGCTCGCGGTACTGCTGCTCGGTAAGTAGTTCGACGCCCAGTGCGGCCGCCATGTCGAGCGCGCTGTCGGCGGGCTTGGCCTCCTTGCGCGAGTCCAGCGCGGCGCGGTCGTAGCAGAGGCTGCGGCGGCCGGCCGGGCTCTCCTCCGCACAGTCGACGAAGAGGTATGCGCCCGTCTGCTTGTCCTGGCCTACCACGTCGGGCTCGCCGCCGGTGCGCTCCATCTCGGCCAGCGACCAGAGCGCGGCGGCGTTGGCCTCCAGGCGCGCCTGCACATCGGCCCAGGCCAGGTCGGGGTGGCGCCTTTTGTGCTTCTCAAAACGCGCCTGCAGCGTCTCCAGCAGCTCGTCGCGCGCTGCGGCAGAGAGTTCGTTCGTCGGCGCCATGGGTTTCCCCCTGTCGTGGGCGATCCGGCTACTTGATCGGGATGACAAGGTCGTACGGGAAGTCGGTCAGGTTGCGCAGAGCGCCGTCCTCGGTGAAGGCGACGGTGTCTTCGATGCGCACGCCAAAGCCGCGCGCGGGGTAGTAGAGGCCGGGCTCCACGCTCACCACGTGGCCGGGCTGCAGCAGGGTGGCGTTGCCGGCGGCGTGGCTCAAACGCGGCTCCTCGTGGATGTCCAGCCCCACACCGTGGCCCAGGCCGTGGACATAGCCCTCCTGCGTGCCGGGCGAGTTGAGCACAGTGGGGTGGCCCAGCGCCTCGTAGTACGCGCAGGTCTCAAGCTGGTAGTCGCGGCAGGGCTTGCCCACCTGCAGCGAGCCCATGATGCGGTCGAAGATCACCTTCGTCTGGTCCCACGCCGTCTGCACCTCGTCGGTGGCGTAGCCCAGGCTCCAGGTGCGCGTCATGTCGTGGAAGTAGCCGCTGGGCACAAGCGGGAAGATGTCGAAGACGATGCTCTGGCCCAGGCGCATGGGCACATCGGGCGAGCCGGCGTTGTGCGGCACGCCGGCCTCGCGCCCCTGGGCAAAGATGCAACCGTGGTCTTCGTGCATGCCGTAGTGGTTGAGGCGGTCGCGAATGAAGGCCTTGACGTCGCCGATCGTCAGCGGCTCGCCGTCGCGCTTGATCAGCGTCTCGTCGCGCGTCTGGTGCGCCTGCAGAAAGCTCCAGACCTCGCCCACGGTGAGGCTGGTGAGGCGGCCGGCCTCGGCCATGATCTCGATCTCGGCGTTGTCCTTCGTCTCGCGTGCGAGCGAAAAGATCGAGGTGCCGTACTCGCCTACAACCTCGCCGTCGATCTCGGCGCTCAGGCGGTTGAGCAGCGTGAAGGCCTCGCCGGCGTCGACGCGGCCGTAGACGCCCAGGCGGCCGTGCAGCTGCTGGTCGCGCACCACCTGCGCCAGCGCATCCACACGTGCGGCCAGCACGTCGCCCTGATGCTTCTGCAGCAAGCTGTAGCCATTGTAGAGCGCGTCGCGGTTCACAAGCTGCAGGCCGGTGGCGCGGGCGGCGGCCTCTGCCGTGTCGCGCTCCATGCCGCCATGGATAAGCACTGTGGGGCCGCCGTGGCGCTTGGCCACCAGCGCGTTTTCCAGGTGGGCGCCCATGGTGAGGTAGTTCATGTTGCGGTTGCCGGCGGCGTCGCCCATCACCAGCAGGGCGTCGAGGTTGCGCTCGGCCATCAGGCGGTCCAGGTCAGTACGCATAGTTATGAGCCCTTTTCACAGGAGTCAGGGAGTAAGCGGCGTCGCCTGCAGCCACTCAAGCAGGCCGACAAACCAGCCGGCGCCGACAAGAATCAGGACGGTGTACTTGATGGTCTTGCCCAGTGCGGTGGCAACGAGGAAGCTGGCAATCGGCATGCGGATCGCGCCTGCCACAATCCCCGCCACATCAAAGAAGGGGATCGGCAGCACGGCGACGAAGAAGATGGCGAAGGCGCCGTACTTGCGCGTCCAGCGCTCCAGCCGCTCGTAATGGCGCTGCTGGTCGCCGGTGAGCAGAAAGCGGCCGCTGGCGCCCAGCGTGTAGCCCATCAGCTCGCCGATGGCGCTGCCCACGCCGGTGACGAGGCCCAGCAGCAGCGGGTTCAGCGCCGTGCCCAGCGCAATGGCCAGCGCAATGCCGGGCAGCGGCAGGATCAGGCTGGCGCTGGCAATCAGGCTGATCAGGAAGGCGCCGGCGTAACCCCAGCTGCCAAAGCGCAGAATCCACTCGGGGTTGAGGGCGATAAGAACGCTGAGGCCAAGCACAAGTACAATCGCGCCGCCGGCAAGCAGCCTTGTGCGCAGCATCGCCGCGCGCGACGGCGCGGGCGCGGCCGCGGCCGACGGCACGGGCTCCGCGGGCACAGTGCTGGGCGCAGGGGGCGCGGCAGCAGGCACAGGGGGCACTGTGGTCGACGCCGTGACCGCAGGCGCACGCTCCTGCCACTCGCTCATGGGTAGAGATCCTCGGGCGCGCCGGAAGGGGGTAATGCAATGGCGCCGGCCTCGTCAGCCGGGAGCCGACGGCCCACAGGCGGCGAAGGTTTGCACTTCGCCGCCTGCAAAGCCGGGTGAGTCAGGAATGGCTACTGATTGCTGCTACTCGTCGCTGCTGATCGTGATGCGCTCGATGATGTCGCCTTCCACAATCGCCAGCAGCACTTCGTCGCTGTTCACCACCGTGGCAAAGAAGCCGTAGTCGGTGGCGCTCTCTGCCGGCGGCGGCGCAAGGGCAATCATCAGGATGCTGCCGCTGGTCATAATGCCTTCTGCCGAGGGCACCATGGGCGCAAAGGCGATCGAGCCGGTGATCGGCGTGGTGGGCAGCCCCACCTCGGGGATGAACATGTAGCCGGCATCGGTGGGCAGCTCGAGGTTGTTGTCGGGCGAGCCGATGATCATCAGTTCGCCGGCCGAGACGCGGTTGATCGGCGTCCCGTCGTAGAAGCCCAGGTTGGCGAGGGTGACGAAGTTGTTGACGGCCAGCGGCGCGTTGACGGCGTCGAGCGCAACGGTCAGGTTGCCGCGCTCCAGTTCGATGGTGGCGGTGTAGGTGACGCCCTCTTCGATCGTCATCTCGGGCGCGGCGCTAAAGTAGCTCACACGGTCGGCGGGGGCCATGTCGGCCAGCGGGCGTTCGGTGGCGTCGAGCGCGCTGGGGGCAAAGGGCGTGGGGGTGGGCGGCGCCGGCGTCGGCGTGGGCAGAACACTCTCGTCGCTCTCCTCAATCTCCACCGTCGTCAGCACGTCGCCGGCGAAGTCGGTGGCGGTCTCGGGGTCGCGCAGCGTCAGCGAGTTGAGCACATCGATGCCCTCGATCACCTCACCAAAGATGGTGTGGGCGCCGTTGAGCCATTCGGTGGCGGCAAAGGTGAGGAAGAACTGGCTGCCGTTGGTGCCGGCCCCGGCATTGGCCATCGCCAGCAGCCCCGGGCGGTCGAAGCCCAGGCCGTCGACGATCTCGTCCTCAAACATGTAGCCGGGGCCGCCGGAGCCGGTGCCGCTCGGGTCACCGCCCTGCGCCATAAAGCCCTCGAGCACACGGTGGAAGACCGTGTTGTCGTAGTAGCCCTCGCGCGCCAGGAAGATGAAGTTGTTGACGGTAACGGGCGTCCGGTCGGCGAAGAGCTGCACCTTGATGTCGCCCTTGTCCTCGACCTTGAAGGTGGCGTAGTAGATGGCCTCGGGGTCGATCGTCATCTCGGGCGCGGTGGCGAACATGCCCACGCGGTCGGCCGGTTCCAGGTCGCCGGCGCGCGTGCCGGGGGGGATGGGCGTGGCGGTGGCGGCCACGGCGTCGCTGGTGGATGCGGCGGCTTCGGTATCGGTCGAAGCCTCACTGGCGGCGGCTTCGGTGTCGGTTGTCGCTTCGCTGGCGGCTGCCTCTTCGGACGCTGCCTCTTCGGACGCGGGCGCTTCGGTCGCGGCCTCTTCGGCGGCAGTGCCGGCGCTCGGACTCCCCACGCCACAGGCGGCCAGCAGCGCCAGGGTCACAAGCAGCACGGCGAGCAACGAGAGACGCGCCCGCAGGGCTGCACGATGAACGATCATGAACAAGATTCCTCTCTGCGAATGAGTTACGTATAAAGACGCGCGGCGGCGCCGTTGGGCAGTGCCGCGCGCAAGAGAACCAGAATCAGAGCTGCGGGCGGGCTGCCTCGGCGCTGGCCGCAACGGGTGCTGCGGCCACAACTACCGGCGTGGTGGGCACGCGCACGCCGCCCTTGCGAAACTCGAGCCACCAGATCGCGCCTACGGCAGCAATCAGCACCGCGGCGCCCATCACCAGCGCCTCGAGCAGGCTCGCACCCGAAACAAAGACCGCCGCCATGCCCGCCGCGCCGCCAATCAGGTAGCAGATCAGCACCGCCTCGCGCCGGCTGCCGGTGAGCCAGGCCAGGCGGTGGCTCAGGTGGTCCTTGCCGGGCGTCGTTAGCGGGTTCTTGCCACGGCGCAGCCGGCTGATGAAGACCAGCGTCGTATCGAAGATCGGCACGGCGAGCACCAGCGCCGGAATCATCCACGTGACGGTGTCGGAGTTCGACGGGAAGCGCAGCTTGATCGCCACGGCGCTGAGCAGAAAGCCCAGAAAGAGTGCGCCGGTGTCGCCCATAAAGATATGCGCCGGATTCCAGTTATAGATCAGGAAGCCGAAACAGGCGCCGGCGAGCGCGGCGGCGAGCGCGCCCACCAGGTACTGGTCGCTGAGGGCGGCGAGCAGCGTAAAGAAGGCGGCGGCAATTGTGGCAATGCCGCCCGAAAGGCCATCCATATTGTCGAGCAGGTTCATGGCGTTGGTGATGCCCACCACCCAGAGCAGCGTGATCGCCACATCGAGCCAGTTGCCAAAGAGCTGCACCTGTACGCCGCTGGCCACCAGAATGGCGGCGGCGAGCAACTGGCCGCCTAGCTTTACATAGCTGCCCAGCCCCCAGCGGTCATCCACCACGCCCATAAAGCTGACGAGGGTGGCGCCAATGAAGATGCCAACCACCTCGTTGACGTAATGGCGGTCGCCCAGCAGCAGCAGGGCAACGATAAAGGCGATATAGATTGCAGCCCCGCCCAGCAGCGGCACGGGATTGGCATGGATCTTGCGCGAGTTCGGCTGGTCGGTGACGCCGTAGCGCAGCGCCACGCGCCGCATGAGCGGGGTGACGGCGACGGCTAGCAGCAGCGCGCTGAGCGCGATCAGGATGATCGTCATGCGGCCACCGCCTGGGGCATACGCACCTCGCTGCCGCTGCGCGCCGATTCGTAGATGGCCAGCACCAGCGCCAGGCTGCGGCGCGCTTCGGGGCCGGGGGTGCCCGGCGCGCGCCCGTCCAGCAGGGCGCGCGCGAAGTCGTGAATCACCTCGCGGTGGCTGTAGCCGTAGACCGAAGGCGGGTCCACCACCTGGCTCGTCAGCAGCTCCGCCTCTTGCTCGAGCATGCCGTCGACCTTCCAGAGCACAATCCGGTTGAGCGCGGTGCCGCCAATCTTGGCCGAGCCGCGGTCGCCGAAGATCGCCACCGAGCCCTCCAGGTTTTCGGGCCAGGTGACGGTGGAGCCCTCCACCGTGGCCAGCGCGCCGCTCGCAAAGCGCAGGATCGCTACGCCCGTGTCTTCGGCCTCCATGCTGTGGGCGCGCGTCGCTGTATAGGCAGTCACCGCCTCCACATCGCCCATCAGCCACTGCAGCGCGTCGATGTGGTGGATGCTCTGGTTCATCAGCGCGCCGCCGTCCATGCTCCAGGTGCCGTGCCAGCCGTCCTCGTAGTAGGACTGGGGGCGGTACCAGCGCACGCAGGCGGCGCCCAGGTGCAGGCGGCCAAAGATGCCCTCGCCCACGGCGGCGTGCAGCTTGCGCATGGGGTGGTTGTAGCGGTTCTGCAGCACCACGGCCAGCGTGCGCCCCACGGCGCGCGCGCGGGCGATCATAGCGTCAGCGTCGTGCAGCGAGAGCGCAATCGGCTTCTCGACGAGCACATGCTTGCCGGCGTCGAGCGCATCGAGTGCGACCTGGGCGTGCAGGCCGCTGGGCACGCAGATGCTGACGGCGTCGACGTCGGCCCGATCGAGCAGGGCGCGGTAGTCGGTGCAGGCGGCGGCGCCGGTTTCGGCGGCAAAGCGCTCGGCGCGCGAGGCTTTGACGTCGGCCACGGCGATCAGGCGCGTCTCGCGCAGTTGGGCCAGCGATTGCACGTGGCGAGGCGCGACCCGTCCGCAGCCGATCAGGCCAAAGCGGATGCTCTGCCCATCGCCCGCAGCTTCGGGGCCGCCGGCGCCGTTGGAAGCGAAGCTGCTCATGGCTCAGCCGCCCAACTCGGCCAGCATCTGGTCGGTCTCGTTCTGGGCGTCGGCGGGGGCCAGGGCGTCGGCCTGCTGCGCGTACTGGAGCGCCAGCGCCACGTTGCCCTGCTGCTGGTAGAGGCGGGCCAGGCGCAGCAGCGGATTGTAGGCGTTGGGTGCGGCGTTGGCCTGCAGCTGGTAGATTTCGGCGGCCACGGTCTGCAGGTCAAGCAGTTGGTCGGTCTGGTCGGCGGCGGTGGCGCCCAGCGCCTGCTCGATGGCGGCGGCGGCGGCTTCCAGATCACCGGCGTCGCGCTGCAGCAGCGCAATGTTGCGCAGCGCGGTGATGTTGTTCGGGTCGGCGGCCAGCATCTGCTGCATGGCGTCGATCGCGGCTGCGGTGTCGCCGGCGCGCGATTGGTTCACGCCCAGCACGCTCAGCAGTTGCAGCGTGCTCGCCGCGCCGCTGCGCGCCTCGATCAACTCCACGCCCCCCTGCGCCACGGCGGCAGCCTCGTCGAAGCGCCCCTGCCCTTCGAGCAGGTCGGTGAGCAGCAGGTAGGTCTGCACGTAGTAGGGGTCGAGCGCGAGGCTCTGTCGATAGGCTTCTTCGGCCAGCTCGGGCTCCTGGCGGGCCAGGTGGGCATTGCCGCGCTCGTTCCACAGGTGGGCGGCTTGCGGGCTCAGGCGCACGGCCGCTTCGTACTGGGCGATGCTGCGGTCGAGCATCTCCTGCTTCTGGGCGGCGTCGTCCGTGAGGTCGCTCCAGGTGCGGTAGAGGCGGGCGAGGTTGGCCGTGTGGTCGGTGTTGAGCGGGTTGACGCGCTGCGCGTTGCGCAGCACCACCTCGGCGGCGCGCAGCAGTTCCTGGCGGCCAAAGAGGGTGGTGCGCTCGGGCGTCAGCGCCATCACGTCGGCCATGGTGGCTTGCTCGGGGAAGTCGCCGCCGCGTTGCGCCTCGGCCACCTTGGCGGCTTCGAGCAGGGCGCGACCCAGGAAGAGCATGTAGTGATCTTCCGACTCGCGCACATCCAGCGCGCGGCGGTAGAGCTCGATGCTGTTGACCCAGTTGGCCTGGCCGTCGAACTGCTGCCCCTGCTTGTAGATGATGTCGGCGCGCACCAGGGCAACATTGACGAAGGAGACGATGGCGAAGAGCAGCGCGCCACCCACGAGCCCAGCGGCGACGGCAACAAGCGGGCGGCGGCCAACCGGCACGGCCCTGTCGCTGAGCGCGCGCCACGCCAGCCCGGTGGCGGTGACCACCATCCAGACGATGAGCATGGCGGTGAAGAAGGCAAAGTGGCCGGCCACCTGGTCAAGCTGAAGGCTGAGCTGTTCAGTGGTGGAGAGGCCGGACGGCACCTCGAGCGCGGCCACGCGGCTGCCCTGGATCGCGCCGTAAACCAGCCAGGCGCCCCACACGATCACGCCGTGAACCAGCAGCGCCTGCAGCCACCAGCGCAGCGGCGGCATCTCGCGCCGCGAAAGCGCTTCGCCGGCCAGCCCCAGCACCAGCATCACCAGCCAGGTAAAGAGCAGCAGGATCAGGATCGCCGGGCTGCTGATCTGCGCGCCGCCCTCGACGCGTGTGGTGAACGCACCCCAGAGCGCACCCAGGCCGTTGGTGGCGCCGCGCGCGTTGGTTGTGTAGAGGAAGACCATGGTAACGAAGATCAGCGCGTCGGTGAAGACCGTCAGCGGCGTCCACGGCAGCGGCTGCGCCCGGCGGCGCGCTGCGGGTCGGGCGACGACCTTGCTCCCCTTCTTGCCCTTGACAGAGGCCACCGGCTCGGGCTCGGCTTCGGGCTCCTCTTCCACCGCCACAGCCAGCGGCTGCGGCTGCGCCCAGCGCAAACCCAGCACCGTCAACATAGCGGTAAAGACCCAGAAGTAGGTGCGGGTGGCGGCGATGGCAATGCCGAAGTGAATCTCGACAAAGTGGGCCAAAATCGCCGTAAAGAGGGCGATGATGAGGAGCTGCCGTGGCAGGTCGGCACGGTCGGGGCGGTAATCGGGGTGCAGGAAGGCGGCGGCCATGATGTAGAGCAGCAGGCCGAACATCAGCCCGGCGGGGAAGGCAACGCCAAAGTAGCGCGTCTGCCCGCCATCGTAGATGTAGAAGATGGCGCTGAGCAGCGCGCCGCTGGCCAGTAGGAAGGTAAAGAAGAGCCAGGTGTCGCGCTTGTTCACCAGCAGCCCCAGCCAGCGCATCGCCCAGTAGAAGATGGCCAGGAAGAGCGCCATGTAGGCCACAAAGCCAAGCAGACCGGTAACCACCAGGCTGTCCCAGGTTTCGTTGTGGCTGCGATCGGGGCTGGCGTTGCGCGCCTCTACCTGCGAAAGCGCGGCAGGGTAGAAGCGGTTGAAGGCGACCCACATTGCCTCGGGTCCGTAGCCCACCAGAGGGCGCACGGCGTTGAGCGCGTCGGCCTCGCCGTCGGGGCGCAGCAGCGGCTCGTGCGGGGTCACCATCTCGGAAGCGCCCTGCCAGATGAGGGTGCGCACCTGTGCGGTGGTGCTCTCCTGATCCAGCAGTTGGGTCAGGCGACCCAAATAGGGCACGTCACGCAGCCCCTCGAAGACGGGCAACGTGTTCATGGCAAAGATCAGCGCCACGCCGGCCACGCCCAGCCCCACCCAGATGCCGGTGAGCATCATGTAGCGGCGCGGCCGCAGCGCCATAAAGACGAGCAGCACAAAGAGGTAGGCGCCGAAGAGCGCGCCCAGCCAGGGGCCGCGGCTCTGCGTCCAGACGATCGCCAGCGCCTGCACCAGCACCGCAAAGAGGTAGAAGCCACCGGTGAGCGCCGTCAGCAGGTCGGTACCCTTGGGGGCGTTTTCGTCGGTGCGCAGTAGGGCGGCAAAGCTTGAGAAGATGCGCTCGAAGGTGAAGAAGAGCGCCATGATCAGGTAGGCGCCCAGGAAGATCGCGTTGCCGGCGTTGGCGGTAATGCGGCGCGTGGTGTCTCCGCCCCAGGGCAGCGGGTCCAGCTCCATGTGCTGGATGATGCCGTAGATGGCGATGGGAACGCTCGTCACCACCACCACATGCTGCAGGCGGCGGATCTGCTCGGGCGAGCGCAGGTGGGCGGTGGTGAGCAGCCCGATCGTCAGATAGCTGAGGAAGCTGTAGGTGCCCTGCAGCCGCTGGTAGGAGCCGAACCACGAGACGGCAGGCGCGAGGCTGAAGAGCGTGCTGATCAGGTAGGCAACCACCAGCATCGCCACGGGGATGAAGAAGGGGTTGCGCCAGAGCAAGCGTGCGCTTTCGGCCTGCGTCGGGGTCTCGGCCGGGCTGCGGTTGCGCGCCCACGCCGGCTCGAAGATCGCTCCGCCGTTTGCAATCTTGATCAGCCACGCCACCAGCATCATCAGCGCAATCGTGCGGATCAGGCTGATCTTGTCAGGCTCGAAGACGCGGCTCGAAAAGACGTTGAAGAAGAGGGGGGCGATCACCAGCGCGGCCAGCCAGCCGGCCTCGATCACGCCCGCGCACCATTGGTCGACTTTTGTTCGCAAGCTCATAAGCCCCTGCCGGAAACGAGGGTTGAAGAGACCGAAGCAGTATAACCCAGATGCGCCGAGGTGCGCGATCCCTGGAGTGGAAGCGCGCGCAGAGAGAAGGGGGTCTTCAGGGGAGAAGGGGTGGGGAGGAGGGGGCCGCGTGCCGCGGGGGTGCGGCAGCTTTCATCGACTCTTTAGCTTGCGACCGGACGATCGGGGCGGCGGGGCGGCGGCGTTGCCAGCCCCTTGGCGGCAAGCAGTTCGCGGTAGAGGGCGTCGATTTGCGCCACCATGCGCCGGTCGCTGAACTCGTCGACGCGGGCGCGGCCGGCGGCGCCGAGCGCGCGCGCCAGTTCGGGGTTGTGCAACAGCTGCAGCACCATGCCCGCCAGCGCATCGGGCGCACCCGGCGGCGTCAGAAAACCGTTGACGCCGGGCGTCACTACTTCGGCGCTGCCGTCGACGGCGGTGGCTACCAGCGGCAGCCCGGCCGCCATCGCCTGCACCAGCACGCGCGGCAGCCCCTCCCACAGCGAGGAGAGCACAAAGATATCCATGGCGGCGAGCAGCTCGGGCACGTCGCGGCGCAGCCCGGTGAGCACCAGCCGCTCGCGCAGACCCAGCTCGCCGGCCAGCGCCTCGACGTCGGCGCGCAGGTCGCCGTCGCCTACCACCAGGAACCAGACGGGCGGGCGAGGCTGCGCAGCGGGCGCGTCGGCCGCGCCGCGTTCCCATTCGGCGCGGATGCGGGCGGCGGCGCGCACAAAGTCGAGCGGGGCCTTCTGCGCCGAAAGCCGCGTCACCGACCCCACCACGCAGGCGTCGAGCGGGATGCCCAACGCGCGGCGCGTTTCGTCGCGCGCCACGGTGGGGTGGCCAAAACGCTCGAGCTCGATGCCGCTGCGGATTACCCTGTAGTCCTCGGCGCGCCCGATGCCCGCGTCCAGCCCCTTCTGGATGTTCAGTCCCGAGACGACGATCAGCTTGTCGGTAATCGGCAGCGAGAACTTCTCGAGCAGGATGTAGTAGGCGCGCACCAACGGGTGCTGCCGCTCGTGGTGGCCCCAGCCGTGGACGGTGTGTACAATCACCGGCACGCCCGCCAGCCGCGCCGCCCAGCGCCCCAGAATCCCCGCCTTGCTCGAATGCGTGTGCACCACGGCGTAGCGGTTGCGCTGCATGTGGCGCGTCAGCCGCAGCAGCGCACGCGCATCCTGCAGCGGGTTAACTTCGCGCACCAGCGCCGGCTCCAGCGTCAGCGCGATGCCCTGCGCCTGCGCGCTCTCGATCAAGCTGCCCTCGCTGCCCACCTGCGTGCCGCTGAGCACTTCGACCTCCCACACCGCCGGGTCCAGCAGGGCGGCGGTGAGCAGCGTGTTCTCCTGCGCGCCGCCCACAATCAGGCGCGTAATCGGGTGGAGCACGCGCAGCCGGCCCGCCGATTCCTGCGCGATGCCCTTCTCGGCCAGCAGCGCGGCGTAGAGCGCGTGGGTCGTGGCCGCCGTGCGCTCGAGCGTAAATTGCTCCTGCACGCGGGCGCGGCCGGCGGCGCCCAACCTGCGGCGCAGCTCGGCGTCGAGCAGCAGCCTGCGCAGCGCGCCGGCCAGCGCCGCCGCCGATTCGGGCGCGACCAGCAGCCCCGTGGCGCCATCGGCCACCACTTCGGGCGTGCCGCCGGTGCGCGTGGCCACCACGGGCAGCCCGGCCGCCATCGCCTCGAGCGCGGCGTTCGGCATGCCCTCCCAGCGCGAGGGGAGCACAAAGAGCTCCAGCTCGGCCAACTGCGCCGGGATATCGTCCCGCGCACCGAGCAGCCGCACGCGTTCTCCCAAGCCGTGTGCGGCGATCTGCTGCTCGAGCGGGGCGCGCAGCTCGCCGTCGCCGATCAGGCGCAGTTCCCACGGCGGCAGGTCGGCCTGTGCGGCAAGTTGCGCCGCGGCCTCCACCAGAACGTCCACCCCCTTCACGGGCGCCAGGCGGCCCACATAGCCGATGCGCAGCCGTTCGGGTGCAGGGTGCGCGCCTTGCTCGGCCGGCGCGGGGAAGTCAGCCAGGTCGATGCCGTTGGGGATCACCACCAGTTTGGCCGCCGGCAGCCGCAGGACGGTGCGCGCGTGTTCGGCCACCGTGGCGCTGACACAGGTGATGCGGTCGGCCAGCGGCGCCGTGGCGCGGTTGAGGAGCCGGCGCGCCTGCCCCTCTTGCCCCATGGTGCGCTCGGAGGAGATGACGACGGGCACGCCGGCCAGCCGCCCCAGCACGCGCCCGGGCACGTTGGCATGGAACATCCAGGTGTGCAGGATTTGGGGCCGTTCGGCGCACAGCAGGCGCCACAGGCTGACCATCGGCTGCACGCGGCCGCCGCGGCCCATGCCCAGGTCCACCACGCGCACGCCGGCGGCGCGCAGCAGCTGCGCCACCGCGCCCTCGCCGCCGTACCAGCAGGCAACCATCGGCTGGAAACGGCTGCCGGCGCCCTGCTCGATCAGGCGCAGCAGGGCGTGCTGGGCGCCGCCGTGCTCCAGCTCGGTGATCAGGTGCAGCACGCGCACGGGCGTCCCTTCAGCGGTCTCAGCGGCCACGCGACTGCTCCTCGAGCCAGGCCTGGAACATGAGCACGTTCCAGAGTGCCGCGCCGCGGTTTCTGCCCTGCTCCACGTGCGCGGCCCAGGCAGCGCGCACCGGCGCCGGGTTCAGGTAGCCTTCGGCGGCCAGGCGGCGCTCGTCGAGCAGCGCTTCGGCCCAGGGGCGCAGCGGGCCGCGCAGCCAGGCAAAGACAGGCAGCGCAAAGCCCATCTTGGGGCGCTCGATCAGCGTGCGCGGCACATAACGGTCCAGCACGCGACGCAGGATCCACTTGCGCTCGCCGTCGCGCATCTTCTGGTCCATGGGCAGCCGCCAGGCCAGCTCCACCACGCGATGGTCGAGCAGCGGCACGCGCGCTTCGAGCGCGACGGCCATGCTCGCCCTGTCGACCTTGACGAGGATGTCGTCGGGCAGGTAGGTGACGAGGTCGAGGTACATCATCAGCGGGTAGAGGGCGGGCAGCGTGGCCCAGGCGGCGGGGTCAGTGAAGGCGGTGGCCGGTTCGTGGCTCTGCAGCGCCAGCGCGCCCGGCTGCGGCCAGGCAGAGAGCGAGCGGTGGTAGGCCTCGAGGGGCGAGCGGCTCTGCAGCAGGTCGGCCAGGGTGTGCAGCTTGTCGGCGGGTTGGGCGCCGGCGCCAAAGCGGCCGTAGCGGCGAAAGATCGGCGCCAGCCAGCCAAAGCCGCGATTGAGCAGCGGGGCAGGGGCGGCGCGCAGGGCGGCGGCGGAAGCATTGCGCGCCGGCGGCGGCAGCAGGCGCATCCGCTGCCAGAGCTCGAGCGTCTGCGGGTAGCGCCCATAGCCGCCAAAGAGCTCGTCGCCGCCGTCGCCCGAAAGGCTGACGGTGACGTGGCGGCGCGTCATCTGCGAGACGAGGAAGGTGGGGATTTGCGACGAATCGGCGAAGGGCTCGTCGTACATGGTGGGCAGGCGCGGGATGACCGCCATCGCCTCGTCGGGTGTGACGATCAGCTCGGTGTGGTCGGTGCCTAGGTGGTGGGCCACGGCGCGGGCGTAGGGCGCCTCGTTGTAATCCGCCTCGGCGAAGCCGATTGCGAAGGTGCGCACAGGGCGCTCGCTCTGCGCCTGCATCAGCGCCACCACGGTCGAGGAGTCGACGCCGCCCGAGAGGAACGCGCCGAGCGGCACATCGGCGATCATGCGCAGGCGCACGGCGTCGCGCAGCGCGGCATCCAGCCGCTCGATCGCCTCGTCGTCGCTCAGGCGCAGGGGCGCGCGCATGCCCGCTTCGGCCACCGTGCGCGCCGACCAGTAGGGCTGCTCCGCCCACTCGAGAGCGCCATTCACCATGCACACCGTGAGGATGGTGCCCGGCGTCTGCTTGAAGATGTCGCGGTGGATGGTGTGCGGCGCGGGGATGTAGCCCAGGCGCAGGAAGAGCGCCAGTGCGTCGCGGTCGATTGCGGCGTCAAAGGCCGGGTGGGCGCGCAGCCCCTTGAGCTCGGAGCCGAAGAGGAACGCGCCCTGTTGCAGGCCATAATAGAGCGGCTTGATGCCCAGGCGGTCGCGCACCAGGTGCAGCAGCTGCTCCTGCGCGTCCCAGAGCGCAAAGGCGAACATGCCCACAAAGCGGGAAACGGCGGCAGGCAGGCCCCACTGTTCGATCGCGGCGAGCATCACTTCGGTGTCGGAGTGGCCGCGGAAGCGGTGGCCCAGCCGCTGCAGCTGCTCGCGCAGCGCGCCGAAGTTGAAGACCTCGCCGTTGAAGCAGATCGTGTAGCGCCCCGACGCCGAGACCATGGGCTGCCTGCCCAGCGGCGACAGCTCGACGATGGCGAGGCGGCGGTGGCCGAAGCCCACGCCGGCGCCTGGCTCGAACCAGATGTCGCTGTCATCGGGGCCGCGGTGCGCGAGCGCGCACTCCATGGCCGTCAGCAGGGCGGTCGCGCCCTCGCTCACCCGCCCCGGTTCCCAAAAGCCAACGATTCCACACATAGTCGCGTCCAGTAAGCGATCGAGAATCGAGAAGCGAGAGGACTGCTGCGCCGACCAGACTTCTCAGATCCAGCGTACCCGTTCGCCGATGGTTGTCTTCTCGATTCTCGCTTTAGCTACCGGACAGTTTGTGTTAGTTACCTGGCCAGAGGTCGAGCAGAGAATCAGGGCAGAGAGTCACGCGCAGCTCTCGGTTATTGACCAGTAGCCGCTTGAGAAAGCGCCAGCCGAGCTGG
>WBZP01000136.1_pt1 | contig 106382 bp, 99 predicted proteins | sample 5204301 | NCBI WGS metagenome assembly WBZP01 (sample SAMN12412401, study PRJNA552823) | activated sludge metagenome | isolation source: activated sludge from nitrification reactor of wastewater treatment plant... | place: USA: Pennsylvania | collected 2017 | reverse complement strand
CCACCGTCACCACGCAGGGCCCTCCCCGTCGGCTACGACACGACACGAAGGGTGGGGACTTCTACCTGGCCACCAATGGGGACCTCGACCTGGCCACCAGTGGGGACTTTCTCATGGCCACGGACAGTCGGATCTGGCTTACCGAATGGGATCCGGGGGCGGTGACATGACCAAGACGCCGACGGTTCCGGATCCGAGCAGTGTTACTTCCGCACTGTTGGGCGCGGACTTCGAGTCACGACGCTGTGACCATGTGGACGCGCTCGCTTGACAGCGTGTTCGGGGATCGCGATCCTTCACATGTGGATCAAGGAGAGGCTCGCGAGCTGGCTTTGGAGTTCAATACGTACGCGTTTGCCGTAGGCAACTTCAGGACAGCCTTTGAGCGCAGCGGAACATTTACGCAGTTTCGAAGTCAGCTGGAACGTGATGCCGTTGGTAATCGGCTATTTCAGGACTGCTTGCGAGTGATCGACTGGATCGAGGCATCTCGCGTGCAGCAGAAGACACTTCTTGAGATTGGCCTGGCTCCGCACGAACTGTTGCTGGTAAGCCCATGCGCTCAGCTACTGCTCATGCGCTTCTTTGCTAGCGTCACTGCCGCCGAGTCCGATCAGGTGCGCGCGTTCATAGACAGTCTCGATCCTGCCGCACCCGGGCCATATGGTGAACTATCGAGCAGAGTGCTCACGGTGTTGAACTCAGCATTGAGCATGCTGCGTGCTTCACAACAAGTCTTGGCCGAACATCCCGAATTGCGAACTTAGCTTCGTCGAGTTCCGACACGGAGGAACACCCGGAACGGGCGGCAAGAGGCTGTTGGAGTCCGTGCCTGAGTAGTGTGGCGGATCAGAGATGCTGCCTTAGCCAATCAGGCATGCTCGGGTCGTCGACTTCCCAGGGTTCTTCGAACGTTTCGCCCTCATCCGGCAAGCAGGACACCCTGATGTTCTTCGCATTCACCGTCACGCCACAAAGCGAGGACCTTGGAGATGTGTTTGGGCAGAAGATCATAGATGTGGCAGGTCAGGAGCGGTATGTGCCGTTCCATCTGACTCGATGCGCAAGGCGATCGAGGAAGGGTTCATCCTCGACGTGCTGGCCAACTACACCAGTAACAAGACGTACTACCGGCTCGCCAACCGGCTGTCAGCCGACGACCCAGTCCTGCCCAAAAGGCAAGGGCGCCAGCGCGCTGGCCCGGTATGTGTCGCCGCATCCGACGAACTGGCGCAGAAGGCCGAGATCATCGTCGAGCATTTCCGCGCGTACACCGCCGCCAAGATCGGCGGGAAGGCCAAGGCGGTGGTCGTCACTCGCTCCCGGCTGTGTGCCGTGAAGTGCTGGCGGGCCATCACCAAGTACGTGACCGACAAGGGCTCCGACCGGGGCGTGCTGGTCGCGTTCTCAGGTTCGGTGATCGACCCAGATCTGCCCAACATGGAGTACCGCGAGAGCATGCTCAACGGATTCGGCGAGGCCGCCTTGCCGAAGAAGTTCGCCGGCGACGAGTTCCAGGTCCTGATCGTTGCTGGAAGTACCACACCGGCTTCGACCAGCCGCTTCTGCTCTTCTGCGCCGCGGGCCGATCACGGTTGGGCTGTGTACCCAGTCATTCGAAGTGCTTGCGCTGCATCGGAGTCGCCGAGGCTGGCGGCGCGTGACCACAGGGCATGGGCCGTAGCCCGATCGCCTTCTTGGTAGGCGAGCGCTCCGAGCTTGGTGATGGCTTGCACATCGCCGAGGTTCGCGGCTCGCTGCCACCAGAGTCGGGCGTTGGTCAAGTCGCCGCTCTGAGCGGTCAGAGTCGCGAGGGAGGTCATGGCGCCCGCATTGCCGAGATCGGCAGCCTGTCGGAGCCATACGCGAGCTGCGGTCATGTCGCCGTCCGCGTAGGCGAGATGCCCGAGTCGTGCCATGCCCGTGGCGCTTCCGAGGTCGGCGGCTTGCTGGAACCAGTGGCGGGCTGCGGCTGTGTCACCCGCGTTATTGGCCAGAACCCCCAGGTCATCCATGGCTTCGGTGTTGCCGAGGTCGGCGGCCTTGCGGTACCAGGCGCGGGCCGTCTCCAAGTCGCCTTCCTGCTGGACTAGGAAGCCGATGTTTCTCATGGCCTCTCGGTCACCTTGCTCCGCGGAACGTTGGTACCACGTGCGGGCCGTGGCTAAGTCGCCGGCCTGGGCGGCCAGGGCTCCCAGGTTGTACATGGCCTCGGCGCTTCCCAGATCGGCGGCCTTGCGATACCAGGCGCGGGCCGTGTCCAAGTCGCCTTCGTGCTCCGCCATTGTGCCGATCTCGAACATGGCCTTGGCATTCCCGAGGTCGGCGGCACGCATTAGACAGTCACGGGCCATGGCTGAGTCCCCCTGCTGGTAAGCCAGTGCGCCGAAGGCGTACCACTCGTTTGAATCCATCGTCGGCTTAGTCATGAGCTCATTCCCTCCGTGTAGACACATACAAGTGTCGATTCAGGGGCGGTAGTCGGCCTCAACGTATTCGCCCTCTTGTCGGCTACCGTCCTACCTGCGGCTTGCCCCACTTTGACCCAAGTAATCGTGATATTGATCATCATGGTCCACTCTGGCCGGCCGAGGGCTACCGATGCCGGAAGCCGCCAATGCAGGGCTGGCCGGCCACATCGCTGAGGCTTTGGAAGGCCTTCTGTAATCGCCGACACCGGATTCTCGCTGGTTGGGATGCTAGGTCTACTCCGTCATACGTTCAAGGTTCCTCATGGCCGCGCGGTGTCCAATTTGCGCGGCACGGGTGCACCATATGCGCGCGGTGGCCCTATCGCCCTCCTCGTGGGCCATCGCTCCCAAATTGTTCATGGCATCGGCGTCGCCGCGTTCAGCAGCCCGCATGAACCAGAAACGGGCGCCCGCCCGGTCGCCCTCCCTGTAAAGGAGACCGCAAGATTATGCATCGACCGCAGGTGCCCCATTTCGGCAGCCTGTGTCCACCACGCGCGCGCGCTCGCCCAGTCGCCCTCCCGGCTAGCCTGCCCGCCCAGGTTGAACATGGCATCAGGGTTGCCCAGGTCGGCGGCGCGGTCCCACAACATGAGGGCTGTGGCCTGGTCGCCATCCTCGTCGACCATGACTGCAAGGCCTCGAGCTGTCCATGCTCTGCGGCGTTGAGGCCCTTCGGTAGGGTCTCCGCTCGATTTAGCGCCGGGCAGTGATTAATCAGACCGCAGGCGCGATCGAGTCCTGGAGACGCAGAGTCGCACGTCACGCAGGCGCCTTACGGGCCGGTCGCTGCCCGTTTGCAACCTGCTTGAGGATCTCAACCGTGCGCTCGACGAACGCCGCGGCCATGTCCTCATCGCGGGCTGTCCAGGCAAGCTCGAGGGGCTCTTTCGTTGAATCCTTGTAGGTGCGGCCACGGTAGTCGTACACGAAGACTTCGTCGTCATCCGGGTCTGCTGAAAGCTTCAACTCCACCGACCAATCCGGAACGGGGAAGTGGTAGGCGTTCCATGCCTCAAGGCCTGAACCTGAGTGCGACTCCCAGCCGACGTTCAATCCAGCAGCCTCCAGCCCATCGGCGATCAAGGGGTAGAGTCGCTTGTTGCGGTCGCGCAGTATTCGCACCACAGTCTTGCGAGCCTGACGAAAGGCTCGGATCGCATCCCCGTGCCTCTCTTCGATATCCCGCCACTCGTCAACACGCGCCGCTTCCGCGACAAGGTCGTTCATGCTCATGCCTCCAGTACGTGCTTCGATGAACTGCTGAAGTAGATCAAGGCTCCTGACCTGGTCTCGGTGCGCCGGACACAGCAGATGGTTAACCAATGTAGGAGAGCGTTTGATCTCTTCGGTCAACTCCGTGTATGTGATCGACCTGGACAGCCAGGGAGTCTGCTCAATACTTGCCTGTCTGCGCTCTGGCGCAAGGACAACGACGAGCACCGTCTCGATGTCCCCGTCACAGAGGGCATACCGAGCATATGCGTCCAGTGGGTTGTTGAGATCGTGACCAATCTTGTTCTCAATCACGAGTGCGATACCGCTTTCGCGATTAGTCACGTACACATCGATGTACTGGACCTGGGTGCTGATCTCCCATGCATCTGATCCCAGGTACTCCGCGGCGTCGAAGATCGCATCGGTCTTGCCCTGCGGGCCGATCGCGGGCGACCCGTCCAGGACCCTCAGAAGGCCATCCATCACCAATGGCCCGAGGCCGTGCCGCTCGTTGGGGTCGAGGAAGAACAGAAGGGTCATGTCCACTCGTGATTCGCGCCAGCCGTCTCGCAGGATGTCGTAGACGTTCACGGGAGCACTTGGGGCGGCGGTTGATCCGAGAGACGCGGAGAGGAACGAAAGGTCCAACTTCACGAGACCCACGCTAGCGTCGGGTAGTCCGGAATGGTCCGCCTACGACGACCGGGATTTGTCTGCTGGGTGGGATACGGTCGCAGGCATGAAGTTGTATCCGAGGGTCCGAGAACAACACATAGCCGTATTCGGGGAGAGCGGTTCGGGGAAGACGGTGCTTGTTTCCTCCTTCTACGGCCCCACGCAGGAGGGATCGTACTCAAACGACCTCTGGAACCTGGTCGCAGACGACACCGGTCAAGGCAACCGCCTGCTCCAGAACTACCTCGGAATGCGGGACGAGGCAAAGACGCCCGCGCATACCGTCTTCGAAGCCACAACGTACTCCTTCTCCGTGAAGCTCAAGGGAGGGGATGTCGCTGCCAAGAAGCGGCCCTTCGACGTGCTGCGCCTAGCGTGGCACGACTACCCAGGCGAGTGGTGGGAAGTCTCACCCCGTGGGGAAGAGGAAGCCAACAGGCGTGTGGACGCGTTCCGGTCCCTCTTGCGGTCGGATGTAGCGATCCTGCTGGTTGATGGGCAGAAGCTTCTGGACTACGGAGGGGAGGAAGAGCGGTATCTCAAGTCCTTGCTGGCGAACTTCCGACAAGGCATTCTGCGTCTCCAGGATGATCTGCTGGGCGGCCAAGACCGGCTGGTCGAGTTTCCGCGCATCTGGATCCTGGCACTCTCCAAAGCGGACCTCCTCCCTGCGTGGGACGTCACAGCCTTCCGCGACCTCCTCATCCTGAAGGCCCGAGAGGACATCGAAGTTCTGCGAGCGACGCTGAAGGACCTCGTGGACACGCCTGACGCGCTGTCATTAGGCGAGGACTTCATGCTCCTCTCATCGGCGAAGTTTGAACTGGCCCCGGCTGAACGTGAGCCGGTGGAAATCGATGTGACCGAACAGGTGGGCCTGGATCTCATCCTGCCGGTGGCCTCATTGCTTCCCCTCGAGAGGCGGGTGCAGTGGAGCGAGCGGATGGACATCCCGAGGAGGGTTCTCGACTCCCTGGCCGATGGGGCCGATACTCTCGCCGAAGCCATCATCGGCGGAGAGTTGTTCGGACTCGACAAGGCCTTGGCCAAGTTGTTCCCGAAGGTCGGCCCCTGGGCGAGCAAGGCTGTGCTCCCCGTCTTGGCCGCGGCGGCAAAGGCGACAGGTGACCAACTCAAGAATGTGAATGCTCTAGCACGGGAGCAGCACGACTACCTCACAGCGACTCTGACGCAGTTCAAGATGGACCTCGATCAGGGCGTCACCGACAGGCTACTCATCAGGAGCCTGAAGTGAGTCCACTTCGCGACCGACCCGACTGGCTCATGTGGGCCACCAGAGGGCGCTCCTGGGGGTTTCGCTTTCTCCTCGATGCCGGGCTCCCTGACCCGCTAGAGACCTTTGAACGCGCCTTTGCGGGTATGGGGGACGACCCGACCGCCTGGCGGCGCAGCGTTGGACAGGTCGCGATGCGCTTTCCCGATCCCTTGAATAGGCGGGATTCGGCTGGCCGTGTCATCCCACACCATTTCGTCGTGTTCGGCCCCCTGGTCGAGGGTATCCCCTCGCTCGAAGCCGGCTTGGAGCAGATCTGGCCTCTCGTCGAGGTCGCCTACGCACGGGTCTGGGATTCCGACAACCCTCCCCTAGGGGCGGACCTGCGCTTCACCATTAAAGGGCACCATCGCTGAAGCCGTGAATCCTGCCGACCATGGTCGGGCACTGACCCCAATCGTCCCCAAGCCCTCGTAGGGCCCATCACTGGAGGTGAGCTGGGCGGCATCTCTGATCCTTGGGCAGATTCTCCGCTGGGCTCCGTACGTTTCGCCAGCCGGCCCTCGGCCCGGGTCAGCCCTTGGCTTTCAGGCAACAAGAGCGCTGTACGTTCGTGCCCGGGCCGCAGGGTCAGCAATGAGACTGCCGCAGGCTCTAGAGCCCTCTAAGCCGACAGGCCAGCACTCCCGCGGCAAGAGGCTGACGAATGCCTCGATGTGTCGGCCCTATCGCCTGGGGACGTCCCCAGCAACTGACTGAGCACCCCATGAAACCACCTCATCGAGTCCAGTGGGCAGGGGTTTCGGAGAACCACATCGCCCGATCGGGCGACCCAAGTGGGGAACATGCGAGGGGCAGAAACCGTTGAATCGTATGTAAGTGATCAACGGAAGGAATCCAGCGTTTGGCTTGCAGTAGGGCCGGCACTGGCAGGGGTCGCATCTCCCTGAACTAACTGTGCGCTTGACCCGTCACGGCGGCTCATGACGACCCACGAGGCAAAGTACATAGCGAACGGATCCCGACTACGGCGAGTTGTGCCTGTCCAAGGCTGTCGTATTCGGATGAGGCGTACCCGTGCTCTACGCCGACGGTATACAAACCACCCAACCGCTACGCGACGAGTCTGCCTCCGGTGACGAGGTGACCGCGGTCGTGAGCATGTTGGCTACTGACTTGAGTTTGCGCCGGGTTGCTTGCCTCTTTCGGGAGGCGAGCGGCCCGGCGCTTTCTATTGGCGGGGCTGATCGAGATCGACAGCAATCAAGACAACGACAAAGAACAAGAGCAAATGACGTTTGACGAGGGGAGTCCTTATGACTGATTACACGCAACTGACTGGTGAGGATCTGTGGATACGGCTGAACCAGGAGACCGGCCGTGCCCGCGCCGAGGTGCTCGCCGAATTGGGTGAGCGAGCGTTTCGGAAGGGCGAGTTCGGGCAGGCCAGGACCCTGCTGAAAGAGGCGGTGACGACTGCTGAGCAGGTCGGTGACCGCCAGTTGGTGGCCGAGGTCCTGTACGGCCTAGGCGCGGCCGCCTTCAATGCTGGGGCTGGTCGAGCCTCCGTCGACGCATACCGGCGAGCCGGGCAGGTGTTCCGCGAGATGGGGATGGCCGGTGCTGCTGCTCAGGCGGCGATGAGGCAGGCGGACGCCCACCGCGATCTCGGCAACTTGGAGGACTGTTTGGAAGCAGCGCGGGAAGCCTCTGAACTTGCTGAGTCCATCAACGACTTCACAGTGGCCGGCGAGGCGCATCATCTTCAAGCCTCAGTCCTTCTGAAGCTCGGCAGGGAAGAGGAGGCCCTTCATGCGTGCGATGTCGCATGGACGCACTTCCTGCAGGCCGACTGCCCGTCGCAGGTGCTGAGCGTCGGAGACATCGCCATCACTGCACACTTGGATTTGGGTCAGTGGGACAACGCTCTGCAAGTGGCGCGCGAATGCTTGGCCTTGGCGCACTCGTCCGAGGCTGACACGTCGTGGACTCGCTACCGAGTTGCCGAGGTGCTGCACCTCGGAGGCCGCCACAGCGAGGCCCTAGAAGAGGCCGAGGCCGCGCAGCGGCACTACTGCGAGCGCGACGATCTGGGCGGGGCCGCTCAATGCCAGCGCTTGAGCGGGGAGGTCCTGACCGGAATGGGCCGACACCGCGAGGCCCTGGACGCTTTCGGCTTGGCCCGAGCACTGTTCGAGGCAACCGGGCTGGTGCGGGAGGCCTTGCTTTGCGCGGTTGACGAGGCGTTCGCCCTGCAGATGCTCGGCGAGCACAGGGAGGCAGAACGGATCAACCGCCAGTTGGTGTGGATCTACGCAGAGTCGGAGCCAGACAGTGTGGATGCGCAGTTCAGCGCCGTGCGGCTACTGGACAACGTGATCGCCCAGGGCCACTTCCACCGATGCTGCGACACGGCCGAGGCTCTGAGGTCGTTGTGGTCGGAGGAGTCCACTGCAGTGACCCCCAGTTATCGGGAGTTTCTTGGGCGATGGACGTGGGTCATGTACAAGACCGGGCGAATCGAATACGCGGTGGCGATGGCCACGCACGTGATCAAGCGCCTTCCAAAGGGCTTCGAAGGCTCAGTGGTCGCAGACTGCTTCGAGGTGCGGGGACGGTACCGACTTGCACGCCAGATCCCAGGCGCCTTGGAGGACTTGGCACTGGCAAGCAAGGTCCACCTGGCACTTGGACAGGCTGAACGGGCCGGGGTCCTCGCGCCCTTGCTGGTCGAGGCACTTGGCGGCAGGGCTGCCACCGACCGTGCGAACGACGCGATCTCGGCCGCTTAGCCCCAGGCCACAGTTCCAGATCCAGAAGGCGAAACGAAGGAGAATAGCCATGAGTGACTACAGCCGCAACCAGCCACCGGCAGGGTACATCTGGCCTGAAGGCTTCTATCCCATCTACCAGGAGCATGGCCTCAACCTGCTTGCGGCTGAGAAGTACGTCGAGTCTCAGAAGCGGCGTGCCCGGTGGGAGGCGTGGAACCGCGAGCACCCTTGGAACCGGCGCACGGAATGGCGGACGAACCTGCTCGGCATCGCGATTCTGCTCGGGGTGTCGGTCATCGTGACGCTGGTCGGACTCGTGGTCTGAGGCTTCCTGGATACATGCGCCGAGTGGTCGGTGGGATCAGCCCCAGGGGACGTCAGATCCTTCCAGTGAGCTCGTCTCTGAAGGGCCCCAGGAACTTCCGCTCAGGTGACCAGTCTGTGATGGCGAACTCCACGTGCTCGAAGCAGCCGTCGAAAGTGCCTGTGAGTGCGGATCGGAAACTGCCGGCCGTGGCGCGGGCATCGTTGCCGAAGGCGCCGCACCCCCACGCGCCCAAGACAAGCGTCTCGTAGTGGTAGGCCGCTGCGATCTGTAAGAGCCTCTCGATGCGTCGCGCCATAAGTTGTGAGGAGCGTGGTTGTCCCACGCGGTGGGCAACGGGCGCGGCGGCAGTGATGAAATCGCAGAGCCAGTACTCGTCCAGGGCGTCGCCAGCGTCGGTTCGGTGAACTGGTACTCGCGGCGAGAGGATCATCCAGTCACTGGACTCGTAGTCGGATCGAGCTCGATGGGCCGAGTACATGGGATCCCCGTCGAGGGTGGCGTGAAGGGCGCTCGAGCGGCACAGCGCCTCCTCCTGGGCGCGTGCTCCGGAGAGGAATCCACCGCCGGGTGAGATTCCGTTGGCCATGTTCAGGACGAGCGGCCTCACGCCTTCGTCCACCAGGCGCTTGGCTGCCCTAAGCGTGGTGTTGTTGGCAACTGTCAGTGATGTCGTCGGCCAGTGGCCGGCAATTGCCGCGGGAAGTTGCATGTAAGGAGGGATACTCGCCTTGGCATCGGCGGCTGCCGCGACAGCCGCCGACCAGTCGACCTCGGTGCCGTCCTCGAGGCGGTAGCTCCCTTCGCGGATCGCCTTGAGGGTGTCGTGGCCCAGGTGGGCGGCTGTGTTCCTGTCAATGAACAGAGCCTGACGATTGGACAGTGCGGCCTCGCCGTTGTCGAGCACTGTGATGGGTTCAAGAGGCACGTTTGGGCTCCTTGTCGGCCGTTTCTGCATCCGTAGTTTGTCGTAACCCCCGGGCATCATGGATGTGTAAGGGGGATTGCGGGATGGGGATTCCACTCAGTAGGTGTTCCGGATGGCAAGCATGATGCTGCAGCCGAGTCCGATGGATGTGTATCAGCCGGGCCTGTTCCGGATCGCAGGTTTCGGGGGTGCCGCTCTGTTCTTGCGCAGTGGCGTGGCGAACGCTGGCGGATCACTCCTGGTGGTGGACGTAGGGCTCCTGACGCCTGATAGTTACGTCTGGTCCTTGCGCCGGCCGATGGCGCCTGGGCTGAGCGGTGAGTTGGCGCGGTTCTTCTTCGCGTGCGCCAGCGAGATGAATCCTGAACTCACAGTGTCGTCTGTCCAGGATCTGCTGTCCGGCCTGGAGGTTCGTGTGCTGTCGAGCACGGACGGTGAGGTCGAGTTGGAAGCCCAGGTGAGCGGCGAAGGCGCCGACGGCATCAACTTCCTGACCTCCCGGGTTGCGCTTACCCGAGCCGCTGATGACGTGTGTGTTCTGGAGGCCGCGGTCGCCGATGATGTGCGCCCGATTCCGCCGATGGATTGGTGATGTGATGGGCTACTTCTTCGATACGTTCTACTTCGAACCCGGTTCGCGGATGACGGGCATCTGGCAGGCCGGTGTCGACTTGGACGCGGATGCTGAGCTGGTGGCCACGGCAAGTCTGGTCCGGTTCGGTCGAGACCAGCATGACCAACTCGAGGCGGACTTCATGGGCTCTCACCTGCCGTTCCACTTCGGCGGGTTCCACGGGGTGGGCCCGGACGGCCATCCGTGGGCGATGATGCTGCAGGTCGCCCCGTCGGCGGCCGCTGATCTGGTGGGCAGTGATTCGGTGTACTGGCCGATGTCGGACGGGCTGGATCGCGCACTGCACTACAACTGGGAGGCCGAACTCCTGTCGGATCGAGGCTTCCGGCGCTTGGACCTGGTGGACATCTACACCGAGAGGGGCGTTGAGCCCTCGGCGGTCGAGGACTGGACTGTGCCCGAGCTGATGCTGGGTCTGCTGGCCGAATGCTGCTACGTAGCCTTGCGCCAGATCGTGGCCGGACGGATCACCCAGTGCGCATTCCCCGATACCGAGCACGCGTGCCAGCGCGACGTCTTCAGCGACGTGTTCGCCAGGTGGGGTGCCGGCGATTTGCGAGGGGAAGAGCCGGAGTTACCGGAAGAAGACGAGCCGGAACCGGAACCGCCGCGGCGTCCGGCCAAGAAATTCGGACCGGGAAGGCCGCCGGAGTACTGGTGGAACAAGAAGAAGCTGCGCCGCATGAGCACCAAGAAGTTGCGACGGCTCGCGCTCAGCGGCTACTGGGACGAGCAGACGATCACCACAATGAAGCGCAAGAAGCTCATCAAGTTGCTGTCCACGCCGCACTGGAAGAACGAACACGAGAAGGCCAATTCGCGTGTGTATCTGAAGCCGCCACCGAGCCTTCGGCGGTTCGAAGAGGACGAGTCATGACTGCAAGCCAGCCCAACAAAGAGGAGAACGATGTGAAGACGCTCTACATCGACATGGACAACACCTTGGTCGACTTCAAGACCAGGCTCGAGGGAGTCGCCCCGAGTGTGTTGGAGCGGTACGAAGACCGAGTCGACGAGATTCCCGGATTCTTCGCGGTCATGCGGCCCATGCCCGGTGCGATCGAGGCATTCCACGAGTTGTCGCGACTGTTCGACACCTACATTCTGTCCACCGCGCCGTGGCGCAACCCCAGCGCATGGCAGCACAAGGTCGAGTGGGTGCACCTGCACTTCGGTGAGGATGAGTACGTCGATGGAAAGGAGAACCCGGCGTACAAGCGGCTGATCCTGTCCCATCACAAGAACCTGAACCGAGGGGACTTCCTCGTCGATGATCGACCGCTCAAGAGGGGTGCCGACAAGTTCGAGGGCGAAGTCATTCCCTTTGGTAAGGGGGACTTCCGGGACTGGCCGGCGGTCACGGAGTACCTGCGGGCGCGTGCATAACCACACTATGCGTAGGCGGTGCAAGGACTGGTCGGCTGCCTCCGAGGGAGCTTCTTTGGTCGCCTCGGAACAGTTTCCGCTATGTCTCGACGACTTGCAGGAACCGACCAAGGTCGCCCAACCCCTCCGGGCGCGTTGGCAGGTAGTCGGTGAGATTCGGTGAATACACGATGGTCGCCAACCATTGGCCGCGGGAGATCGCCACGTTCAGACGGTTCGGCGACAGGAGGAACTCCATTCCTCGCGGGACATCGTCGCGTGAGGACGCGGTCATGGACACCAGTACGACCGCGGCTTCCTGTCCCTGGAACTTGTCCACAGTCCCCACTCGCACTCCGTCGAGGCCGGCGGTCTTCAGGTCGTGGCGGATCTGTTGGACCTGCGCGTTGTAAGGCGCGACTACCAGGACGTCTTCGGGTTGCATAGGGCGAGGCGACAGTGCTGCGGACTCCTGCCACGTCCAGGTGAGCGCTTCGGTGACAGCCTCGACGACCACGCGTGACTCTTCGATCGAGGAAACGTCGTTGCCTGTGTGATGCACCGGTACGATCCTGAGGCCAGGTGTCACCTCGTCGCCGACGGCGTTCCGCATGCCGCGCTCGACGGTTTCGGGTTCCTTGGAGGTCAGCCTGCCCTCATAAGCCAAGCGGGAAACGGGCTCGGTCAAGGCAGGATGCATCCGCCAGGTCTTGTCGAGGAAGTAGCCGAACTCAGGACTCAGGGTCATGCCGTCGCTCAGCCAGCCCAGGGCTGACCCGTCCACCGGCTCGGGGTGCTGTCCTTGGCTGACCTGCGGAAGTTGTTGTGGATCCCCGAGCAGCAACAGCCGCTTGGCGGCGATCGACACGGCAATGGTGTTCGCCAGGGAGTACTGCCCCGCCTCATCGATGACGAGCAGGTCGAGTTGTCCCGGTTGAACTCGCTTGTCGTTGGTGAAGTCCCACGCGGTCCCGCCGATCACGCAGCCGTCTGGGTGCGCGTCCAGGAACGGTGCGTAGTCCTTGTCCCTCAACGCCACCCAGTGCGAGCCGTCGGGGGGTAACCTCTTCCCGATGCGGTCTACGGGAAGTCCGGCACTGACCACCTCGTCGAGAAGATTGTCGACAACAGCGTGGGATTGGGAGACCACACCGACAGACCAGCCGTGATGCTCCACCAGATTCTTGATTACGCGGGCGGCGACGAAGGTCTTTCCAGTGCCCGGCGGTCCTTGGACGGCCAGCGTTGAGCCGTCGAGCAGCGACGCCGCCTCTGTGATCGCTGCCACGAAGTCCCCAGCGCGTACTTCTGGCAGGGGAGCCCCTCCCTCGAGCCGAGGGGGTCGACGGAGCAGCAAATCTGCGATGGGCCGAGGCAGGGTGAGTGTCGTGGGAAGGCCTGAACACGACGCGGAGGCCTGCTCGCCGATCGCTTCGCGTAGCGGCTTCGTCCGAAGCGGTTCAGAGGGCGCCATCGCCATTGGTAGGTCCGGATACGCCGGCACGTTCTTTGTCGCGCGCTCCTCGATGGTGAACACAGCCCGGCCGTCAGCCAGGAGATCGACCGACTGGATATCTGCACCCATCCACCCGCGGGTTCCCGGACCACCATCGGCCATCTCTGGGGGATGCGGATACTCGTACAGCAGATTGCAGGTGCGTTCACGCTCGAGTGAGGAACCGGGCGTCAGCCGTCCGGTTACCCGCAGCGTCCGCCGCTCGGTTTGCTTCTTGGGCGGCAAGTGCCAGTCCGCGAGGACCTCCACCTCGTCAATGATCAGTGCGTCCCGGCTGTCCGCCCACTCGTCGATGGGCTGGGAGAGTCGATCGAAGTGTCCCCACCAGTACGGTTTGTCCTCCCGCTGATGGAATCCGATCGCCGCCGCCATTAGCGCAGCCGCGGTCTGTTCATCTGTCCGGGATGCCTGCTCATCGCGCTCGGCGAAAGCAACCAAGGCCGAATGGGTGGGCTCGTCGGACGTATCTTCAGTCCCTGAGTCATGGATCGCCACTACACCGTGGGGTGTCACTCCATGATCAGCGGCTAAGCCGAGAAGCCAGTCGCGCAGACGCAACGTGGAGACGCAGTCGTAGCGGTTGTACTCCCCGATCTCGTCGATGAGTCGCTGGGCTGTCACGTCATCGCCAGCCGCGACAGCCTCGCAGTACTTCGCGTACTCGATGACTGAGTCTCCGGCCGTGACCACGTCGCCGGTGCGCAGGTCGTCGCCCATGTAGAGCGGCTCTAGCTTCTTGAGGCTGTAGGAGGGCTGTGAGACGCGCAGTGAGCCCTTGACGATCGGATACAGGTCGACCAGGACGTTGCCTCGCAGCAGGTCGTCAATCTGTCGCTCACCCACGCCGTGCATCGCCGCCAAGCGGAGCAGGGTGGTCTTCTCGTAGGCCGCGTAGTGGTAGATGTGCATGTCCGGCCATTCCCTTTGGCGGGCTCGGGCGTACTCCAGGAAGTCGACCAGTGCCTGCCGCTCCTGCCGCCGGTCGTGAGCCCAGAACGGCGTGAAGGCCGGCTCGTCGTCGGGCGCCGGATCCACACATCCGAACAGGTACTCCAGGCCCCACGTAGCCGTACCCGACTCCTGCCACATCGGATCTCCTTCGAAGTCGAAGAAGATGTCACCCGGGCTCGGCGGCGGTATCGCTGCCAGGCCCGCAGGGTCGAACACCTCGTAATCCACCTGTCCATCTGCCTGCTGGCGCATCTGGAGTGCGGCTTGTGCGCGCATGCCCGACAGGCTCTTCTCGGAGATCTGCGGAACCGGCCCGCTGCACGATGCCAGGTCGGCGACGGTGAGGACACCGGCGTCGCGCAGTTTCGCTCGTTGTGTCATGCGCATGCCCGCGACGAGTAGCAGGTCGTTGCGTTCGGTTACCTCGAGCTCGCAGAGCGCGCACCGGCCGCACGCAAGAATTGTCGGGTCGTCCCAACTGGTCGCAGCGCCCCCGGCGATGTGGAGATGCACAAGTTCCGACAGCTTCCGTCGGCGATCCCGGTACACCGGCACAACCGGCCCGAGAGGGAAGGGCTCCTCCCGCATGTCACCCAGGATGAGTGCGCCTTCGTCGGCGATCCTGCCACCGTTTCGTTGCAGGACGTCGGAGTAGGCCGCGATCTGCAGCAGCGCGGTCACTTTCGCGTGACGTGCCAATTTCGAGTCCATCACGCGATACGCCCCGCTACCGTCCCTGACGAGGAAGTCGGCGTACCCGTGAAAGTCACCGTCGAAGACGACCCCCTGGAAGACGACATCGGCACCGTTCTCCATCGCCTGCAGGGTCAGTTGCATGGCTGCCTTGAGTGAGGCCGGGTCGTTCGCTGCGGGCCGATCGATCTCCACGACCCCGGACCGGAAGCGCTCCCTGTAGCCCGCCAGAACCCTTTGCTCGTGCGTGTCCCCGAGACCGGCCGCCCGCATGACCAACGGGTCCTCCGAGATTGAGCGGTCCTCTGTCCGGCCTAGTTTCACATCGAGTCGACGCAAGAGCGCGAACTCGCACGCTGCGGCCTGAGTGAGATCCGAAGGTGAGAACAGAACCTCGCCGTTGATCAGTTGCATGTCATGGCCTCCCGCGGTCCGAGCATGACACGGCCCCCCGACACGAAGCCGTGCCTAGCGGGCCTGCGCAGGGCCAGGCGGGCCATCTGCAAGGCCTGTCGGTGCGGTACTCCATTAACCCGAGCAGTCATGATTCTCCGACAAGGGTGTCGATGACCGCCTGGATGCGGGCCGCAAATGCGTCGTCCGCCTCGCCCGGTCGCCGGATGATCGCGCCGCTGTCCAGGTCGACCCTGCGGTCGGCTTTGAAGGTTTGAGCAATGCCGGCTGTGTCCATGCCTCCGGTGAGGAGGAGGGACACGCCTGAGGGCCGACCCTCCTCGTCGGGGATCTCAATGCTGCCCACAACTTCCGGCTCGGGGGGTCGAGGCTCTTGCGGCTGCTGGGTGCCGTTGATCAACGCCTCGGCCAATCGCTGCGGGAGAACCTCCAGGACCATGAGAAGGGCTCGCGTGACGGCGCTCGCCGAGTGCTCGAGCGACTGAGGATTCACGACCATCCACCAGTTCGGCGTCTCGGGGATCGGCGCGCTGAAGCCCAGCGTGCACATTGTCTGCATGCGCCGCGGCGACAGTTGTCGCGACAAGGGAAGCGCCCCGGTGATTTCGACCTGCAGGCCCGATGGGTGGCTGACCCACTGGACGAAGATGTCGTCATCGATCGACAGCACCACTGGTGCCCCGTCGGTCAGTGACTGCGACATGCGGGTCGTCAGCGTCGTGAGGCAGTCCTCCCCCTCGTCACGAACCGGCACTGGAGTCCCCGCCCTCCTGCTCGCCCAGTGATTCGAAGAGGCGCTCGAGGCTCGCCCGGCGGCATGCGGGGCAGCCCTTCGCCGGCATCCCGAACTCGTCCCGCCCGCTGCGGGGGTCACACCCGCCCAGGATGATCTCGTCGCGCTCGGCCGCCAGGAACATCTCAGTACTGGGCAACCCCGACACGATCGGCACCAGATGACTGCCGCACTCGGGGCAGCAGTCATCTCCGCTAACCAGGCGTCCACCCTGGGCGCGAGTGGTGTAGCCGCGTGCCTTCTTGACGCGGTCGGAACTCAGTGCGCGACTGGTGTACTCATAGTCCTGTGCGTCCAGATCGTCGAGGGCGTCGCTGAGGAAGTCGATCTCGTCCTCCAGCTCCTGGTGCGGTGCACGAGTTGCCTCGGTCTGCAGGGTGTCCCTGGCCGAGGTCAGTGCCTCCCTCGCTTCTTCGACGTTCCCCCTACGAAGGGCGCGTTCACCGGTCTTCTTCGCACGTTGCGCCTCGACGATGAGTTTCGTCCGGCGCACCTGGGCGTCCGGCACCCTGCCGCGGGCAATGTCCTGCGGCACGATGTTCACGGAGATCGGGAGGGTTACGGTGAACGCCTCCAACTCCGGGATGGCCACGTAACTGAGCTCGAACTCTGCGACCTGTGCCAGGCCGAGTGCGGGCATTGCCGGCAACTCGAATCCGAAAAGCAGACTGCGCTTCTCGCCGCTGTAGAAGTCCCCGAGTTCGACGATCGCCTCGTCATGATCGGCGTGCCACGGCAGGTCGTTGAGGACCTGGAACCGCCGACAGGCGTCGGTGACGCGAATGCGAAGGCTGGCGGCCTGGACCTTCTTGGTCAGGAGTCCGTCGATCTCGTCGGCTACAGCGGCAGCGGCCGCGTCGCCATCAGCGGCGAACGTGTGGTTGCCGGTCCCTCCGATGGCCATCTCGGAGAGGATCTCATCGTCGTATCCGACGCCGATCCCGATCGACGATGTGGTGATGCCCTGGGCAGCCGCCGCAGCCGCGATCTCGCGAAACCGGCCGGCGTCGACGATGCCGTGATTCGCCATGCCGTCGGACAGCACGATGATCGTCGCACCGGTGTCACCACACACCCGCCGGGCCTCCTGTAATCCGCGTAGGTAGCCCGACGACAGATCCGTGGAACCACCGGTGTGGATCGCGTCGATCGCTGCGGATAGGCCTGAACGTCCGAGATCCGCGACTCGGCCTGCGGGGACCACGACTTCGGCCTGGTTGTCGAAGGTGATCAGCCCGAAGACGTCGTCGTCGGCGAGCCGGTTGACCAAGTTCGACAGCGAGACCTTGGCCGCGTCGAGCCGGGATCCGGACATCGAGCCGCTGCGGTCGAGGACGACCACCGCGGCGTGGGAGACGCGTGTGGTTGAGGTCGCCTCAGGTGCGGCCAGCTCGAGCATGACCGTCAGCAAGTCGTCGCTTTCCACGGCGACCATGTCGATGTCCATGTGTGCGTTGATGTGCATCTGATTTCCTCTCTCAGGCCGCAGACGGTGTTGCCTGGGCCAGCGCGGCGGGGGCGTGGTGGACCAGCCAGTCCACGAAGTCGTCGTTGACCAGGGCTACCTCGGCGCGCTGCCGGCGGATCTGACGGATGGCGTCCTCGGCGGACCAGCCGTCGAGCATGAGGACCATGGCTGTCACGAGCCCGGACCGGTTGAGTCCGGCCTGGCAGCGGATCAGCACCCGATCGCCGGCGGTCCAGCGGTCGTGGGCCCAGCGCGCGGCGCGAACCACACGGCTCATGTCCGCGTCCTGCGGGTGTGCGTCGGGGAACCCGTAACGCAGTTCCTCGACACCCCAGTCGCAGGGCCGCGACCAGGCGAACAGGCTGACGACCGCGTCGAAGTGACCCTCGATCGGGTCGGACTCGTGACGGTCGAAGCCCATCTCGTGCGAGCTCCAGTGCTCCAGCGGCGTGCCGCCCTGGAACAGTCCCGGCACGATCTGCGAGAACAGTTCGTCCGGTTCCTGATCGGCGCTCACCCAGGCGGGTGCGTACAGGTCGCGAGGTGTTTCTGTGTGGTTGTCCATCTCTTCTCCTTCGGTCTTCACATATGTCGACGTCCAGGAGGGGGCCGAGGTAAACATCAGGCGGCAAATCAACGTGCGGTTACGGCAGATGGCGCGTGACCAGCACTGCCGATCAAGCGGGCCTCGATGGGTGCTTGGGTCACTTCGGTGCGGGTGAGCACCCAAGGATTGGGGCCCGGGATTTGCGGGAACGCGAGGCGGCGACGAGTGTGCGTCGACTGAGCCCTACTCGTGGACCGTAGTGTCGTCGCTGTTCAGTAACCGAGCGATCTCGGCCACAGCCGTTTCCAGAGGATCTGAGACAGCTTCGGGAATTCCGCGTTGGCGGGCAATCCTCACGCACTCTGTGTAGTACTCGAGGATTTCGCTCGGGGTGCCGCTGAACCTGCGCAGGCCGGCCGCTCCTCCTCCATGTAGATCGGTGACCAAGGCGCGAGCATTGTGAGTTTTGTCAGCGATGGAGACAAGAGTGGCTCGCTCATCGTCGGTGGAATGTAGGCGATGCCGGTGCCTTTGCGGGTCTGGGTGGCGTGGATCACTGATGCGTACTCCACGGCCTGCGCGTAGCGGGGTGTCAACGTCTGTTGCTGAACGTTCACTTCGATGCTCTCTCGACTGCTCATGGACGGACTGATCCGGCAACGCGCTGGTGCAACTCCGATCAGTGTTCGAGATGCCGCCATGAGGAGGTCGCGACTATACATAGCCCCGCCACCGTTCAACGGTCTCGATCTTGGCGTCATCGAGCAGGTGCGTTAGCCGCTCCCACGAGTCGCGCCCTTCGCACCGATCTTGCAGCAGGACGAGAGTGAGCCCCCGCCAGTTTCCAATCCGGTAGCACGTGGGAGTGCCTCCCCATGGACCGTGCCGCAGGCAGAGATCGTCATCGGCCCATGTCATTGGTATGCCGTCTCTGGTGGATTCAGGGAGCGGACCCTCGGGGTCGATCACCATGCCGATGTCGTGCGTGTCGCAGTAGGAAACGAATCGCTCCCATTGGCCCGAGAACCTGTCGTGGATGAGCCATTCGAGCAGCCGGGTGGGTTTCGCGATGTCCATACCCTTGCCCAGATAGTCGCTGTCGCCGTAGTCCATTAGGGCAGCGTGAAGGGTTGCATCGTCAAGCCAGGCGATCACCACACTGTTGTCGCCCCCCGAGGCTGAGACTTCGAGCGTCAGTCGACTCACGTCGGTCATGAGTGACACGGTGTCTCAAGCCGACCTAAGGACGCAAATGGGCTGTCTCATGATTCGCCGTAGCGGCGTCAGGACTACCGACGTACTCGCTGCCTAGCGCATCGGTTCCACGGATCGACGACCCCGATATCTTGCAGCGAGTCGGGGGTCGTGGAGCCCGCCGCAGTGTGCGTTCTGGCGCGTGTGGTCAGACGAGGAGAGCCGAACCTCGAACAAGGGAAAGCACATCGCTTTCGGGGGAGGGCCGTGGCCGACACCTCCAGGCGTACAACGACGAACTTGTCGAGGTCAGAAGGCAGACAGGCAAATCGCGACTTCCGATCTCTACAGTTGCCGTATGCAAAGCGGGGACCTGCAGAACTCGGAGTGGGAGGCGCTGCGTCGGCTGGCCGAGAGGGTCGCACGTCGCGCTGGTTCGCCGGACCCTGAGGATGTGGCCCAGGAGATCATGCTCAAGCTGAGCCGGCAGGAAGAGGTCCCGGACAACCTCGAGGCCTGGGTGACCAGGGTCACCACGAACCAGGTGAAAGACGATGCCGGGAAGCGGAAGCGCAGGCCCAAGTTCGCTGACGAGGACGGTGGCCGCGCGCGCGACAACTACGAGTTCGTGGTCAATGGGGTCCCAACTAGTGCGGCTGGCATACATGAGTCCGCCTACCAGTGGCTGCGGGATCGGCTAGGTGAGGTCTTCACGGACCGGGAACTGCAACTGCTGAGTCTGGCGTCGGCAAAGGTTCCGCAGGTCGAGATTGCCCGAATCATGGGCTACAAGGATGCGTCTGTGGTGAAAGCGACGCTATCGCGGGTGAAGAAGAAGGCCGATGCCTTGGATCGCGAGGATCTGAGGCACTTGCTGGAGCACCCGCGGGTGTACTGAGGGAGCGAAGGTCGGGCGGTTGCCATCACAAAAGTCTTCGACCGCCTCGGATTTCCCGTCATCGGTTGAATGGACAGACCGCATAGGCGCCCCGCACGAATCTATGACGTGGAGTTATCAGCGTGCAGAGTCTTCTGCCGCACAAGTCTCCAGGTTCTCTCAAGCGCTCGGCCCATAGCCTCGCTCGGGGTCACCCGTCGCAGTGAGTGACGGCCGTCGACCACTAGGGTCCTTTGCATGTCGGCTGCGCATGAGGATTACCCACTCACCGGATCTGATGCCCTCCTGTTGGGCGCATACCTCATCGCCCAGGAGGTGGCGGACCGCGAGCCAGCAGGGGAGACCTTTCGACGGATGCAGACTGCGTTGTCATGCCTCGCCGACGAGTTGCGAGAGGTCGCCCCTGAGTTCTTTCTCATCGGGGTCGAGCCCGAATTGAATTCCCTCGTTGACAGTTGGAGTAGGGAGGACGCAGTCAAGCTCCTTATCGAGTTGCGCGTTGCGAACCCATTCGCTCCCTACGAATTCGAGATGACGAAGAAGAGGGACCTCGCCCGGCTGGCTGAGATGAGGAAGATGGCACGGGTAGCGCTCGGGCTCCCCGCAGAGGTAGCCGACGAGGTCTCCGCCGCCTGGACCGTCGTTCTGAAGGCCGAGAACAGGGCCACCCTGCGTCGCCGTATGAGCGAGCCCAAGTCGTGGGCCACTCTCGTGGGTGTGGGTCTTGCCGTTGCCGGGGTCGCCGTGATCGCGGGCCCCGCCATCGCACCACTGATGCCCGCGGCTGCGGGTCTTTCTGGCGCAGCGGCCACCTCGGCGGGTCTTGCCCAGTTGGGGTTCGGAGCGGTTGCTGCCGGCGGGCTTGGGATGGCCGGTGGACTCTGGGTCCTGGGTGTTGGTGGTGCGGCTCTTGGCGCGGCGGGGGCAACGACGGCCGTTCTGTTGTCGCGTCCTGGGGGTGCTGCACTCGTTGGGGCAGAGATTAGGAAGTTGCTTGTGAGTGCTGTATTGGCGGTGAAGGGCGAACTCGCTGTTCCTTTGAGTGACATTAGTGATGCGTTGGAACGCATGGCAGATGAGGTTCAGGATGTCTTGGATACCGAAGAGCGGAGGAACGAGCGGGGCAGCGACCGCATCGAATCCATCATCGACCTCAAGCGGCACATCGAATTCGCGTCATCGTACGTGGAGAGATTGACGTATTCGCCGACCGACTAGTTGTGTGTGGTGCGCGAGCGCTTAGGGACTTCAGTCGAGTGCGCATGTGAGAGCAGCCGGATGTAGTCCTCAGCGCGCGCGAGGTTGTCTTCTGGCAGCCCCTCGAGCAGCCGCGATATCGACGCGATTCTGGCGCTTGCAGCCCCTGGGAACAACGACCGTGTGTCTTCGTGCATCCGGGGACTGGGCTCATAGGGGGCGACGCGCGTCAGCACGCCGAGCGTGCGATCGCGCGTTGTGTAGACCTGGACGTGGACGATGACACCTCCGGGTCCGATCCACTCGAGGTCAGACCTTGCATCCCTGCTTTGCTCGTCCGCCCGCTTCGTGGAACGTCCCAGAAACCGCGCCGTCTGCTCTAGCCAGTCCCCCATGCCACCTTCAGTCTGTGCGGCACTCTCGTTCGCAAGGCGATCTCGAATCTGCACGAGGTCGTCAAGTTTCAGATCCAGACCGACGGCGAGGGCGCCCAGGGCATTGTCGGTTGGCCAACGTACTCCTTGCTCGATCGACGCCAGAGTCTGGTAGGAAACGCCGGCGCGCTGTGCCAGTGAGCGCCGCTCGAGTTGTCGTTCGGCCCTCAGGATCGCAAGCAGACAGCCGAACTGCGTGGCGCGCGCAGATCCGGGCCACTGGCGTCGAGGGTTCTCTGGGTCCGCGCTCCTTCGCTTCCTTTTCATGGATGAATCATATCGGGAATTTGCGTTACACATTTGACACAGATTATCAGTATGATCTAGTGTCGACTCAGAGCGCCGGGGAATGGCCACGGTGTCCGAGAAAGGAATCGAAATGACAGTCGCATATGGCGCGTTCGACGGAGAGCCCCAGAAGCGCAGTCGGCGTGAGCAGTTGGAGTCATTGCCGGTTGTCGGTCGTGGACTGGCCAAGGTCCATGACGCGACCGAGGGGCTTCGCCCTGATGAAGACGACAATCGTGGTCAGCGCATCGCCAAGAGGACTGCGCAGGGAGCCATCATCGTTGGGGCGGCGGCCGTAACAGGAGTGGCAATTCTCTAGCCCAGCCCGTCGGGCAGGGAGTCGACCCAGGCGGGCGGCTCCTCGACAGAGAATCCTGTCCGAACTTCGCAGTACCTTGGACCACGGTGCCGGCACCTATCACCTCAGGGGGAACCAATGACAGCTACATCGGACTGGGAGCACGACTTCCGAACCGAATTCGAGGACTACCTTCGGTCCATCGGGCGGTTCAATCTTGTTCTCTTCGGAAGAACCGGTGCTGGTAAGAGCACTCTGGTCAACGCGATCTTCGGATCTCACATTGCCGAGACCGGTATCGGCCGTCCGGTCACCAAGGGCATTCACTACTACCTCGCGCGCAACGACCGCCTTGGGCTGTATGACACGGAAGGCTTCGAAACCGGCCAAGGACGTCAAGACCTGATAGAGGGTGTGCAGCGGCTGGTGCGCGAGCAGCGCGGCGCCAGGATCGAAGATCAGTTCCACGTCGCGTGGCTGTGTGTGCCCTGGCAGGGCAGCCGGTTCGAGGAGGCCGAGGCTGAGTTCGTCGCTGCACTTCGGGACATGGGCTTGCCTGTGATCTGTGTGCTCACGCAGGTCCCGAGCAAGGACGGCAGGATGCATCCCGAGGCAGTCAAACTGGCTGAGGTCATTGCTGAGAAGGCCCAATCCATCTTCGACGGTGTGGTCTATCTGACGAATGCGGAGCAGTCCGCGAAGAGTGGGGCGGTACATGGCATCGAGGAGGTGCTCGATGCGACCTACAGGGCCGCGCCTGATGGCGTCGCAGAGGCCATCAGCGCCGCCCAGGCTATTGACCTGCAGCGCAAGAGGGACGCGGCGGGCACGTACATCAAGGTGGCGACGGCTGCCGCTGCAGCCGCGGCTGCCATCCCTGTCCCTGTTGCCGACGCTGTAGCCATCTCTGGGGTGCAACTGCAACTGATGACGAAGATCGCCGGAATCTACGCACTTCCTGTCGATGCCGCACTGATGGCGAGCCTGGCGGCAATCGCCGCAGCGAGGGGAGCCGGCCAGAAGATCGCCGCATCACTGTTCAAACTCATCCCTGGCGTTGGTTCTGTGATGGGTGGCCTTATCAACGCGACCATCGCCTCGTCCTTGACCTATGCACTGGGCTGGGCCTGGGTCAACGTTTGCGAACGGGTCGCTCGAGGCGACTTCGGCCCGATGGAGATGCTGGATCGAGACGACATCAGCGGCTTCTTCACGCAGGAGTTCAAGGACTACTTCAAGCGCAAGGGTGGAAACGGGGAGAAGGAATGAACGAGCAACAGGTGAGCGCCATGGTGCTCGCCGACGCACTGAACGATCGGTATGAAGAGAGCAGTCAGGATATTGGCCGCTTCAACCTCGCCGTCTTTGGACCCTCAGGTGTCGGCAAGAGCACTCTGATCAATGCGATCTTCGGCTACGACGTCGCCGAGACAGGAGTAGGCGAGCCCGTCACCAAGGAAAGCCGTCTCTACTTCCACGACGACGGACAGTTCGGCCTGCTCGACACCCAGGGTCTGGAGTTGGCCGACACGCTCGACGAAATCCTCGACGCCCTACGAGCAATGATCCGAGATCTTCGATCACAACCGATTGAGGATCAAGTGCACGTCGCTTGGTATTGCGTCGCCGGCTCAGGTCGTTTCCAAGAGACAGATGAGAGATTCGTCAACGCGCTTCGCGAACTGGATCTGCCCGTGGTGTTCGTCATGACCAAAGTCCCCAACTCAGACGGCGTGCCGGATGAGAAAGCCATGGTCTTGGCCGACGTGATTGCGGATGCTGGCATCGATATCGTGACGGGCCGGCCTGTGTTGACAAACGCTTTGGGCGATGACTGGACTAGTGACTCAGTCTTTGGTCTCGAGGACCTGCTACATGTGACGCGAGAGGCGGCGCCAGAGGGTCTCGAAGGCGCAGTAGTCGCTGCCCAGAAACTGGACCTGGAGATGAAACACGAGGCGGCCAGAGCGGCGATTCTCAAGGCTTTGGACCGGATCAGCACTTCTGGAATCACTCGAGCCCCCGTAATGCAGACATGGGGTTACCTACTCAGCGAGATCAGCATCATCTACAGAGTGCGTAAGGAGGCAAGTGCCCAGGTGCTCTCACGAGCGATCGAGAGCCTCGAGGAGGAGGGCATCATCCAGTTCGGATCGGAGGCCAGCGACCCGCTGCGCTTCGGTGCAGGAGCAGCTGGTGCGGCCACCGCTGCGGTAGCAATAGGAGCGGCTCCGTTCCTGGCGTTGCTGGGCGTACCGATACTGATCGGCATGTGGAAGCGGAATCGGGATTCCCAACGGCGGCAGGAGGGTGTTGTTCGGCTCTTTACCCAAATGCTTGGATCCTCTTGGGAGGAGGCCTGCCTATCTTGGGCGCAGGCGCACGAAGGCTCAAGCTTTGTCACTAGAAGTGAGGAAGACGCCATGGTTCGCGACTTCGTCGCAACGTTCACAGAAGCAGCCCGGGTATTTGTCAATGATCAGAGCGAGCGATAGTGACCGACAGTAAGAAGTTGATCGAGGTGGCCTTACCGCCGGAAGCGGTCAATTTGTAATCGGCTCGGGTGAAGTCCGTCCGGCACGGCCACCCGAGCACCGAGAACCACGGATTCGAGTAGAGCGTTCGGCTAGGTGTCCAGAAAGTGCAGAGGCCACTGCCTGAGGTATCGCAGATCGAACTGACGTATCCAGGGTTCGTCGGCAAGGCGACGCAGAGAACTCACGGTGTCATCCAGCGTCATCGCGACGAAGTGTGACTGCTCGAAATCCCTCACTAATCCTGAGTATTGGGCGGCTGCCTCTGAAGCGGACTTGTTGGCGGTGGGATACATGAGACAGAAGCAGCCCTCGTCCCACATGGATTCAGGATCCTGCAACATCGATAGCGCCAGTGTGTGATCCAGGAAGAGTTGTGAGAGCGGCAGTTGTCGAAGGCGCCGATCTTCCGCGTCGAGGAAGGCTCCGCTGCTGCGTGCCACATCCAACGTCCTGTCGCGTACCTGATTCTGTGATCCGGCCTCGAGCGACTCGTGGTACTTCATCTCGATCCCGATGAAGCCCTCACCGCCGGTTTGGGTCACGTACTCGACGAAGACGTCGAAGGCCGATCTCGTGCCGGTGAAACGAAGATCTCCCCGACCCGGCGAGAACTCGAACCGGATCTGGGTAACGCGAGAAACCGAGTCCAACCATTTCCGCGCCAACAGGGTCGCCGCACTGAGATTCTCAGCAAGTTCGGCGAAGAGGTTGTAGCAGAGGGCCTGGCTCGACAGTAGGTTGCCGAAGAGGTGATCCTGATCCACGCGTTCGCCGTCTTTGAAGGTAGCCAGATCGAGCAAGACCCTCTCCCTGATGGTCGGACTCAGGAAATTGCCGCCGCTTGCACGCGCGTACGTCGACTCGATCCAACTTCCGATTGGCGTATCGTCCTTGTAGCCGATCGGAAGTCCGCGATCTTCGCGCCATAAGGCCTGCCCCAGACGAAGGATTCGCTGCCACGGCCGTTCGGCGAAGTGAGCATAGTGTCGGGCGAAGATGTCCCCTTTCGGAGTGCCTGAAAGACCGGCCAGATCTGCCAACTCATCCCAGCGAGAGGTTGGCAGTTCAAGTGGGCCAAGTGGGTCCGCGGTCATTGTGACGCCCTCGGCGTAGAGCGTTGCCAGAGTGCCGATCGGGTCGTTGTCCACGACACGCCAGGGGATCGCGACCGTCAATTGACTAGCTCTGTCGGCTCTGCACTGGGCGCAATAGGACAGCAATCGTCCCGCCCCCTGGAAGGAATTGTCGTAGGTGTTGGCCACCAAGAAGACGCCCGTCGATCCGCAGCGGTTGCACCGGTGTTCCATGATCGGTTTCTCCTCAGTCGCAGTAGCCTTTCCGCCCCACCAGCAGTCAGCGGTTGTACGGTCAAGGGCAATCCGCGCAAGATTCTCGGCAAGCAAGGGGTTCGGGCCGAGGGGCAACGCTGCGAGAAGCACCAGCATCAGGCGTGTGCTTAGTTTGATGAGATGTGCTCATAGCGATCAAGTACCCACTACCGCCGGCTTCTACGAGTCTGCGAACCGCTTCCCACCGAACTCGGCCTGAAGGTCCTCATCGATCTGATCGGCGACTCCGACCACACCCACTGCCGCATACATCAACTCTTCTGCGTCGAGGTAGTCGCCGAGGAGTTTGTGGGTCACGAGTAGCGTTCCGGTGTCGTCGCTTTCTCCGGCGGCCAGGGTGAGGTGGCCAAAGATCATGTGGTCCGAATTCATTGCCAGGAACTCGTACAACTCGGCACTACGGGGAACGTTGATCAGAACCGGGGCAAAGATGCTAAGGACAGTTGCTTGATCATTGGGGTGCGGAAGCACGCGGATGAAGACGCGCGTGGAGCCCATCCCGAATGAGAAGTCACCGTCAGCGTCGATCTGTACTGGGCCGTTCTCAGTCAGGATCGCTTGGACTTTCGCTTTGACTACATCGACATTTGCGGCCATGGATGCCCCCAGACTCTGTCTACACGCATAATTTCCTGCACTCGGACCTTACCGAGCATTTAGCCGTCGATGCCCTTCAAGCAGGGGTGCCGCTGACGCGCGATTACGGTGAGTCAACTTCGATACGGTGATCCGTAGACGTGACGTAGTCCGCGTGACAGGGGAGAGTGCGATGTGGGGCCTGATCGATGACAACTGCCTTAGCGAGGCCAAGCGCTTAGGCCATCCCGAAGTCACCAAGGGGCACATTGCCTACTGTCTTGCACGTGCCCTCGAGAAGAAGGGGGCTGAGGGGGTGCCGGCCAGCAGCAATGAGATCGCCGCCTTTCTCCCGCCTCCGAGCAGTGCTGCTGTGCAGCCGGTGTTCCCTGACGACTGCCAGGATTTGATTAGCCGGATCGAAGACGAGAACTCAGCGAGGGAGGTTCTTCAAGAGATCCTCTCAAATGATGAGTGGAAGGCCTCTCCAGGACAGTTAGGCGACGAGTCGCTGGAGGACCTGCTCGCCGAGCTCGACCGACTCATCGGCCTTGGCTCGGTGAAAGCGGAGGTACGTGAACTCGTCGCCTTACAACAAGTAGCCCAGGTGCGGGCGGCAGAGGGTCTGCCTCCAGTGGAGGTCGGCCTGCACCTGGTCTTCACCGGCGACCCAGGAACTGGCAAGACGACGGTCGCCCGGCTGATCTCCCGGATCTATCGCTGTTTGGGCCTCTTGAGTAGAGGGCACCTCGTGGAGGTCGGTAGAGCAGATCTAGTGGCCGGTTACGTCGGGCAGACGGCACAGACGGTCCAGGCGGCTTTCGATGCCGCCCAGGGCGGGGTTCTCTTCATCGATGAGGCCTATGCGCTGACGCCGATGGATCCGCGAGACTACGGGGCGGAGGCCTTGGCAACGCTGGTCTTGGAGATGGAGAACCGTCGCGAGGACATCGCCGTAATCGCCGCAGGCTACGAAGAACCCATGCGCCATTTCATTGATGCGAATGAGGGCCTGCAGTCCCGATTCCAGACCATGATTGCTTTTCCGGGCTACACACACGACGAACTGGTTCAGATATGGCAACTATTCGCGGATAGTGCCCAAATCGCCGCTACGCCTGAGGTGCTGGCGGCCGTCCGCCGGCATTTCGATGGGGTCGCTACCGGTGGGCCCATGGGCAATGCTCGCTACGCGCGGCGTTTGTTTGAAGAGATGTACAGGGAGCTTGCCATTCGGGCCGCCGCCGACAATCAGGTGGACGTCTCGGAGATCACAGCATTTGTGGTCGAGGACGTTCCAGATCCGGAGGGCGCCGAGGATTCGTCAATGGGGCTGTACTTGTAGTCACCCCTGGCGATCCCGGGCAATGATCGCGACGAGCATCCAGACGACTATCGCGAGCCCCAGGCCCCAAAACAACGCGGGCAGGCCGGGCTCCGCAATCAACGCCGCCAGGCCGAGTGCCGCGCTCGCAATCACCAGGATGTTTAGCGATCGATTGGTGCGTTCTTGGCGTTCGGCGTCGGTAATGCGAGCGAGGTCCAACACGTCACGATTGAGGCGCTCGAGCTGTTCGGGCAGGCGGAACTGGGTTTGCAGAGCTGCCAGCAAGCGGTTCGGATTCTCTGCCTGTGAGATCTCCAGCCACCAGGCTTGACCCCTCAGGCTGATGATCTGGCGCTCCTGCCGTGCCATGTCTTTGACGCGTGCATTCGCTTCCCACGCCGTCACGAGCGCATTGCTGCGCTCCTCGATGCAGTCCCGCTGGATGAGTCCTACAAGAATCGCGTCCAGATAGATGGTGTGCACGTGAATCTCAGCCGTGGCGTGAAAGGCATCGCTACCTTCTGCGGTCGTGCCGACGAATGCGGAGCCCGTACGTAGCACTGCGGCTACCCACGAACGGGAGATGGTGATGTCTTGGATTCCGAGTTCGGGCCTTTGGAGGTGCCCCGGCAGCGCCTGAGAATCATTCGCGCTCGCCAGTAGCCGGGCCGCAGCATGATCTGCACTCACATGGGGCACTTCCGATAGTTCCCCCGTCTCCAGGCCACCCACCGTCGTGACGTGTGAGACGACGTATGCCGTTCGCTGGAAGACGATCTGTGCACCAGGCAGCAACTCATCGACAACACGGGTGACCTCTTGGAGGTTGCTTCCGGACTCCGAGGTCACGGGGCGCATGTTGGCCAGGCGGGAGATCGCGGAGGCCGCTTCGGCGAGGTCGTTGCAGGTGAACTGCACATGGATGATGAGTAGGGCACCTGGCGGACCGTACGCCTCGGGGTATGCCAACAGTTCAGCGGCGGTCACCGGCCACTGGCCAAGTGTCAGGTCACGGGGAACTTCTCGGTGCCATCGGACATCTCCATACAAGAGGGGGCGAATCCGCGCCTCGAAGAACTCTTCCCTTGTTCGTTCGTCCGCGTTGTCCCTGAAGACGTACTTGCCGTCCTTCGGGGGAAGGGGCCAGGGGAACGGCCCTTGCCGCCAAGGTGCGGACGGGGGCCTGTCGCTCGCAGCGATTCGAACAATCAGAACACCAGTTGATCGAGCCAGGGATGCATCGTGCATGTCGATGCGCGATTGCGGGTGAGGCACGTTATTGACCTTTCGCGAAGTGAGCGGTCACGATCAGATCAAGACCCGCGACCACCGACCGCAGGCCCGAGAGGATTTCAGTCACTTCGTCACTGGTGATCTGGGCCCTGGTCCGCCCCGATCGATCCCCCGTGTGGGCGATCCGATTTCGGCGCTTACTGACCATGTCCAGGAACGTAACGCTTGTCTGAGGAGACACGCCTCTGGCCTGGTCAAGACGAGCCGCCCACTTGGAGACGCCGAGCATAGCCATCAGGTCACCCATGCGACGTGGTGACGTGCTCGCGTACCTGGAGACGTAGTCCCGGAGCACCCGCTCATGCAGGCCGCGACGTGGGTACTTGTAGTCCCGGTCAATCTGCAGCCACTGTCCTACCGTCATGGGCGTATCGGCCAGCTTGGAGGGCAGTCGGTTGGGTTCGGCGGTGACATCCGAGATGTGGTCCATGACCAAGTCGCTGAGGAATGTCTCCGTAGCAGCGCACCCTGCTACTACTGCCTGCCGCAAGAGAGGCTGAGTATCAGCGAAGTCCGCTCGGCTGACGGCGCTGTCAGGCTTGATGACGATCGACAAGTCGTTGCTCTCCACGATCGCGATGTCATCTCTGCGTTTCTGCGGGATGTCGAGGGCAACACCGATCCGCTGACGCAGTTCTTTGCGCTCACGGCGTTGACGTGCATTCTTGATCGAGACTGCCCATCGGACCAACAACTCGGCATCGGCCATGTTCGTCTCGAATGCCAACTCCCGACTGGTGGTCATCGGTCTCCCCGCTCCCTCGCTCCGGCACTGAGGGTACTGAGTTCGGATGACAAGCGGCAGCGCTAGCGACATCGCTATCGTGCGAGGTGGATCCGTAACCTGCGGGAGGTACTCCATGCTCGAATCTGAGCCGACCTTCCACATTGGTGCCTACTCGTTCACGATCGTGCATCAGGACATCCGGAACTACGTGGGTTCCCTTCCCGTGGTTTCCAGTGATGACAACTACCTGAGCCACGGTGGTGGCGTCTCCGCAGCCATATGGGAAGTGGCCGGCGATGAACTGAACACGGATTCCCAGGTACAGGCCGTGGAACGCGGGTCCCGCGAGTTGACCATCGGGGACGTTCTCGTCACTCTCGGGGACACCGATCATCCCGTCCTCCACGCGATCACGATCGACTTCCGTCTTGGCCGTAGGGCGCAGCGGGAAGAACTGCTGCGGCTCTATTCGAATCTCTTCGATGCCGCCGAACTGCAGGGTATTAATCGCCTTGTTCTTCCGCTCCTTGCCTCCTCAGCCGCAGGATTCAGCCAACACGAGTCGTTCGAGGTGTTCGTCGAGGTGTTGCTCAATCGTTCTGATTGGCCGATCTCCCTCGATCTCGTGGTCTTGAGCGACGCGCTTGCATCGGAGTCCAGGGTGTCCGACATGCTTCGCGAGACCGCCGTGTCGCGACGGTACCCGTACGATCTGCGCCTACCGGGGGTACCACCGCGGAATCGCGCGAAGATCGCCCGATTCCTGGGGCCGGAGATCCTTGACGCAGCGCGGGCGGTGGACGAGGCAACCGTCAAGACTCTGCCAAAGGAGGTGCTTGGCCTCTGGTCCGCTATCTCGGTTTCGCGCAGAGTGACCTCGTCTGTGCCGCTGCGGCAATTGGACCGCGCCGCCGATGGTCGAAACCGGATTGTTCACAATCCTGGATCGACGGACACGGCAGTGCTGAGGGATCTACTGCGGTCATGCGATCAGATTCTCGAGCAGGCTGCTGTGGCGGCCATCCCCACAACCGAGAGGCCGCGGCTGTCAAGGCGGGCCGCATCGGCGCACGAACTGCCGGCTGTCCCGGACGCACAAGGTACAGCGCAAGTGCGCAACCTCCACCGGCTGTTGATGGAGCAGTTGGATGAGCAAGAGTTGGCGGAAGAGCACGAGCGTTTGCAGAAACTGGGCTACCGAGGCGACGCCAGCAACTGTCTTCTGGAGAGTTGCGTTTCACAGAATCCAGTCGACCTGCTGCTCAATCACTTCTCGGGCCGCGACTTGGCACGGATGATGAAGCAGCGAGAGATCATCTTCACCGAGAACGACCAGCCCGAGGTAATGGCCAGGAGGCTGCTGGCCCACCTCGGATTCCCTCGTACGACCGAGATCGTCGATCCGGAGATTCTCCTGCAACGCGTCCGCAACATCCGAAGTGAGATTCAGGCTCAGGGCCGAAATGAGATCGACGGGAACGTGGCGTCCTTGGCACGCGCCATGGAGAGGGTCCTGAGAACGTACTTGCGGTTCATGTCACTTGGACTGATGGGGGTGCCGCCGGACAGATGGTTCGAGGAGCGGAACACTCGTCCTGATGCGCCGCCGCCGCAACTCGACAAGGTCACCATGGGCAGGCTCGTATACCTGATAGAACAACTTGGTCGGGAGATCGAGGCGTCATCGGACACCACCGTTCGGGAGCGTCTGCGCGACTTCTACCCAGCAGGCGAAGCGATCGACTGGATACCCCGTCGCGCGCATGGTCTGGTGGAGAAGCGCAATAGGTGGATCCACGGAGACCAGAGCGAGGCAAGTCTGGCCGAGACACGACTCCAAGCTGATGAGTTCTGCGAAGTCACCAAGTTGATTCTCGAGAACCTCGACAAGGGCGCCTACCCAACAGTCATCGAGGTCAAGGAGGTCCGATTCGATGAGTGGGGTCGACGTCGAGTCAGGGCGCGTACATCCTCAGGCAGGTCGGAAGAAGTCTTCACTGACCAGGAACTCAAAGCGGGCGAAGTGTACTTGATGTACTCCCGGACGAATCCACTGCGAGTAGATCCGCTACTTGTTCAGGCGGGGGTCGAGTTGTCGGACTGAGTGGATCGGAACGTCGTGCGGGCGCAGTTGTCAGATCTGGGCAACGTCAATACCGGCGAGCACTCTGATCAACTTGCCCCGTTCCCGTTTGTGGGGTCGGACGGTCACTGTGAAGGATGTTCGCCGACCGTTCTGCGACACGTCCAGGACGGTCCCCATGTCTGCGACCACTCGTGTGAGTGCCGCCTTGACTTGGGCCGCGGTGGTTTCGCGGGCCGGCGAAATGGCCAGGACTATGACGTGGCCATGGTCGTACAGGCGATATGGCTCCCTGGACTGAACGAAGTCAGTGCGGAGGTCCACGGTGCCGGAAACGATGGGAAGCCTCACCGCCCGGGGGCCTAGCGGCGGGAACTTGGCCTCATGGTTCCTTGGCCGTATCAATCGACGGAGGACATCTGTGAGTTTCTCCTGCTGCAGGACTGCCTTGTCGACCACCCTGATGTCGTAGGCGCGGCACAGGCTCCGAAATTCCTCCTCGATGACCTCGTTGGGCCGAAGCAGGATGTATTGATCCGCGCCGTCACCGAGGTGGCTACGCGTGGTGAAGGCCTCCCGGATCTGAACGCCGATTGGAACGGTGGCGCTGCTGTCCTGCAATTTGCAGTCGATGATGTGCAGTCGTCCGTTGGAGTTCACCACGACATCGACTTCCTGCATTGGCTTCAGCCCGTCGAAGAGGGTGGCGCTCAGAGCGAGATCGTCCTGCTGCACACCAAGACCCTGCACCAGACTCAGCACGAACCTCTCAAATAGCCGACCAGCAGACTGCGAGCCGACCGCCTGGCTGGCCAGAACGTCCACAGCGGACTGGAATGCCGATCGCCAGTCGCGGCCCTCCAGGGTCTCCTGCGCGGCCGTAATGATCTCCGGCTCCACAGTGACTGACAACGCCCGAGCATTGCGTTCGTCATCGGACCATGTGACATCAATCAACGACTCGACCGTGAAGCGATCGGCGGCGCCCGGGTTGGTTCCTTCGAGTGCTCGTGTCCCGCCCGAAGGCAACAGTTCAAACCATGGACCTGGGATGTCCCGGAAGATCAGCCGGACATGTGGCAGGTGTTCTCCGGCCAACAAGGCGCCAGCGAACATCAGGCGGGTTCCACCCGAAACGTCGAGCAGCCATATCCGGTCGGTCGTCGCCGCTGCCTTGACGGCAGCCAAGCTTTCGGAGGGCGAGTCGTCGTTGATGGGTCCGATGACCCGTGGAGCAACTGAGGGGAGGGACTCGGAGACGAAAGAACAGAGGCGATCCGCAGGCCCCCCTGGGTGCTCGTCACCATGCGCAACAAGAATGCGCACCTTCTGGAGGCCGTCCGCCCATTGCGCGATTGCGTCCAACTGCGGCCACAGGGATTCGCCTGCGAACACGATTAGGCCGGTGGGTTCTCCCAGGTACTTCATGCTTCCCCTCCGTTGGCCCGTCCATCGTGCCAGAGGCGAGGTGCATGCGACGACACAGCGACCAATTCCCGCTGCCGATCCGGCGCTTTCGTGTCCACCGTTCACCATCCGTAACCGAGGGAAGCCCCATGTCCCACTTGCTGCCGCATTCCGCGCTACCACCTTCGATGGCCCGCTACAGTCAATGCCGTTCGAATCGGGAGAACGGGGATGTACTGATGTCAGCAGCCAGTGATCTGGTCTACAACAAGGTCCGCGACATGCTCCTTGAGGAGGGATTGCAGGTAAGTCTGATAGACGGAGGCTTCCAGGTTCCAAATGACTCTACGGCGGTGAACATCAGCATCGTCGATCAAGAGGACAGAGTCCTCGTGCAGATGTTCGTTCCCGTGCTGCACCACCTACCCCCAAGCCCAGAACTATTCGAGTACGTCGCCACCGAGGGTCAGGGCTACTTCTTCGGCAACATGCACTATGTGCCAGACGGTGATGAAGGTCTCCTCGTCTTCGAACACACTCTGCTGGGGGACTACCTGGACTCTGATGAGTTACATACAGCCCTAGCCGCCCTTGCAATCACTGGCAATGAACTGGATGAAGAGTTGCAGCAGAAGTTCGGCGGCAAGCGCTTCGTGGACTAGGGATCACCGTGCCGAACACCGAACTGCCGCCGGATCTGCTGCGCATCCTTCGCAATGCAGAGGCCGAGGCCAAGCGACTGTGTAATCCGCAGGTCACGCCTTGGCACCTCGCCGAGGCGATTCGGCGCAAAGACGATGAGGATGCCTTCCCTTCAGTTGTAGCGGTCAAGTTGGACTATGCGTTGTCTGAGTTGCCGACCGCATACACGGCGCCAGTCAGGGAAGACGCGACCTTGCAGGTACTGCAAGCTGCCGCGGCGCAGCCGGATCCCCAAGCGGCCTTGGTCGAGTCCTTGGTCCGCCTCCTCGAAGACGCGCCTGAGGCGCCGGAGACAACGCGGACCGCTGAGGCTTCCTCCCCGACTCAAGCGACCACCGAGTCTGCTCGCGAGCAGGTGCCCGGGCGTCTCGCAGCATTCGTTGACCTCGCGGCCATCGAGACCCCGATCCTTCCGCGCCGGGCGGAAGTCAACCGAATGATCGCGATGCTCGGGGCACGTGAGCCGCAGCCCATCCTCATGCTGTCCGAGGAGGGTTCAGGCGGGACTACGATGGCCGACTGCCTTGCCAGCGTGCTGGGGGACCCCGCCTACGCGGGCCCGCTGGCCGGCCGCAGGGTGCTCAGAACGAGGACGCCAGCCCTGCTGGACGGCACACCCTCGGACGTGCGTGCGTTGGGCGCGGTCGACGGCGACTTCGTGGTGTTCATCGACGACCTCGAAGTCCTCCTGCGTCTGGGCAGCGGAGCATTGGATTACCAGACGCTCGCGGCGATGCGGGGTCTTGTGGATTCGCCCCGGCCGGTTGTCTTCTCGCTGGGAGATGGCTTCTTCGACAGATTGCAGAGCGCGGATGCAGAGTTCGTCTCCGAGTTGGAGGTACTGCGGCTGCCGCCCTTGAGTGACACAGAGGTTCTTGCGGTCGCGCACGCCGCAGCTGCAGAGATTGCCGCGTTCCATGATGTAGAGATCCCAGACTCTCTGGTCGCCCTCGCAGCAGCGCCGCCGCGTCAGATCGACTCGATGGTGCACCCTGGGCTCGCCGTGGCACGCCTCGATCGCGCGGGTGCAGCGGCCCGACTCCGTTCAGACCGGATTGCCAGCCCGGACGACTTGGGTACTGCGGTTTCTTCGCAGCAGTACTTGGCTTTCGATGCAGAAGGCGCCTTCAGTCGGCTCGGCGACAAGGTCCTCGGCCAGGACGAGGCAATCCGAACGATCGTTGATCGCTTAGCGGTGACTCGGGCGTCTCTAGATATCTCCCCGGAACGTCCGGATGGGGTGTTCCTATTCGCAGGTCCCACAGGGACCGGCAAGACGGCCTTGGCGCTTGCGCTCGCGGACGAGATCTACGACTCGGGTGAAGCGCTCATTCGCTTGGACATGAGTGAGTTTGCTGAGGAACACACCGTGTCCAAGTTGTACGGATCGCCACCCGGCTATGTGGGTTCGACCGAGCCCGAGTCGTGGCTGACGACGCGCATCAGGCGGAGGCCCCAGTCGCTGCTTCTTCTGGATGAGATCGAAAAGGCGCACCCCTTGGTCTGGAATGCGTTCCTTCAGGTGTTCGATGTCGGCAGAATGACCGACACGCAGGGTCGCACCGCTCACTTCAGCGACGTCGTCATCATCCTTACGACGAACCTCGGTGCCGATGCCTTCGCCGAACGAAACGACATCGGGTTCGGCGATGGTCATGTCTCTGGCAGTGCACAGGAGGCTGCAGTACGCGAGGAGTTGAAGCGGAGTATGCGGCCGGAGTTGCTGAACCGCCTCGATGCCACTTTGGTGTTCCACCCGTTGGATCCCGCCACGGTCCGGGCCATTGCCCGGAACAGGTTGGCGGAGAACCTCGTGCGTCTGCAGGACAGAGGGTGGCAGATCACTCTCGATCCTTCCGTCGAGGATCTTGTCGTCGCTGAGGGCTACCAGCCGGAGTACGGGGCGCGCCCAATGATCCGGGCGATTGAGCGTGTGATGCTTCGTCCCATCGCTGGGCACGCACAGGGCTCATATCGCCTATCCGTGGAGGACGGGACAACCGTGGTGGAGCCCGTCTAGCGCCCTGGTCTCACTGGGGCCACTGCGCGTCTGCAGGCACTCGGGGGCCAGCCTTCGATTCTTGGTCGTTCCAGACCAGCGATACCGGACGCCGTCCCCGGAGGGTCTTGTCCAGCCCGTACTTGGAGTGACAGACCACCTCACGCGCCTGGTGCCTTTCCAAAGAGTTCAGCGCAAGCACGTACTGAGTTGCGGCTGGAACTACGGACACTGCGTCGCAGTAGGTATCGCTGATCAGTTGCGATTGCTCACAGGGAACGGGCGATTCGGGTATCTCGATCACCCGCTTGCCTCGTGTGCTGGAGGGGCTCGCACCGACTGTGAGCAGAACCCTGGGAGACTCGATGGTCACGCGGCGCAGGGAGTAACTAAGTCCCGCGACGAACACGCTGGCGATGAGGATCGCTCCGAGTCTTTTCAATGGAAGTGGGTCATCGCCTTGGCTGCGGGCCAGGGCCCACTCAAGGGTGAGGGCGACGGAGGCGGAGAACAGCGGCACAGTGATGCCCAGCAGGGCAGATGTTCCGACAAGGGTTGACCACCATCGCGCCGCTGCGCCCTTGCCCATGGCGGTCCGGCCGACTTCAACTGCGGTTGGCCTCGGGGTCTCGATCGAGGGCCCATAGTGGTCGTGGTCCAACGGCTGACTCTTCACCGCGATCCCGAGTCGTCCTGCGATGAGGCCAGCTCCGAACGTCAGAGATGCAGCCGTCGAACTGCGAATGGTCACTTCAGAGGGTGCCCACTCCAGGAGTCTGGTCTGCACCAGGTCCAAGAACGCTGTGTAGGACGCGGCGTTTCTCTTGATTAGGCCGTCGTCACCCCTGTGCTCGCTTGGCAGGTCTTCGAGCGCGATCTTCTCAACGTTGTCATTGCTTCCGTCCGCAACTCTGTCCTGGGGGCCAGCGAGGAATAGGACGCCAGGTTCCCCACCAAGACTGCCGGCTTTGTTCGAATCGGGTGGCGGGGGTAGTTCGAACTCAAGGAAGGGGGTGTCGTCATCGTTCGTGTTGTCTGCCAGAAGGCGGATTCTGACACCGTCGAGGTGGGCGAGTTGAGCCCCCAGTGGAACCATTCTGTGCGGGGGTCCGGCTGGCAGAATGGTGACGCTCTTGATCGCGGGAACCAACTTGGTCGCCACTCCGGTTTGCCTCATCACGGTGCTGGCCATGTTGCCGGTCGCGGTCGTGTCGTCGACGCCCAACTCTGGCCGCAAAGGCAGCACGGGAGAAAATGGCCACGCATCCTTGGCCCAAGACACGAGCAGGGCGTGCTCGGTCGTGGCGCGAGCCAGGTGGGATGGCGGGCCGGTGACCGCGTGCACGAAGCATCCCCGCCTCACACCGGCGGCTGCGCGGCTCGCCCAGAGTGCCGCCAGGATCGCCATCGCGATCATGCCAACGATGAAGAGCGCGAGGTTGCCGTCCCGCAGCAGTACCTCGGCGCCCTCAAGCAGGGCCACCTCGAGCAAGTAGCCCACCGACACGGACAGCACAGTGGCAAGGAGGAGGCTCCACCAAGGAGGCCGAGAACCGACCCAATCGAGGGTGCGTTTCCCCATGACGATCCCCCAAGATGCGGTCGACGATTCGGTGGCACTCTACCGTTCGACGTACCCTATGGTGCTGGGAAAGGGGAGGGGCAATGCCGACAAGCGTGGAGATAGACGTTCTTGCCCCTCGGTTCATAGAGATACCCGAGCACCGACTGCACGCAATCGCATGCGACCTCGTGGAGGGATGGTCGGAAGGGAACGGCTCGGATCTGCATCATTCCCAGGACAAGCCCTGGACTGTGTGGCCATTCCGAGAAGCGTCCAAGCCGCTAGTTCCTTCCGGGTCCGTGATGCTCCGGCTGCGTCTCAACTGGCTGGAGGACTCCGCCCCTCCCGATCGCCTGACACATGGGATGCCGTCGGGGCTGATGCTGGGCAAGTACCACTGCGACGTCGTGGACAAGACTTACAGACTGGCGGAGTACAGGCGTCTCTGGCGTGGTCCTCGCAGCAGTACCGCCAGGCTGCTCTTCCACCGGCCAACATACTTTCGCCGCAATGGGACTGATGTGCTCGACCCTGACACCTTCCTTGTCTTCAACTCATTGGCGAAGAAGTGGAATGCGTACTGCCCGCCGGACCTTCGTCTTGATCCGGATGAGGTGCGCACTCTGCAGGACGTATCGGCACTAGTGATGGTGGACGGTGGCATAGAGCGGGTCAACGAACGTGGCCGCGGTGTGCGCGCCGGCTTCGTTGGCGAGGCGGTCATCGAGACACAAGGGAATCCCGCTGTCTTCTCCGCCCTAATGCGTGCCGCTGAGTTTCTTGGGGTGGGGGCGGGAACGACCCGCGGCTACGGCGTGGTGGAGGCTCAGCTACTCGGAACAGGAGACTGAATCACGCGAGGCGAGCCAACGCACGGCAGCCGATGATGCGTCCCGTAGCGTCGCGCACCAAGTCCGTGGGGAAGAACAGATCTCGTCGATCCGGACACGCCCGAACCACGAGTTGACTCACGATGTAGACCGTTCCGGCGCGTGCGGGTGGCAGGTGCTCAACCTCCCCGTAGCCGACCACGCGCAGGGGAACGTCCACCTCGGCCACGGTGATGTGGCCTCGTGGCGTTGAGGTCTCCTTGCATCGAACTGTGGGCCCCACCGATGGCAAGGACAGTGCGATCTGGTCGCCCGCCCAGATGTCGAGCGGCTCATGGTCGGTGTGATTCAGCAGGACCGAGACTGTCTCCATCCATCGAAACTATCCCGACGGGTGAGCGAACGCGCGCCCCGGAGAGCAGACTTGAAGAGGCGCGGAGGGGGAACGGAGTGGAACGCATTCATCCCGATGATCTTCTTGCCCAGGTTTGCGATCAGGGGGCACTCGTTCGTGCTTGGCATCGCGTCGCTGCTGACATTGACGATCCCGGGAGCCGCGCACTTCGGCAGTTCGAGTATGGAGTGCTGGATCGCATAGCCCGTATCGCGGACAGCCTCGCTGAAGGTACGTGGCGTCCCGGCCGGGTTAGCCACTTCGAGGTCCCCAAGCAAGACGGCGGCTTTCGGCGGATGACTGTGTCGACCGTGGGAGATCGGGTGGTGGAACGCGCCCTGCTTGATGTGCTTACTCCCGTCCTGGATCCTGGCTTCTCCCCGTGGTCGTTCGGATACCGCCGCGGGACAGGTGCATCTGATGCCATCGAAGCCCTTGAGCAGGCCAGAGATGAAGGTCATGACCGTGCGCTTCGAGCCGATGTGGAAACAGCCTTCGACCGGATTCCAAGGGCCCGGGCGGTCAACCATCTCGGCGCTGTGTGCCCTGACCGCAGGGTCGTCAGTCTTGTTGCCGCCATTCTCGAGCGCCTGGATGATCGTGGCCTCGAGGGCCTAGGAATCGGCCAGGGCTCGGCCTTGAGCCCACTGCTGCTCAACCTTTACCTCGACACATGCGATCGCGCCCTGATCGATGACGGCTTCGTGCCGATTCGCTTCGCTGACGACTTCGCCATACCGGTACGTGGTGCGGGCGAAGGCAACGTAGCACTCGAACGGCTCCAGGATCATCTCCTCGAGTTGGACCTCCACCTCAACCAACGGAAGAGCGCCATTCTCACGTTCGACGAGGGCGTCCCATTTCTGGGTCGACGGGTGTCGTCGAGGTCGAGAACACCCCATTCGCGGGGTGAGCATCCCCAGCGGATCACCATGTACGTCACCCATCAGGGCGCGGTTGTCCGCTCCCGTGGCGAGAGGGTGAAGGTGACGGCCAGCGGCGAGGTGCTTGCTTCACATGCATGGTCGCGTATCCGCGCTGTTGTGTGTTGCGGACGCGTACTCCATACGCCGGCGTTTCTTGAAAACGCGGCAGACCGAGGAGTGGATGTTGTCCTACTGGCCAGCGACGGAGGCTTCGTCGGCAGGCTCAACCGGCGGCACGGACCTGACGTTGAACTGCGCAAGGCACAGTTCTCAGCCAGTGAGAGTGCCAATTCCGTGTGGCTGGCTCGTGCCTTTGCGCAGGGAAAGATCGCGAACCAGCGTGTGCTGCTCAGGCGGCAACTGCAGAGCAGCGGGCAACTCAGCACGCAACGCCTGGTTGATCAGATGGGCAGAATGCGGGAGCACATGTCCTTGGCGGAAACCCAATTGAGCGTGATGGGCCTTGAAGGAATGGCTGCGAAGGCGTACTGGGACTGGTGGGTCGACATGTTCGCCGATAAATGGGGATTCACGGGAAGGAAGCGCAGGCCTCCACCGGACCCGGTGAACGCCATGCTTTCCTACGGCTACACCCTGCTGACGGCTGAGACCATCGCAGCGGTGGAGGCTGCCGGCCTGGACCCGGACGTTGGATTCCTCCACTCGGATCGGTGGGGTCGCCCCAGTCTCGCGCTGGACCTGATGGAGGAGTTCAGACCGGTCATCGTGGATTCGGTCGTCTTGGGCATAGTGTCGCGTGGGCGCCTTGATCCGTCCGACTTCCAACAGGAAGGGGCCAGAGGGTGCCGGATGACCGATCGTGCTCGCACCGCGTTGTTGGAGGCGTACGAACGCAGGATGCTCACTGTGGTAGCAGATCCGCTCGGTACTGGTCGAGCTCCCTATAGGGAGCAGATCCACAAGTCAGCGCGTCGCCTCGCGGTCTCCCTCAGTGATCCCGTCCGCCCATACCGCCCCTTTGCCTGGAGGTAGTCGTGCTAGGTCTGGTTGTCTGCTACGACATCGCTGACGATGCACGGCGCAGCGACGTTTCGCGGATTCTTGAGGAACTTGGGCCGCGAGTCCAGTACTCGGTGTTCGAATGTCGTGTACCCCACCGACAAGCTCTGGACGCGTTGCTTCGATCGCTGAGCGCAGTGGTCGACCCCATCGAGGACCAGATTCGTGTCTACGTGTTGGGTCAACGCCCACAATCCCCACGCATCGTGGGAGCACGTGTCATAGAGGAGTGGCGGGACTTCTGGATCGTCTAAAGGGATCTCGCTCGCAGCGACTTTGTGGGGAGAATCGAAGGGACGGGAACAGAGGATGCCAAGGTAATGCGGAAGTGTGGTCTCGCTCGCAGTCTGGCCGGCACGAAATGGACGCTGCGGGTGTCCAAGACCTTCTTCCGGGCGTCCGGCGCGGGTGATATGTACCGTGGAGGAGTGATAAGGCTTGGAGGAGGCGCCTTTGTGACTGAATTGTCCGATTTCTAAGGGTGCAGAGAACAGCCCGATTCAGAGGGCATAGAAACAACCCAAATTCCAAGGATCACCATTGTCGCACCGGTGCAGAGAACAGCCCGATTCAGAGGGCATAGAAACCGAGGTCGACCTGTGCGAACGAGGGGGTCTCGTCGTCCGTGCAGAGAACAGCCCGATTCAGAGGGCATAGAAACGTTGCTGGCAAGCACGACAATGAAATCCGGGATGTCCATGTGCAGAGAACAGCCCGATTCAGAGGGCATAGAAACTCCGGCTTGAAGATGACCTTGTAGTGGTAGGCGTGCAGAGAACAGCCCGATTCAGAGGGCATAGAAACCTGTCCACGGATTTTGCCGTGTACTTGATGTCGGAAAGTGCAGAGAACAGCCCGATTCAGAGGGCATAGAAACCACAGACCATCCTCGCCGTCGTTGTCCCATCCGATGGTGCAGAGAACAGCCCGATTCAGAGGGCATAGAAACCCGAGGACCTTGAACGCATTGAGCGGGTTGTCAGCCTGTGCAGAGAACAGCCCGATTCAGAGGGCATAGAAACCTCTCAGCCAAGCTTGGCAAGGATGCGGTCGTACGCGTGCAGAGAACAGCCCGATTCAGAGGGCATAGAAACGAGGGTGGTGACCCGCTTGGTCTTGGCCTCGAGACGTGCAGAGAACAGCCCGATTCAGAGGGCATAGAAACCTTGCGCTGCCAGTCCACGCGCATAAGTTGTGACGGTGCAGAGAACAGCCCGATTCAGAGGGCATAGAAACGAACCAGCCGCCAGGACGCGGCAACGAAGTGGCGTGCAGAGAACAGCCCGATTCAGAGGGCATAGAAACCAGTCAGTCTCGTTGGGGTCGCGGATGATGTCGTGCAGAGAACAGCCCGATTCAGAGGGCATAGAAACGCCCCGATCGCGGCGTAGCCGTGCTGAATGGCGGTGCCAGAGACAAGCCTGTTCAAAGGGCGGGTCGGAGCACCACGCTGTTGTTGCCCCGATGATGAGCACCTTCGTGAGGAAAGCAGCCCTGATGCAGGAGACTCGGTCAAGTTACGGTGCTGGGAAGTCTTGCTCATAGGCGAGGCGGCCTGATCCGAGCATCCGCTACCTGGGCTCGCCGTCCAATGCGCTGGGAGTTCCGAAACGCCGGTGGCCGGCCAAGATCGTCCACGGCGCGCGAACGACTCACGGCGCGGCCTAAGATCATCTCTGAGTTCTGAAAGGTGGGTGCAATGGGACACGGGGGACGTGGCGCTCAACAGAACGACCGTTTCATCAACCCCTACACATTCGTCCCGTTTCCCTCGGGGGAGTTGAGTCGAGGCGAGCCGTCGGGCCATGACGCACTTGGCCAGATGGGCGGCCAACCACGCTACCTCGGACGCATCGACTTCCGGCTGACAGCCAGGACCCGCGTTCTCGTGCGGGGGAGGTCGGATGGTGATCAGTCACTTCCGCCTAGCCAGGGAGGCGTGCCACTGATCCCGGGCTCCAGCGTTCACGGGGCGCTGCGAAGTATGCACGAAACGCTGGTCGGGGGCTGTCTTCGAGTGTTCGATGAGGCCTTTCGTCCCTCGTACCGGGATGTTGTCGTGGCGGGTCTCAACAACGGATGGGACTTGGCCGTTGTGAAGTCGGTCGATGACCAGGGTCGTCCTACGAGTCTGGTGCTGTGCCGGGAGTACGGGCGCGTTAGTGATCGCGATCTCAAGGACTCTCTCGGCGTTTCGACTTTGCGTACTGGCATGCGGCTGGAGGTGACCGGGACTCCGGATGCTCAGAAGGTGTTCCGGGGAGCCAGCATCACGCTGGCGCCAGACGGTGAATGGGTCTTGGTACTGACCGACGGCAAGGCCCGGCAGAAGCGCAGGCGGCCCCCCACGGGTGGCGACCGCAATTTCATCCCCTACAAGGCAGTCGTGGGTCGCGTTGGCGGTGGCCGCGAGGTGCCAGGTGTCGAGGATGCCGCCTGGGACGACTTCGTGACGTCTTCGCGAGAGTCATGGGACTACACGAAGGCCATCCGGGGGGTGACTCCCGATGGACTACGCTCTCGCGAACTACGGCACGCTCGAGATGCGGAGTCGCGCGTAAGGGGTACTGACCATGTGATCACCTGGCCGGAGCCGCTGGACGGGACCGATGCGGATGGTGCCGCCGACCTGGTGGTGGTCGGCTCCCGTGAACAACGGAATCGTCGCGAGATCGGCACTCGACCTCCTCACCGCCCCTGGCTGTTTCCGGGACAGCCCATCTGGGTCCGGGTCAAGGACGGTCGTGTGTCGGGCATGAAGTTGGCCATGGCGTGGCGTCATGTCGGTGGTTCTGCGAGCGCTGGCGATCGCGTGCCATCGACGATGCTCCCGTGCACAGATCCCCATAACCTGTGCCCCTCCTGTCGAGTCTTCGGCGCCGCGGATCCAGATCCTGCGAAGCCCGATGAACAGGCCCGGCAATCGTCGTACCGGGGCCATGTCAGAGTCGGTGATGCCCGCCCAACGGGCCAGGTCGAACTGGAGTCCCTCGAACTCGCTCCAATGGGACGGCCCCGCCCCGGCGCCGGACAGTTCTACCTGGTGACACCGCCCGGAACTGCTCTGCCCAAAGACACCCCGCTGCGGGAGTGGGGCTCGAAGGCCGATGCAAGCGCACCACGCCATTTACGGGGGAGGAAGTACTACTGGCGGACGGAAGGGCGGGCTACCGAACCGTTGTGGCAGGCGAAAGACCACCATTCGGAAGCGATGCGAAGCGCGGCAAGTGCCTTCCCAGCCGGTACTGAGTTCACCGGGTCGATCCACTTCGACGGTCTCACCGCTGAGGAGATCGGATCCCTTGTCTGTGCACTCGATCCCGGTCGAGTGCTGCCGTCATCTGGTGAGGTCGTGTTCACAGTCGGGGGCGGGAGGCCTTTCGGGTTCGGCGCATGCACGGCCGAGGTGGAACTCGCGGTGTCGCAGACCGCAGCCCAGAGGTGGGCCAAGGGGGAAGGCGGTCAACTCACGCTCGAGGCCGCGGTGGAGGCCTTCAAAGCATCCCAGCCCGTTGCAGAATCCACCTGGTCGGCACTTGCCAAGGCATGCACGTTCGACGCGGTGGCTGGGGAGCGTGTGTGGTACCCGCCAGGTGCTTCTTGGGAGCACGTCGGCTCGCAGCGTTTCGATGAGGGTTACACCTTCTGGAGGACGTCGATCGGTATCGATCAGAACCCGCCCAAGCCTCTGGTGCAGTTGCCTGACGTCGCGGGTGAACGCCAGTCGCTGCAGATTCCGAGGCCTGGACAGGACCACTGATGCCGCACTACGTCGATATCGCAGCCGTGCGAATCCAGACTTGGCTAGCCCGGACACCGAACCTGCGAGGTCGCCGAGGCGCGTCAGCACTGCTCAGCGAGTCAACGGACGCGGCTGCGGTCACACGAGTGTTGCCTAGTGGTTGCAGCGTGAATAAGGAGGCTGGGGATGTTGACGGCGTCGTGAGTCTGGTGGCCGACTCCGCTGAGTCTGCGCGGACGGGCAGCAGAGACGTGGCCCGCCACCTGCGCGCGGCCATGCCGGCATTGGAGATCGTCGAAACCGTTGTTGTGGAGGCCGATGACTACGTCTCGGCATACCCCGAGATGCACGCGGCGGTCGCCGCCACTTGGCAGCCTGTGGCACCGGAGATCAGTTGGGCCCTTCCGTGTGCATATTGCGGTCATGATCCAGCCACCAGAACACGTGACCTCTCCCCGGACCGTCGCAAGCAGCCTGTCTGCCTGGACTGCGAGGGACGGTTGGATCGTGCCGGGTTCTCCAGCGCCTCGACACCTGGCCTGGTCCCGAGGGATCACGCCAGGGTTCTTGGCTGGTTGGACGAGACCGGCGGCATGCCAGTTAGCTTCCCGCCCGACTTCCAGGCGCTTTCCGGGCTGGATCGTGGTTCAACTCACGTAGCGACGGTCTTCTGCGACGGCAACCGGGTGGGGACGCTCTTCGAGGAACTGTCGTCATCCAGTCAGGTGAGCAAGCGTGATCTGGTTACGGGCATCGATGGAGCGACTACCGCGGCCCTTGCCACAGCGATACGCCAGATCTCCCATGGGGGAGACGTGTCACTGCCCATCTCCGTCCACCTCGTGGGAGGCGACGATCTGCTGGTGTCCGTCCCTGCGCAGCGTGGGTGGCAGTTCGCCGTGGCGTACCTCGCTGCGTTCGAGAACGCATTGTCCAGTTGGCGGAGCGGACTCGGATCGTTGTCGGGGTCCCCTTCTCCGACAGCCTCTGCAGGCCTGATCTTCCATCACCACGCATATCCCTTCTCGATGGTCGTGGAGACTGCCGAACGTGCCCTCAAAGCAGCGAAGGTAACGTTCAGCGGTCAGCAGGCAGCGATCGCCTGGGCTGACATCACATCCGATGTCGTCGCAATTCACGGTCCCCAGTCGCTGGCGTGGTTCGACGCGCACAGCGGCGATCTGGAGGGACTTGCCGGGATGCCCGGGTCGCAGCGCGCCCGGCTCGCTCGGCTGCGCACGTCCGACGTGCCGGATCAACTGCGGCGACTAGGCCTTCGCAGCGCGCAGCGTCTGTTCCAGGAAGGCCCGGACGCCCTCGCTGACGGCCTTTCCATAGTGAAGTGGAGGCAGAGCGTTGAGTGAGTCGCTGGACTTCATGATCACCTTCCACTCGCCATTCCGGGTCTCAACAGGCCGAGCTGGTGGCGGATTGGACGCCACAGTTGATCTCGATGATCCTCTGCCGGCGAGCAGTCTCAAGGGGCTGATGAGAGATGCAGCGACGACGGTGCTCCGGGCAGATCCAGCGCTCATCGGTGCCACCTTCGGCTCGCCGAGCAACCCCTCGCCGTGGACGTGGACGGGTGCCGAACCGCTCGATGACAGTGGCAGTGCCTCCGCCTGGCAGTCGTCGTCGGTCCAAACACGAGTCGTCATCGACGCCGAGACACACACCGTCGTGGAAGATCTCATCATGTTCGGGGAGGTCGTCGAACACCGTCAGGCACGATTCGTGCTGTACCAGACCGGGTGGGTGGCTGCTGGTGAGATTGAACGCCATCGTGCCTTGCTGAGGGCGGCTGGCGCCGCCGTTCATCAACTCGGCGCGCAACGAACCCGAGGGCTGGGCTGGGTGAGTGTGCGACCGGATGATGGTGAGGTCACTGCCGACGAGTTGGCTCACATCGGCGTCGGGTCGTCCAATGACTAATGTCGCCCTGACGCTGCGTTCCGCCGCCGCCATTGGAGATCTTCCTGGCACAGGCTATGTGCGCCCATCCTTTAGCCACATTCCTGGAAGTGTCTTGCGCGGCGCCATCGCTTCTGGCTGGCTCAAAGCCGGACGCCCGATCGACGCGACGTTCTTGAGCGCCTTTGAGCGAGACGTGGTGTGGGGTCCGCTGTTCGTTCCAGGTTCCGAACCCCAGCCGTTGTCCCACTGGGTGCACAAATACGGATCGAAGCAGACGTGTCCCGCCTTCTGGGATGAGGCCAGTGAAGGGGTACCTGAAGGCAGAGTGTGCCCTGAGTGCCATGACCCCGTGGAACCGTCCAAAGGGCAACTATCCGGTGTGCAGCGGTCCCTGGACACGCACGTGCAACTGGCCGAAGGACGCGCGGTCGCTGGTGCCCTGTTCGCCCGTGAGCGCTTATCGCGCGGGCAGACGTTCGTGGGAACAGTCGTCCCCCTGAACGAAACGGGAGAGTCGAGTTTGGCCGAGGTTATGCTCACCGCAGGTTGCGGGACCGACGGTTCGGTGGGCCGGATCTGGGTCGGCGGGCGTCGTTCTACCGATGGGGGTCGGGCGGACGTGGCCTGCACGAACGGTGCCCGCTCAATTCCCCGTATCGACGGACCCAGGCTGGTCGTGTCCCTGCTGAGTCCGGGGATCTTCGTGGATGACTACGGGTTTCCAACGGATGTGCCGCGTTCGGACGAACTCACTGATGTGCTCGGGGTTCAGGCGGCTGTGGTTCGCTCATGGGTGCGTTGGACGACGATCGGGGGGTGGCACGCGGCAGCACGCCTACCCAAACCTGCCGAAAGGGCAGCGGTTGCTGGTTCGGTCTACACAATCGAGTGCGACACGACGCCGGCCGCTGAGCGGGTTCAGGATCTACTGGATCGAGGTCTCGGCCTTCGGCGTGTGGAGGGGTTCGGGGTTCTGCGCACGATGCCGGAGAAGTCGCGTGGGTACCGTGAGATTTCCGCTGCAGTTGTTCCACTGCGCGGCTTGTCGGCACAGGTCCTGCGCCAGGTCCGAACGATCCTGTCGGAGGCTCAGGAGGCCGTTCGGAGCGGCGACCGCCCCAACTGGGGTCTCGTCGCGACATTGTCGGCGTCGTCCAGCGTGCCTCCGCACATCGCCGAGGCGGCACGTTTCCTCATGTCGCTGTCTGCGGTCGATGAACTCGCCGTGGCTGACCGGGTGCTCGTGGAGATGCAATGAAGATCGAGTTCATCCGGGTGATCTTGCGGTCCACCTCCCCAGTGTTCATCTCCGCCCCGGAGACCGTTGACTTCTCCCGGGCGCAGGAGGCCCACCGGTCAGACCTGGACCTGCCATTGCGACGCGGCCTTGATGGGATGCCTGTTGTCCCCGCCACGGCAGTAGCCGGCAGTATCCGGGCGCACCTACCGGAGCCGCTCCAACCGGAGTTGATGGGATTCGTCTCGTCTGAAGAGTCCAGCCGATCCCCGCTGTCCGTTTTGGGCGTCGAGGTGAGGCCCCCTGACAGCGGCGAACCGGTGACCACGTTTCACAGGACGGCCATCAACCGTTGGTCGGGCGCTGCAGCGGTGGGCAAGCTCTTCGACGGGGAAGGGCTGGCCGAGGGAACGGGCCTGGTGGTGCGCATGGCGCTTCTCGATGCACGAGAAGGGCTCGTGGACTCTCTACTCGACTCGCTATCGACCTGGGCTCCACGGCTCGGGCGTGGTGTCTCAGCAGGGGCCGGCCGGTTGGAGATTGACCGGATCGAGGCCGGTGGTCTGGATCTATCCGTGATGGCAGATCTGCTGCTGTACCTGAACGGCGGCGGTCCAACGCTTGTTGATGCGGTCGTTTCCTCCAGAGGCGGCCGCCTTATCGATCCCGTAACGCAAACCCCCGAGTTGCTCCTCGACGAGGAGATGGAGGTCGTGGACGCGCTTCACGTGGGAGGTGGCAAGGCATCTTCAGGCAACGTCCAGAGGTGGTTCCGCAACGCGCGGGACGTGCCAACGATTCCGGGCACCACGATCAAGGGGATTCTCAGGAGCAGAGTCGAGTACATCCTGCGGTCTCTCGAAGTGGAAGTGTGTACGGACGGCTCGGACGGCTCCTGCCCCTCCTGCCAACTGTTCGGTTACACACTCGCCGCTCCCGACGCGGAGGCCAGGACCGGACGCCGCGGGCGGCTGGCGTTCTTCGATGCGCAAGTCTCCGATGCTGAGGTGACGACACGGGATCACGTGGCGATAGATCGTGTGACTGGTGGAGCACGTGATCAGGCGCTCTTCGCCACCGAGGTGGTAACGCAAGGCGCCTTCCGCATCCGTGTGGAAGCCATCGAGCCGGTTCCGACGTGGGCGAGGGGACTGTTGCTAGCCGCACTTGTCGACGTCGATGAAGGTTACGTTGGCATTGGGGGAGGCACGACGCGTGGCCAGGGGACCGTGCGGCGAGTAGGCGGACCTTTGCGCGAGCGTTATGGGACCGACATTGATGAGGCGATTCTCGCCGTCACATCTCGTGGGGAGGGCCAATGAGCGGTGGCCTGATTGGCGCCTTCCAGGTCGAGCCGCTGGGACGGATGGATTGGGATGACGTCCGGAATGCGCTGGCTGGGGCGACTTGCATCTGGCAGGACCTGGATGGGCTGCACTGTGGACTAGTGCCGGAGCGTGTTCCACTGGCTTCACACCTGTGGGCGTGGTCTGGATCGCACGCCTGGAGGTTCCGCCTGGACGCGGGCACATGTGTGGGTGCGGTTCTGACTGTTGACGATGGTGTAGTTTCCCGCGCGGATGCAGTCCTTCCTCGCTCAACTCCTGATTCCGGGCTTTCCAGTCTGCTCACGGAAGTGGCCGGCGAGGTAAGAATCGTCGTTGTCGGTGAACGTAGCCAGATGGTCTTTCTGATCGGCAGCGATGGTCGGTGACCGCTCCACGGCTGCTCGAGGAGGCCTCGCTCGCGCGCCCTTGGTGGGGAATTCGACGAATGCCTGTACAGCCTTGGCGCGGAATCCGACTCCTGGGCGTCTCGCTCGCAGAAGAGGCGCCGATTTTCAGGCTGTTGGCCCCTCTGAAGTGCCTCGTGCCGGCAAATTGGTCACGTTACGTCACTTATGGCTACGCTGGAGGTCGAACGAGGGGCGAAATTCATCGTTTGGAAGGGTGCAGAGAACGGCCCGAGTTTGAGGGCATAGAAACGTTGAACTTCACCTGGGCGCTTGCAGTCAGCTTGACGTGCAGAGAACGGCCCGAGTTTGAGGGCATAGAAACCGGAGGTTGAAACCCCCACCAGTCCGATCATCATGGTGCAGAGAACGGCCCGAGTTTGAGGGCATAGAAACGCGTGAATGGCGGCGGCTACCACCACACACACAACGACGTGCAGAGAACGGCCCGAGTTTGAGGGCATAGAAACACCGCCGCGCTGAGGGTTAGGGCGCTGACGAACGTGCAGAGAACGGCCCGAGTTTGAGGGCATAGAAACCCCACGACCTCTTGGTCGCCGCGGACGTTCTCCTTCATGTGCAGAGAACGGCCCGAGTTTGAGGGCATAGAAACCGTTATCGGCGTCGCTGTCATCACTCACGACCTGTGCAGAGAACGGCCCGAGTTTGAGGGCATAGAAACGTCATGATCGGCGCGGGTGCTGCAACATCTGCTGACGTGCAGAGAACGGCCCGAGTTTGAGGGCATAGAAACCCTGCGGTGCAGGAGTATCGCTGGTAACGACGTGCAGAGAACGGCCCGAGTTTGAGGGCATAGAAACAGCTCCTCGTAGTGTGTGCCGCCGTACTCAGCGGGTGCAGAGAACGGCCCGAGTTTGAGGGCATAGAAACTTGTAGACGACATTGCCGTCTGCGGCGGCTGGTGCAGAGAACGGCCCGAGTTTGAGGGCATAGAAACGGATGCGATCGTACGCAGCCATTGCCTTGTTCTGAGTGCAGAGAACGGCCCGAGTTTGAGGGCATAGAAACGAAACCAGGGCACCCTGGCAACCAACATCGATACAGGTGCAGAGAACGGCCCGAGTTTGAGGGCATAGAAACCGCTGGTGACCACGGCCGCCGGTGCTACGGCGGAGGTGCAGAGAACGGCCCGAGTTTGAGGGCATAGAAACTTGCCGACTGCGACCGCCACCTCGGCGGACTCTGCGTGCAGAGAACGGCCCGACTTTGAGGGCATAGAAACCGAAGTATTCCCAGGTTCGAAAGTCTGAGAAAACGCTTCGAGTGCAGAGAACGGCCCGACTTTGAGGGCATAGAAACACCACGCGGAAACCGCGCCCCGTGACTAGCGCAGTGTGCAGAGAACGGCCCGACTTTGAGGGCATAGAAACCCTGATCCGTGCGGGTAGGGGTCACCACGGGCGCGTGCAGAGAACGGCCCGACTTTGAGGGCATAGAAACTTTGGGCGACGCTTGCCCGAATTGTCCTTATCCCGTGCAGAGAACGGCCCGACTTTGAGGGCATAGAAACAAACCAGGGCACCCTGGCAACCAATATCGTTACGTGCAGAGAAAGGCCCGAGTTTGAGGGCATAGAAACATCGGGAGAGCGAGCCATCTGCTTAGCCAAAGCAGGTGCAGACAACGGCCCCAACTTGAGGGCATGGAAACCCCAATGCGGCATAGCCTGCGATGTCCACCCAGTTGTGTGCAGAGGATGGCCCGAGTTTGAGGGCATTGAAACCATAACCCCAGGCGTAGGCGCGATAAGCGGGGTTCGTGCAGACAAACGCCCGAAGTTAAGGGCATAGAAACGATCAGTTGAACTCCATCCGGTCCGCGGTCGTGATGTGTAGGGGACGGCCCGAAGTTGAGGGCACAGAAACGAGCAGCCCACCCTGGGACGGCACAAACGCGCCGACCCCACGGATGGCTTGATGCTCGGGGAACGGCGACTTACGCCTGGTCAAAGACCTCTGTTGGGGGCCCTGACCACGGACCCCTGCCTACTTTCCGGTGCTCGGCTCACGCCAGTACGACAATGGTGTCCCACCCAGCCGCCACTGCCTGTGGTGAGCGCGCGTAGACACGGCTGGCCGAAACTGCCTGACCCACCTTGAGGTCGAGTTCCTTTGCAAGTTGCGCCAGTTCCACGGTTCCCTCCGGACACGTGAGATTGCGGGGCTGGTGTAGGACTGCAGTGAGGAAGTCCCCCTGATCGACGATTCGTTCCACCACGCCATCCACCACAGCAAAGCCCCGCCCGAGTTGCTGTTCGGTATCCAGGATCTGCGTGAACTCAGACTGATATTCGGGACAAACCACCTGGAAGGGACACCACTGGCAGGAATCAGCCGATGGGCTAGGCGGAGACACCTTTCCTGTATTCCAGTCATCCCTGAACTGGGTTGCCCGGGACACGATTGACTCAGCCTCAGAGGCCTCGTAGTCGAGGGTGATCTCGGTTCCGTCCGGGATCGAGATCTTGACGGCGGGCCATTCGCCGTACTCGTGGTGCACCAGGCCGGCGTAGAAGAGCATCTGATCGCGGTGCCTCGCGAGCAGATCCTCCGGCCCCGAGGAGGTCATCGATTTGAAGTCGACAAGCACCAGCAATCCTTCACGTTCCTCGAGCCGATCCACGATGCCGTAAAGGCCGTGATCAGAATCCCGAATCTCGCGCTCAACAGCCGGCATGGGTGAGTCGGGTAGCGCGAGGCCTACTACCCACTTGTGGGTGCCATCCTCGGAGTCCGCAGGCTTGGGTTCGGTGATCAGGCGCGGAAGCCGGTCTTCCAGGTGAATCCGAACCTCCCAGTAGTTCGGCCAGTGAACTGCGCGAGGTGTTCTGGCAGGTGACCAGGCGTCTGCAAGTTTGGCCTCTGCGTTGCTGATCAGTTCTTCCCACCGGCGTGAGAACCACAGCTCGCCAGACTCACCAGCCTTCAGGGTCTTCCCCGACTGCGCCTCTTCCTCGAGTTTGTGTCGTACCGTTCCGAGCAGCGAGTACTGGTTTGGTCGGCGCAGAGAGTCGAAACGCGAGTCGCGGGCATACGCGAACCGCCAATGACAGGTCTCTCCCGCCTTCCACGCTGAGTAGGAGAGCCATTCGACGTATCCGATCTGGGGCTCCACCAGAGGCACGTCAGGCTCCGACCACGCGCTGCAGAACTCTGGCCGTCCGGAATTCCAACTCGAAGACGTCTGTGAAGACCGGCTCGACTGACCTCTTGTGCATCTCAACCGAAACACGCGCTTGCTCGGGCGATGCGTAGGAAGGGTCGCGCCACCACAGGGGGTGTCCAACAACAAGGCCTTTTCCGTGTCCAACGATGATGGGAACGCCGGCGACCTCCTCGGCAACGAAGTTCTCGCCAGTCAACTGCGTCAGCAGGCCTTCCATTCGTTGGGCGAGGGATCTGCCAACGCCCAGCCATCGATCGAGCGCCAACTGTTCGCCGGCGGCAAGGTCGAGCATGTCCAATGCGAGGCGCCAGTCCAGGGCCGCGTGGTATCGGCGGTTGTCCCACGAGCGCAAGCAGTACGGACACGACGGTAGGCACGTGTCGGCGTGGTCGGTGTTGTCCTCCCACTCACACTTCAGTTGCTTCCGCCCGGCAGTGAGAATGCGACTGAAGACCTCGGGACGTCCGATCTCCACCGCGTAGCCAGCGCCGTTGTCCAGCGCGTCTGCGATGAAGACTTGTGAAGTCAGTACGCCTTGCCGTATGGGCTTGAGATCGACGACAAGTTCATCGGGAGGCAACTGCAGTTCGACCTTGCATGCTCTGCGCAGGACCTCGGCGAAGGAACGAAACGCCACCATGCCTGCCGGGCACTGGTTGGGATCGACGCTGATGGTCCCGCCGCCTGGCATGTTGGATGCCCCGGTGACCAGATTGACCGTCAGAACATCGGTGATTCGCAACTCGCCAAGTGCCAAGGTGCGTAGGTCGTTCTGGTGTGTCGGCACCTGCCATCCGCCCAGATCCTGCTTGCGGAACAAGTCCTCATCGGAGGAGATCCACGCTCTTCCCTGGCGGACGAAGTTGAAGCCTTCTCCGTTGTTGTCATTGAATCGCGCGATTCGTTCTTGCTCGTATACCTCGAGGTGTGTGCTCATCACGTCCTCGACATGATTTGCCGGCTTCACCACTACGAGGACAGCGCCCCCCACAGAGGTTCGATCGTCGTTCTCTGTGAGGTAGTCAACTGACGAGAATGTCGTCCGGAAGCCCAGCGGTTGACACATGTCAATCTCTCGTGTGGCACTTCCGCAGGTCGGGCACGAAGCACGCTGGCTGTCCAACAGCACTTCACCGCAGAACCTGTCCACACAGATGGTCAATAGCGTGGTGGGACCCAACGGGTTATCCACTTCCACGGCATTCTTTCCTTGCATTTCGTAGGCCACAACACCAACGGATGTATGGAGCTGTTTGTCCTTGACAACCTGCGCTCCCGGGCTGAACGCACTGATTGCCATGCTCAGTGGTCTGTCCGACACCACTGAACTATCGATGTCGCTGCGCGGATACCTTCCGACGAGGTTCCGCACCCGGCTCGGGAACCCGAACATCGGCAGAAGTCCGCGTTCCGCCAAGAGGGTCGACAAAGACATGTCAGGCGCGCCGCTGGCTGCCCAGTCGTTAACCACGCTGGTGATGCTGGGTGCCAGGGTCTTGCAAACCCATAGTTGGAGCGCATTGCGCTGGCCGGCATCGAGCAGAGTGAAATCGAGTAGGCGATCAACAAGGTCCGACGTGTTCTGCGCATCCTTGAGGAAGTCGGAAACCTGCTTGCGGTATGTCTTGTCCCACTCGGCCACCATGCCGAATGAGCCATGCAGGAACAGCGGTTCCCACTGCGGACTGGGCTTTGCTTGCGTAAACGCACGTCGCAGCACCGCCGCATTCACCACCCGACGCACGATGGGTTCGCGCGCGAGATCCAGGAATGGCTGTACGGGTCTGTCGCCCGTGATGCTTGCGGGGTTGCTGTAGTAGTCATCGTCGTGTGACCGGTCTCGAACGATGGTCATCGCGAAAGACAGAGGCTGGCCGGACCGACCAGCGCGACCGACACGTTGCTGGTAGTTGAAGCGTTGCGGTGGCATGTTCCCCATGACCGTCGATCGCAGAGAACCGATGTCGACCCCAACTTCCATCGTCGTTGTGACGCTGAGCACGTCGATCGGGGTAGTGATGTCGTTCTCCTCCGGCGGCAACACCACCCCCTTGAAGGCGCGCTGCCTGCGCCGCTGCTCGGACAATGGCTTGGTCTGCCCGGTCAACTCCTCGACGGACATCGGTCGGGGGCTCTGGCCGGCGAGCCACCCGATGTAGTCGGCGTCCGTCGGCGGGCAGGGCTGCTTGACGAGAGTCCCGGGGCAATCGGTGCTCGAACACACACCCGCGGACGCATGCAAGTGCATGAACTGGCAGGTGTCGCAGACCCAGGCGTCATCGCCTGCGGGGAGAATCTGAAGCCGAAGCCCGGCGCGTTGAGTCGCCAGACGCCACGATTGAGCATCGGTGAGCACAGCAGCGGCATCCAGACGTCGCTTGATCCAATCCCGGACATCTTGCCAATCGAGTCCCACGCGAGCGCCGACGCGCTGTGCGTACGAAGTCAGCGCAGCGGGCGGGTTGCTGTCATCGAGTTCGTAGTGCTGCTGGTACCTGCGTGAACGTCCCAGGATGCGGACGGATGTGTTCAGCAATTCGCCGGCTGTATCCGCATCGGGCAGTGGCCCCTGGTCGACCGGTGCGTCCAGAGCGATGTAGCCCACGCCGATACTCTCAATGTCGCGACGTGCCCTGTCGAAAAGGGCGTCGCAGAGTCCCTCTGCCAGGTAGGCGTCAAGCAGAGTGCGTCCTGCCGCTGCCTGGACCGGAGGGAGGGGCTTCCACTCGGCGTCAGGCGGGTCGAAGTAGCGGAACCACTCGACGCCGTGTACCTCTTGAGCTGCCTTCGCCAGGCCAGCAGGGTTGGTTCCCATGGCAACCATGCGTCGGGACACGAAGTCCAGCACGGAGTTCCACGGACGCCCCGTTGCTGCCTCAGCGTTGCGCGCGGCATCAAGAATGTCCTGCTGTGGTTGGGGCACAGGTTGCTTGACGACTTCCATCGCATGCTCGACCACAATGGCCTGGTACAACTCCGAGTGATCTGCCGTGTATTGAGCAACGAGCGCCTGCTCCGCGGGGGAGAGTGCTTCACCTCGAACCGACCTGCGCAGCAACTCCAGGGGAGTGGGAGGCTTCTCAAGCAGGGCAGCGCGAACCATTACGCGTAACTGGTCTCGGTAGTGATTCAACTCAACACCGGCGGCCGTCTTCGCCGCATCGTCGCGACTGTCGGTGAAGATCAGCGTGCGTCGGTCTGGCCTGCTGTCGCCCATGAGGCGGGTAAGCGCGCCCAGATAGACCTCGGTTGCGGCCGACGCGCCCGCAGTGTGGGCTCGGATGGGTGTCCGGATGGTGGCAGATCCCACATCGGCCTTGTCCTGCGAGCGCTGCCCACGCTGGCCGCAGGCTGGGCATCTGTCCGGCAACGCCGGCAGTCGGACCTTCTCGGGGAGCTTTGCGGACTTCGAGACGACGGCGATTCCGTTTGCCTCGGCCCTCGGACACCCGGCGTCAATGGCGCCGGTCAATTCATCGAGGTGCGCATAACGGAATCCGAACTCATAGGTCCCCGTCGTCCAGTCGTCGGGGAGCCGCTTGGGAAGGCCGGGGCGGAACCATCGGTAGACCTGGTTGCTGCGCCGAAAGACCAGTTGGGGGTCCGGATCCGGGGCTTCCGGGTAGGAACTTGAGAGGAACTCGCCCGAGGCGTCGTCGTCGAGCCTGTCGATGTACCCACCGAGGCTGACGTCACCGCATTCGAAGCAGTAGAGCAGTTCGAGGACTCTCCCGCCGCAATCGCTGCAGCTCGTGCGGGGGGTGTCGTACAAGCGCCCGATGGGGTAGGGGTCCGCTGAGTCCGCCCGACACACTGGATTCGCGCAGGCCCACATGCCTCGCATCGTTCGCACGAAGTGATGTGACCGAAGTTGCGTCTTGTCCTCGTATCGGGACGCTTTCGCTAGTTGTTCAGTGAGAGATTCGAGGGCAGCGGGTCCCTTCTCGTCATGCCCGAACATCCTCCGAGCTATCTCGCCCACCGGCGTTGCGCGAAGGTACGCGGGGTCGTCAGGGTCGTAGCACTGCATGGCGATTCGGCTGGAGAGCTCCAGAGCTGTCTCGCTGAAGTCGCCGGCCAAGGCCTCGGTGGCCGTAACTGGTGGCATCTTCAGGGGAGGGCGGGGTGATCCCGCTGTCACCGTGAAGGAGTCCCGTGTGATGCCGAAAAACTGCTCGAGGTAGTCGAGACCCGACGACGATTCATCCAGCGACGCGCTCGTGCCGATCACGCGTAACTGTGGGCTGTCGCTGGCCAATCCAAGTCGTGCGAAGAGGAGTCGACAGATCATGGCGACTTCGGATCCGGCCGTTCCACGCTGCAAGTGGAGCTCGTCGACCACAAGTGTAAAGACATGTGACGGATCTGCGTCGAGCCACTTGCGGGTTGTCTCGAAGATGTTGTCCTCGGCATCGCGCATGAGCATCGCGTTGAGCATCGAGTAGTTCGTCACAAGGATGTCGGGAGGAGTCTCAACCATGTCCCATCGACAGAGCATCTCGTTTCGGCTCGGGTCGGCAAACATCGCCAGGACCTCTTCGGGGTTCTCCTGCTTCTTAGAAGTGACCTTGAGCATCTTGGCGTACTCAGCGGCGATTTCCTGGATCTCCTGGGCGGTCCGCTTAGCGCCGCTTGGGGTCTTTGGCGGGAGAACCGTGCCCAGAGAAGCCGAGGTGAGGCGGCCAAACCACAGGCGCGGGCCTCCCTCGTCGGAAACCCTATGGATCGCCTTGCGCAGCCTTCCCATCTGATCTTCCACGAGCGCGTTTGTCGGGTACATGATGAGTGCTCGCATGGCACTGGGGCGGCCTTCGCCTGCCCGAAGTGAGGTTTGCGGGGTCCATTTCTGGGTGTTCCACCATGCATTTGGTGGGGCTACCTTCCCCCAAGACTTCGCTTCTTGGAGAAGCCGAAGCAGCAGGGGCAAGAGAAAGGTCTCAGTCTTTCCAGAGCCCGTTCCCGAGGTGACGATGACATTACGGCCGTCGCGAATCACGGCCGTAACCGCGTCCGCTTGGTGTTCCCGAAGACGAATCGGCTCTCCCTCGGGGGTGTAATCGCGGAAGAGCGCGTTGCCGGCAGCAATCGCTACATCATCATCGACTCTCGCCTCGCGGGTGGTGGCCAGCAGGTCGTGGGTCGATGGGTAGGAGAGCACCGGCTCGAGGAGGGGGTCAATCGTGAGCGCGCCGGGCCGTGTCAGGAGTCTCTCTCGCTCCTGCATGAGGCGGGCGTCCCCGAGCCAGTAGGCGGTGTTGATGTAGCGAACGTATGCGTCCAGCAGTTCGCGGTTCAGCGCTTGGGGCGTCACAGTAGGTGAGTTCATGTTCCTCAATCCGTCATCAGCGTTGTCAAGATGGAAGCGGCTTCTGCCGGAACACCTTTGAAGATGCGGCTTGGGGTGCCGTCAACCTTTCGGGCTGGTGCTCCGGCGCACAATGTGATGGCGCGGCCGTACAGTCCAGGAAGGTCGGCGCCGAGTGCTGTCTGCAACTCCTGGGTGTTCTCGTTGTAGGCGAAGAGCGCCTTGCTCGTAAGGCGCGCGGCCAAGTGCTTGCCCAACTCGGCAGTCACCACTGCCGCCCGGCTGTTCTTGACGTCGGCCTCCGACCGATACAGGTATTGCATGGTGAAGCCCTGATTCACTCTGTAGCAACCGGGTGCGGCGAGGGTCTCGGTCCGAACCCAGCGTGCGGTGTCCATATGGAAGATGTCGGCCTCGAGATTGGCGGAAATCGTCCGCCGCGGGAGAGCGGCTTCAATGGATCGCAGCGTCCGCAGACCTCGGAGCATGGCCAAGCCCGCTTCCGGCACAACTTCGATGTCGAGTCCTTCGACGAGTAAGGCAACCTGTTCGCGTGAGCCCCTGACTGATCGCAGGGGGAGGAAGTCCTCTCGGCTCTCGAGCCACTCCATGCCAGCCTCTTCTGACCTTTCCTTAACCTCGTTGATACGTGTGGGGCCCCAACGGCCAACGAGCAGCCAGTCACCTGCTGCCGTCTCAGCCAACGAGGGCCTGGCCATCGCCCAGCCACTGATCGTGAAGTCCTCGTCGCGTGCCAGATCAACATGAGCCATATCGCTGAGAAGATTGGCGAGTTCGCGCACGTTCAGGGCCGTGTCCGCGACCTGTCGAAGGACCCCCTCCAGGTCATGGGGTCGCCCGCCTTCCATCCAGGCGAGAACGTCCAGCACCGCTTCGCCAGACACCGGCGACTGTGCGTACGCGGGCAGATGGCCCACTCCGGATGACTTGCTGGGAGTCGAACCCGTGGTCTTCTTCCTTGGTGCATTGGGTCGGTACCAGCGCACCAATCCGCACTTGATGCAGACGCTCTTGTTGTACCGATTCCCCTTGTGATGGGTCTCGATCTTCTCGTGATGAGCACCGGTCTGAGCGCAGCTGTTCTTCTCGAAGCGGCCAATCTTCCGGACCTTGACCTGAGCCTCGCTGGCTTGCCACCACACATGGCCAGGGACATCCACGTGTTCGTCGCTGCTGGGCCCGCTCAGATAGGTCCGAGGTCCTGCGACTACCAAGGTTCCTCTGTCGACGCGATCGGGGTCTCCGGCGCAGGCTGAAATCTCCGCGGGCAGGACGCACTCCGGTCCGGCTCGATGCGCGACGTCAATGGGGGAGGTGAGCGCGCGAGGTTCGTCCGCACTCACGAGGGCGAAGTTGAATCGGCGGCTTGGGTCTTTGGCGGCACTGGACTCGAATAGACGCAGTGCATACAGACCTGGGCCTGCTGTGACGTGCTCAGAGCCCAGCAGAGTCTCGTCGTCCGACTCCCAGCGTTGGAGGACCCCGCCCTCCACGTCGTCTTGGTCTACAGCAACCAGATCGACGCTGACATGGGTGCTCCCTGGCGACAGTCCCATCACTGTGAACGGACTCAGGCAACTCCATCTGTGCGCGGATCCGGGGACGCGAAGTCCACCGGTCACAGACAGCACCCTGCTTTGGGTCGCTTGCAGCGGTGCGTGGATGAGGGTTGCATTGTCAAGCGTGCTGACGATCACGACGTTCTTGTAGGCAGCCCACCCGTCGGGCAGTCCGGGGAGTTGCTCAGTGGTGAGGCGCACGAATCCCGGCTGTGCAATCTGGTCCAGTACCTCTCCAACGGACTTCGGGCCACCTGGTCCCAGGATTGATTGCCCACGCGGGTTCGTCGCTGACTCGTTCACAAGAACGAGGTGCAGCAGGCCCATCTGCGCGTTGCTGACCTCTATGTAGGTGCTGCCCTGACCATCGAGTGAGAGTAGTACCACAAGCGGCCTTGGGTGCCGGATCACCTGGGCGTCTGTATCGGCCTGTCCGAGGACGAGCGCACCGTCGAGGAGGCTCGATGCGTCCAGTGATTCGAGTTGCCGATCTGGCGCCAGGTAACGATCGGTCAGGGGTTCGAACCTGACTTGGGGAGCATCCAGATCGGGAGCGGATTCGATGGTCCACGTCAGGGCGGTGTTCAGCGCGTGCTGTTCCGAGCGACGCAGCGCAACAGCAAGACTTAGTCTCTCCTTCCCCAATCCGCCGGCGCGTGTCAGTCGAGCGAGGACCAAGGGTGCCCGGTTCTTCGGTTTGGCACCTGCGGGAAGGACGCCGTCCCACAGCTGCAGTTCGGTGGCGGCCGCCTGGGACAGAACCTGCTTGCCGGCCTTTGTCTTCCAGATTCTCTGAAGGTGCGTCAGGCCTCCTTTGGCACCGATCGTGCCGTCCTTAAGCCACGCGTCCAGATACGACTCCATGTCTTCGGGGTCAACGATCTGGCCGGGCGTCAGATCAAGGTCATCGAAGAGATACGCGAACTTCTCGCGATCCACCGCTCGTAGGAGGGCCTGGGACATCGGTAGACCGACATACCGGTGCCCAATCGCCCGCGCTGTCGGCAACCCTCGCTCTCCCTCGAGGTCCTCAAGCCAGAGATTCAGGTTGCTCCAGAGCGGCTCGCTGTAGGTCATGAAGGATGCATGCAGGCGGCCCCGTTCGGAGGGCGGGACCTGGAGAATGGCGTCGAGGCGTCCGTAGTAGTTGTTCTTGCCGAGTTCTTTGTCCTTTCCCATCACCTCAGCGGCTCGTGCGAACACGGCAAGCAAGGGAATCGACGGCGGGGGATTGAGCGCCGGGTCGTACCCTGACAGCGTGCGCTTTCTGCGCCAGGTACGGTTCTTGGTCACATGGGCCCAGAGCACGGATGTGCCTTCGTGAACGTCATCGAGGTACAGCGTCGGGATGACTGCCTGGACGAGGAGCTTCTCTGCCTCGGGGGACGGAGTCGGCTCACCGCGGATTTCCTCGGCGATGGAGGAGAGCAGGTCGTCCTCGATGTCCAGGTAGACAGGGCGTTGTGCGTTGTCCACCCCGTAAACGTGCTCGATGAGCAAGTCCTGCCATCTCAGGTAGTCGTCCCCGAACTCCATCGACCCTCCCGTTACCCGTCGATCTCGATGATTCCTGAGAGGTGCGACATGTTGCAGGGGTTGAGGATCTTCGCGAGACAGATTCGAACGTACGTTTGACGGCGCGCCTTCTAGGGATTCCTAGACAGCCGTGGAATCGTTCTCTCAAGGAGAGAAACCAATGCGGCAGACCAAATTCACCTTCGTCGACCTGTTTGCAGGAATCGGTGGCTTTCACCATGCCCTGCAGGACATGGGCGGTGAGTGCGTACTCGCCTCTGACATCGACGAGGACTGCCGGCGGGTCTACGCACGATCCTTTCCCGACACGCCGCTCATCGGTGACATCCGTGAGGTGACCGGGACTGACCTTCCGGACTCCGTGATCGAGGCAGGTGTACCAGACCACGACGTCCTGTGCGGGGGATTTCCGTGCCAAGCTTTCTCCAAGAGCGGCGCCCAGAACGGAGTGCTCGACACCCGTGGGACTCTCTTCCACGACATCCTGCGGATTGCCGAAGTGAAGCGCCCGTCCTTCATCATCTTGGAGAACGTTCGAAATCTTGTCGGGCCGCGCCACAGGGATACGTGGCACACGATCGTTACGAGTCTGCGGCGGCTCGGATACAACGTGGCGGATGAGCCCGTGGTGCTGTCCCCGCACAACCTCCCGCCAGTAGTTGGCGGTACCCCGCAAGTGCGCGATCGTGTCTTCATTCTTGCTTCACTGCACCCGTTGCCCGAGCCGCTGAGCCCTCTGGTGAGTTCACGTCCGTTCAGCGATTGGAACCCCAATTCCTGGCGAATAGAGGACTGGCTGGACGACGACGACTCCATCCCGAACATCGAGGTGTATCGATTGCGGCGGCACGAGATCGCATGGCTGGATGCATGGCAGGCCTTCGTGCAGGGTATTCCTGACGACACATTGCCTGGCTTCCCCATTTGGGTGGACCACTTCATGCAATCACCGACCATCGACGGCGACTGCCCCAAGTGGAAGGCCGACTTCCTCCGCAAGAACTCGGAGTTCTACAGCCAGCACAAGGAGTTCATCGATGAATGGCTGAGCAAGAGTTGGCTCCCCGACGAGCGGTACACAGTGCGTGACTTCCCCCCATCCCGGCGGAAGTTCGAATGGCAGGCGCGGTCGGCGCAGCCCTCTCGCGCAACGCGGGATCTGTGGGCGCTCACGGCGCATTTCCGGCCGTCAGGAATTCGGGTGAAGCCGGCGACCTATCTCCCCGCGCTAGTGGCCATCACACAGACGAGCATCGTCGCTTCGCGCCGGCGCCGGATCACCCCTAAAGAGGCAGGCCGATTGCAGGGTTTGCCGGACGGCCACTTCACAGGTGTCGAGGACAAGGTTGCCTACCGGCAGGCAGGCAATGGCGTGAATGCCGGTGTGGTGAGGATTGTCGCCCAAGCGCTGTTCGATGCGACGGGCGTGTGGGGGCGGGGGACCCCGCCGATTCCGCGCGACGAGGACGGTTCCGCCGCCTAGCCTCACGTACGGACTCCTGCGTTCACCGTGCGGACTCTGCTGTAGTTGTCCTGTGGAGAGCGACTTCCCGCAAGGTCCCGCTGCATTCGTGGCCGCTGAGACCGTTGAAGAGGCCATTGCACGCATCTACGCCCTCACTGGGGCGACGCCGCAGTCGCGTGGTGAGAAGCGCGCACTGGTCGCTCTGCGAGATGCATTGGGGCTGGATGTCGACGTGGTGAGAACCAACGCGGTCATGGCGGAACACCTTGCGCACGCACTTGACATCCGATGGTTTCCCGGCGAGTTCACCGAACGCAACAAGGTCAACCTGAAGGGGCTGAACGCACTTCTGCGCGGTGCCTACGGTGCGTATTCGCGGGGTGGGCTCACGCCGGTGCCGATGACCGGGGCCCCCGAACTGACAGGGTCGGAGTGGGCGAACTTCACGCCGGCCGTCTCCAAGATTGAGGCCGTCACCCGCATCGCTGAACTGACGGACTCGCCCCCTGAGTGGTTGGGTCCTGGCAGCAAAGAGCACAAGTCCGTGCTTGTGAACCTGGCTGATCGCGCGCTGCCAGGTGTCCCTCTCGACCGATCGAGCAAGACACGCATGGCGCGCGACATTGCGGATGCCTTGGGCGTCGGATGGGGAGATGACTGCTACTCGACGGGCGAGACGATCTCGTTGAAGGGGCTCAACACCATCCTCGCAGGCGCCGAACGCAGACTCGGGCGCCTCGGCTCCGACGCTGCTGCCCCCTCAACTGCGGAGGCTGAAGGCGCCGCGTTGGCGGCGGCGCTGTTCGACGGTTGGCGCGGTGAACCTTGGGACGGCCGCCGGTGCGTGCTCTGGATGAGGGACGAGGGCTTCCGGGGGTACAACGATAACGAGTGGCAAGGTTGGTACTACGAGGCCAGAGGCCGACAGATTCTGAACAGTGCCTTCCGGCCCCAGTCATCCCCGCCGCGTTCCAAGTACGGCAACACTGTCTTTGACTATCGGCTGGGTCGTGTGTGGGATCTCAAGGCTCACACTGCGCAGCAGTTCTTCCCCGAGAGTGCGCGCATGGTGAATGGTGGAAGCAACATGATTCTCAACGATGCTGAGGCCATCCGGGAGTGCGTTGCGGAACAGGGCGTTGGCTTCCTAGTGCTCTGCGGGCGGGCTGAGATGGACGAAGGCGGCTCGTTCGTCGAGTGGCATCGCGCGTTCAAGGCAGGGCAGGCCAAGGTGCAGGCGCGGTCCAACTCCGGAAAGTCGCGAACCCGCAAGGCGGGCTTCTTGCCGCTCTCGGTGGAGGCGTTCTGGATTCCGAACACACAGTCGCTCAAGGCCGCGATCGCCGCTGGCCAACTCTTCGTCCGCGCACAGGGCCGCCAGCCTCCGCGTGGCCCCGGCCAGGTGGGCGCCCCTCGCGCGGACAAGTTCCATATGAATGTCCCGCGTGCTCGCCAAAGCCTCCGCGTTGCCTGCTACGAATGGCACAGTGTCTAGCCAGTTGTGCGTTCCGCGGCCGTGCTACCTCGATGTCTTTCGGGTTCGAGTGTAGGTACTGGTCCGCTTTCGATTGGTGCTGTTTTCCGACTCCCCAGCCGCTTGCCACGTTGGCCGTGGGGAGTAGACGTTCTTGAGTTGTTCTCGCGGCAGGCCCCATTCGTCGTACAACTCATCCCTCGTGAGCAATGCCCTTTTCCACGGTGAAGCCTTCCCGCGCGGCTTGACCACCTGATGGGCGACGGCGGAGGTCAAGGCTCCGAGTGCGGCACCAGGTACGAGGGACGCGGCAAATTCTCCGAGTGCAGCGCCACTGGTCCCAGTCCAGTTCTTCGTCTGCGGTCCTTGCACGAGTTGTGCGGAGGTTACGGAGTTCATGCCAGATATCTCGGGCCAGGCTGGGTTGGCCAGCAACTCCGAGAAGCCTTGGCTGACGTCTTTCCTTTCGGCCGATTCGTACGCGCGTCCGGCAAGATTCGCCTCAGCCCATTCCCGCCAGTGATTCGCGTCTTGTGTGTATCCCCAGACGGCGCTGTACACGTCTCGTGCTTGGGCAAGGGTGAAGAATGGGGCGAGAAAGCTCAAGACCGCTGGTGTCTCTTCCAGCAGTTGACGCCAGTGATCCAGAATGAGTGAGCCATAAGGCGCTACGCGTTCGCTTGCCAGTTGCCTTCGTCCAAGCCTTGCCCCGTCGTGGCGAGAGGGTCGTGTGTTGCACAAGGGAATCCATCGGTCGCGCAGGGACAGCACCTCTGTCCAGCCGCTCGGGAGAGCCATTGTGTAGATGAGGACGAGTCTGTCGTCCCTATCGACGAACTCCACCGGTTGCAGATTCGTCTTGTCGATCTTGAGTAGCGTGGTCAGATTCGCGACCTCGGCAGATTCGGACAACTCCGAGACCAGTCCCCATGCTGTGTCGCGGGCATCGCGGCCGAGTGGAGCTGCAGCCCATGGTCCATTGGGCAAGTGCGCATCGGCATCAGCGGCGAGTCCCATGATGACCGGGAGGTCCAATGGGCCTCGTCTGGCTACCACCACCGGTATCGCAACCACTCGGACGTCGACGGTCATGGCCCACCTCCCACGTGTGAATAGTAGTCCTTCAACTATAATCCCAGTGTTGAGCGTGAATGTCACCCATCAGAGGGATAGACATGCAATGCCTATATAAATACGGTGGTGACATCAGGAAGCGCCTGAGCAGGACCTTTGGAGGTTGTGATGCCACTCCCACTCATTCCCGTCGTGATAGGCCTGGTCGCGATGAGCGGTACCGGAGTCGGATTCGGAATCAAGGGCGGCAGCGACATGGCCCGCGCGAAGCAGATCGCGAACGACGCCAAGGCCGAACTCGAGGAATGCGCGGTCTGGTACCAGGACCAGGAGTTGTCGATATCAGAGGTGGTCCAGGCCTACGGCTATAGGCAGTGCGAACTGCAGGCCGGGGTGCTTGGCGCGTGGCTTGAGTGGCTGGAGGTCAACGAGAAGAAGGTGCGCAGACTGCGCCGTTCGTATGTCGATGGCGTGCGCGTCGTGGTGCCTGACGTCCCGTCCCTCCGTCTGCGGATCATGGATGCTCGGAGCGTCGTAGAGGGTACGGCATCCGCTGCCATCGCCGCCGTTGCGGCGCAGCAGGCTGCCCTCTTCGGAGTCCGGAGCCTTGCGATGGCCAGCACAGGCGCTGCGATCTCCACCCTTTCTGGTGTGGCCGCAGAGAACGCGATGTTGGCCTGGCTGGGCGGAGGCGCTCTGTCAGCTGGTGGAGGCGGTATGGCGGCCGGCACCATGGTGCTCGGTGGCTTAACTGTTGCCCCAGCGCTCCTCATCGGCGGTTTGATGCTGAGCATGCAGGGGGAGAAGGCCTTGACCCAAGCTATGGAGTACCAGGCCGATGTCGAGGTTGCGTGCGAGCAGATGGTAGCCCGCGTCGAACTCTTTGAGGGCCTTCGGTGGCGCATTGAGGAGATGAGCGGAATCGCCGAAACACTTGGCGTCTTGGCTATGGAGTCCCTGGAGTCTCTGGCCTCGTTGGAGTTCGATCCTGCCCTGCACGCCGAAGAGTTCCAGGAGACCGCGCTACTTATGCGGGCGCTCGGAGAGGTCCTCAGTACGCCCCTGCTCGATGCAGACGGCCAGTTGTCAGACGAATCAGTCGAGATCATTGAGAGGTACGCAGAATGAGTATCAAAGCAGCAACCGTGGTGCAGCCAACCATGTTCGATCCACTCGTGGCATTCCGCGAGGTCCTTCAGGCAGCGGACGCCTGGGTTCGCGTTCACGAAGAGGAAGTGACGCGACGTACGGCCATCCTCGCGGCCCGGGACGCGGCGATCGCGGAGATTCAGGCCAAGAGCCAGCTCTTCATGTCGTATCTCGAGCGCAGTTTCGATGAGCGCCGCGACATGTTCTCCAGCCTGTTCGCGCGCCTGGACGTGGCCATGGCCCAGGGATCGGGCGATGTGGACGCGATTCTGGGTGCCATCACCACACTGGCCGCCAAGAGCCCGTTCGCTGACTTGCGGGACATCGAGATGGTCAAGTCGTCGCTGGGCGACCCTGACCATGAGTGGGTGGTCTAGGGGTGCCTCCGACTATCCCGCACCCTGCCGGGGTGCGGGATAGTCGGCGCTTGGCGACTGTCGATCGCGTGCGGTCTGCCGTAGCAAAGCCCGGGTTTGGTGCGGCGGTTGTGCGCTGGCAGTAGGTCCGATGGTTCGGTCTTGTCGTACCGCCGTGTTTCAATCAGGCACGCGGCGGAAGGGGAGACATGGCCAGGGACCGGCAGTCGTACGAAGCGGTTCTGCAGGCAGTGGGAGTGTGCGTATCCGCACGCATCCCGTTCTTGTTGTGGGGTGATCCCGGGGCGGGCAAGACTGCGGTGATCGAGTCGGCGGCGGGGAGCGGCTGGCATGTTGAGACGCTTATCTGCTCGCACTACGAACCGTCGGATTTCGCCGGGTTGCCGGTGGTCAACGGCGACCGGGTGACATTGGCTCCACCCGGTTGGGCCGTGCGAGTCGCGGAGGAGCCGTCGCCGTCAATTGTCTTCTTCGACGAATGGACCACCGCCTCTCCGGCGGTGCAGGCGGCGGCGCTGCGTCCACTCACCCATGCACAAGTGGGGGTGCTGCAGTTGCCCGAGCGGGTTTCGTTCGGTGCGGCTGCCAACCCGGCTGATGTCGCCGCGTCCGGGTGGGAACTTGCGCCGCCGACAGCGAACCGGTTCGTCCACCTCGAGTGGTCTCTGCCCCTTGACGTCTACACCGAATCGATCGTGACAGGCGACTGGCCGGTGATGCCGGTGCCCGAGCGTCCCGCGGATCTTGCGGCACTCGCCTCGGCGCAGCGCAGTCTCGTGGCCGGCTTTCTGCAGACACGCGGCGGCCAGTTGTCGTCGATTCCGAAAGATGCCGCCAGTCGGGGACGTGCGTTTCCGACCCCTCGGACATGGGATTACGCCGCCCAACTGCTGGCGATCGCGGCGCATGCCGGCGCGAGTGAGGAGGTTCAGCGACTCCTCGTGTACGGAACCGTGGGAGCACCGGTGGGTCATGAGTTCCTGGCGTGGCGGTCGTCGCTGGATCTGCCGGACCCGGAGGATCTGCTGGCTGATCCGCTGGGGGATGCGCTTAAGGGGTTGCGACCGGATCGGGTGTACGTGGCGCTGCAGGGCGTTCTCGCTGCATACACCTTCAAACCGACACCGGATCGCTGGACCGCTGCGATGAGCGTGTGCGTCGGGGCGGCGAAGCACTCAAGTCTGGATTCGGCGGTTCCGGTGGTGCGGGCATTGTTGCGCCCAGGACGGCGGCCCGCGGGCGCGGAGCTTCCAGCGGGGTTGACTGTGTTTGTTCCAGCCCTTCAACTGGCCGGCTTGTTGTGATCTCAGCGGACGTCTCTGAACGGTTGGCGGCTGCGAAACTCTGGCTTGTGTCTCAGACGGCCGGGGACCTTCCGTACCTTTCGACGGCCGTCTACTCGCTGGTGACCGTCGCAACTGAACGCGTGTCACGGATGTCGACCGACGCCTACTGGCGGTTGTACGTCAACCCGATGTGGGTGCTCGCCACCGATGTCGAGATGCTCGCCCGCGAGATTGCTCATCAGGTGTGGCACTTGCTGGCCGACCACGCGGGACGCGCCATCGACTGTCAAGTGGATGCTAAGTCGCGGGACCGGTGGAAGATGGCCACTGACCTCACCATCACTGAGGTGCTGCCGTTCGACACGGGGTTGCCGCACCCCCGCGATGTGCACCAGACCCCGAACCGGTCGGCGGAGGAGTACTTCGGCCTGCTGCGCGCCCGGCCGGTGACAAAACCGCCTCTGGGTGTGGATCCGGACGAGACGTGTGGCAGCGGATGTGACGGGATCGCCCGCGACCACGACCTGCCTCCGAACGATGCCGATGTGCTGGGGCTGTCGACGCAGGCAGCGGAGGCGATCCGCAGGACGGTCGCGATCGAATTCCGCGAGCATTGCCTGACGCGCGGTACGGCGCCCGGGCAGTGGGGACGGTGGGTCGCGCAGATCCTCGACCCGGTGGTGCCATGGCAGCAGGTGTTGCACGCGGCGGTGCGTCGTGGGATCGGCTGGGGACAGGGACAAGTGGATTACACGTACACCAAGATCTCGCGTCGTCAGCAGGCGGTGGGTTCGGCGATAGTCCCGGCGTTGCGCCGGCCGGTGCCGGCGGTGGCGGTGGTTGTGGACACCTCGGGCAGCATGGACGATGGCCTGCTGGCCCAGGCCATGGGCGAGGTCAAAGCGGTGCTGTCCTCGCTGGCCGTGCCCGACAGTAGTGTGACCGTCCTCGCTGTTGACGCCACCGTTCACAGCGTGCAGCAGGTGCGGGATGTTGCGCAGGTGCATCTGGCTGGCGGCGGTGGGACCGACATGGGGGTGGGGATCGAGGGGGCGCTTTCCATACGCCCGAAGCCTCAGACGGTGATTGTGCTCACCGACGGGGGCACGCGCTGGCCAATGCTTCCCGCGCCGGTGCCGGTGATCGCTGGGGTGCTGGGCCGACGCCGGGAGCACTTGCCGCCGACGCCGGAGTGGGTGCAGCGGGTCGAGGTGGTACCTGATGACTGACTTGCCCGGCCCCATCACGGTGACGGTGACCTGCCGGACCAATCGGGACAGCGCCAAGGGATCGAAAAGACATCCTGTCACTCTGTATCCGGATGGCACCGTCGACACCGGGCACGACTTGGAGCAGGAGCGAATCCTCGCCGCGCTGGGTGGGTATCTGTCGTGTCTCGAGTTGGCCGACAGCGCTTCTCCAGCGGTTCTGGAATGGTTAGTCCTCGAACAGCGGCACGCCTCCCGCCCCATCCGGGCGAAGCAAGCCCGCGGCCCATGGCACGCGGCGAAGAAGTCCCACTGCTGCGCCAAGCGCGGATACAAGACCCCGCAGGAGGCCGCCGCGCACGCCCGCGATCCCAAGCACGTGGCTCTGAGCCGTGGCGCACATGCCTGGCAGGTGGTGGCCCTGTGTCGCGGCATCGCTGCTGAGCCGGCTCCGGAGATGCCGGGTGATCCCTGGCGGACGATGTGGGAATGCGGGATGCACCCCGATGAGGTCGATCGGATCAGCATGGGGATCGACGCCGACGAGCCGCTACCGGTGCAGTTCTACCTCGGCGTGATGGCCCGCAACCCGAACCTCGCGTGGATTCGCGACACCATGCGTGCGGTGCCATTGGAACCTCGATCGATCACCTATCTGGCGTGGAGTTACGGCAAGGCCGATCGCGCCAACCCGACCCTGCGGGCGAGGTGGCTGCGCACCGGCATCATGGACCGGCTCGCCCTGCGGCTCATGCGTAGTCCGTACCAGATCGTGGATGTTGAGGCGTTCGCTGCCCACTGGGCGATCAGTCCGGTGATGGCCGGCGTCGAGTTGATGAAGTGGGTGGATTCGGGGGTGGCGCCGTCGGTGGCGATGCTGACCGCACCTGGACTAGAGCATCTGGCCTATCCGCCCACACCGCCAAGGTGGCAGACGCGGGAGCGGCTCAGGGACGAACTGGTTGGCGCCCAGTACACCGACGAGGAACTCGCAATGGCGCTGGTGAGGTGGGGGAGCGTTGGGCGGGCTGCTCAGGGATTGCCAGGGCTCAAAGCGATGTAACTCGTCCTTGGGCTAGTCTCCACTCGTGCGCTGGGTAGCGGGCATGCCGTTGCCTGGAGCCGTCGGAGAGTAGGCGGAGGTCGGGGGGGTAGAGGTGTTCTGGAGCCGCAAGGACGACGAATCGGGGAATGCCACGGCACCAAGTCCATTGAAGGGGCCGACGGACGGCTCTGAAGACGACGAGTTCGAACTTGAGGTCCTCCGCCGACTTTCAGCTCAACGTCCGTTGAAGAGACCGAAGTACGTCGGAAACGACGAGTTCGAGATCGAAGTCCTCCGCCGGCTTACAGCTCAACAGGACTCGCTCGCTCGATTGCAGTGGCGTGTTCTCTTCTTGGCCTGCTTCTTTCTCGGTGCCGCGCTGGCCGTGCTGCTGCTGACGTGAATCCTGTGGGATTAGCGCCACCCGAGTTGACGATTCGCGGGTGGTCAGCCGTGGGAGCATGCCTCGCGGACCGATCGGAGACGGAGAGGTAGTCGGTGAATGTGCGCGAACTAGCCGGTCTGCGCTCGCACATCTCACGGGGCACTGGCGGGCCTTGATGTCGGCGGGACGGCCACGTGCCAACGCTGTCGTTCACGGTGGGCGGGCTATTCTGCTTCCTGGACTTTGGTCCACTGAAGGCTAGCGCGTATTGGCAAGAGGCGGTTGGGGACGGACTTCAGAGCGGCTAAGGCACAAGCCCCGGGACACTCAACAACCCGGTCTTGTAGTCACTCCGAGAGCATGCGATCGGCCACCGGGTAGCCGACTCTGCAACGGTTCTCGAACAGCGTGACCTCGACGTCTTCGGATTCCTGAGACTCCGAAATCGGCCTCCGCACGATGCGGTTGCACCGCAACACCGAGTCTCCGTCCCGCACGAAGCGGTGGTCTCGCTCGAGCACCTCGTAGCGCATCGGCGGCTCCGCATCGGAGCGGAGTTGTCCGACCAGATGAGTGGGGGTCAGCCACAGCCGGAGTTGGAGGTTGTCGTCTGTTGGGTTGCGCAGTTTGAGGTCGTAGATGAACTCGAGCAGGCTGGCCCCTGTGCCGAATGGGACTTGTCGATCACTGTCCGGGAATGGATCGAAGGAGTGTCGATGCCTCTCAGCGACCTCGAGGTCGCTGTGCAGCGCAAGCCAGTGCAGCATGTTGGCGATCTGGCAGAGTCCACCTCCGACGCCGGCTGATGCCGAACCGTCGCGAAGCACCAACCCCTCCTGGTAGCCGCGGCGCTTGCTCGCGCGCCCGACAGATCGCCAGAAGGAGAATGTCTGACCGGGCGCGATCACGATGCCGTCAATGTGCTGCGACGCCAGCCGCAGGTTCGTGACTTTGTTGCGCTGCAACTGTGGGTCGACGCCATCCAAGGTTCGCTCAAGTACGGACGAATGCTCGTGGATGATCACAGGCAAAGGCTCTGCCTCGTGGATCTGAGCGTACCTGTAGCCGACGAACCTGTCGCGAACCCGCGCGAACACCCTGCGCTGTGCGAGGCGCAAAGGCACCAGGGCCGGGAACCGCTGGGTGATTCGCGTCCGTTCTGGCATGAGCTTCCCCCTTGGCAGATGAAGAACGACAGGCTGCCTCTCCACCGTAGTGCTGATTTTCGTCTGTGGTGTTGGACTTGTGGTAAGCCCGACCCCCTACCCGCCTGTGCCGGAAGTCTGTGAAGTCCGAGTGTGGCACGCCAGCGTCGCGCTAGTACGAGTTGCAGCGGTGGCATGGCCTCGAGATCGAGGTCCGAAGATGGCTGGAGCCGCAAGGAAGACGAATCGGGGAATGCCACGGCACCAAGTCCATTGAAGGGGCCGTCGGACGGCTCTGAAGACGACGAGTTCGAGTTTGAGGTCCTCCGCCGGCTTACAGTTCAACAGAACTCGCTCACTCGATTGCAGTGGCGTGTTCTCTTCTTGGTCTGCTTCTTTCTCGGTGCCGCGCTGGCCGTGCTGCTGCTGACGTGAATCCTGTGGGACTAGCGCCACCTGAGTTGACGATTCGCGGGTGGTCAGCCGTGGGTGGTCACAATCAACTGATCTGCCGTCTTGCTTGTCGCGCCAGTTGGAGCGTTGGTCCGTTAAGCGCCAGCGGGGGCGGTCACTCCGCAGAACTCGAGCGGGCTGGCCCCTGTGTCAAATGGAAATCGTCGATCGTTGTCCGGGAGGGAATCGAGGGTGCGCCGATGTGTCGTAGTCACCTCGAGGTCGCTGTGCAGCGCGAGTCAGTCCAGCATGTTGGCGATCTGGATGAGTCCACCTCCGACGCCTCCGATGCCGAACCGTCGCGAAGCACCAGCCCGACCTGGTGGCCGCGGCGCTTGCGAGCGCTCCCGACAGATCGCCAGAAATGAGAATGTCTGTACGGGACGATCACGACGCCGTTGGTGTGCGGCGAGGTCAGCCTCAGGTTTGTGTCTTCGTTGCGTTCCAACTGTGCATCGATGCTTCTCCACTCCGAGACGCCATGGCCACCGCCGCATCGGTGGTCCTCTCCGGGAGTTTCCCCGCGCTGGACGGTTCGATGAGTAACATGAGACTCTGCTGGGACTCCCTCGGGTGACCTTCGGGGACTGTCCGTCTCGGTCCCAGGCGGAATGATCGGGGGATTTGTCGTGGGGCACAGAGTCAGCTGGCGCCTTGTCCTCGAAGTGCTACCACTGCTTGTTCTTGCATCCGCCTGCACGTCTTCAGAGCCGGCGGCTCCGCCCGCACCGTCGTCTCAATCCCCGGGGAAGTGGCTGTACTCCTCCGTGCTTACGGATCTGCGTCTCAGTTCGCACGAGGAATTCGAACGAGTTGTCCTCGAATTCCAGTCCGACAGCACTGAGCGCAGTTGGCGGTCATCCGATATCAGTTCCTGCAATCTGAACTGCGACATGCTGCTCGAGGGACCTGGCGAGCCGCTGCGAGTCGCCGGCACGGCTTACTACTCGGTACTGACCACAGTCGCAGGTTGCCGCGCGCTCGACGCGCAGACACTCACTCCCGTACCGGGGGTGCCTATCGCCGAAACGCTGACAGCGGCTGGTTTGGTGAGGGAGGTCGCTCTCTACGATTGCTCTGAAGGCTACGTCGGTGTTGGGGTGGGTTTGGCACATCCATCCCCAGTGCACGTGTCGTACCTTGACGACCCGCCGAGGGTGGTGCTGGATGTTTGGACGGCTGGTCCCGTTAGGACTCAGTCCTGCGCCGGGCTTGAGGTAACGAGGACCGGAGTGTCATGCCAGTCCCAGTCGTGGCGTGATGGAGACGAATTCGAGTCAGTCGTGATCCCGTAACAGCGAAACGCATCAATCCGATGTAGGCGACGTTCGCAGACCCGGCGGCGCGGATGCGCGACTGCGCCTGGGAGGCATTTCGGGCAGATACTCCACGGTCCAGAACCGCGGGCACGCTGTGTTGGGATTGTCCCATTGCGGCGCGCAAGTACGTGAGACCGTCCGCATTCGGCCACGGCTGGTGTCCGAGAGTATCCTCGAGCCTGGCGGTCCGGTCCGTCCGACCGCCGCCGGATAGCCTGAGGGGGAGAATTAGTGACTATCAGCAGACTTAGTTCGATCACCCTATGCGTGGTCCTTGGCACTGTGACCGTATCGACCGCGCCGGCCGGAGCGGTCGCTCCACCCTTGAAGTCCCGCCCCTCGATCTCGTGGTCTTTCGCTAATCCCGCTATCGACGCGGGGAACTCGCCCACCGTGAACTATCGCGTTGGCAAGTTGCCGTCCCGCACGAAGTTGGTGCTCCAGCGCCAGTTCGGCACGAGCGGCACGTGGCGTACCGTGGCTCCACTTCAGGGGCGCAGCGGATCCTTCGTAGCACCTGCGGTCGGCCAGGGGAAATACGCGTACAGAGTCGCTGCTGTGCAGAGGAAGAAGAAGGTACAGGCCAAGCGCACTGGGACGCTCTACGCGTACGCACCCGTTTCTCTTCAGACGTTCCTCAACCTCAGTTCCAGCCAGACCACCGAGATCGGCGGGCGGCTCTTCCGTTGGGTTAAGTCGTGGAACGCGTTGACAAGCAGCACCGTGTTCTCCGTGGACAGTCACACCTGCCGCTCACTCTCGCTGGAGGCTGGTCTGACCGGAGGCAACAGCGAAACAGCAATCGTCGAGATCGTTCAGGAGGCGGCGGATCCCGCGAGCATGCCCTTGTACAAGGACCAAGTGTCGGCGGTTCAAGTTCCGTTGGCACCTGGCGCACTTGAGGTCAGTCACTCACGTTCCGCGTACGGATTCCTCAACGGGGAGCTTTCCTGCTACACGCCTGACGGGGAGTGAATTGAGCCCGAAGCGCTGTGCGCACTTGGACGTAGACCCTGGATTGGCCGGCAGGCAGCCTCTGCGCGGGATCTCAGATGCGGCCGTAGACATGCAGTTCCGCCAGAAGACAGATGTGAGGATTCTCTGTGAATGACCGGGTTGTCAACGGTAGGTATGAATTGCGACGCGTGCTCGGCGCTGGTGCATACTCCATCGTGTGGGAGGCATTCGACCGTCATCTTCAGCGCGTCGTGGCCGTCAAGGAGCCCAAGCCATCCGAGGCTGAGGACGAGGTCCGCCCGGAACTCCTGGAAGAGGCGCGAAAGCAGGGCAGGATCAATGAAGACGCAATCGTCACCGTCTACGACGTCGAGAACGACGCTGCAACCGGAACTCCGTACATCGTCATGGAGTATGTCGAGGGCAAGTCGCTGAAGCAGAGACTCGCTGAGCGAGCCGAGCACGCAATGTCGATCGAGGAGGCGCTCAAGCTGATCACCCGCGTCCTCACCGCACTCGACGCAGCTCACGCCCGCGGAGTTGTGCATGGCGACATCAAGCCCAGCAACATCCTGATCGATGCCAACGGCGACGCCACTGTGTGTGACTTCGGCGCGGCTCGGTCGGCAGGAGGCAGCCCGACGGCCCCCCTGTTTGGCACGCGCGGCTACCAGGATCCGGACCTCGCTCACTCATCCCGGCCGTTGTATGAGCACGACGTGTACGCGACCGGGATCGTCTTGTACGAGATGCTCTCGGAGGGCCCGCTGGAGTCAGACCCGCGTGCCGATCAGTTGCCGGACTTGAGCCGTGCCAACCCACGGGTGCCATCGGCGCTGGCCGCAGTAATCATGGCCGCAATCCGCCCGACTCTGGAGCGCAGGCCAGCACAGTGCCGGTCTGCGGCCGGCTTCGGAGACGCTCTCCGAAGGGCGTACGCAGACAGGGACTTGGCAACTGAGCCGCTGCTCCCGCCCATCGAAGAATTGCCCCCCACCACTGTTTACGAGGGCGAGCCGGCGGAGTCGTCGACGCCTATCCCGACGGAGGCACAGGATTCGGGGCTTCGTCGTGTCTTCGATCAGATTCGATTCGGTTCGCGCAGATCTCGGCCGAGGTTGAGCCGGTTGGCTGGTGCCCTGTACTCGTTCTACTGGGAGAACGCCGAGGTGTCGACTGGTCGGCGCTACATCAAGACACCTAGTCACGTCGTGGTCGTGATGGCAGACGGCGACGGGCAGGACGTGGACTCAGCGATCCGAATGGCCGATCGTGACGCCTGTCGTGCAGTCCGCAAACGGATGAAGGAGGATCTGGCGAGCGACTGGGAACTCATCTTCCCGGACCTTGAGGTCAAGGTTATCCCGGGCACCGATGTACAGGTACGGCCTCCGTCGGAGCCTGTGAGTGAGTCAGTGGCGGTGACGGTGCGGGTGGGGATGCCCTTCCGGACTACCTTGGTTCTGCGCGTGTTGACCAGGACCCACGATGGTGCCTTTCAGTTGTATCGGGAGGCGCCTTTGGTTCCTGATCTCAGGTTCGGGACCGGCCCAGGGTGTGCTCTGCGATATCGCGGCCCTCGCGCCGCCCATCTCGATGCCGAGGCGCTACAGGTCATCAGTCTTGATGACCGTGCGGTCACGTGTCAGGTGCTGGATCGCCGAGGAATCAGTGTCCAGCGAGACGGAGCGACCCGGGAGGAAACGTATAGTCAGGCCGAAATCGTGGTCGTGCGGGAAGGCGACATTGTGACTTTCCCTGAACTCAAGGAGTACTTGCGTCTCGTCATTCTGTGAGCGAGTTTCTCCGTCCGGCCCAGTAGACGCTTCTGCCTGGCGGTTCCGCTGCCATCCAAGAATCAGTCGCAGGCCGTGGCCGGTTGATCGATCGGGTTTGAGGGCTCACCTCCTAAAGGCTCCTGGTCGCTCTGGGAGGAGAGCTTCAACTGCATCCGCTGGACTTCGCTGATTGCTTGGCTGGCGAGGAGGAGCGCGGGATTCGTGTCCCTCGTTCGGCCCTCCTGGATCGGGCCGACCCTGGCAGCAAAGATGTAGTTGTCGGTGGCTCCCATCACCCAACGTTGGTAGTTGACGCCGTCATCGGCCGTCCCGGTCTTGGCCATCTCGACCGAGGGCGGCAATTGGGCGGCCGTGCCACCAGGTTCCGTGGCGGCCCGCATACCACTCGCGATCGGATCCAGGAGCCGGCTTGTTGATTCGGGTAGAGGCGTTGGCGCACCCACCGAACCAGAGTCAGCGTCGAATTTGCCTCTCGGAGTGCATGTCCCAGCGATCAGTTTGAGTCGTGGAACGCTGCGATCAGCCACGGCGGCTGCCACTGAGACCAGGTCCAAGAGTCCAGAGCGGACGCCGGCTTGTCCGATCGACGTTCTGGAGAGAGTGGAGGGATCGACGCCTCCCGCTGAGAGTCCGAGTTCGCTGGTCTTGTAGTACATCGGGAACGGACTCTGATCAGGAGACGAAGGGTCTGCGGGCCCGTATACGGCACCGCCCGGTCGGCTGCCGTCACCTGCGAGGAACCCCGTATCCCGAGCCGCGCGCGTGATGGACTCCGGGCCTGCTGCCACCCCGAACCAGCCAGCGGTGGTGTTGCACGAGTACTTCAACATCGCACCGATGGTCTCTTCCGGACAGGGGCCCAGCCCTGCACGGTTGTAAAGCGGGGGCTCGATCGGCACTCCTTTGACATCGGTCAGCGAACTACCCAATGACCCCGGTGGCAGACCGGTGCTCGCCAGTTGGGCTGCCAACGCCGGTATCGGCTTGAATGCCGATCCCGGCGGGGCTGAGTACCTGAAAGGATGCATGATCCCCAGGCTGTCTTGATCTGCCTCGCAGTTCGCCCTGGTGTCATTCGGGTTCTTGGGGTTTGGAGGATCAGGTTCCAGGCATACCGCCTCGACAGGATTGAGCAAAGCAAGCGCGTACAGACGAATCGCCTTTGGGGTGGGCTCCGCGTCAGGGGGCAAAGACCGCGGGCGCCACGCGGGGTCACCACCAGTGACGATCGCCTGCATATCGGCTGATTGTGAGGCTGAAGAGGCGATTGTCTTGATGGCACCCGTGCCGCGTTCGACGATCACGATATCCGCGGTTGTCTCCGGCAAGTAGCCGTCTTCAGCTCGGGCCGCCGCGAGTTCTTGCACGCGGTCCTGCAGTTCGCCGTTGATCGTTGCGACAACGTCCCGGGACTTGCACTCGGCGAGCAGACCGTCCAGCAGGCTACCGCTGCGGTGCTGTCCGCACGTGAGTAGAGGGGCGGCCAGGTACTCGATTCCCACCGCAAGGTTCAGCGAAGGGTGAGAGCGAAGGAATCCAAGGTCGACAGCCCACGCGGGATGTGGGTAGATCCTCATGTCGGGGGAGGTGTTCGAATCTTCGGTCTCGCCGCCTGGTTCCGAGAAGACCGCGCCATCGCTGGTCAGGATCATGCCCGAGGTATCCCTGAGCAATGACTCAGTGGCAAGCCGATCCGCGCCTGCAGACCATGACCCTGCGGGAGCCCATCGAATCCACATGGCACCGATTACGAGAAGAACACATACCGTGCCGGCCACCCGGGAAAGCCACCTGCCTGCGGTCAAACCGGCTGTCCCCCCGGAGTAGGTCTCGCTGGAGGATGCGTTCTGCCTCAGTCCCATCACCGCTACGGCCACGAGGAATCCGTACTGCAGGGAAGAACTGCCATTTGCGGCGAGCAACGGCACATCGAGCCCCGTCAGCGGGAAAGAGGCACTTACGTCAGCCAGGCGCGGGAGGAGAATTGCCAATCCCAGGTAGGACGATGCCACCAGCACGGCGGTACCGGCTCCGAGGGCAAGGCGAGCCCGCAAAGCGGCATCGTCGGTGTCAGAGCGGCTGAACTTCGCAGCAGCGATCAATCGCGCCCCGATTGCAATGACGCCGGCAAAGAGGAGCAGCAGCGCCATCACCCCAACCACGCTGCCCACGACCGTGGGCGCGTAATCGCTATTGGCGGCCTCCAGTTTCCCTGTCATGGGTGACCCGACGGGGTCGAGGTCAGGGAGCATGCCGACGTTGTGGAGGATGCGCTGACTCTTGCAGGCCTGTGTGAGCACGCCCTGGCCACATCCGCCGTCGGTGAAGCGATCGGCGACCCTATTGAGAGCCTCGGTCACCACGAACTGATCCGGAAGGAAACTGCGTAGGGTCAGGCCAAGGACCATGGCGGCGCCCGCGACGGTCAGGAATGCCCAAAAACTCCGGCGGAAGGCCCGTGTGGGGTACGTGGCGAGCACCAAAGCGCCGATGACGAAGATCAACAGCAATGCTGGACCCAAGTCCACCATGAATAGGCCGGCGAGATACAGCAGTATCGGCCACAGACGCGCGATGAGTGACCGGGTCAGGTAGCGCCAGCCCACTTGGCCCTGGACGTGTGCGATGGCCTGGCGGCTGGCTCCTGTCAGTACCAGGGCCGTGGCAACGATGATGAGCACCCGACCGATCTCCCCGACGTTACGGCCGAAGATTTCCCCGCGTCCGAGGTCGCCACTGGGAAGCAGCAGTGGTGCCAGGAACCTGAGCGCAATGGCGATCCCTGCGATAGCCCATCCGAGCCTGATCGCGGCTATGTGGCGTGCAGGAAGGGCCCTGAGGCCCCGCAGGGTAAGCGGTGCGAGCAGGAGGGCGCCGCCCAGAAGGGTGAGGGCAGGTCCCGCCGCGTCTGAAGGGTTGTTGGTGAGGCGCATCTGAGTGCTGGACCCCAGCGTGAACGCCGCTCCTGCGACGTATGGCCAGACCCCAAGGTCGAACCAGCGCCTGCCGCTGGCCGGAGTAGCCGTGAGGAGTTGTGCGAGCAGGGATGCGGCACCTGTGACGGCAATCGCCGTCAGCAAGTACCGAGCCAGACTGGCCGCCGGGGGCCCGGACCAGAGCCACGACCAGAGCGACGAGCGAGTCCCAGGTGCTCCGGACGTGAAGAGAAAGAGCGTCATGTAGAGGGTCGCGGTCGCCAGGTATGTCGAAGAGCGCGCCTTGAATGCGCTGAAGTATGAGACGGAGTGTGACTCGGAAAGTGTGGACTGCTCGGTGGGTCCGAATGTCGCCCACCCCATCAGTGTGCTCAGCCACGTTCGAATACGTGATCCAACGGACTGGACCGGGCTCCTGTCCGTGCTCATGGCTGCGGTACGAGGATTGCGGGTGACTCAGCCGGTGAGGCGGCGTCAAGACCACCCTCGGGGCTTGCGGTGCTGGGACTCTGTTGTTCTTCCTTGCGTTGGGATTCTGTGGTCGCCTCACTGTCAATCGGTGCGGTCGGGCTGGTCGATGCTGTGGGCAGTGGTGTGGTCACAGGAGGTTCAGATGGACCGAATAGGCGCCCTATCAGCAGGAAGCCCAGAATCAGGGTCACAAGAACCGCTGCCACGATGGCGACGGCTATCAACCAAGGGTTGCTCGTGGCCTTGTGTGGAGACTGCGTACTTGCAGGCCCTGTGACGGACGGAGAGGGCGAAGGGAACTGTGCACCTCCAGGTCCGAATGGTGTGGGGTCCCAGGCAAATTGAGATTGGAGAGGCGACGATGGGGTATTGCGCTGCACCGGGGTTTGCCACAGCGGGCATGAACTTGCGCGGATACCGAGAGTCGAGGCAATCGACGTCCGGTAGTGCCAGAACACCTCGCGTGCCCATTGAGGTTCGACATGGGTCAACACATTGGAAAGGACCGCGCGAGTGGCATCGGCGTCTGCAAAGGCTTGGGAGAAGACCGTTGCCTCGATGCTGGCTGGTGCGGGCGATAGAACCCCGCTCAGCGTTCCGGGAAGATATCGAGTCGCATCGCGCGGAATTCCCCAGGCCTCGAATGCAAAGGATGTGTTGTTGAAGAGTCTGCAGAGGAGCTCCTGCGGATGGTCCACTTCCTTGGTCGCCGCGAGGATGACTCGCATGTACGGCCCGCATGCGAAGGCGAAGGTCTCCTGGCGGCTCAACAGTTCCAGATGGGTGGCCTCCTCAAGGCGCGGATTGGGATGCAGCGCCGCGAAGAGGTTTCTGGCGAGTGCGTCGGGTGGCAGGGCGCTCACCTGCAACTCGTGGAGCACAGAGTCAGCGCACGATGTGGCCTCGATTCCACGAAGCCAGTCGCTGCTAAGCCCGACAGGCACTTCCGTTCGCAAGACCATCTTGAGCGCTTCAGCGGGTGGTTGGAGTTCCAAAGGCACGAGACGTGGATCCCACGCGCGCATTTGCTCCCGTAAGACCGCATCGCTTCTCAAGCGCGCGTACGCCGCTTCCCTGATCGGACATCCCAGTTCGCTACAGCCGGGGTGCCATTCGCGCTCCCGACCCGCGACCTGCTCCACGCTCTCCCAGAAAGAGAGGCGAGCGTGATCGGACAAGGAAGTGAGGGTGAGGGATAGGAAAGGATCAGAACGCCGGACCAGGCTGCTTCCGATCCAGGCTGCGGTCGCTTCGGCGAACGAGTCTTGACGACGCAAGAGGTCTGGCACGAGTCGGTCCTCGGATTCGACCAGTGTTCGAAGGACCGGCACAACCTCGTTTCGGCGCTGTGAAAGGGCGCCAAAGTCCGATTCGCGGATCATGCTGGTGACGATCGCGGGGTCGACAGGCCCGTTGGAGAAGAATGCCTGCACCTGCGCATCGCGCAGTTTCCATTCCTCCAAGGAGTCGGCCTCCTGGAGGAATCGCAGTGCACCAGGGTGCTCGAGTGCGGTGCCTAGCCACGCGTTCTGCCAGGACGGCGTCGAAGGTCGGATCAGCCGACCGAACACGTTGTCCAGCGATCCGCCAATCCACCCCTGCTCGACGACCCCAATCAAGCGCAATTCGGGGTCTTCGAGCGAGGCTTCTAGCGTGCTGAAGTAGATGGTCTGTGGGAGTCGTCGGGGGAGTGACGAGAAGGCGGCCACGAAGTACGCGAAGATCGACGTCTCATCTTGGGCAACGAGGGCCAACGGGCGGTCGTCCGGAGTACTCGAAGCTATGGCCCGACGCAATTCCTGAACAGCATCGAGGTCAAGGTCGTGGACGTCCGTACTGAGGGATCTCGCTCCGTCCAGTTGCACGGTAGGGGGTCCACCTTGCTTCAGCCGCAGGCTCTCGACTCCCTGGATGTCGATTGCAAGTTGCTTCCTCAACGCAAGGGCCTCCAGTGGGCTCACTCGACCCCGTCGCAGCACCACCGCGTGGACTAGTACCCCTGATCGCGTACTTCGAGGAACGACCGTGCGCAGTGCGACGATGTCGTTTTCGTCTACCGGAAGGAACACCAGACTGGCTGCCCCAGACACGTATGGAGGGTTCCAGGCTTGGACGTTGCCGCGGCGCTCCACTCGCCTGTCCGATTCCCATCGGAAGCTTTGGCCCTCGACGAACTGTCCGTCTTGAACATTCGGACCCCAGACGAATTGGTCCAACACGTCGTCGTTCATGAGTTCGGTGCGTGGGCGAGGAGGTAGTAGATGAAGGGGTCGACTACCCGGACAGGGTCGACGCGTTCGTATCTCAGGAGGTCCGGATGGCTGGGATCCGGTTTGGGGGCGCACGAGGTTGCTGAAACCATGTGGAAACTCGCTGATGAGTACTCGCCAGCGAATTGAATTAGCGCCGTCCTTCCTGTCTTCATGAGGTACTGCTGAACCGACTCGCTGTCGCTGATCAACTGCTGGAGATAGTCGTCGGGACTCAGCCCGGGATCGGGATTCTGCTTCAGAGATGTCGGGAAGCCGGGCTCGTCCCACAGAAGATCCGACTTGGTGTAGACCACCGCTAGGTGGCCCGGCTTTTCCCTGAGTCTCCCAATCTCGCTGAGAACAGCTGCCACTTGCCCTTCGGACCGAGCATCCGGGTCCACACAAAGGATCATCATCGGCACGTCAGGTAGCCCTGGGGCGTTGTTGCGTAGACCGAAGAGATCGGTTGTGAACTCCTCCCCGGGCATGTCCATCAGCAGGACCACTGGGTCATGAGGCTCAAGGGCATCCGAGCCAACACCCATGGGGTAGAACCCGTAGTTGCCTGATTGATGAGTCGGCTGGTCACGCGCCAGTACAGGCTGGTCGTGCAAAGATGCCGTCGCGTTCACAGGTGCGTGCTGATTCCAGAAAGGCTGGAACTTCGACCACCAGCGAGCAAGCCGGTCATCGGACTTGCCGTCCTCCTTCGGCGCCTGATCGACTCGGAGCGAAAACCATGTCGGCAACGTAGGAGCCACTGGCAGAGAGGCAATGTAGGTCGTCTTCCCGGCGCCCCGCTGTCCCAACATCAAGACGGTCAGATCGGGCAGGGCGGTCGCTTCGAACGTAAGGCAGCCAATAGGGCATTCGAACCGCTTGATGGTCACCTGAGGGCGCTGGACGAAGAAGTCCAGCAATTGCTCAGGCCGGGTAGTGGGTCCATCCAGTTCCTTGACATCCATCCGTCTGCCGCATCGGTAGCACTTAGGCTTCCTCCCAAAGGGCACCATCTCTCACTGCGCTCCTGCTCTGATCACGCCAAGAAGCAGTCCGACGAGTAGGCCGGCGAATGCGAGCACGAAGAACATCACGATGCTTCTTGTGACCAAGCGCCGAAATGCCTTACGCCCCTGGCTGCGTTGGGCTGGTGTGAGGTCGGATCCAGACGTGGCGGCCACGAAATCCCCCTTGAGTTACCTTGCTTGAAGCATAGACGCTGTGGCGAGCAGTACCTCACTTGGAACGCTTTGGGTGCCCTGCGTGAGGCCCCCTGCCGAGGTGACAGGCACCTCGGGATGCTTGTCGATCCAGGTGAGAATTTGATCTGCTTCGACAGATCTCAACACAGCCCGGGCTTCCTGTCGAGATCCGCTGAGGCGCTGGGCAGGGATGAACTGATCGCACTTCGTCACCACCAATCCACGGTGCCAGCCGGGCACCAATGAGCTGGCAGCGTCCATGCCGGTGACAACTTCCCGAGGGAATCCGGGGCGCTTCTGTCCCTTTGCTGACTCCACGAACTGTGTGGGATCCGCGAGGTACAGGAGAACACCCTGCTTGCCGACGGACGCGAGAGCGTCGAGAGTCGCTAGGGAGCGCTTCTGTGACCCCTCGTCAAGAATCAACCAGGACGAACCCTCAAAGTCCCGAAGTTCGAAGGCAGAACGTCCTGGTGTCGACGTCTCTCGGATTCCGAGCAGCGTGCTTGATCGATCGCCTGTCACACCGGCTCCAAGGGTACGTGCCAGCGTGCTTACGCCGGATCTCCTGGCGCCCATCAGAAGGACGGGTGTGCACTCAGGCGTGCCAAATTCGAGGAAGCACTCGGCGCAGTCGTAAGGTGCCAGTGAAATCAGTCGCCTCATTTCGGCGCCGCGACGGGTGAATCGCTTGTCGAACAGTCCCGCAAACCCGAGGCGTTCGTTGGCCGGACGCCAAACACGCTGACGACCGGTGCGTTGACCGCATCGAGGGCAGACCTTCGCTTCAGTCGCGTCCGTGCCCTTCTTTCCCGCGGGAGACGGTTGGCCGGGAGTGTCATCGCGCGCGGACTCGACGGGCTCTCCAATCGATATTGGAGTGGCGCTGGAGTCGAGGTCGACGTGGACGGTGCCCAACGGAAACGGGCCCTCCCACTGCCCATCGACAACGCCCATGGCGCGCAGTGTCGGATCGGCTTTGAACTGCAGAGTGCTGAAGTAGAAGTGGGCGATCGACTCAGCCGGCAGTTGGGTGCAGACCTCGGCCAGCGCGTCCGCGATCAATGACTCGGAATGGGCGTGAATGACCAGGGTCTTCAGCGGGTTCTGGGCAGTTTCCTTCGCGGCAGGTAACAACTTCTCGATATGCCGGGAGCTTGTGGTTCTGAGGGCAGGATCGCGGGCCAAGCGAGGGGCCTCAGAGTCGTTTGCGATCAGTGCTTTCCGTCCGGTGGTTAGGGCCCATGATGCGTCCAAGTGCGCCCCGCTTGGAACTAACAGACCATCAATGAGCACGACTTCCTGGCTGTGCTCATTGCCTGGGTTGTAGCGCCGCAGCCCGATGATCGGTCGATCCTTGGACGTGCTGGGACCAAACCAAAGCCCCTCGCATGGGTTATCCAATCCGCGGCCCACCGGGGTCCATTGAGTACACCATCCGATGGCCGCAGGCATCCCCGGCGAGGTCTGCAGGACTGAAACTTCGCCTCTAACCGACGCTTCGTAGTGGAAGCGGGGCCAGCCATTGTCGAACGGATCCTGCGCCACCCGCTACCGTCCCAGCAGGGAAGCGGCTGCCGTCAGCCCGATGATGAATCCGGCGACGGCCGCCAGGAGAAGAACGACGTTGTACGGTGAGGCCTTGCGCCACTGTGTCCGGTTCAGATAGTGGCCCGCCTTCTCGATGGGAGAGGGCGGCAATGTCTCAGCGGGCGGTGTGAGCGCAGGGCGGACGCTCTTGGATGGCTGCGCGACCGGCGCCGTCGCCAACGCCCGCGCATCACGCGCACTTGACGGCCGATCCAACGGGTCTTCTTGCAGGCACGCATACAGTGTTCGCCGTAACGCCTCGGGATTCGTGCCAGCTTTGCCTTCCGTCGACAGTTGCCGCAACGCCTCCTTCTGCAGCATCTCGGCCCAGAGGCGGAGGTGGTCTGGTCCGGGTGCGGAAGCAGGTATTGAGGCTCCACCGAAACCGCAGAGGCGCACGGATGAGTCCGGGTCCTGTAGATCTACCAGCACGTGTTCGGCTCGCAACTGTGTGGCCTCGATGCCCCTCTCCTCGAGAACCGTGAGTTGGTCCAAGAGATCCACCACGAGGGTGAGGTCAATCTGATCGGGAGTCAGCCTCTGGGCGCGGCCCTTGACGACCTCTCGCGCCAGAGATCCAAGATCTGGACCGACGTACCGCATCAGAATGAAAGTCGAGCCTGCGCTGATGTCTCCCTCGGTTGCCTCGGAGACGCGAAGTATCTCCGGTGCCACACCATTGGGGAGCGAGTGGAGCATGCTCAGTTCCTGATCCCCGACTACCTTGATCACCGCACCCTTCATTCTCGGGTCGGGGTCGTCTGTGGCTGTCACTTGTCCGATCACAGACGTGCCGGTAACCGCTGACGGATCCACACTGTACCTGTAGTCCTGGTCGCGGACTTCCACACTCATGTGCGCCTCCGGGTTGCACTCATTGGTAGACATACACCTCAAAGTCGACCTTGTTCGCTGGGTTGGTGGAGCCGTAGGACTTGACGATCGACTTGCGGAACAGGGAAGGTTCAGCCTGCTTAGTCAACCTGTTCGCTCGGCGTGCGACCTGTTGCGCCTGGCCGAGATTGTTGTCGAAGCCGAAGGTGATCATGAGGCCGACTCGGGCCCGGGCCTCCGGGATTCCTTGGCGACGAAGCCTCTTGTAGACCTTCTGCTCCAACTTGCGTTCGACCCGCCGCTGTAGATTCCGCTCGGTATTCGCGTCACCGTCGAGCAGGCGTTGTCGCTGTACGGGCACGGTGAAGGTGATCGGCTCCGGATCCAGACCGACCTTGGGAGGCTTCGTGGGCGTAGGCTTCTTGGGGGCGGGGGAAGGTGACGAACGTGTGGGAGCGGGGGACGGGCGCTCCGGCTCGGCCCTGACGTTTCCCATCGCGGCGATGAGGAGGACAAGCATGAGGTCGGCATAGAGCCAGCCGATCATCAGTGCTCGCAGCCGCGGAGATCTACTGCTTGCCAGTGCCATCGCTTGGTCCAGATGCCATTTGCCCTGAATGCGGCTGCTTCGGAGGCAGGGACTCCAGTTGCATCCGCAGATCCGCTGCTGTGTCGGCCATATGGGACGCGATGCGGTCGTACTCCTCGCGGCGGCGCTGATCGAGTTCAGTCGATGCTGCGATGGATTGCGCAGCGAGCGCGGCCTGCTGCAGTCCTTCGGTCGCCCGGGCCACCGCGACCTCCATTTGTTCTGTGACTTGAGCGTGCCTCCCCAAGGCCTCGAGGTTCGCCGCACTCAATTCCTCTGAGCCCTGTTTCGACTGCTGGACGATCGCCGCGATCGATCCCTGGGTGGAGGCCGCTACCTCGTTCACCAGGGAAGTCAAACCCGCCGCGACAGAGTCGAGGCGAGCCGCAAACGTCACGAGGGCATCTGCAGCATCGGCACTTGATTGGGGGTATCGCTGGTTAAGGAGGCGGCTAGCGCTTGTTAACGCGGCGCGGAGGTCGTTGCGGTGCTGGTCGAGTTGCTTGTTGTAGCGATCGGCGGCTATGCCGGCGATGATGGCGATCAGAACAACGATTGCCACCAGCAGTGCCAGGACACCCAATGAGTTCCGGAACGGCATTCCCAAGAATGTGAAATCGACACCCGACACCCAAACCTCGAAGAAGGAACGCTGAGCCCGTTCCTCAGCAGGCAATGAGTTGTAGTGGGCCACGGCGCCGGCGAGTCCCAGCCAGGTCACGAGCAAAGGAAGGAACAGGGCGTAGACGGACGCGACTCGCCAGATGTTGGTTCGTTCTAGGACAGTGGTATCCGGTTCAAAGGCCTCGAAGAGGTCAACGCCCGCCCACGCCGAACCTTCGCCGCTGGCCGGATCTTCGACTGCAGCGATGAGTTCTTCGAAGTGGTGTCGGCGATCAGGGACGATGTTCGGAAGCACGGACCTCAACTGGTCAGCGAAATCCGCGACACCCGTGTCCCCTTGAGAAGCAGAAAGGCCAGACATGCCATCCCCCACTCCAACTCCCGAGAGCCCAGAATATCGTCGGGACCGAAAGAAGGGGCAATTTCGTCGGAAGTGGCGCCAAGGAACTCAGATGGTCGTGCCAGTGGCAAAGAGTTGGTAGGAGGTGACACCCATCAGTGCTTTAGGAGCACCGTGTCTTCGAGCGCCAGGAAGTCGAGATCGGAGGCAACGAATGTCCTGAGCGCGTCTTTTGGGGTGTTAACGATGGGTTCGCCCTCAACATTGAATGAGGTATTGGTCACGACACCTACCCCGAGTTCATTCTCGAGTTCACGAAGCAGGGACTCAAACGGTTGCTGATCCTCGCGTACGACGAGCGGGCGGATAGAACCGTCTACATGGGTTATCCCCGTGATGTGTCTCATCGCCTCGCCATCGTTGGGCCATCGCGCCTCAATCATGAAGTCCATCCTTTCCGGCCCCAGCCCCAGTCTCTCCGCGAAGCGGGCGGTCATGGCGGGCGCAACGGGCCTCCATTCCTCACGACCTTTGATCCGATTCAGTCGGTCCCTCACCGCCGGGTCATCGGCGCGGGACACGATAGATCGTGCACCCAGAGCTCGTGGACCGTACTCTGCCGGCCCTCTGAACCATCCGCCGATCTTGTCTCCAGCGATCAATCTTGCCGCTGTCTCATCAGCGCCTGACAAGACCTGGAGGCCGGCTCTCTTGGCTAGATCGACAGTGGGTCCGACTCTGAATTCAGGTCCGAGGAAGAGCCTTGTTGCCCGTTCGTTATGTATGAGATCACCTGATGCGGCGGCTTGCGCAAGAGCGGCGCCAATCGCGGTGCCAGCATCGTGCGCCGCACCGTACACATGGAGGTCGAGCAAAGGGTCAAGGCGACGCAGTCGTCCGTTTGTCGTGCAGTTGAGTGCAACTCCTCCACCCAGCGCCAGGTTGTTTGTCTTGCAGAGGGATAGAGCTAGCTCCGCTAGATGTAAGACCGCTCTCTCCAGCGCCGCCTGTGCGGAAGCAGCCGCGTTTCTCATGGCGTCGCTTGCAATGCGAGATACTTCGAGGAGTCCCGTTGCCTCAGCGCCCGAGTGATTGCACTGGTCATCGCCAAACACACGAACCAGCAGTCTCATCCAGTTGCTCGCCCGCTCCGATTTGGTTCGACCGGGCATCTGTACTTTGTAGCCGCGGGGCTCAAGTTGGATCTGCGGAAAGTCGTATGTCATCGATCCCCATGGCGCGAGCCCCATTGTCTTTCCCGCGCTGCCGGGTGCGAATCCGAGATACCGCGTGACCATCGCATAGAAGAAGCCGAGCGAGTCCTCGACACCAAATGTCGCTACCTCACGGATCTCTTGCCCTTGCCCTTGAAAGACAGTTGTAGATTGGCGCTCACCTTGGCCGTCGATCACAAGGATGGCGGCCTCTGCGAACCCAGACGTGTAGTAGGTAGCAGCTGCGTGCGCCAGGTGATGGGCCACATGTACGGTCTCAGGCATTTGGCCCTTTGGAATCCTGTGGTGGTTTGAGAGGGAATCTAGACTCTCTACTAGGCGGGTGTCGCCGGGCGCAAGCGCTGGGTCCCACCCGAAAGCAATGAAGTCGACCTCGCTGAGGTGGAGTCCACCGGCTTTGAGGCATGCCTCGACCGCGTTGATTGGAGGCTGCCGCAGACCCCGCTTCTGCCGAGTGAAGCGCTCCTCCTCGCAAGCCGCCACGATCTGGCCGTCCACGACGAGCGCTGCTGAAGCATCGTGTCCGAAACCGCCGCCGATGCCCAAGACTCTCATTCTTGCTGTGTATCACATGGTGGGGACTCCTGAACGTGTCAGAGGGTTCTCATGTGGCAAGGGCCGATCCGACCAAGGCGGGGGTGGCAAAGTAGTCCTGTATCCTCCGGTTTCCCTGGCCCAGATCAGAGGACAGCGCATTAGACAGTGCGCGCTCTAGGGCAACTAAGTCCTTCCGATCCACCGTGCGAATCTGAGGGAACCAGCGAGCGAATAGACGTCCCCGGATGTCCTGCTCTCGGTCAGTCCGGTCGACCCTGGGCAGACAGACCGTCCTGGTTCCGTGCCAAGCACATTCGCTCAGGGTGTTGTACCCAGCCATTGTTACGACCAGATCGGCGGGCCGCTTGCGCTGGGGCCGCCAGCGAACGATGTCGGTGTCGGCTGGTAGCGCCCGTCTCAGTGCAGCGGCCTCTTCGGTTCCCATAAGAGGACCGAGAACGATCTTCACGCTCAACTCCCAGCCAGTGCGTTGTCTCAGGCGCTGTATTGCCTGCATGGCGGCGTCGATAGTTGCTGCCCCGTCGTAGCCCCCACCCACGCTTACCTCAAGTGTGGAGTGAGACTCAGTATCGATGGTAACGGTACTCACAGACCAGCCTGGGGGTTGACGTGTTCCGAAGGTTCCAAGTGGGGGCAGGTAGCCGTAGTAACCGGCGCGTCCTTCCGTGACTCTCCTGCGGACGGGCTCAGGAATCCAGTGAGCGGTTGCAGCGGGCGCGAAGACCGAAACGCGATCGTACTTTTGCATTCCACGCTCGTAGTCGAATTCGCGGGTGACGGGGGAATAGATATCCCTTAGGGCCAATACCCGGCGGGACTGTCGGACTACATCAGATCGAAAGACAGTCTCCAACTCGCCCGTGAGGCCTCCCAGCGTTAGTGATACGAATATGTCTGGTTGTTGTTCTTCAGCAATGTGGATCAAATCAAGCGCAGTCTGTGCGCCCAGGCTCCTGGCCAAGCCGCGATCGTCTGCCCGCATTGCGTCAGCCATGCGCGTCAGCGAGGGCGGGTGCAACACTTGGACGTCAGAGTTCAGGCTATTCAGCGGGGGGATCTGACAGCAGACCACGGTTACAGGCCTCTGTTCAAGTCCTCGCTGTGCGAGTTGACCGATCTTGATGGCGCGCATGGTCTGGCCGATACCACGCGATCCGGCCGAATAGACGAGTATCCCCGGCAAATTCAGTGCCCTCCATCCCGTTGTCCGTTCAGGTGCGATGCGAGTTCCTGAAGGGTGGTATGGGAAGGCCATCTCTCTGATTCGTCCGTTTGCCGCGGGTCAAGCCTGAAGAACTGGCATCCGGCCGATTCCGCGGCGAGGCCATCCTCAGGGCGATCGCCGACGTACAGTACCTGACTCCGTGGAACACCAAGTTCGACAGCAAAGTCCGAAAGAGCATCAGGCTTGGGCGTCGGGTAGCCGTAGAAGGCTCGAAAATGGTCAGAAATCCCCAGGAGCCCACACAATGTCGGAATTTCCAACTGTGGCGCGTTGGACACGATAGCCATAGGTATGTCGACCCCTGCCGCAAACTCTCTCAGGCCCGGGAAGACTCGGATGTCATGCACGTGCTGCCAGAAGTAGTCTGAGTAGGCAGCAACCAGTTCTTTGTTCTCAGCGGGGGTGGCAGCGCGGCCATGAACGTCTCTGAAACTTCTCGCCAGCAGAATCTCGCGGTTGTTCACCAGATGTCTGGTGTAAGCCCTCTCGCATTGGTCTTGCCTAACTGACCGACCCGCGTCCATGGCGGTCATGAACGCCTGGCGTTTGATGTCTCCCGAATCGACCAGCGTGCCATCGAAGTCGAAAGCCAAGGCAGTCACGCGAGCGCGGATCACCTGTTGATTGGGTGAAGGCTTCATAAGGCCTCCTTGGTTGGGATGATCATGCAGCGAGCCTAGTTGTCTAGACTCTCGTCTGTGGCTTCAGAGGAGGAGCGCTCGATCCAAGACCACTTTGCCGAGCGGGCGTCTAGTTACGGAGCTGGTCCCTCCTGGGTGAATGATGCGTGTTCGCTCCGGCACGTTCACGACGAGTGGCTCCGCCGTCGCCCGGGGTCCCTGATCGATGTGGGGGCCGGAACAGGCGCGGCAACTGCCTTCCTGCAGCCGCAGGAGAATTCACCCTTGGTAGTGGACTGTGACGTTTCGTTGCCGATGCTTCGTGCTGTTGACCGTGCCCAAAGTCAGTCTGGAAGACGGAGTGTCGTCGCAGATGCCGAAGCCCTGCCATTCAGTGCAGGATCGTTCGACATGGCCATTTGTAGGCAGGCCTTTCACTACTTTGGAAGCCCTGTGACGGCGGCCCGGGAAGTGTATCGGGTGCTCTCGGCGCATTCCGTTTTCGTTGTGTCGCAGATCGTGCCGTTTGATGAGGAGCCAGACTTGGAGTGGTGGACTCAACTCGTTCGCATGAGGCAGCCCTCTCGTCGACACGAACTGTCGCGCGATTCCATCTGCGACGTGCTTAGGGCATCGGGCTTTGTCTTCTTGCGTACCGAGGAGTACCTAGCCAGGTCATCTCTCGACGGCTGGCTAAGGCGGTACGATTGTCCCGTCAGGACTCAGGCTGGTATCAGACAGCACTTCGCCTCTGCGCCACGATCGGTTGCCGAGAGACGAAAGTTCGAGTTCAAGAGTCAAGACGTGGAGTACACGATCCGATGGGTCACCGTGACCGGTGAGAAGAATCTCTGAAGGGGCGACGGGGTCCAGGATGTCATCAACCAGTCACGAACTGGCGGACGAAGTTCTGAGATTCTGTCGGGGGCAACTTGAGCTCCTCTCGACCATGGGCGGCGACATTGGTGGCCTGCCCGCCGTTATCCAAGGTCAGCGTCTGGGTGACGACGCGCTGGTCGATTACGCGTATGTGTCCACGCTCTTAGGCGTATTGTCCGATGAAGTTCGGCTTGCCGGGGACGGTCGCCACTTCATTGGGCATTGCCTGGAAGAGATAAGACCGGAATTGGTGGATGGCTTTCATTCCTTTCGCCTGGCGGATGCGATTGAACTTGCTGGGGGTCTTGGGTGGCTCACGGCCGGCCAGCGAGAACTAGCTTTGGCCGCAGCCTATCCATCGCGGTTGCTTAAGTGCCTTGCCAAAGACCCCAATCTGCGACATCGGAATTGGCTTGTCGTGGCCGCGAGGTGTCTCGACTCCATGCAGCGTCTGGGAGTACCCGCAAGGCCGCAAGACCTTTCGGGATTGGATGCTTTGGTGACAGGCCTGTTCAGTGGGACTTCAACCGGGTGGATTAACGATTCGGCGACTGGCTCAATTAGATACGACATCTACACACCGGAGATGTACCTCCTCGCATTCCCGTTTCGCGAGCGGTTAGGCAGCGACTGGTTGAGGGGCTTTGGGTCGGTCATTCGTGATCTCGGCGACCTCTGCCGTCCAGAGGGCTTGATTACGTGGGGACGTTCCACTGGAGTTCTCTCTCAAGCGATGACCCTGTCCATCGCAGGAGCGGTTGCCAATCTACCGGTGGACGCGCCGGTAGCGACTTGGTTAGGACGTGCGGAGTGCGCTTTCCAGAGAGTCAGTGAATGGTTTGATGAGGGTCTCGTGGTCTCTCTGCGTGGTCGCGCCAGCGACCCGTACCGAGGTCCGCGAAGGATCGTACAACTCACGCTGGACGTCCTTGCCAAACTCCTTGAGGCGGCTAGGTTCATGAAGACCGGCTCAGAAACCATTGCTGAGGTGGATTCTGCGCTGCTTTGGCCTGACGTGGATCGCCTCGTCCAGTTGGACGAGAAGGGAAGGGCTCATGTCTGGACCTATCGTTCCCCCCGCATGAGTTTCGTTCTCCCCTTGATGGACGAGACGCATCGCGACTACCTGACTGTGCCTATGTCGCCGGGGGTTTTCGATGCTCCCACCACGGGGGTGCCAGTCATGATCCCCGTTTATCATCCTCGTCCCACCAACACGAGCGACGCAAGTCCGGACTTCTGGGTTCCGTGTGGACCCTCGAGTCTGGTCGAACACAATCAAGGAAGCCTGAGTTTCCGCCAGGAGGGATGGGCTCGGACCAACTTCCGAGAAGACGGCCGGAACCGAAGGGTGGGTGGTGCACGTGAAGTCCGGTTTCGCGTTCTTGGGAGAACACTAAGTGTGGAAGAGGTCCTTGTACCTCCTGTGACGGACGAGGGGCTTGAACTTGGCATCGCAGTTGCATCGAACGCCCCATGTCCAATCACAGTGAGTAGTGACACCTCACTATCGGTCAATTCAACCCCTATCTCGGGAATGGAGAACTGGTGGAGCCGTTGGTCATCCCCAACTCGTGCATGGCAGGTATCGTACGGCGAACATGCCAGGGCCATAGACTGGCAGTTAACCAGGGCACTGGTGATTGCCTCGAGTGATCCGGATCATCCGTACAACAGAGCGCTGTACTCAGCCTTGGGATCAGAATTCACGGTCATCTCAGCGGCCGAACCAAATTCGGATCTTCGGGCACGGCTTAGGGGTGTCGATGTCTTTCACATGGCATGGCCCGAGAGGTGGTCAGGGCAGGAAATCGAGAGCACCTGCGTGGCCATCGAGGACATTCGGCGGTCGGGCTGCCGGATTGCGTTGACGCAGCACAACCTCATCCCGCATCGTCAGAAGAATCTCGAATCGCGCCTAATCTACCAAGCCTGGGCAGAGGCGGCGGACATTGTATTCCACCATAGTGAGTATGGTATGCGAGTGGCTAAAGAGCGGCTGCCCTACTCTGCCGGTGCCCGTCATGTGTTGATACCGCACGGACACTCAGGCCGGATGCTCGCCCGTTATAAGACGAAGCCACGCTCGTTCATCGAGCAGGATGAGGGTTGGGGCCATTTTCCCGTTCGAATCGCTGTTGTCGGGCAACCTCGTCCAGAGAAAGAACTGGCGGCGGTCATCGACGCGGCTATGGACTGTGGGAGGGACGATATTCAGTTCGTTCTTCGAGTCGGTAATGACGTACAACTGCGGAGTGGGACTCCTAGGGTTGTTCTTGAGCGAGGGCATTTGAGCGCGCAGCGTTACTATCGTCGGTTCGCCGCTATCGATGCCTTGTTGATGCCGTTCCTTGAGGGAGACATGCTGGCTACTGGAACCGCCTTCGACTGCATTGGTGCGGAAGTGGCTGCGATCTGCTCAGATTGGGAGTTTCTTCAGGAGACGTTCGGCCAGTCCCAGATCGTGTACGGCTCGGGGGCGGATCAGCTCCGGCAGTGCCTTGCTGAGATTCAGGAGAAGACTATTCGGCGAGTGGCAGAGGAAGTAGGACGTCTAAGGCAGTCGTATGACTGGGACGTGGCAGGCAGGATAGTCGCATCTGAACTGACCATGCTGATCCCCTGACTAGGAAATTGGACCTAGCCTCCCCGTGTCGACTGCATTACCTCGCCCAACGCCCTCAGCCACTTGGGCGCAGCCTGCAGGGAGGCGGCCTTCAAACCCGCGAAAGCCACAAGGCTTGCCACGACTGTGACGAGTGGTATGAGCACTGCTAGCCACGTGGTGACGTCGGCGCCAAAGGCCGAGAGTACCCACACGGCGATGAGCAACGGTATAGCGCTTGCGCACACCACAGCCGTCCCCATGGAAAGTGACGCGAAACTCCTGACTCGATCGAGATTCGATCGTTCGCTGCTCAACGCCTGCCTTGCTAGTTCAAGGTCACGCCTCAAGTCAGCCTCTCGGGCGGACGGTTGTGGTTGGGTTGACTCTCGTTCGTCTGGCCCCAAGCCAGAGGCGAATCCGCAGGCTGCATGCACTCTGACCATTGTGGCCGTAAGCAAGCAGATGGATTCAAGCGGTGGGTGGTCCGACCGGAGTGCTGCAACCCAGTCGTCCTTCAACAGGCCAATCGAGTCTGCAACCAGTCCTCTAGCCTGGGTGCTGGACGCGGAGGACAACGAGTCGGCGACGATGGCCCGCACCGAGAGCGGTAGTCCTGGATTCCGTAGCATTGCCCCCAACTCAGAAAGATCGTCAGTTCCGCACTTCTCCTGTTGAACCTGCAACAGGCGATGGTATAGGTGTTCCACCTCGTTTCCCTCGTCAAAGCCATGGGTCAGTCGCACGGCTGGTAGCCATAATCGTGCCTGTTGTTTGGCGGCGTTACTGCTGACGTACTCCTGCTTTTGCACCCACTCCTGCAGTGGGTCGATCTTGCTGCGGTCGGAATCCACCAGCGCCATGGCGGCCGCGACTGCTGCTGTCGGCATCACGTGGCCATCGACATTCACACGGCCCCCGAGGCGCCGCTCGGCGTATCCTTCGATGAAGTGCTGCATCATCTCGCCCGAAAGTTGGCGCGGTACTGCCTCTGGATCTGCACAAGCGTCACGAATAGCCGCGATGACTGCAGCCAAGGCTCGGACGGCTGGCGCCGGCGCAGAGGTGAATTCTTCTACGTGTCTCTCGAACCACTGGGCAAACTGATCCGCGATGAGAAGGTAACGAGGTCTCTCTCCAATAGTGACCAAGATCGGACGACCGTCCGTCGAGTGAGCCGCTTGTGCCGTGAGTGAACCTTCATTCTCGAGTCTGAAACGAAACGTCTGCAGCAAGCCTGACATCTCTCCCCAGGTCCAATGGGGAGAGACAATGATGTGACTGAAGTGCCGATACGGCACATGTCGAGGGTCGATGCTTCCGATATCGCTTGCTGCCACTGACGCGATATGCCCACCTCTAGTCGCGGCGCGTCCGAGTTCAAGTCTGAGTACGAGTTCATTCGGGAGGGACTCTGAAGAGTGGTTGATGTACAGGGTTCCCAGTGAACGCGCGGCGCGTGCGACGAAATGCGCAAGCAGAGAACTGTTCGGAAGCCAGTCAAGCGGGAGAGTCGTCAGCAGAACCCTTCCTCGAGGGTTTCGACTTCTGAACATCGCCTCGAAATCTGTACCGTCATTCGAGACGGTCCCAAAGACCCGCCATTCTGCCGGATGCAGTGGTTGAATCCGACACCAAGTGGTTGGCGCCCTGACCCCGAAGTCGTCAGGACTAAGGGCAAGGGACTCTTGACTGTCCACACATCGAGCGTTGGGGTTCACCGCGATGTCTTCGATGGCTGTAGCTGGGATACCGAAGTAGGTCGCTTGATTGTCGACGGGTAGGAAATCGCAGGACCGGCTGTCACCGGGCAGGAGAAACTGTTGCAGGACTACGATTCCCATCCCCTCCGCGGACGCCTTCCGGAATTGCGATGCTGATGCATTTGCCGCTCGATAGATTGTCTCGTTGTACAGGGAGTTGGAGGCGAAGACCACGGCGCTGTACTTGGACTCCGTGATTCCATCTACGAGAGCAGCAACCGTGCTTTCGTCGAAGAACTCGAAAGTGAGCCAGGGCATTTGCGTTGCAAGGCGGCGGAAGGCGCCTGTGCCCGCTTCGGAGTTGTGATCCCGTTCCGATGAAGTCTGTATCACGGCGATGCGTGCCGGGGTGATCACTCGGATTGCGTCCAAAGGTCTTCCCCCTACTGCCGAATGCTCCGTGTTGGGTAGCAGTCAGCGCGACTCGCTTCTTCTTGACATCATGGCATGCGTTCTGTCTCGGAAACCTGAGAGCGGGCCGGAATCCAGTGTCCTCAATGCCATGTCGCCTGTTGCTTGTTAGGGGGTTGTCGGTCCCAGGGCGCTATCCGTAGTGGGTGGACCACGACTTACCTGCGCCGCTTTCTTTGGTAGTCGATTGTTGCCGATACCACGCGCATGAGACTGCGCCAAGGTGTCCTCCCGCTAAGCCCAACACCAATTGCTGGACCTGCTAATCAAGTGGTGAGTTACGGGGTGACGCCGTGGACCTTCAGACGACTCCATCAGCTCAAGATTGCTCATCCCGCCCCGCGGGCTCTCGTCCGAGTTGGCTCTGACCTTGTTGGCCGGTCGTCACCTGGCCTGAGGAGTCCTGTGGCCTCGCCATCGAGGTGAACTGGTAACCAGTCAGGCGCGCTGTTCGCCGGCTTCCCGAGCGGCCCGCCGCTCCTCCAGCCACCGGTCGAGGTAGGAAAGGCGCAGGTCCTCCACGGCAAGGATGGGAAGGTCGCGGTATGGATCAACGAGTTCCTTGATGGTCCGTGTGCGAATGACCTGCTCTGCGGCAACAGCATCCGGCCGCGGCGTGGCTACACGGTTATAGTCCACCTCGACAGTGAACGGGCGCAGCGGAGTGCCAGAGGTGGCCAGCCGTGCGGCCGCGAAGAACTGGGGTAGACCCGCGAGATCCAGCGGGCTGAACTCTGGGGCGGTGGACGTGGCAAGGGCCGTCGCATCCTCAGACCCGACTCGGAAGATGAGCCGGGTAGCCACCGACCCCTGTACGGCGTCACCCAATCCACCTTGCAGTTGGGACATGTACTGGTGCGCCATGACAACCCCGAGACCGAACTTTCGGCCCTCCGAAAGGATCGCTGCCAGAGGTACAGAGGAGAACGAGCCGGCCTCGTCGATGAACAGCGTGGTGGGTTCATCCACTGGATCAGCAAGAGCCGCCGCCCAGTAGCGGAGCAGATAGAGCATGCCCAGGATGCGTGCGCCTGTAATGCCCACCTGCCCTTTGGCGAGGTCCACCAGGACGATCCGCCGGGTCCGCACAGCCTCAGCGGGGTCAAAGGAGTCAGCCCCGGTTTCGAGCATCCCGCGAAGTGCCGGGTTCATGGCGAATCCGGTGAACTTGGACGTGACCCAGGCGACTACCTCCTGCAAGTCGCTGCTGCGGTTACTGAAGATGTCGTTGTCCCAGAACGCCTTCAGGTCCGGATTCTTCAACCGATCGAACAGAGCCTGCGCGAGATCGCGGCGTTCAAGCACTCGAGGGACGTCCAGGAGCGAAGCCCTCTCTCCTCGCACCTCCGAAAGGCTTGCCAGGACATTGCGCATGATCCGCTGGAATCGGGGCCCCACGATGCCCTGATACGTGGGGTCGAACAGTTGCTGGAACGCCTCAACCAGGTCGCCGATCACCAAGTCGCGCTCGGGCGCGCCTACGGCCAGGGGGTTCAGCCGCACGGGGTTCTTCAGATCACCGCAGCGGATAAGCCATGTGCGCTCGCGTGCGGCCGGACTCATCTCCGCGATGATCCGATCCACGGTCTGGCCGTGCGGGTCGAGAAACAACAAGCCCTCACCGCGGGAGGCGGCGTCGACCGCCATCTGCGTCAACACGGTGGACTTGCCCGAACCGGTCTCGCCAATGATGTGCACATGTCGCGAAAGTGCCTGCCGGGTGAGGTTGAGATCCCGCAGTTGCTCTCGCTCGTCGCGTACACGGCCCACCCGAACCCCATCGGCGTCTGCGGGGCCCTGATATGTGACGACCCGCGGTTCGACTTCAAGCCCGGGGAAGCTGCCCCCTACAGTCGCGGGGAGTCGAAGCAGTCCTCCTGCCACTGACTCAGGTACCGACCTTGGCATTAGCGCTTGTGATGGCTCGACGACATCGATGTCGACCGCGCTGAACCACCCGCGTAGATGCTCGTGGAAACGCAGGGGGAGCGTCCCGGACTCTGTCGTGGCCAGCAGTGCTGCTGCGGCCTTCACCGGCACGCCTAGGTAGTCGTCGGAGAGCCTTTCGTCAAGGCGCAGATCGTCGGCCAGTGCTTCGCGGATGTCATCCGCTTTTCTGTCACTGAGAGCCTCAACCACCTGGACCATTTCCACATGGGGATTCGCGAGAAGTAGCCGCGCCAACTCCTCGGGAGACGCCGCACGCGGCATACCCCAGGTGCCGGCGTCGAAACTCTCTCGCGCCCGAACGAAGCCCAGGTTGGCTCCCAACTCCGCGGGGTCGCGTGGCGACACGGCCAGTCCAGCCACAGGTTCGGGGTCCGGAGTCTCGGCCGGTGTTGTCGGCCCGACTGCCGCGCTTTCCGACAGTAGGCCCGCGACCTCTTCGGCAAGGTGGGCGACGAGGTCGTCAATGTCCTTCAGGCCGGGCAGCATTGGGGTGTCCGGTGATGCGGACACCCTGACCACCACGGACAACCCGTTGGAAGTGCCTCTTGAGCGAATCTCGAGTCGACACCCTGGCGGCGCCTCTCCCATGAGGCGCACTAGGCGCAGGCCCAGCCTCAGACCGTGCGTTCCCGAAGCATTCTCCTCATCCTCGGAGGCTTCCGATCGGCGCAACCTGAGCAGTGAAAACTCGAGACCCCCCGTTGTCATGTCAAGAGAGTATCGAATCCTGTGCGTGCCTCTCCCCGCCCGGCGGCAAGATTGATCATGAATCGCGTGGTGGCCGCACTGCAAGATTGGGCCGGGCACTCGGGACGCAAACTGATCGGATGAGTCCGTTGGGGGATCATCCCGACAGGTGCCGACGACGGTTGTGGAAGTCGGCTAACGTACAGGCGTGCGCAACGGGGAGTCTGTCCTTCAAGGCCGGGCGCCGACTAGTGACAAAGTGGTGGGGGGAACGAATGATCGCTCTCGATGAGGAATACCTGGCGGGTCTCGGACTGGGCGCGCTGTCTGCGGACGACAAGCGGAGTCTCCTCGCCGTTGTCTACCGGAATCTTGAGGAAACCGTGGGCGGGCGAGTTGCGAAGTTGCTGTCGGATGCCGAACTGGAGGAGTTCAACCGCATCACGGATTCCCAGGACGGGGACGAAGCAGCCAAGTGGTTGAAGGAGCACGTCCCCGACTACCGCCGGATCGTTCAAGAGGTTCACGATGAGCATTCCGAGGAATTGCGGCGGCGTCGCGACGAGATCCTTGAGGCAGTTGGCGTGGAGGCGGCTGTCGAGTAGACGGAGTTGAGCCGGCGCGTCCGGCCGAGGGGATACCACGCGCATAAGGTGCAATTCAGCGGTGTCGGGATCGCGGAGTGGTCGGGGTCCCGCGCCTGCCCCGGGACCCCGACCGCGGCGACTCAGTCGAACCAGTCGCCGAATTGGTACTTCGAATCTGGTCCAAGGACCGTGTCCGGTTCCACTGCTCCCCAGCCATCGAGGGCGCGGCAGAGGGTTTCCAACTCGGAGGTAATCTCCCGGACGATCTGCTCCCGACTTGGGAACCTGCCCTCATTGGTCTGCGCCCACGCCTTCATCGCCTCATCGAGGCGGAAGGCAACAATGGCGTTTACCTCTTCGTGGAAACGCCGCCGGACCCTCGCCTCGTTCACCAGCGTGCGCGGAACCCGCGGACCGTTGTATTCGTAGTCGCTCATTGCGATCTCCCCTATTGAATTGGATACACCTCACCCCGGGTTGGGGTCAGGTGCGGGGAGATCTCGTGCTACATGACGTCTTCAACCGGGGATTGCCCGGATCTATTCCTCCTCGTCCTGGCGCCTGCGCGCGGCACTGAATAGGCGTGCGTCAGAGTGGCCATACAGCAATTCCACTCTGCGGGCCCAGTCCTCACGGTCGATGCACGGCCGGGCAAGGAGTCGTCCCGCGGCGACGTCGGCAGCCAGCTGTGCGACCTCCTTGCGCAGTCGACGGCCTCGCTCGTCTGGAACCACCGGGCGCGTGGACAGGAAGAGCGAGGCGTCACGGTTCCGATCTGTGGTCATGGGGTTGTCAGGCTCCAAACGGTTGCCCACCATGCGGCCTCGCCAAGTGTCGGCTCGATACCACACGGGAACCTCGGAGGTGCGGCGCATGCCGCTGCGCTCGCGGGTGCTGCCTGGATCCATCCAGTGGGTCGTTCGTACATCGGCCGTGGGAAAGGCGCGATCGAACAGTCCGCGCGCGATCTGCAGTGTATCCCCAGTGTTCTTCACCTCGTCAATGATGAGAACGCGCCTGCCGTCCAGCCATGCGTGTGGCGAATCGGGCTTGGGTAAGAATGCTCTGCGCAGTAAGGCGATGGCTTGTTCCGGCACCTTGGAGACGTCGATGACCCCGAATTCCGATCCACCTGTGTAGTTCCACCACTGCTCGCGATCGATGTTCACGAACCGGAATTGCGGCATGGGTGGGATGCGGACTGCAGCCAAGTCCGTACCCGGAGTGCGCGCAAGGACCGGCCACAGGGCTCGTACCATCCAAGCCACCGGGCGCCCCGACTTGTCGAGGCACACGACGTAGTCGGGGACCCAACCGTCATGTCCCTCCAATTGGTAGATCAGCGCATCGGTCAACGTGACGTAACGAGCCCGCAGTGCCACGGGGCGCAGGATCGAGTAGTCCGCCGGCGGTCGGCCGTCACCAATGATCAACGTTGCGCCTCGTCGGCCCGTGACCCCGTGCCATAGGAAGGACCAGACATTCTTGAAGGAGACTCTTCAGGTGCCCCAGGGCGAGCCATGGGCCACTGCCACAGGCCCTCCGATCGGTCTTCATCGTGGGCTCCCTCGCTCGGCGTTCGACATCGTCCAGGAAGCAAGCGCCTCCGAATGCAGCGTCGTGGGTTCCCCTGCAGTGTCCCTACGAAAGGGGTATCACGTTAAGCAGAGCTGTGGCGCGGTTGAGAACTGCCGGCGCTGTTGCACCCGCGCGAAGGGTCGTCGGCCATCGGAATCTCACGACAGTAGGGAGAGGCCTTGACGTTCAGCCGGTCCGAGCCAGGGAGGCAATCCGCAGCAACTGGATATCACCGGGTGAACGCTCTGCTCGACGGCCCATGCAAGGCGCTGATGGCGGTCCAATCCCTCGACTCGCGTTTCAGATGCCCCTGCCCATTGCCCTTCACACGTCCTCTCCCTGTAACCGTTCGCACGCATGCAGGTCACGGCGGACCGCGGCTCATGTGAAAACAGACTCGGTGGTACTCACATGGACCAACCCATCCGCGCCCGACCGCCGGCCCCCTTACAGCTCTCCAACGACGAGGCCGGCACCAGCACCCCCCGCCCAAAATCCACCAAGACACCACGCCCGGGAGGGTCCTAGACGGGGGGCCGGACACACCAAAGGGGGCGCGGATTGCCCCGTTCACCTCGGGGGGGCTTGATTGATCCCGAAGCCCCCGCCTCGTTCACGATCCCGCCCCAGCGTGAGGGGCGCCTAGGAAGGATCAAACCGATGCCTGCACCGAACATGCGCCGGCAGCCTCGACGCCGCGGTCAAGGCTGCCGACCACATCCATGAGAAGGATCAGGGGGCTGTGCAACTGGCCGACGCCATCGATGCCTCCTACTAGGAGAACGGCGACAGCGACGCGCACCGCAACTCGTCAGCCGGCTCGCCCCGAACCTGACCGCATTCTGCGAAGCCTCGGCCTGACCCCCGATTCAGGCACCAAGGCCGGCCGGACGAAACCGCACAAGCCCGACGCCCTCGACGAGTTGCGGGCTGCCCGCCGCCGCACCTGGGCCGTGCCCGAGGAGCAGGCCGAGCAGTCGCTTTTCTAGGCGGTCGAAGGGATGAACTTGGCATACGCCTCAGGGAAATGCTGGTGTGCCAGCCCTGGAACGGTCTCATAAAGGACCGGAATGACCGCACCTGACACAAGGTGGGCGTTCCCTATCACCACTACGACTTTCTCGAAGTTCACGTCAGGTGCCTCGCTAGCGGGAGTGTTGATGCCGAGGCTCTTAGTTGCTGAGTCGCGCAGTACGTCGATACGCCAATATGTCTCCACAGGAAACACCTTCTCGTGCACGTTTTCTGGCGTTGCGCCATATTCCAAGAGCGCGATGGCTTCGATCCAAACGTCGATTGCACAGCCGCCGCCTGCGTTGACGATCTCAACGATCAGCGCAGGTTCAGGCTCACTCACAAACTTGAGTGGGCCGGGCACTAAGTGGGGGACATCGCGCGACTGTTCCAGCGCCGCCAATTGCTCTGAGATGTCTGTTTGCCTGCGCGCTGACTCTGCCTGCACCTCGGCAGCCTCGGCTTGTTGCCTCGTCAGTTGCTGCAACTCAACCGAAACCTCGGTCTGCCGCTTTGCGATGACAACAGCCGCGATCGCTATTAGCAGCGTTCCCACGCCGGTGACTGCTGCAATCCAGTTTGCCCAACCATCACTCATAGGTTCCCCCGCTTACGATTCCGTTTCCGATCAGGGTAGCCCTATTGCGGACGTGAAGGATTAGTTGCACAGCACCCTGCCGAACGGGCAGCCGGTGGACTGCCGTCGTGCATCTGGTGCGAACGTGGTGCATGTCGCCGACGTGCAGGCCGTAAACGGAAGAGCCCGGTCCCTTGGGACCGGGCTCTTCCGTTTAGTGGCGGGGGCGGGATTTGAACCCGCGACCTCTGGGTTATGAGCCCAGCGAGCTACCGAACTGCTCCACCCCGCGTCGGTGTTTCAACTATACGTCATGCTCCGCCCCGCTTGAACCCCCACCCAACCGAGCCAGGAACTCACGCCCCTGTGGCCAGTCGCCGAGGCCCGAGTCCGCGTTGATGTGACCCAGCGCGCCGGCCACCACGAACTCCGCGCCAAGGTCGGCCGCGAACCCCCGCGCGTACTCCTCGGTGGCGTAGTGGTCATTCAGACTCCCCACCACCAACGCCGGGAACGGCAGCGGCTCGCGCGGGAACTCCGCGAACTCCGCGGCCGCCTCGGGAAACGCCTCCGCGGCAGGATCCACCGGTGCCACGAGCATCGCCCCGGCCACAGGCAATGACGACTGCGCCGCCCACACCGGCACCAGCAAGCACGCCAGGCTGTGCGCCACCAGCACCGGCGGCTCGGGGGAAGCCACCACAGCGGCCTCCAGCGCAGCCACCCAATCAGCCCTGACCGGCGAGTCCCAATCCGACGGCGCGAACCGCACGAACGCCGGATCCTGCTCCCACAGCGTCTGCCAGTGCGTCGGCCCGGAGTTGTAGATCCCCGGCAGGACTATGAAGAACGTCACGTCGGCATTGTCCACCACCGCTCGTACCCTGGAATCAGAAGAGGGGAGCCACCAATGGCTATCAAGCAGGAGCACATCAAGGGTCGCGCGAAGATCGCGGCGGGCGCGGTGACCGGCAAAAAGGAGCTCGAGAACGAGGGTCGGCTCGACCGCATCGCGGGCGACGCGAAGGTCCAGCTCGACAAGGCGGCCGGCAAGGCCAAGGAACTGCTTGGCACCGGCACCTCGCAGGCGACCAACTGGGTCGACCAGGCGAAGTCCGGCGTTGAGGGCCTCATCGACAAGATCAAGAGGTAACCGAACCTAGGATCGAGGCGTGGAACTGACCGCGCCCGGGCCCAGCGGGCTCGACATGCTGCGCGGCGCGCCTTGGATGATCCGGGATCCGCTCGGTTTCTTGGGTCAGCAGTGGCAGCGGCACGGGGACGTGGTGCAGTTCCCCATCCCGAACCCACCGACATACCTGGTCAACCACCCGGACGCGGTCGACAGGGTGCTGCGCGGCAACCACAAGAACTACGGCAAGGACACGCTGCAGTACCGGCGCCTGTCGTTGCTGACAGGGTTCGGGCTGCTGACGGCAGACACCGACCTGTGGCGCACCCAGCGGCCGGTGGTCCAGCCGGCGTTCGGGGCTGATCTCGCCCCGGCGGTGGAGAAGGCCACACATGCGGCCTGCGCGCGGATCGACTGGGCCGACGGCGTACGCGACGTGGACGCGGACATCCTGCGGATCACGCTGGAGGTCGTGGGGGAGGTGCTGTTCGGCGCCGACCTGACCGGCGACGCCGCAGACCTGGCGGAGGCAACGCTCTCCGGGCTCGAAGTCGTCGTGAAGAAGTCCAGTCCGCTGAGTGCGCCGCTGTGGATGCCGACGCCGAACAACCGGCAACTGGCGGCGGCGAAGGCGCGCCTGGACCGGGCCGTGCGCGAGCTCACCGCGGCGCCGGCGCCGGAGGGCACTCTGCTGCGGCTGCTGCAGGAGGGCGCGGACCCGCAGACCGTGCGCGACCAGGTCGTCACCTTCCTGGTGGCGGGGCATGAGACCGTGGCCAGCGGCCTGGCCTGGAGCCTCTACCTGCTGGCCCAACACCCCACCGATGCCAGCAGCGCCGACGTGTTCGACGAGGCGTTGCGCCTGTACCCGCCGGCGTGGCTGATCACGCGACAGGCGCTGGGCCCGGATGACGTCGCGGGCGTCGAGATTCCGGCAAACGCACTGATCATCATGTCCCCCTATTGGCTGCACCGGCACCCTGCCGCGTGGGACGTCCCCGACGAGTTCCGGCCCGGGCGGCCGATACCAAGAACTGGCTACGTCCCGTTCGGCGCAGGGCCACGCCTGTGCATCGGACGGGGGATGTCACTGGTGGAAGCGCCGATCATCCTCGACCACCTGCGGGAGCGCTACAGGTTCGGCATCGTGCGGGAAGTGCGGATGAAGCCTGAGGTCACGATCCGCCCGGTGGGTGGGATGCCGCTGCGGGTCAGTCGCCTTTGACGACGACGCGGTCGCGACCGGACTGCTTCGCCTCGTACAGGGCGGCGTCCGCACGGGCGAGCAGGGCTGTGGCACCTTCGTCGGGTCCGGCGAGGACCGCCCCGATGCTCGCAGTCACCTGAACCGGCTCATCGTTCACCACGATCGCCCGGGACAGTTCGGTGCGGATCTTCTCCGCCAGATGTGCGACCTGCTCGTCGTTGTGCACGCCCACCAGGACCACGACGAACTCGTCGCCGCCGACCCGTGCGATGGGGTCGTCCCTGCGGACAGCGGCGCGAAGCCGTTCGCCCACAGTGACCAGGACCTGGTCACCGGTCGCGTGGCCGAAGCGGTCGTTCACCGGTTTGAGGCCGTCGAGGTCGAGTGCCAGGATCGCGATGCGCGTGCCGGTGCGAGGGATCCGCCCCAGAACCTTGCCCAACTGCTCTGACAGTCCGCGCCGGTTCCCGAGCATCGTGAGGGGGTCATGGGTGGCGGCGTGGTGGAGGGCGGCTTGGGCCTCGCGGGCCTGGGTGACGTCGATGAACTGCGCGACGAAGGAGATGACAGAGCCCTGCTGGGAGCGCAGGGCGGCCAGGGACATCTCGGCGCGGACCATGGACCCGTCGATCTGCACCAAGCGGATCTCTTCGATGCCGGACGCGAGTTCGCTGTCGATCAGTCGCTTCTTCAATGCCTCGACCACCGGCCAGTCGTCGACATGGACGATGTCTCGAAGCCCGTGTCGCTGCAACCACCCGATCGACTGCCCGACCATTGCCGCCAGGGAGTTGTTGACCTGCGCGAACGCGCCATCGTGTTCCACAACAGCCATCCCGCTGGGGGCGGAGGCCATCGCCAGTCGGAATTGTTCCTCGCTGCGCGCCAGCGCTTCCACCGCTCGGACCTCGCCGTCGATGTTGCGCATCCCGACGATGATGCTGGCCAGTTCACCCTCGGAGTCGCTGATCAGGGTTGCCATCGCGGAGAACCAGCGGTACTCGCCATCCGCGCAGCGCGCCCGAATGGTCAGGCGACCGGGAGTGTTGGGGGTCAGTGAGTGTGCGAAGTCGTGCACCGCCTTCAGGTCGGCGGGGTG
>WBZP01000135.1_pt1 | contig 107390 bp, 85 predicted proteins | sample 5204301 | NCBI WGS metagenome assembly WBZP01 (sample SAMN12412401, study PRJNA552823) | activated sludge metagenome | isolation source: activated sludge from nitrification reactor of wastewater treatment plant... | place: USA: Pennsylvania | collected 2017 | reverse complement strand
CAATCGGGCTGGCGGGGCATCGGGTGTTCCTTTCTTGGTCGTCTAGGCAACGCCAAGGATACACCCGACCCCGCTCCTCAAGCGGTGGCCCTTTCCCAAAGTACAGAAGCTATGTTACACCGTCCACTGAGCGACAAGGCCGCGATGATCTTGCAGGAAGCTAATTGGCAAATATACGCAAGCAGTATAATATCCCTTATGATAAATGCGCGCCTTGTTATGGAATAAACTATGAAAACAGCACTGTTCGTCTATGGCGGCTGGGAAGGCCACCAGCCGCGCCAAAGCGCCGAGCTGTTCGCGGCGATTTTACGTGGCGACGGCTTTCAAGTCGAGCTTTCCGATACGCTCGATACATACCTCGATACCGAAAAAATGCGTGCGCTCAGCCTGGTGGTGCCAACCTGGACGATGGGCACAATTACGCGGGAACAGGAGCGCGGCCTGCTCGACGCGATTGCAAGCGGCGTGGGCGTGGCAGGCTGGCACGGCACTATGGGCGACTCGTTCCGCAATGCCACCGAGTACCAGTTTATGGTTGGTGGGCAGTGGGTTGCGCACCCTGGCAATATCATCGAGTACAGCGTGCACATCGCGAACCACGACGACCCAATCACCGCAGGGCTGAGCGATTTCACCATGCACTCGGAACAATATTACATGCACGTCGACCCGAGCAACGAGGTGCTTGCGACGACAACCTTTAGTGGCGCGCATGGCGGTGTGCCCTGGATTGCGGGCACAGTGATTCCGGTAGTATGGAAGCGCCGCTGGGGTCAGGGTCGGGTGTTTTATTCTTCGCTCGGGCACGTCACCGCCGATTTCGAGGTGCCTGAGGCGTGCGAGATCATGCGGCGCGGCATGCACTGGGCTAGCCGCTAAAGCCCACCTCTGAGGAGAAAATTATGAGCCAGAATGCAGTGAAGCGCCTGTATCTGATGCAGGTTGGGTCGATGCCGGAATACCAGATTCCGATTGTGTGCTATCTGGTGCAGACGGATGATGACAAGAATATCCTGATTGACACTGGCCTCCCGGCGATTATGCCGGAAGAAGAAACCGATTTCGTGAATGGGCAGGATGTGATCGCGCAGTTGGCGAGCATTGGTATACAACCAGACGATATTGATACCGTCATTTCGACACATTACGATATCGACCATGCCGGACGGCACGCGGCTTTCACCAAGGCACAGTATGTGGTGCAGCGGGCGCATCATGCGGATGCGGCGAATAACCCACGGTATGCCGCCATTCGAGCCCAGTGGGATCAGCCAATCGAGCGCATTCGGCTGGTGGATGGAGACATGAAACTGCTACCGGGGCTGGAGCTGATTGAGACCAGCGGGCATGTGCCCGGTCATCAATCGGTGCTGGTGCGGCTGCCGAAAACCGGGGCGATTATATTGACGATTGATGCGGTTCCCTTTGGCGCAGGCTTTACCCGTGACGCGCAGGACGATGGGAGCAACCCGGATGCCGAAGCGATCCACGCCAGTACGATCAAACTACTTGATCTGGCCGAACAGGAGCATGGTGCGCTAGTGATTTTCGGCCATGATACAGAGCAGTGGGCAACCCTCAAACAAGCACCAGCATTTTACGAGTAAAGCTGCTCGCATCACCATCCCCACCCTGGGTTTTCTAAAAAAGCACAACCCGAAGCAGCCATACATCTTGGCGTCTGCAAGCCATTGCGCAGTAGCACGCAGCATCACATGCAGCCACCCGCTGAAGCAGAGCGATGTTCCACACTGGCATTCATGTATGCCTTACCACCTGCAACGGCTTTCGCGCTCAGCGATCGGCTGAATATACAGGTATACTAAATGTTGCAAAAAGAACATATTGCAGTCATACTGACAATGTAAATTGAAAGATAAAGCAATGCCCCACCAGCCCGCACTCGACCAGCCAGCCGCCACGCGCCAGGGCGAGGAGCTACCGGCTGAGCAACTTGGCGCATACCTCCGTGCACATATACCAGGGTTGGAAGCACCGCTGACGATTGAGCAATTCCCCGGCGGCTTTTCCAACCTTACGTATTTGCTGCGCGCTGGCACCCACGAAATGGTGCTGCGGCGGCCGCCGTTTGGCGCAAACATTCGCGGCGGGCACGACATGGCCCGCGAATATCGCATTCTGTCGCACCTGCTGCCGGTATACCCAAAAGTGCCGCGCCCGCTGCTGTTCTGCGATGACCCGGCGGTGCTGGGCGCGCCATTTTATGTGATGGCGCGCGTGACTGGTGTGATTCTGCGCACCCAGCTACCGCCCGGCATTGCGTTTGGGTCAGATGGCATGCGGCCGCTCTGCCTGACATTGATCAACACCCTGGCCGAACTACACGCGATTGATTATACAGCGGCGGGCCTGGCCGACATTGGCAAGCCCACCGGCTATACCGCGCGCCAGGTCAATGGCTGGGCCGGGCGCTACCGCGCTGCCCGCACCGATACACTTCCCGCGCTTGAGCACGCCGCCGAGTGGCTGAGCACGCACTTGCCGCCTGAAATCCCGGCCACACTCATTCATAACGACTATAAATACGATAACGTGGTGCTCGACCCAAGCGACCTGGCGCGAATTATTGCCGTGCTCGACTGGGAAATGGCGACGCTGGGCGACCCGCTGACCGATGTCGGCACCAGCCTGGCCTACTGGATGGAGCCGGGTGATCCCGCGGTGCTGCGCAGCTTTGGCCTGAGCAGCCAGCCCGGCAATCTCGATCGGCGCGAATGGGTGACACATTACGCTACGCAGAGTGGCCGCGATACAGCGAATATCCTGTTCTACTTTGTGTATGGCCTGTTCAAAAATGCGGTTATCATTCAGCAGATTTATGCGCGCTACCAGCAGGGCCACACCCACGATGCACGCTTCGCCGGGCTAGGGGCGATGGTCGCCGCCTACGGGCAGATGGCCGCCCGCGCAATTGCGCAAGGCCGCATCGAACGATTATTTGAATAACGACAAGGAAATGCCAGATGGAAGCTTCGATACCTACCAGCCTGTGGAATACTGAGCTATTTGCGCTACTAGAAGAAACGTTTGAAAAAGTCAGTGGTATTTATCTCGATCGCGGCACATCGCTCTTCGAGACATTAGCCGACGTAAGCGCTGCCGAAGCATCGCGCCCAATTTCAGCCCACTGTGCGAGTATCGCAGCACAGGTATACCACGTGCGCTATTACTTGCAGATATTAGCCGAATATACGCGCGGCAACGAACCTGCCGGGGTTGATTGGCCAGGAAGCTGGCAGCACGGCACCGTTACACCCGCCGAGTGGGAGGAATTGCGCGCCGATTTGCAGCGTACCTACGGCGAGGTGCGCGCCTTGTTTGCTGCAATAAACGATTGGGGACAGGAAGATACGCTCGGCGGAGCGCTGGCGATAGTCGTACATACAGCCTACCATTTAGGCGAAATTCGCCAGGGATTAGGCGTATTGCGCGGCTAAACGCAGCATTATACCGTCAGCGGCGCGCTGTCAACCGCCTGCGCTGTGGGCATCTGCGGCGCAGAAGGCAGCACCTCAAGGAACAGCTGGGTCACTTCCTGCGGAGCAATCACCATTGCATCGTGGCCGGTATTCAGCTGGCGCATCACCCAGCCTTGCGCTGCAGCCTGCCGGGCAAACTTGGCAAGTGGCGACGCTGGCAGCAACCGCGCAAATAGCCGCCCAATCAAAGTATCAGTCCCTGTAATCTGCACCGCGTGGCGGCACGTAATATACGTGCAGCGCGCAGGCTCAAGCACAGGGGTGTAGTTGAATGGATCGAACACCGTTGCCGCCGGGTGCGGCTGTAAATGCGCATCGACCCACTGCGCCTGTTGTGGGTCGCGAATACCCAGACCGCGCGCGGAGATGAACGCGGGCAAGGTGGGGTTGAAGCGTGTGAGTGCGCGTAGCGCGGCCACGCCAATTCGCGGCATCAGCTGGCCCATCAGCGACAACTCTGGCGCGGGTAGAAACGCGTCGAGGAAGATGGTGTGCTGAATACGCTGCGGTTCGCAGGCGAGCGCACCAGCTACAACCACTCCCGCATACGAATGCCCGACCAGCACAACATCTACCAGATCATGTTCTTGGAATACTGCCACTACCTGGCGAATATGGCTATCGAGGGTGGCAATCGGCTGCATCGAGAGCGAAGGCGTATACACACTATGCCCCTGCGCCTCTAGCTGCAAGCGCACCGCATCCCAGCAGCCGCCCCAATGCCAGGCACCATGCACCAGCACAAACGTCGCCATAGCGTTACCTTCTGTTTGTTTACGGCGTAACCATAGCTTACTACGTTGCGCTACCTGTGCGCGCTAAAGCTAACGCTAGCGATTGTACCATGCGGTAGATACAACAAAGCAGGGCAGCTTTCGCCGCCCTGCTCATCTATAGCAATACCTGAATGGTGGCTAGCGCACGCTACCGCGTCGTGCCAGGTTGATGATGCCCAACAACACTACTGCGCCAATAAACGACACAATCAGCGCGCCCAGGCTGAAATCGCTGTTGTTAATGTTCGAGCCGCCAATACCCAGCATATTGAACACGAAACCACCGATGAATGCACCCACAATACCAACAATAATATTCAGCAGCGCGCCTTGCTGAGCATCGGTGCGCATCACAATGCTTGCCAACCAGCCAACCAACGCACCAAACAGTAACCATACGATGAAGTTAATCATATCCCGTTTCCTCCATAATCTGTGGTGCTTCACATTGAGCACGCGTTGCTAACACTAAAGCAACTAGCGTGCCATGGTTAGCAAACCCTGGCTCAACTGTGTATAGAAGCTCTCCCAGGCACAACGCAGATGGTCTATAATAGCAACTGTACGCTGGCGCTGCGTTCTCAGCTGGCGGCACTATACACATACGAGGAATATCTATGAGCGACACAATAACGACGCTGCCCCCGGCCGCTCACGCTGCACCGCCGCACCAGGAACAGCTCGACGCGGCTTTGCAGGTGCTCAGCGCGCATAAACAGGAATGGGCCACCCTGGCAGTGCAGCACAAACTTGAGCTGCTGCGCCAAATGCTGCCATTACTTGAGACTCAAGCACAAGCCTGGGTTGATGCAGCAGTACGCGGCAAACAGATCGAGCCGAGTTCGCCCTGGGTTGGGGAAGAATGGATTAGCGGGCCGTGGGCGCTGGCCGCCGGTCTGAATGGCTATATTCATACGCTTGAGGCCGTAGCTCGTGGGCAGGCACCGCAACTACCAGGCGTTGGTACGCGCGCCAATGGGCAAGTGCTTGTGCGCGTATTCCCCTGGAACTGGTCGCAGTGGCTGCTGCTCAATGGCATTAGCTCTGAGGTGTGGATGCAGCCCGATGTAACCTTAGCGAACCTCGCTGAGCACATGGCCGTGTTCTATCAGCAGCGCAACCCGCGCGGGCGGGTGTCGTTGGTGCTGGGGGCGGGCAATATCAACGCCATCCCCGCACTCGATACGCTGTATAAGCTGTTTGCTGAAGGCCAAGTTGTGCTGCTCAAGCTAAACCCGGTGAACGAGTACCTTGCGCCAATCTTTGATCGCGTGTTTGCGCCGCTGATTGCGCTTGGCTACTTACGCATTGTTACCGGCGGCGCGGATGTGGGCAGCTACCTCACCCGGCACCCGTCCGTCGATGAGCTGCATATCACCGGCAGCGAGCGCACCCACGACGCAATCATGTACGGCACTGGCCCCGAAGGCGCGGCCCGCAAAGCGCGCGACGAGCGGCTGATCGATAAACGCTTCACCAGCGAGCTGGGCGGCGTTGGCCCCACAATTGTGATTCCTGGGCCATGGAGCGATGCCGATATTCGCTTCCACGCCGAGCAGATTGCGACCATGAAGCTGCATAACAGCGGCTGCAACTGCGTGGCTGCGCAGGTGTTAGTGCTGCCCCAGGCGTGGACACGCAGCGGCGAATTGCTCGACGCCGTGCGCCAGCAGATGCGCACCCTACCGCCGCGCGTGGCCTACTACCCCGGCACTGCCGAGCGCCAGCGCGCCCTGTTGGCCGCGCACCCCGAAACCGAGATTCTGGGGGATGGGCCGCTGCCGCGCATGTTGGTAGCGAATCTCGATGCGAATGCCCCGGACGAGTACTGTTTCCGCGAAGAATTCTTTGGCCCGATGCTTGCGCAAACCAGCCTGCCAGGCGCAACACCGGCGGAATATTTACGCAATGCGGTGCGCTTTGCCAACGAACGCCTATCGGGTACGCTAGGCGCAAGCATCCTGGTGCATCCGCACACGCTGCAAGCACTTGGCAGCACATTCGATGAAGCCATCGCCGAGCTGCGCTATGGCGCAATTGGCATCAATATCTGGAATGCGGCCGCCTTCCTGGCCGCCGAGTCGGCGTGGGGTGCCTACCCCGGCCATACTTACGCCGATGTGCAGAGCGGCATTGGCGTGGTACATAATACCTTTTTGCTCGATCGCACCGAAAAAACCGTGACGCGCGGCTCGTTTTACCCATTCCCACGCGGCCTGCTCCACGGCGATTTCAGCTTGCTGCCGCGCCCGCCGTGGTTCGTTACGAACAAAACTGCCCGCAGCACCGCCGAGCAGATTACGCGCTTCAACATTGCACCGCAGCTATGGCGACTACCGAAGATCTTCATCTCAGCGCTGCGCGGCTAACATCATAAGAGACGGTACGTTTGTATCATTGTGTTTTGCGGTTGGCGCGAAGCGCCAACCGCAAACGCGGGCGACCGCGTAACGCATGTTACTCAGGCAACTTTTTCACTTCCTTGGTGATGCTATGCGCCGAGGGCACATCACCAAAGAAAAGTACTGTGCTGCCGCAGGCATATAAACCGGCAAGCGAACGCCCTAAATAACCGCAAAGCCCCCAGGAGTGTGAGCATTGGCGAGAATACCAAGCGAACTCCTGGGGGCTTTGTGTCTGGTAGTCAAATCAGGCGGCTGCGCTGTCGTGCAGAATAAGGCATGCCTCGGGCGGAAAGCTCACAGTGAGCTGCTGGCCACTGGTTGGTGGTTGCAAATGGGGGTTATTGGCTTCGTCGAACTGGAGCGCCTGCTCGCCAAAGCGCAGCCGCACCCGTACCGTCGGGCCAAGGAACATCACATCCTCGACGGTTCCTGTCAGGTGATTGGTGCTGTTAGGCGCGGCATCGCTTGAACCATTCATCGAAATAATCTCGGGCCGCAGCGCCATTGTAATCGGCGCATTCGCCGCAACATCGGCAAGCGGTCGCCCCGTCCTCACGTCCTGCCCATCGATCTGTAGTCGCCCACTGGCTGGATCGGTGACAGTGGCGGAGAGCACATTGAGCGTGCCCACAAACGAGGCCACAAAGCGCGTGGCCGGGGTATTATAAATCTCGAATGGCGTCCCAATCTGCTCGACACGGCCATTGCTCATCACCACAATGCGATCCGAAAGCGACAGCGCTTCTTCCTGATCGTGCGTCACATAAATGGTGGTAATGCCAAGCTGGCGCTGAATCGAGCGAATTTCATTGCGCAGTGACACGCGAATTTTGGCATCGAGCGCCGAGAGCGGCTCATCGAGCAAGAGCACTTGCGGCTGAATCGCCAGCGCGCGCGCCAGTGCCACGCGCTGCTGCTGCCCACCCGAAAGCTGGTACGGGTAGCGACTACCAAACTCGGGCAGATGAACGATGCGCAGCATTTCGGCCACGCGCATCTTGATTTCATCGGGCGATTTGCGCGCAACCTTCAGGCCAAAGCCAATATTCTGCGCCACCGTCATATTTGGGAAGAGCGCATACGACTGAAACACCATGCCCACATTGCGGCGATTGGGCGGCGTATTGGTCACATCGCTGCCATTGATGCGAATCTCGCCTGAGGTTGGCTTCTCGAAGCCCGCAATCATACGCAGCGTGGTGGTTTTACCGCAGCCGCTCGGGCCGAGGAATGAAATGAATTCGCCACGCTCGACCTGCAAATCGAAATGCTCGACCGCGACACTCTGGGCGAAACTCTTGCGCACCGAGTTTATTTCAAGGAAAGCCATACATGCTCCAACACAGATGAGTAGCGTGTTTTACGTCGTCATTGCGCCATAGCCAGCGAACCGCTAGCGCCCGCCTACCAGCTGCACCCGGCCAGGAAGCCGCCGCCCGATAACCTCAAGCAGTCCGATCGCGGCCCACGTCAGCCCGAAGCTAATGATCGCCAGTGCCGACGGCTCGTACACCTTGCTGCTACTCAGCTGGTTCATATACGGGCCAAATGCTGGCTGCGAAAGCAACGACGCAATCGTAAATTCGCCCATCACAATCGCAAATGTAATGAATGCGCCGCTAAGCAGTGAGATATAGACATTCGGGAAGATCACGCGGAACAGCACAGTAACCCAGCTGGCCCCCAGGCTTTGCGCCGCCTCTGTAAGTGTACGCGCATTGATCGAGCGCAAGCCCGTATCTACCGCGCGATACATATAGGGGAATGAGAGCATCACATATGCGCCAATCAGCAAGACATAAGTACCGGAACGACTATCGGTGAGCGCGGTGCGGTTATAGGTGCGGATCAGCGCAAACACCAGCACCACCGCTGGCACCACAATTGGCAACAAGGTCAAAAACTCAATCGCCGGGCGCAGGCGCGGCAGCTTGAGGTTCACCCAATAAGAGGTTGGCACAATCAGCAGCGCGCTTACCAGGATTGTGATCAGCGCTGTTTGAAATGAGAAGGCAAAGCTGCTAAAAAACGCAGGCGAGCTCAGCACATTCTGGTAGGCGGTGAGGCTCAGCACACCTTTCTTCGCCTGCAACGAAAACTGAATCGTTGCATATAGTGGCACGAAGAAATAAATGACGCCGAGGAGCAACCAAACCCAAGCCCAGGGCGATGTGCGTCGTATCATCGTTCGATTCCGTTCTGTGTGCCTACCCGCTGCCTGCAGCGGCACAATCCGCGTGTGCAGGGCTTTCGCGTGCCGTTCTGGCATTCGGCAGCACCGTAGTGAAGAATTTACGCGACCCGTTTAGCTACTCTGCCAGCGCTCGGCGATGCGGCGCATGAATGAGTACAGCCCAATCGTAATCGTCATGATGACAATCATCCCAAAGGCCAGGGCATTGCCCAACCCAGGGTTCGAGAGCGCATCGCTACTGAGTTGCGCACCAATCAGAATAGTAACGACATTGCCCTGTGCACCGCCGCCCGTGAGTGCGAACGCAGTGGCATGTGCGCCAAACGCATTGCCAAACAGCAAGGCCATGGTGCCAAGGATCGAGGGGAGCAGCACCGGCAGCGCAACGTAGCGCCAGTATTCCGCCGAGCTAGCCCCCAGATTCTGGGCCGCCTCGCGCCACTCGGTTCGCAGGCTATCGAGCGCGGGCGTCATCACCAGCACCATCAGGGGAATCTGGAAATAAACGTAGGTAATCGCCAGCCCCCAAAAGCTATACAAGCTGAAGTTTGGATAGAGCGCAATGCCCAGTGAGCGCAACGCCTGGGTTACCAGGCCCAGCTGGCCGAGTGTCGCAATAAACGCGAATGCCAGTGGAATACCCGCAAAGTTCGAGGCCACGCCCGAAAATGTCAGCACGGACGAGCGCAGCCAGGCGGGCAGCGCGCCAATTGTAATCGCATAGGCAAGCAGAAAGCCCAGCAGCCCACCAATCAGCGCCGTTACTGCGCTCAGCTCAATTGTATAGATATACGAAGAAATAATAATTGGCTGATTAAGATCGCTGAGGTTTTGTAGCGTAAAGTTACGCGCCGGGTCGAGGAAGGTTTGAAGCACAATCGAGAAGGCCGGGTAAAAAAGAAACGCCGCGACAAAGAGGAAAAACGGCACGACACCAAGCCAGGTAAGCGGCAGGCGTGGGGCAGGGCGTGCAACTGGCGGCAGCCCGTTGGTCTCAGCGCGAACACTCTGGGCCATAGGTAGCTCCTGGGGTGACAAACAAAGATATACCACCAGGGCATGCGCACACCCGCATAGTTCCGGGTACCCTGGTGGTGCAATCGTAGGCCGTGTGCTACTTCACCGTTGCGCCCACAATTGTGGGCCAGCCCTTCTTAATCGCGTCGGTAGCCTTGGTGATCTGGTCGCCCGATGGGATACCGATCTTGACATCGGTGCTGGGCAACTTGGCTAATAGGTCTGCCGGGATCTTGTTGTTCTTCTTCAGATCGTCGAAGCGCGCCGGGCTGGCATAACCCTTGAGCCACAGCAGCTGGCCTTCGTCGGAGTAGAGGAATTCCATCCACAGGCGCGCGGCGTTGGGGCGTGGGGAATACGCACTAATCGCCTGCACATACACACCTGCGAGCGAGCCGCTCTTGGGCACTACAACTGCAATCTCCGGGTTGCCCGCCGAGGCATCGCGGTTCGCCAGGGCGTTGTAGTCCCAGCGCAGCGCGATCGGCGTTTCGCCCTTAGCAATCGTGGCTGGCTTAGCGATAACTGGTAGCAGATTACCAGCGTCGTTCAGCTTCTTGAAGAATTCCAGGCCCGGCCCTGCATCATCGAGCGAGCCACCATTGCCCAGCGAGGCCGCCCACACCGCGTTAATCGCCTGCCCCGAGCCAGTCGGGTCGCCCGCCAGTGCGATCTGGCCCTTGTACTCAGGCTTCAGCAAATCGGCCCAGTCTTGCGGCACATTCTTCACAATCGCGGTATTTACCTCGAAGGTCATCACGCCGTAATAGTCGGCATACCAGTAGCCGTCGGGGTCTTTCAGCGAAGCCGGGATGCTATCCCAGGTAGCGACTTTATACGGCTGGAAGAGCCCATCTTTCTTCGATGAATCGCCAAATACGAAGGCAACATCGACCACATCGGGGTTTTGCGGGCCGCTATTGCCCGCGTTCGCCTTAATTGCCTCGATTTCCTGGGCCGAACTGGCATCTGGCGTGAGGTCGTTATGCTTCAGGAAGGGGTATTTTGCCAGAAATGCCTTTTTCACCTCGCCATAGTTTGCCCAGTCGTCGGGGAGCGCAATCGTTGAGAGTTCGCCCTCTTTCTTTGCAGCCTCAGCCAGGGCATCCAGGCCACCAGCTGTCTTTGCATCGATTGGGCCGGGGGCCGGGGCAGCTGGCAATTGCGCCGGGGCAGCAGCAGTAGCTGCGGCGGGCGCAGCCGTGGCAGCCCCACCTGCCGCTGGTGCGGTGGTCGGGGCCGTGGTGCTAGCCGCGCCGCCACAAGCCGCCAGCAGTGCGGTAAAGCCTGCGGCCGTGCTCAGTTTCAGGAATTGGCGCCGGGTTACATTCCCTGTGGACATCTGTTTCCTCCGTAGTGTGAAAGAGGGTTAATACCTGAACGACATACCATCGCGTACACCTGGTAAGCGGCGAGCGCATAGCGTTTCGCAATGCTCGGGCTACCGCGACGTGTCGCGCTCAGACAGCATCAGTGTGGATGAGACATACGTCCCGAATCGTTCTGGGTACCGGTAGGAGAATTTGTACACCTAGTGTATGCTATCCGCGCAGGGCTGTCAAATCTAGCTTAGCCGCGCGATATTAATGGTAGGTTGGTACACCATTAAATGTGTGTAAAATATGGCTTCCCGATGCGGTAAATTTAGCTTCTTTTTGAAAATCGCGGTGCGAAGAATTTACCAATTGAGCAGAAGGCAGCTTACACTCAGGAGAGCATATTGGCCGCTCCGAGGAGGGCCGCGTGCCTGCCCGATCGCGCCTGGTGCTTGCCAGAGCGGCAATCGACGAAAGCAACGCCGGGCTGCCCCATATACTGGCTCGCTACAGGCGGCGGTAGCGCCAAGGTTATCATCAGGCTCGTAGAACAGCGCGCAACGAATGCCCCAGCGGGCAGCATAAGATACCCAATCAGTAAGCTGGGCTTCGCTAGCGACGCTCAATACAATCAGGTGGCACGGTACAGGCGTTCGGGCGAACTGCCACCCTGCTTCCAGGCAGGCATGCCCAACCTGAGTAATCTGATCCACCAGCGGAATATCGCTACGCACCAGCACATAGCTATACGGAATACCACCCTACGGTTCGCTCATGATGTTGGCTCAGTGTGCTCAGGCAGGATATAGGCGTCGAATGGCCACTTCCCTGGCTGGAAATCATCTGGCCGATAGCGATGGGCAAGAGGGTGTGGCAGGAGCTGCCGAAGCTGTGCAAGCATAGCCGTACTCACCAGCCCATCGAACGGCGCCAATAGCGCTTGCTCATAGGCAACACTATGCACCCGGTCGAGCGCGCGAAATAGCCCCCAGCCAGCGTACGCGCCATTAGCTAATTTGCGCGCATTCGTCATCGGGGTAAAACCGGCGCGCCAATCGCGTCCGCATACGGCAGAGTACAAGAGGTAATGTTCGGCTGCTAGCGTATACCGACGATGAGAAGTAACCAGAGTGCGCCAGTGTTGGCGAAAGTGAACAAATGTATTTGAATCAGTGAAGAGCTGCGCCACGTAGGCGCGAGGAAGCGTTGTCATACCTGTATCTCCTATCAATACAATAATCGGTAGCAATAGTTAGGTAGGAGATACATCCTGGGGGTGCGCGAATTTGATGCCAGCGGCCCTACAACATAGCCATTCCCTTCTGGTGCGCCGTGCGAGAATCGAACTCGCTGCAGGCGATTTTAGAGACCGCCACTCATCCAACGAGCATACGGCGCCGGTCACTAACCCATGTAAGCATCATACTGGGCGCAGGATCGCATGTCAAGATGTGCCAGATGAGAAAATGTGGAGTCCTTTACGCCCGGCCTAATTCGTGCTATAACATCCCTGCCGCGCTGGAGAAAAGCAACGCGGCCTGTTACCCAGGGGCTGGTCGGGCTGATCATGCCCCCGTTTGCTGTGTTTCTGAGATGAAATGCCAATCGTATGGCGATCGAGCTTGAACCAATTCTTGCGCAAATTCGCACGCATCCTAGCCTGGTAGCGCTCGCCCAGGCAATCACGCACGCGCCCGGCGGGCGGCTGCACGCGGCCCCGGCGCTTACCGCCGCGCGCCCGGCGATCGTGGCTGCGCTCGCCAAACAGCACGGCGGCGCGCTGCTGTATGTTGTGCAAAATGGCGACCTGGCGTTGCGCGCGCGCGAAGACCTGAGCCAGTGGCTCGATAGCGAGCGGGTATTGCTGTTTCCTGCCAGCGACGCCATGCCCTACGAGCCAATGTCGCCCGGCAACGACGTGGTGGCGGCACGGCTGCGCGTGCTGAAAGCATTGGGGGCGGGGAGTGAGGGTGTAAGAACTGCGGAGGCCCACCCACTCGTTATCGTTGCCCCAATAAAAGCACTGCTACAGCCCACGATGTCGCCCGCCGATTATGCTAGCGCGAGCATTCGGCTGCGGCGCGGCGAAGAACATACCATCGACAAGCTTATGACACGCTGGGTGGCGATGGGCTACCGTAGCGCGCCAACCGTCGAAGAGCCGGGCGAGATCAACCGGCGTGGCGGCATTGTCGATATCTTTCCGCCCGGCGACGAGCTACCACTACGTATCGAGTTCTTTGGCGATGAAATCGATAGCCTGCGCCGCTTCGACCCGATTACGCAGCGCAGCGAGGCCCAGGTGCGCGAGGCCGTGGTTGGCCCGCCGCACGAAATCCCGTTCTGGCGTAGCGCCGAAGCATTAGCCCGCATGCGCGCGCTCGACGCAAGTGGGCTGCGCCGCGAAGCCCGCGACGAGTGGGAAGCCGTGATTGAGCGAATTGCCCACGGCGAACGCTTCGAGGGCCGCGCACTGTATGCGCCGTTCTTCTGGGAAGCAGCCCCCAAACACCTGGTACCATCGTCGCTGTTTACGCACCTGCCTGCGGCAATACCAATCGTGTTTAGCGAGATACTGCTATTAGCGCAGCAGGCCGCCGAGCAGCACCACCACGCCAGCGAGCGCCGCACCGCGCACAGTGAGGCGGGCGAGCTGCTGCCCGATTTCCCGCGCCCCTACCTACTTTGGGAAGAATTGCTGGCACAGGCCAGCGCGCAAACCCTGGTCAACCTCAGCAATAATGACGTTTCGGTGAATGGATGGGAGCTGCAAGCCAATGAAACTCCGCCGACGCCCGTTCCAATCGCCGAGTCGTTGTTTGTTACTGCCGACCTGTTTGGCGGGCAGCTGCGACAGCTGGTGGACGATATCATCCACCGGCTGCGCGCCGAAGAGCAGGTACTCATCGTCACACCACAAGCTGCGCGCATTGAGGAGATGGTTGCCGAGCAGATTAAGGCCGAAGGCCATATTGGTCCAGTCAATTCCAAAAACGACCCGGTACTACGCGCCCTGATGAGACTGCTGACAGTAGTTCACGGCTCGCTCGATGAAGGCTGGCGCTCGGTTGACCTCAACACCACGCTCTACACCGATGCCGAAATCTTCGGCTGGCGGCAGCGGCGGCCCACCGCCGAGCGCAAGCGCAAGCGCGACCGCAACGCCGAAGAGCGCGCCGCCTTCTTGCGCGGGCTGAAACATGGCGATTATGTTGTGCATATCGAGCATGGCATCGCCGTATACGAAGGGCTGATTCGCCGCACAGTGGGCAAAACCGAGCGCGAATACCTGAACCTGCGCTATGCCGATGGCGACCGCCTGTATGTGCCGATTGACCAGATCGACCGCGTGTCGCGCTACATTGGCGCGGGCGATGCCGCACCATCGCTGACGCGGCTGGGTACACAGGATTGGGAGCGCGCCAAACGCAAAGCCCGCGCGGCGGTGCAAGAGCTCGCCAACGATCTGCTCGACCTGTACGCCAAGCGCCAGCTGAGCCAGGGCTTCGCCTTCAGCCCCGATGGCGAGTGGCAGCGCGAGCTTGAGGCCGCCTTTCCCTACCACGAAACGCCCGACCAGCTGCGCGCCATCGCCGATGTAAAGCACGACATGGAGCTGGTGCAGCCCATGGATCGGTTGATTTGCGGCGATGTGGGTTTTGGTAAAACCGAAGTAGCGCTGCGTGCCGCCTTCAAGGCAGTGCAAGATGGCAAGCAGGTGGCTGTGCTCGTGCCAACGACGGTACTGGCCCAGCAGCACTACGAAACCTTCAGCCGACGCATGGCGGCTTTCCCGGTAAAAGTCGATGTCATTTCGCGCTTCCGCTCGCCCAAAGAGCAGGCAGCCATGACCGTGCAGTTGGCGCGCGGCGAGATCGACATTATTATCGGCACGCACCGCCTGCTCTCAAACGATATTCATTTCAAAGATTTAGGGCTGCTGGTGATCGACGAAGAGCAGCGCTTTGGCGTGCGCCACAAAGAACGTATTAAGCAGATGCGTGCCAACGTTGATGTGCTTACCATGACAGCCACACCCATTCCGCGCACACTGCACATGGCGCTGGCGGGCATCCGCGATTTGAGCGTCATCGACACGCCGCCAGAGGATCGCGTGCCGATTAAAACCTACGTGTTACCCTACGACCAGCAGCTAGTGCGCGAGGCTGCGCTGCGCGAGCTCGATCGCGGCGGGCAGATTTACTATTTGCATAATCGCGTGCAGAGCATCTACTACGTGGCTGATAAGCTTAAGCAGCTGGTGCCTGAGGCCGAGGTTGGCGTGGGCCACGGGCAGCTAGGCGAACACCAGCTCGAACGGGTCATGCTCGATTTCTTCAGCGGAAAAGACGACGTGCTGGTGTGTACGACGATCATCGAGAGCGGGCTGGATGTGCCGAATGCCAACACGATCATCATCGACGACGCGACGACCTATGGCCTGGCGCAGCTGTACCAGATTCGCGGTCGCGTGGGCCGCAGCGCCCAGCGCGCCTATGCCTACCTGTTCTACAAGCCCGACCACCGCATGACGCCCGATGCCCAGGAGCGCTTGCAGGCGATTCAAGAAGCGACCGAGCTGGGCGCGGGATTCCGCATTGCGATGCGCGATTTGGAGATACGTGGCGCGGGCAATTTACTGGGTGCCGAGCAGAGCGGGCATATTGCCGCGGTGGGATTCGATCTGTATTCGCGCTTGCTTGAGCAGGCGGTGCGCACCATGAAGGCAAAGCTCATCGAGTCAAATTTCCGCGAACTTCCCGTCGACCGCCAACAGCTGCCCGCCGAAGAGGATACGCCACTACCTGCAGTGGCACCAGACGAAGGTGCAAGCAAGCCGCCAACAACCGTGCGCCAATCGCCAGGAGCCAGGAAACAGCCTACGATTAAAGTCGATGAGAAGGTGCTGATTTCGCCGCTCGTGACGCTCGATCTACCGCTAGATGCCTACCTGCCGCCCGAGTACATCCCCGACGACCGGGTGCGGCTGGCGGTATACCAGCATATGGCCGAGGCGCAAACGCCGCGCGCGGTGCGCGACCTGCGCCAGGAGCTACGCGACCGCTTCGGCGAGCTGCCCGAACCCGCCGAGTGGTTGCTTACCTGGCTGAACATTAAGGCGCTGGCGCTGGCTGCCGGGGTCACATCGGTGGTTACTACCGCCGAGGAATTCATCATTCGCCTGCCCGAGGGCGATGCGCTTGACCGCGAGAAGCTGCGGCGGCGCTTTGGCAAAGATACCTCAGTGCGGGTTGGCCCGCAATTTGTGCGGCTCGACCGGCGCGCGCTGCCGCCCGACGATGGCTGGATCGCGCCATTAACGTCGCTACTTGAAACCTTGGGAAAATAAACGTGGGCCAACTTCACCAGGCGAAAAAGAGGTAGGCAAAATACTTCACCGCTTCGACAATCACCGAGCCAGCGGTATCGAGCAGCCGCTCGCTGCCGGGCGACGGCGAGCTATACGCCGTAATGCCCAGGTCGCGCGCCATTTTTAGCGCCCGCAGCATGTGGGTTGGCTCGCTTACCAGCACCACCGACTGAATGTTATTTGCCGCAATCAGCGGGGCGCTGTGTTGCACATTTTGCAGTGTACTGGTGCTTGTTTCCTCGGCCAGCAGCACCTCGGGTGGCAAGCCACGCCCCAGCAAGTAGGTACGCGCCGCTGCTGCCTCGCTGATGCTACTGCTTGCACTCGGCCCGCCCGTCACAATTATCTGACGCACCTGCCCGCGCCGATAGAGATCGAGGGCATGATCGAGCCGGGCCTGGAATGCCGGTGATGGTGCGCCATCGACTTGGGCTGCGCCGAGCACAATTGCCGCCCCAACCCGCGATACCGTTGCCTGGCGCAGGTCGTCGCGCCGCCCTTCGAGCACCACCAGCACACTGACTAAGCCCAGCAGCAGCGCAACCGTAAGGCACATAAGCACAGCGGCGCGACCCAGGCGGCGCCACAAGAATGGCAGATTGGCAGTTTGCATAGGGTGCATTATGCGAGAGGTTGCCTAAACACGCAAGTGCTATAATGCTGTCCACCTGCGCGTCAACAATCTGCGCGCTGTTAGCGTCATATCAGTAATAGGATTTGCGTCGTGGCTTGATGCTGCCGCAGGCACGAGCAGTGTGCTATGCAGGCACTGCGTAAATCAGGCAATAAGGGCATACTTACGTCTGCATCACTGCATCTATAATACGAAGGTTGGTTAAAGACTTACTGATACGATAGTACACCTTACGCTCTACAAAGCCAAGAACGTAGTTCGTAATGCGTCGTATCGTACCGAACATGGTTAGGACTTTCGCTTACTCAAGCAAATTCTTCTCTTTCTTGGTGATGTTTTGCGCTCCCGCAAAACATCACCAAGAAAAAAGAAAAAGTACCGTGCTGCCGTAGGCGAATAAACAAGTAACGAAAGTCCTATTGGTATAAGGAGTGCGAACGTGCGAGGGTTACGGTTCGATTGGCGCTGGCTCGGGGTCATTGCTGTGCTCGTGGTACTAACTAATTCCAGCCGCTTGCCACCGCTGCTGACAGCGCTAGTGGTGGGCGCGGCTGGCGTATGGTTACTATATATGGGCTGGCAAACCTGGGTGCGCGAAGGTGGCCCACCCGAGCGCAACCGGGTGACGTACTGGCGCGGCCAGCGGATCGAGCTAGCGCCGCCGCGCCGGGGGCCGGCCCTACCGCAGATGCGCGCAATCGGCCCGGCAGTGCTGTACTTTATTCTGGGTATCGTACTGCTGCTGGCGGCGGGCGTTATCGGGATGCGCGGGATAGGGTTGTAGCGCAGCAGTTTACTACACAAGCCGCTGCCCGGGCATGAATATGGCTTCGTTGCAGCTGCGCAGCGGCCATGAAACACGCAACTGGTACGCCTTGTTCGCGCTACAAGGTATCGCTCCCAGCGCCCCACCAAACGTGCTACACTACGACCAGCATTCGCCAAACCATCAGGTACACCACCTATGCGCAACGCAATCGTCTTTACTGGCAGCGCCGGCCCTGGTAGCAGCACCGCTGCCGCCGCGACGGCGCTACATTATGCGACCACCGGACAGCGCACTCTTCTGCTGAGTACGAGCCTCGCAGCCGGGCTTACTGCCCTGTTCGGCACACAGGTGGGCAGCGCACCTACCACGGTTGCTCCCAACCTCGATGCCGCTACCCTCGACGCGCCCGCCCTGCTCGCTAGCGCCTGGGAGCGTGGACGCAGCCAGATGCCCAGCGGACTGGCTCAAGTCGCCGGGGACGAACTGCCGCTGCTACCCGGTGCCGACCTGTTGCTCGGGCTGTTGCATATGCGCAACCTCGCCGCCCCATACACTACGATCGTGCTCGATGCTGGTGCCCACGAGCCATTGTTGCGTGCGCTCGCTGCCCCAGATGCACTGCGATGGGCAGTGCGGCTATTATTCGGGCTTGATCGCGGTTCGGGAAGAAGCTCGGCATCGCTGGGGCGGGCGCTGCTGCCAACCACCTTCATCCCGAACGATGCCTACGCCGGGGTGCAAGATGCGCGCGTGCGCGCCGAGCAGCTGCGCGACGAGCTGCTGTTGAACAGCAACACGACGGTTCGGTATGTGCTACGACCCGACCAGGCCGCGCTCGACGAGGCGCGCATTGCAATACCAGCATTACAGCTGCACGGCCTAGCCGTGGCTGCAGTGCTAGTCGGGCCACTACTACCCGAAGAGGCAGATTCGCCTGCATTGAGCGCGCTCGCCGCCCAACACAAACAGATCGTCGCTAGCGCCACCACAACCTGGCATGGTCGCACCGTGCGGAGCTTCCCGCTGCATGCCGACGCCACGGCCCGCGACGCGCTGGTCGCAATTGGTGCGCAGGTAGCGGCCAATCCTTCCGCTCAGGCCCCCATCGCCAGCACCTGGCAGGGCGCGCCTGCCGTGGCAATCGAGCTGCCCGGCTTGCCCAAAGGTGCGTTGCAGCTCACGCTCAGCAGCGACGAGCTGATTGTGCGAGTAGGGCCGTACCGTCGGCATGTCCTCTTGCCCGACGCATTGCGCGGCACGAGCAACATTCGCGCCACGCGCGAGGGTGAATACCTGGTGGTACGCCAGCGCTAGCGACTACCCCGCAACACCCATGGGCGGCAAAGGAGCCACACACCAAGCCCGGGCATTGACAATCGTAACGAGGGGTGCTACACTAGCGCGAATTCACTGTATAAAACCAAGTTTCTTCTAATGAAACTAACAGAACCGACAACGAAGTCGCGATATACGATCGAAGCGCTGGCACGCGGCCTAGAGGTACTCTCCCTCTTTACGGCTGCGCGGCCAGCGCTTTCGTTCAACGAAATCGTTGAGCAGTTAGGGCTAGCCAAAAGTACCGTCTTCCGTATCCTCGCCACCCTCGAACAACTGGGCTACCTCCAGCAGGATGTCGATACCCGGCGCTACCGCCCGGGCTTACAGGTCTTCCAGCTTGGCTTTGCGGCGCTGGCCGGGCTAGAAATTCAGCAATTGGCGCATCCCTACCTTGAGCGGCTGGCCCAGCAGCTCAACGAAACCGTAAGCATGGCAGTGCTCGAAGACCTCGACATTATCTATATCGACCGAATTCGCAACCGCGCGATTGTTGGCATAGTGCTGGGGGTTGGTTCGCGCCTGCCCGCACACTCAGCGTCGCCTGGCAAAGTGCTGCTGGCGGCCCTGCCCGAGCCTGAATTACTTTCGCGGCTGGCGCGCGCCGAGCTGACTCGCCTGACCGAACATACGCTCGCCGATCGCGCCGCGCTGCTCGCAGAGCTGGCGGCAATCCGGCAGCAGGGGTACGCCCTGAGCGACCAGGAGCTAGCCATTGGGCTACGCGGTGCCGCCGCCCCAATCTACGATCGCTGCCGCCAGGCCGTCGCCGCAATCAATGTTTCTGGCCCAATCAGCAGCATCAGCGCCGAGCGGCTACAGCACGAGCTGCGCCCGGCAGTGGTTGCCACCGCCGCCCAGATTTCGCGCACTCTGGGCTACACACCTGAGGAAACCTGAAGATCAATTCGATCAACACTCCTACAACCAGTATATTTGTAAGTCGTCGATAGGCCATTCATTACCAAACAAGGAGGCCCTGTGGATTTCACCGCTAACTACGACATGTTTTTGAATGAAGAGCACGAGCTACTGCGCAAAACTGTGCACGACTTCGCCGAAAAAGAGGTCGCACCACACATCCGCGAGTGGGATCGCAGTGGCGCACAGGCCGAAGGGCCTGAGACACGCATGCACATCCGCCCGCTACTACAAAAAATGGGCCAGCTCGGCTTCCTGGGCATTTGCGTGCCAGCCAAATACGGCGGCGCAGGTATGGACTACCTGGCGCTGGCGGTTGTGTGCGAAGAGCTTGAGCGGGTAGATAGCGCGCTGCGCGTGGTGTTGAGCGTTCACACTGGTCTCAACTCGCTCTCGCTGCTACAATGGGGCACCGAAGAGCAGAAGCAGAAATATCTCAAGCCGCAGGCCGAGGGCACGAAATTCGCTGGCTACTGCCTGACCGAACCGAACAGCGGCACCGACGCCGGGGCCATGCTCGCCACCGCCCGCCGCGACGGCGATTCGTATATTCTGAATGGCGAGAAGACTTGGATCAGCCTGGCCGATGTCGCCGACCATTTCCTGGTATTTGCGAAAACCGACCCGGCCCAGGGCAACCGCGGCATCTCGTGCTTCATTGTCGAGCGCGCCTTCCCCGGTGTCAGCAGCCACCCGATTCACGGTAAGCTGGGCGTGCGCGCGGGGAACACTGGCTCGGTGGTGCTGCAAGATGTGCGCGTGCCCGCCGCTAACCGGCTGGGCGAAGAGGGCGAGGGCTTCAAGATCGCGATGTCGGCGCTTGACAATGGGCGCTACACCGTGGCAGCAGGCGCGACCGGCTTGATTCAGGCCAGCCTGGAAGCTAGCCTGCGCTACGCCCAGGAGCGCCATACCTTTGGCGTGCCGATCGCCGACCACCAGCTGGTGAAGCGTATGCTCAGCCACATGGTGCGCAAGCTCGATACCAGCCGCCTACTGGTGTACCGCGCTGGCTGGATGAAAAACCAGGGCCGCCGCAACACCCGCGAAACGACGCTCGCCAAGTGGCATGCCACCGTCAGCAGCTTCGAGGCCGCCGACGACGCGATTCAGGTACACGGTGCCTATGGTTACAGCGATGAATATCCCGTCGAGCGCTACTTGCGCAATGCACGCGGCGCGATCATTTACGAGGGCACGCGCGAGCTGCAAGAGCTGCTACAAGCCGATTTTGCGCTGGGCACGCGCGAAAACAGGCCGCTGCGCCGCGAGCTGCCCGCCTACAGCGCCGAAGAGTGGGGCTAAAACGGCGCGAGAGTTGCCGATATTACGGCTGCCGTTACCATTTCTTCATTGTATACGTATGCCAATAATGCTATAATGCACTGCGTCATATGCCTTCATTCATGAGGAGAATGAAATGCACATTGTTGTCTGTATGAAGCAAGTCCCCCGCGACAACTCGGTGAAGATCAACAACGACCTGAGCATCAACGCCGAGGGCATCGAGCAGATTATGAACCTGTTCGATGAGTATGCTATGGAAGAAGCCTTGCAGTGGAACGAAAAGCTGGGCGGCAAAGTTACCGTGCTGTCGCTTGGCCCCGACGAGTGGAAAGAGCAGATTCGCCGCGCGCTGGCCATGGGTGCAACCGATGCGCTACTGCTCAACGACCCATCGTATGCGAATCTGGATGTGCTGGGCGCAGCGAAAGTCGTTGCCGATGCCATCAAGAAGCTGGGCGATGTCGATCTAGTGCTGGCGGGCCGCAACTCCACCGACGACGAGTCGGGCGCATTTGGCCCGGCGCTGGCGCGTGCCCTTGGGTGGCCGCAGCTTACTTATGTCGGCAAGTTCCTGGAAGTGAACGACGGCGCGAAAAAGATGGTGGTCGAGCGCCACCTCGAAGAGCAAGTTGAGACCGTTGAGACGAGCCTGCCCGCAGTGGCAACCGTCGTAAAAGATATCAACGAGCCGCGCTATCCTTCACTGTTGCGCATCAAGAAGGTGGCGAAAGTCGAAATCCCCACCTGGGGTGCTGCCGATGTCGGTGCAGCCAGCAGCGCCGCAAGCGTAGCCGGGCGCGTACCGCCACCGCCACGGCCCAAGGGAGAAATTGTGGACGGGGCCGATGCCGCCGAGAAAGTACGCAAGCTGGTTGATAAGCTGATGGAAAACCAGGTGATCTAGCATATTTCGTAGTGCGTAGTGCGTCTCTATCAGCACTATTGCTACGCCCTAGGAGCATAGCATGTCAAACGAAATCTGGGTAGTGATCGAGAAGGCCCGCCAAGCCGATAATATTGCCGCTATTTCGCGCGAGCTGCTAGGCAAAGGCCGCCAGCTCGCCGATGCTGCTGGCGCACCGCTGGCAGCACTGGTGCTTGGCTCAGGCGTTGGGGTACTGGCCGAGCGCGCATTCGCCTACGGTGCCGATAAAGCCTATGTGGTAGACAATGCCGCCCTGGCGCAGTATACCACCGACGGGTTTGTGGGTGCCGCTGCCGCCCTGGCCCAGCAGTATCAGCCGAAACTTATTCTTACCGGCGCAAGCTTCCAGATGCGCGACTTCAGTGGCGCGCTGGCCGCCGAGCTCGGCGCGGGCCTGGCCGTAGATGCCACCAACGTTGCTATTGAGGGCGGGCAGATCAGCGCTGTGCGCCCCTCACATGGCGGCAATGTCGTCAACACACTTAACTTCGCGGCTGGCAAACCAACCGTCGTGGCTGCGCGCAAGCAGAGCTTCGCTGAAGCCGCTGAGCAGCCAGGCCGCACGGGTGAAGTAATAAACGCAGCCATGCCAGCGGTCGAAATTCGCACCAAAGTGACGAATATTGCCCCCAAGCAAGGCGCGGTCAACCTGGCCGATGCTGCGGTCATTGTGTCGGGTGGGCGCGGCCTGGGCAACCCCGAAAACTACTTCAAGCTCATCCCACCGCTGGCCGAAGCTGTGGGCGGTGCCTATGGCGCATCGCGTGCAGTCGTTGACGCAGGCTGGGTGCCCTACGAGCATCAGGTCGGCCAGACGGGTAAAACCGTTAGCCCGAAGCTGTATGTTGCTTGTGGTATTTCGGGCGCCATTCAGCACCTGGCGGGTATGCGCACCTCGCGTACCATCGTCGCCATCAACAAGGATGCCGAGGCGCCAATTTTCCGCGTGGCCAGCTACGGCATTGTGGGTGATGTCAACGAGGTTCTGCCGCTGCTCATTACCGAGCTTAAGCAGCGCGGCGGGCACTAGCGAATAAGCGCTTTTCTGGGAGGGTTGGACGAGCCAGCCCTCCCAGAAACTATTTACATCGCCAGATGCTGCAAGCGTGCGAGTCGCTCAGGTTCGTGATCTACCAGCCATGCATCCTGCGCCAACGCCTGGTAGGCCCGCGCAAAATATGGTTGCGCCTCGGCTTCGCGGCCTAGCGCCAGTAAATTCTCCCCTAGCTCTTCCTCTACATAGCCATCGTGCGCGCCGCGCTGCGCCAGCGCGTCGGCAAGCTGCTGCTGTACCGCAAGTGCATCGGCATAGCGCCCCAATGCGCGCAATTCACGCGCCACACACCAGCGCGCAACATGGATGTCGTGCGCATTCCCCGCTTCAACGCGCGCCGCCAACGCCTGCTCAAACAGCGTTAGCGCCTGCGCGTGCTGGCCCTGCTCGTGGTACGACCAGCCCATGTTGTTATACAGCGATGCCCGCCACTTCCGCGCGCGGGGCTGTGCACTCCGTTCGGCCAGCGCAAGCGCCTGCTGTTCCCAGGCCAGCTTCTCAGCGGGTGGCGCAACAATCGCCAACATATGCGCCGCATCCACGGCATAGCCATCATCGCCCAGGGTTTGCGCCAGCTGCCATGCCGCATCAAATAAGGGGCGCGCTGTGTCAGGCATACCAGCGCTATTAAACACCCGCCCACGTTCGAGCAAATAGCGCAGCTGCGCGACGGTTGGAAGAGAAGAAAGTAACGCCGCAGCCTGATCAAGCGTGACATGCGCCTCAGCAAAACGCTGCTGCAACCCCTGCGCTCGCGCAAGCTGGGTAAGCAGCTGGGCGTAATAGCCGGTATTGCCACTACGCTCGGCTTGCACCAGCAGCTCGCGAAAGTGCAGCTCGGTTGCTGCGGGGTCGTCGTAATCCCACAGCGCATCGAAATCTGGTAACGCGCCTTCTATCCCTACCATACAGCTCCCCTCGCCGAAACCTTGTGCGCAGATAGTATATAATAGCGCAGAATATGCGGCATTGTGGCCGCACGCTGTGAAGAAAGACAATGACGTCGACCACATATGAGATGCCAGCCCTGCCGCTGGGCAGCGCTGAAATAACAATTTTACGCTGGCTCAAACACCCTGGCGACGCTTGCCAGGCGGGCGAGCCGCTCCTAATCGCGCTCAACGATCGCATCGAGGTTGCGCTACCCACGCCTGTCGATGGTATCCTCACCACGCACGCAGCCGAGGGCAGCAACGTTATTCCTAATGCGACCATTGCCACATTCACGCCTGACCTAGCAGCAGAATCCACACCACCGGCTACGCCGCGCGCCACGCCGTTAGCCCGGCGTATGGCCGACACCCTGGGCATCGCACTAAACGAACTCATCGGCACGGGTGCGGCGGGCCGGATCGTGAAAGCCGATGTCCTACGCGCTGCTGCTCCACCCGCTAGCGCCTCCGCCCCAGCCGATGCTACGCCTGTTCCAATGCCCACTGGCAGGAGCATTCCGGCCATAGCTATCCCTACACGGCTGGCAGCGGCGGACGACACATTCGTCCTCACAAGCATATCTGTCGATCTTAGTGCAGCAGAGGCCCACCGCACCTCTATCGCCCCGCTATTTGCCCGGCGCGGTCTGCATGTAGATCTCGCTGCCTACATTGCGCAGGCTGCAATCAGTGCGCTCATGCGCTATCCTTTCCTCAATGCCTGGTGGGATGCCGAATGTATTATCATGCCGCAGCGGGTACAACTTGCCTACCAGTTTGGCGAGCGCACTGGCCTGCTCGCTGACGCCCAGGATTATAATCTGCAAGGGTTCGCGCGGGCATTTTCGGCGCAGCACGCCAGCGCCATACCCGAACATTGGCGTGCAACCTTCAGCTTTACTACAACGAAAAGCTGGGCGCTATTTTCCCAGCCATTGCCAGTAGCGCCGCAAACATCGCTCCTTACATGCAGCGCGCCTGGCAAGCAGCCTACCGTGGTGTCGGCTGGCAAAGGCGAGCGCCTGAGCATACAGCTCAACGCATTGCTCACACTCGCCTATGATGCCCGCATTGCTGAGCACGCCTACGCCGATGCCTTCCTGCACGACATTGCAGGGCAGCTCAAACGCTTACACTGAACCATATAAGCAACAGCAAATGAACCATCTGCAATCTATGTTTTGAAGAGCTGATGTATAATAAGCATCAGTATGCTCGCACGCGACCCCTATCTGGAGAAACAATGGTGTTTCTGGCTCGGCCAGAGGGCTTCGAGCTGCCGCGGCGATCAGGTACGCCGTTTCATCATGCGTACATGGAGGCAAGTATGACAAACACACAAAAACGTCGACTCGGTGTGCTCACCAGTGGTGGCGATGCGCCAGGGCTTAACGCCGTCATTCGCGCAGTGGTTAAGATGGGCAATGGGCTAGGCTACGAAGTGCTTGGTATCCAGCAGGGCTACGAAGGGTTGCTGGGCGACACCGATTATCGGGTGCTAACCGGCGCCGATGTGCGCGGACTACTGCCACGCGGCGGTACCATACTGCGAACCACGAATAAAGGGCATTTTAGCGGAAAACATGTTGAGGGTGCAAAGCACGACCCATACAGCGAAGCACTCGAAAATATTCAAAAGCTTGGGCTCAATGGCCTGATTACCATTGGCGGCGAAGGTACGCAGGGGATTGCGCTTGAGCTTGTACGCATGGGCGCACCAATTATCGGCGTTCCCAAAACTATTGATAACGACCTCCCCGGCACCGACCGTACCTTCGGGTTCGATACCGCACTTCAGGTAGCTACCGATGCCATCGACCGGCTGCACACCACAGCCGCCAGCCACAACCGCGTGATGGTGCTCGAAGTAATGGGACGCCACGCGGGTTGGATTGCCCTACACTCCGGTATTGCGGGCGGCGCTGATGTCATTCTCATCCCCGAAATACCATTCGACATTCAGCTTGTTGCCGATAAAATTATGGAGCGTGAGAAGTACGGCAGTAACTTTAGTATTATCGTCGCTGCCGAAGGCGCTATGCCCAAAGGCGGCACGGCATTCTACATGGCACCGGGTCGCCTGGGCGGCGTCGGCAACTCCGTCACCGAGCAGCTGGCGCAGATGACCGGCAAAGACTGCCGGTGTGTTGTGCTTGGGCACTTACAGCGCGGTGGCACGCCAACTCCCGCCGATCGCCTATTGGCAACACGCTATGGCGCAGCAGCGGTTACTGCCCTCAACGACGGTATTACCGGCGAAATGGTTGCGCTCCGCGCTCAGGATATTATCACCGTCCCAATCGAGTCAGTGATTGGGCACCTGAAAACTGTTCGTCCGCATAATGACTTGATACGCACCGCGCACGGCCTTGGCGTAAGCTTTGGCGACTAAGCCGCATTTATGATTTACGATTTACGATTTACGAGTTAGAGTATGTCGCTTGTAAATCGTAAATCGTAAATCGTAATGAATCATGGATGTACTCTGGCTCGGATACGATGGCTTGACTGTTCGCTACGCCGATATAGCGGCAATTATGCATTATCATCCATCGCTCGATGCACGTATCATCGGCGCCTATGGCCGCGTACCCGCCAATGTACGCGCGATCGTTGTCACCGGCGATGGCTCCTATTTTCCCTCCAGCTGGTCGATCGACCACCTCCGGCAGCGCTGGTACGATTGGCGCGGCGCACGCGCATAACACACCATCCTACGATTGCAGCTCGCAATACAGCGCTGCATAGGTTTCGATACGAAACGCACCTAGATTGTTGCTGTTTTGATCAGGTACCTTCTGAGCTAAACCAGTACACTATAACCAAACGATTGCGCCAGCTTGCGTCGTTATCGAATTGTAATACTACATCATATGCGCAATCAGTTTTCTCGAGGTACATTCATGGAAATAATCACGTGCGCAATTCGCTGGGAAGTTGATATCTACCTCGCAATTGGCCGCGGGCGCGATATTGCATCAGCAATTGGCTTTGGTGAGATCGATCGCACCAAAATTGAAATCATTATTCTTGAACTCGCCCGTAATCTGCTGGTGCATGCTGGCAACGGCGAGCTACAACTTGAGCAGCTTTGTAATGACCAACAGCAGGGCATTATTGTAGTAGCCCAAGATCGTGGGCCAGGAATTGCAGACATTGAACTCGCACTTTGCGATGGGTATAGCACCGCCAATTCGCTAGGTGCAGGGCTTCCAGGCGTGCGACGCCTTGCCGACGAATTCTCGATCGCATCACAGGTAGGGGTTGGTACCACGGTTCGTGCAGTGAAATGGCTAGCCCAACGCCCTCAGCCAGTAATAAGCAGAGGGTATGTATTATGAACATTACCTGGGGGGCTATAGGCCGTGCCAAACAAGGCCAATCGGTATCTGGTGATACATATTTTGTTAATGAATACGCTGAGGGGAAGCTTCTTGTCACTGTTGTCGATGGTTTAGGCGGTGGGGTTGAAGCCGCACGCGCGGCACATCTCGCAGTAGAAGTATTTCAGCAAACGCCTGCGCTTCCCTTACCAGATATGTTGCGGCAAGCACATACGGCATTGCATAGCACCCGTGGCGCAGTAGTTGGGTTGCTCCGGTTAGAGCTTACGCAGGCAAAAGCTTCGTACATTGGCGTGGGCAATATTGGAATTCAGGTATATAGCCGCCAGCCAATCAAACCAATTTCGAAGAATGGTATTCTCGGTTTTCGCCTACCAACTTTGCTAGAGCTGCACTATACATATGATCCTGGCGATATTTTTGTGCTATACAGCGATGGCGTTTCACAACAATTCACGCAAGATCCAACTATCGACATCCGGCAGCCGCCACAAGCCATTGCGGAACGCATCCTCGCAAGCTATGGTAAGTTTAGCGACGATGCGACCGTAGTGGTACTCAATACTGCAAAATAGGTATGACACTGCTTTTCCACCAATGGCTTACTGAACATCGCGCCGAATTATTGGTACGGTGGCAATCGCTTGTAGCGGAACCTGTTCCCCTGGCTGCAAGCCTACAGAGTACCACACACATAACCGCAGCTGAGCCAGTAGCAATCATCGACACAGCACCAGCCAGTACCCTTGAGCAATTGTATGCTGCGTTCGAGCAGGCGGCAGCCGGTGATTTTTCTGCCTGGCGCACCTCCCTGGGGGCAGCAGAGTCTCAGCATACCTCAAGAGAAGCGCCTGGGTTGCAGCCCCTGCTTGGGCTGATTGTTACGCTACGGCGCGCTGCATGGGACGTACTCAACGATCCTAGCCAACGCCCCACCGACCCACAGACATTCCAGCCATGGAGCAGACTGGTTGAGCAGCTTGATCAAGTGATTGACCAGGCAACGGTTGAAGCGTCGGCCACTTGGGCACAGGCTGCCAGCTCAGTGGAACAGGAGCTACACGAGACAAAGTTGCTCGTTGAGAGCATATACCACGACGCAGAAGAAAACGACCGTACTACGATGCAGGTTTCAAACCTGAACCAGCTAGCGCATGGCCTGGCCGCTAGCATGGATCGCGAACAACAGCTCGAAATCGTAGGCGACCTTCTGCAATCGACGTTAGATGTAGCAACTCTTTCGGTATGGCTTGTTGATGCGCAAAATCAAGCGCTCACGCTGGTGCGTTACTGGACATCTGAAGTATTATACGGCGCTGTGACGCTGCCCACCCCACCGCACTTACCACTAGAGCATACCAAAGACATTATTGTACGAACCTTTACTAACAATGATCCTGTTTTCAGAGAGACAGCCGCGCCCGATGAGCAAGGATTCTGGTATCAGCCCGGCCTGGCCGTGTTCAGCGTGCCTATGGTTGCACAAGGCCAGGTTGTCGGGGTGATTGTGCTGCAAGATCCTTCGGCTGCTGCCCTCAGCGACCGCTCACAACAGGATTTTGTTAAATCAGCTGCCAGCCAGGCCGCGATTGCACTTGAAAATACTCGCCTGTATAACGAAGTCTTGGGCTTCAATTCGGTGCTTGAACAGCGCATTGCCGAGCGCACGCAGCAGCTCCAGATCGAGCGCGACACACTGGAAACCGTAAACCAGATCGCGCTCGAAACCAGCAGTACCCTCGACCGTGACTCGCTCTTGCACTCATCACTGAATATGCTCGCTAAACTTGTGGGGGTAAAATATGGCTCGATTATGCTGGTGGAACAGGAAATTGATCACCTGATTGACTGCGCCGTACTAGGTCGCCGCAACGACCTGGGCTTTACCCGCCTGGCAATCGGCCAGGGCATTGCTGGGTGGGTTGCCCAGCACAAGCGCCCGGCAATTGTGCCCGATGTTACCAAAGACCCACGCTGGATACCGCTGCCCGACTTACACGGCGGCACACGTAAAATGAGCGGGTCGCTGATTGTGGTGCCCTTGATTGCGCACCATCAAGTGCTCGGCGTACTACAGCTTTCGCACGATGATCTTGGATATTTCAACGAAGATCATTTACGGCTCCTAAACGCTTCGGCCGGGCAGATCGCGATTGGCATTAATAATGCCCAGCTCTACACCGAACTTGAAAAAGAACTGCTCCACCGCAGCGAAATGTTCCAGCGCCAGGAATCCGAGGCTAGCCAGAGCCAGGCCATTCTCCAAAGCCTCTCGGATGGCGTGATCGTGTGTGGTGAAGATGGCTCGGTGCTAGCGGCAAATATGGCCTGCGAACGCATTCTTGAGCGCGCGCTCGAAGAGCTGGTGATCTGGAATCTCCCTGAACTCTTACGCCGTTTGCTGGGCCGCCGCGCCGATGAAGTGCCGGTTGAAGATCTGCTCGAACGGCCAATCGACGAATTTCGCCAACCACGCTCATTTGCCACCGTATTTCAGCTCGGCACTCGCACCATTAGCATTACGCTAGGGCCAGTGCTCAATAGCAAAGAAGCTTTGATAGGGGCGGTAGCTGTGCTGCGCGATATCACACGCGAAGTCGAATCGGATCGGCTGAAAACCGAGTTCATCGGCACCGTGTCGCACGAGCTGCGCACGCCTATGACATCAATCAAAGGCTTTACCCAGCTACTCTCTATGGGTAGCCTGGGAGCGGTAAACGACACCCAGAAGGAATTTCTTGAGATTATTCACTCCAATGCCGAGCGCATGATCTCAATTATTAACGACCTTTTGGATATTACCAAGATCGAAACCGGCAGTGTCGAGCTCGACATGCGGCCAATTCACCTGGCTGAAGCGCTGAGCACCGTGATGCTCGAACTCCAACCCCTGATCCGCACGCGCGAGCACACCCTCGCGATCAATATTCCACCGGGCCTACCGCTAGTGCTCGCCGATAGTAAGCGGCTCAATCAGATTCTGGGTAATGTGCTTTCGAATGCAGTTAAATATACGCAACGCGGCGGGCAAATTACGCTGGAGGCGCGCGAAGTTGATTTGGAGGCTGTGCCTGAATATTTACGTGAAGGGCTAAAGCTCACCCGCTACGCGCTCGTTGAAATTAGCGATACCGGCGTTGGCATTGCTACCGAAGACCTTCATCGTATCTTCGAGCGCTTCTACCGCACCGAAAACCCGCTTAAGGTTGAAGCTGGCGGCACTGGCCTGGGCCTTTCGCTAGTACGACCACTCATCGAGCTGTTTGGTGGCCGGATCTGGGTGCGGAGTACCCCTGACGAAGGCAGCACCTTCAGTATGGTACTCCCTGCGGCCTAATCCACACATCTAGGCACGACAAAGCCCGGCCAGTGGCTAGCACTGCCGGGCTTATTGTTGCGCGTTTACTTTGGTAGATTCACTTCCTGGTCGAAACTGGCTATGTGCTCGTTACCACCCACCATCGCATGAACTTTGACAACCCACTTGCCATCCATTGTAAACACACCCCGAATGCGATACTGACCATTCCCCAGCGCTTCGCCGAGCGGCTGATTTGAGCCCATCGGCATGCCCGGCATATCCTGCTCAAGAAACACGGTCGCGCCATCGAGCGGCTTGCCAGAGCCATCGGTGAGCGTCACAAAAAACTCGTAGTCCTGCAACGGGGTAATATTCGCGGGGCGTTCAAGCGTAATTGTTACCCCATCGGCTGCCTGCGACGCCGAGCTATAACCCGGGCGGCCACCGCCGCATGCTACCAGCAGTACCAATGCACTTAGCACGATCACCAGTGTAGAACCAACTGTTCGCATATATGTTACCCACTCGCGGCTGGCTCACGCGGTTCGCCGCTCAAGCTCGCATCGGGCTGTGCGCCGAGCGGGTAGCGCAGCGATACCAGAAAGCCAATCAGCATATGTTCGATATTAAGCAGCAAGAACAGCGCCGAGAGAATGAGCGCTAACTCCGCAGTGTAGCCGTAGCGCGCCAGCACCGCAATTAAAATCGCGTCGCGCACACCAATGCCCGAAAAGCTAATCGGCAGCGCCTGCAAAATCGCAATGAGCGCCGTAGATGAAATGATGGCGAGGAGCGGCACATTACCGAGTTGCAGCGCCAGAAAGAGCAAATAAATGCGCAACATGGTCGAGGCAGCCGAAGTAACCGAGGCCAGCAGCAATTTCGCCGCCGGGCCAGGGCGCAGGCTGAGCTGCGAAAACTGTTCGCGCCAGCGTTCGAGCGGGGCGCGCAAGCGCTGCGGTGTTATCGGCAGTACGCGCGCAAAAAGCCATTCGCGCGGGCCGCGCGCCATCAACGAGGGGGTGGTGAGAAATACCACCACGGCAAAGGCAATGGTAGCGATTTGCGCCGACTTGGGCAGAATATCGAGAAATGCGACGAGTGCCAGCAGTGCCAGTAGCGCCATGATCAAGAAATCGAACAGCCGGTCGAGCACGATGCTGAACAGCGCCGGAGCCAATGCTTCACCGCGCTCGCGCAGATACCACGCCTTAATAAAATCGCCCGATTGGCCGGGTGTAGTGCCGCCCAGATACAGGCCGATCATATACAGCGCCATCGAGAAGCGCAGCGTAGGCGGGTGCATACCTAGCTCAGCCATGAGCGCATTCCAGCGCCAGGCTTTGATCGCCACAAAAGGAAAAAACAGCAACAGCGACAGCAGCAGCGGCACAATCTGAATCCGGCTGAAACCCGCCGCCAGCTGGCTAAAATCGCTGCGCCACAGGAAGAGCACCAGCAGCGCCGGGCCAATCAGCCGAATCGCCCAGCGGACATATTTGTTCATTGTTCCGGCCCCTTGAAGCGCAGGCTGGCGATTTGCTCGGAGATTAGCCCGAACAAGAAGATAATCAGCCCGCCCAGGAAGAAGATACCCGTTGAAGGCGGGATGTGCAGCCAGCGGTCGCCACTTGCGATCGACCAGAAGTAGGCTGCCAGTGCCAGCAGTTCAAGCGCAATAAAAATTGGGAAAAACACCCGGAGCGGGTTAAATAGCGTGACAATGCGCAGAATAATCAGGCCGAAGCGCACACCGTTGCGCATAAGCTTCTGGGTGCTCTGGCCGGCCTGGCGCTTGCGCATCTCAATCGGCACGAAACGAATATGGTAGCCAGCCTTAGCAAACGCCATGGCGCTGGTGGTCGACCAGGAGAAGCGATTGGGCAGCAGGTGCAGGAATTCGAGCATCACCGTGCGCCGAAACGCACGAAAGCCCGAAGTCAGATCGCGCATTTCAAAGCCAACCAGGTAGGTGCCGAAGCGATTGAGCGCGGTGTTGCCCAGCCAGCGCAAGGTATTCTGCTGGCCGCTGCGGTCGCGCTCGCCGATCACCAGATCGTATGGTCCAATATACTGCAATAAACGCGGCAGATCAGCCGGGTTCATCTGCCCATCGGCGTCGATGATCACAACCACATCGCCGGTTGCCGCGCGCACGCCGGTTTTTACCCCCGCGCCATTGCCAATATTATAGGGGCGGCGAATCACACGCGCGCCAGCCGCCTCAGCGACATCGGTAGTGTTATCGCGCGAGGCATCGTCTACCACCACAATCTCGGCGTCTGGCAACTGTTCGCGCACGCCCTGAATCACATGTGCGATCGTCGCGCCTTCGTTCATAGCCGGGATGACGATGCTGATGCTGAACGGCCACGATGGTGCAGGTACGTGCGGAGCTGGGCCAGTACGCGGGCGCTCGATGTCGGTAAGGGTCATATCCTACTCCGTGGATATTTGTCTATCACGCAGTGCTGTCGAGAAACGCCAGAATTTCGGCTTGCAGCGTACCATAGTCGGTATGCACCGGGAATTGCGGAAACTCAGCAATAACATTGGCGGGTGGGCAAAACAGAATGCCATGATTAGCCTGGGCCAGCATGGTTGTGTCGTTATACGAATCGCCCATCGCAATCACCTGAAAGTTAATCTGGCGCAGCGCCGCGACGGCGTAGCGCTTACCATCGCGCTGGCGCAGCTGGTACCCTACAATGTTGCCGCCCGCGTCGATTTCGAGCGAGTTGCAGAAGATCGTGGGCTGGCCCAGCTTGCGCATCAGTGGCGCGGCAAACTCGTAAAAGGTATCCGACAGAATGATGACTTGCATACGGCTGCGCGCCCAATCGAGAAATTCGCGCGCGCCGGGTAGCGGGTCAAGCGTATCGATTACGGCCTGAATGTCGGCAAGCTTCAGCCGATGCTCGTACAGGATGGCGATACGTTCACGCATCAGCTGATCGTAATCGGGAATATCGCGCGTAGTCAGGCGCAAGCGCTCGATGCCAGTGCGCTCGGCAACGGCGATCCAGATTTCAGGTACCAGCACGCCTTCTAGATCGGTGGCGAGCAAGGTTGGTAGTGATGGCATATCTAGGTCTATCTCCAATAGCATTTCTCAGCTGCCGGTAAATCGGCGCCCTATTGTACCCGAACCTGGCTGATCATCAAACTGAGCATGCGAGCATCGTCGCTGGCGGGGTCTTCGCGCGCGGGCACGAAGGTTGGGGCGCGCAGCCGCAGCTCAAGGGTGGTGGTGCCAGCCAGCTCGGGCGGCAGCGCAAAGCGGTATTCGCGCCATTCGCCGCTGGAAACGAGCGCCTGGCCGAGCCAGTAATCTCCCGCCCACACATCTAGTGGCACCGCGCTCGGCCGCCCGCTGGTGAGCCGCAAGAACACATTGCTCGCAGGCGTGAGCGGTGTGCGCAGCGGCAGATGCACCTGGCCTGCGCCGCTGAGCCAGCGGAAGGTGCCCGCCGGGCCTTCCTCGCCACCGCTGAAGCCGTCGATATAGCCAAGATCAAAGCCTTTGCTCAGATGCAAGCTATTGGTGGCGGGCGGGCGCAGCCATGCAAGTGCCCAGCGCTGAATATCTTCGCCCGCGCGATTCTCGGCGCTGCCCAGCGGCGCGCGCGCCGCAGCGAGGTCGCCCGCATCGCGGGCGAGCGCACCGAGCACCAGGTCGCTGCGGCGCGATTGATTGGGGCGCAGCTGGGCGCGCGCTTCCGTGTTATGCCCCTGTGCGGCCAGCGCCAGCGCCAGGCTGGTGTGGCCGTCGATGAAATCGGGCTGTGCGGCGAGTGCAGCGCGGTAGGCTTGCTCGGCGGCAGCGTAATCGTTGCGGGCATATGCCTGGTCGCCCGCGATCATGCCGCGCTCGCGCGCTGCGCCGCTCGCGATCATGCTTGGGTAGTCGCGGTAGCTGAAAAATAGCGCCAGGAATGCGATGACGAGAACGCCTTGCAACAGGTACTGCGCGATTTTCTTCCCATCGTTACGCGTTCCATGGCCCAGCTCACGCAGCATCGGCAGATCGGCGAGTGTCCACGCGCCGTACAGGCCCAGCCACCACCAGATCGGCAGCAGGTAGCGCGGCTCGACATGGAAGAGCAGCACGGTGAAGAACGAGTAGCCGAGCCAGGCCAGCACAAATAGCCGGTTGTGCCAGCCCTCGCCGCGCGCCCGGCCAGTGCGCGACGGTGAGCGCGCTAGCCCAATCAGCCCGGCAATGGTAAACACGAACCAGAGCAGATCACCCGGCAGGCCAAGCGCGGCAGTTTCGCGCAGCGGGCGGGTAAAGAAGCTGCGTTTGAGGAAATAATCTTCTACGAACTGAGCCTTCCAGATGTGGCGAAAAGTATCCCACATCGGGCGGAAGGGCCGGAGCGGATCGGCGGCGAGGATGGCGCGCGCCTGGGCCATGGCATAGCCGGCGCGGTCGGCCTGGGGCAGCGCGCGCAGCGCATTAATGTGAGCCTCGCGCTGATCGACGCTGTCGAGATCAAGCCAGAGGTTGGTCTGGCCCAGGGTATCGACCGGGATGATATGCCTGTACAGCACATAGTTGCGCGCCGTCCAGGGCAGCACCACGGCCAGCGTGCAGGCGAGGAACAGGACGATCTGCCCCCCGACGACTAACCACCGACTACGATTATTGCGTAATTGCGCGCCTTTTTCGCCAGGCGTCCAGCCGCGCACAAGCAGCCACAGCACCACAAACGCGATCGAGTAGAGCGCGGGTGAGCGGGTGAGCGCAGATGCGCCGAGCGCCACGCCCGCCAGCGCCAGGTCGCGCCAGCGCCGATTGGCGTCAAAGCGCAGCAGAAGCCAGAAATGCAGCGCAAACAGCGTGAGGTACAGCAGCTCGCTGAACAGCACGCTCGGCTGTTCGACAAACGGGTACCACAGCGCCTGAAACGCAGCGAACAGCAGCCCCGCCCGGCGATTGGCGAACAGGCGCTGCGCACAGCCATAGGCTAGCACAATCGAAAGTGCGCCCAGCCCGACTTGCGCCAGCTGGACTAGCAACACACCCAGCGTCGGCGAGCCAAACAGCAGTGCGGCCCGCAGCCAGAACGCGAAGAAGAAAACGTGCAGCGGTGGGCGAATCAGCCAGCTATCGTCGAGATACTGGCCGGTGACAGCAAAGCGCAGTGCGCGCCGGTAATAATCGCCATCGTCGGCAGTCGAGAAGCGCGGGTCGAGCGAGCTGACGCGTATGAACCACAGGCGCAGCGCGACGCCCAGCAGCACCAGCACCAATAGCGGCCAATCGATGCGCGCGGCAAGCCTGCGCCAGGCAGAGGTGCGCCGTGCCGGGGCGCGTATAGCAGCAATCGATGTCGTCATTGCAAAGAATACAGCTCGTAGTTGCCCGCCACCTCCAGCGGCGAGCCAAGCGCCGGGGCTGGCCCCAGCGAAGTCGACCAGATCAGGTAGGTTGCGCCGCTGGCACGTAGGGCAGCGGGCGTGTCAGCGGCGGGCGCGGGCTGCACCAGGTGCGCAATCGCTGAATACTTGCCCAGCGGCACACGCGGGTCGGCACGCACAATAATGCGTTCGTCGGGGAGTACGCGCGCCTGCACACTCTGAATAATCGCCAGCTCATCGGCGGGCTGACCGGGCGTAGTGGTCGTAGGCTGGGCGCGTAGCACATAGCTGGTGCCCAGGCCAAAGCCGCCCCACAACAGCGCCAGCAATACCAGCCCGGCCAAGAGCAGGTGCACCGGCCCAGTCAGCCGCAGCGCCAGCCAGGCCGCCGCCACAGCGTAGACCGGCAGCAGCGGCAGCACAAAGCGGCCCTGTAATGGCAGCCCCACACTAATCGCGGCCACATACAGCCCGGCCCACAGCATCAGCCAGGAATACGGCCCAGGCGCACGCAGCGCAGCGAAGCCCTGGGCTTTCGCCTGTTTGCCTGCCAGCCACAGCCAGCCAAGCAACCCGCCGACCGCCAGCCAGTTGGCCGGGAAGCCCAGCAGCCGCAGCTGAAGCGCCTGCCCAAACTCGCGCAAATCTTCGCCGCCAGTGCCAACGAAGCCGCGCAGATTATTCCAGCAGTTCGCAAGGAAGCGCCCCGGATCGAGCGCGATAACATCGGCGATACCAATATCGTTGCGCGCCCCAGCCCAGCGGTTCCAGTCGCCATTGCCAAACATGCCCTGCCACACGTTCTTGGCCTGCTGGCTATATAGCGGGTTACCAGTATCGCGCAGGTTTACCGCCAGCTGCGGCGTAATCGCCAGCAGAAACGCCAGGGTGAAGGCCAGCAGCGGCAGGCGAAGTGCTTGATGTTTGCCGCGCGCGCGCGCCGCATTCCAGATCACCAGCCAGCCAAACGGCAGCAGCAGCAGACCGGGATGGCGCACCAAAAAAGCTGCCCCAGCCACGAGCCCGGCTGCCGCTACCTGCCAGAGTGAAGAATTACGTGGAGCATCGGCAGTTGTGCTGGTACGCGCCAGCGGCACCAGCAGCGCCAATGTCAGCGCGCACAGCGCCGCAAACGGCATATCGGTGCCGAGGTAGAGGCTATACTGCACCGCCAACGGGCTGAGCGCCAGCAGTACCACCGCCAGCAGCGCCGCACCGCGCCCGAGCAGCCGCCGGGCCAGCAGCCAGCCAGCCAGCAGCAGCAGCACGCCGCTGAGAGTGGCGATCATTCGCGCCGCCAGAAACGGGTTGTCGCTGGTGAACGGGCGCACGAGCCAGAGCAAGAATGGGTAGCCCAGGTTATAGAAGCCGTCGGCGCGCAGCACGCCATCGCGCGCGGCATCGTCGATGCCTGCCGGGAATGCGCCTACCAGATGCGCCGAGCGCAGCGCAAACACGCGGAAATCATTCTCTGCGCCCGGCACCGATAGCGTGACATGCTCACGGTTCGCCATGAGTAATGCTACCGCCCAGCCGCCAATACCAGTAAGTGCGAGTGCATCGGGCAGCGCGGGAGCACGGCGCAGCACGGCTGGCGCAAATCGCAGGGCGCATAGCGCGGCCAGCAGCGCATCGAGCGCGGGCAGCAGGCGCAGCAGCGGATAGGAGTAGGGGAGTTGCATGCGATAGAGCAGCAGAAACGCCAGGCTGATCAGTAACACGCCAGCCAGCCATAGCAGCGCCGGGCGGGGCACGCGCACCTGCGGCCCATGCACCAGTACCCACAGCAGCCCGGCAGCCAGCGCGCCATACAGTAGCTGCGGCGGGTAGGGCAATATCGGCGGCGGACCAGCGCGAAATTCGGCGTAATCAACCAGCACCCCCGGCGCTGGCCCGCGCAGCTGAACGACTACATCGTTTGGCTTGAACAACCCACTATTGATGGTAACGCTGTGCGCCTCCCACTGTGGGCCAACCGCAAAGCGGCCCAGTTCCTGCGCACTATTCAGCAGTATAACCACATCGTGGGGGGCTTCGTCGGGGCTGCGGGCATGCAGGATGAGCGTAGCGGGCAAGCCGACTTGTGGCAGCAAGAGCGCACCCTGCGCACCCCACAACCGCGCGCTGCCATCGGAGCCTGCCAGCGCCGGGATAGCAGAAAGTGGCTCGCCCATGCCCTGCACATAGGCCGCATCATAGCCGCCAAGATCGATAATATGGGTTACAGGAAGCTGGTAGGCCAGCGCGACGAGGAATGCGCCTGCCAGGAATGCTAGCGCCAGCTGCGCCAGCGCCATGCCACTCCCGAACGACACTGCGCCGGGTTCAGATGCCCTGGCCGCTTGCGCTGCGTAGCTTGTTGAATCGCGCCCCATGCCTTCCCTTCGCCTGATGAGCCGCGAGTGTACCATACATCAGGGCAACGGGCAACGCTATGCACGCCAGGATAACCCGTATAAAAAAAGCGCGCGGACAATAGATCCTGCGTATGGCAGTCGCTATCATCCGCGCCCTCAATTCAAGGCATGCCTCAGTAGAGGAACATCGGCTTACTGAGCACATGCCGCACTTTCGGCTGATATTCCTCAACATCATACAGCTCGTGCACATCAACGCGCTTGAGGCCCTGCGTACACGTATCGACCGGCACCGTGGTGTACTGGCCGTTCTGCAACGCGACCATGCGGCCACTATGCCCCTGCAATAGCTGATCAACTGCCAGATTGGCATACGAAATTGCCACCATGCGGTCAAGCGAATCGGGTGCACCGGCGCGCATCAGGTAGGCCACCTGCTGATGAACGATGTCGATACCAGTAATCGTATGTAGCGCCTCGCCGGTAATTTGCCCAATGCCACCCAGCTTCTTATGGCCGTAAGCGTCTTCCTGGCCGTACTCAACAACTTGCCCGCCGATCATGCTCGCGCCCTCGGAAATAACCACCATAGCATAATTGCTGGGGTTATTGCGCTTATCGTCAGCTAATTGCTGCGCCAGCCGCTCGACATCGAATGGCACCTCGCTGATCAGCGCGCGATCAACATCGGCCAGGTAGGCGGAAATAAGCGCGGTTTCGCCCGAATTACGGCCAAATAGCTCAATCACGGCGATGCGCTCGTGCGAGCCAGTGGGCGTGCGCAACGAGTTGATGAATTCGACCGAGCGGGTGACGGCGGTGCTGAAGCCAATACAGTAGTCGGTACCGAATACGTCGTTATCCATCGTTTTGGGGATAGCAATCACGCGCACGCCTTCCTTATGCAGGCGCACGGCAAACGACAGCGTATCGTCACCGCCAATCGGGATGAGCGCATCGAGGCCAAGGTGCTCAATCGCCCGTAGCGCATGCTGCGTAGCATCGGCAGTATTCTTCGGCCCATTGAATGGAAACTTACCTTCCAAAAACTGGGGCATCATCTTGCTGCTCACCCGGGCCGGGTTTGTGCGCGAGGTATGCAGATGTGTGCCACCATAGCGGTCAATGGTTCGCACATTGACGCGGTTGAGCGGCTGAACCCACTCATCGTGCGATGCCGGATCATCGGGGTTGAAATTGAGCAAACCGCCCCAACCGCGCCGAATACCAACCACTTCCATCCCTGCATCGCAGGCACGATTCACCACCGCCTTGATGCATGGGTTCAGCCCAGGTACGTCGCCACCACCAGTCAAAATGCCAATTCGCATCGTTGCACCTCCAAGAACACGCGGTTACCTCAGCGGCGATGCTGTGTGGCACATCATTGTGCGGTTCGCTATTGTACTATGAGTTAGAAAAAGGGACGCAACTGCGCGGGCAACATACTGCCGGTTGGCGCGCACATACAGTAGCGCGGCTCGAACGACAAGACGCATGCTATACTGGGCGTACGAAGGCAACCCCCGGCCGCTCAGCCACCATCACGCCAACGACAGCCGGGCTGTATAGAATGAAGGGCTACCGATGCACCCGCACCCACCAACCAGCGCGATTGTGCTCGCTGGTGGCCGCAGCCGCCGCCTGGGCTACGATAAGCGCTATCTTAGGCTCTGGGGAGCGGCTGGCCCAACATTGCTCGAGCATGTGGTACAGGTGGTTGGGAAGCTCTGTGCCGAAGTAATCGTTGTGTTGAATGATGCCGACAATTGGGGGCATATTTCGGTGCGCCGCGTACCCGACATCTACGCCGATGGCGGCGCGCTCGGTGGCCTCTACGCAGGGCTGTGTGCAGCGAGCCATCCCTACGCACTAGCGGTAGCCTGCGACATGCCCTTCCTTAACCCCGCGCTGCTAAGCGCTATGCTGGCGCAGCCGCGCAACTACGATGCGCTCGTGCCGCAAGCGCTCGCAGCAGGCACCACCCGCAATCTACTCGGCGCTGAAACGCTGCACGCAATCTATGGGCGAAGCTGCCTCAAACCCATACAGGCCACTCTCGAAAGTGGGAACCGCCAGATCGCTGCATTCTTTCCACAGGTACGCGTCACATTCTTTGCCGCGAGCGATACCCAGCGCTACGATCCCACCGGGCGCTCGTTTATCAACATCAATACACCCGAACAAGCAGCTGCAGCAACCGAATGGTTCGCACGCCCAGGCTAAAGCCACCATCAGGCAAGAAAGTAGCCTTTAATACGTCGGGGTCATCGTACACAGCCGGGCGAGTTGGCAGCAGTGAGCGCTCAATCGCACTCGCCTTCTGCAACTCAGGGCTGGTCATGTACTGCACAAAATTAATCGCTGCCTCATTGCTAGCCAAGTTCTTGTTAACCATGAGCTGCCAGCCACCCAGAGTATCACAGCGTTGCGTGTGTGTCGCCATCGCCCTTGGGCAGCGGTACGACATCAAACTTAACCTTGAGCTTGGCGTTGGCCTGGCCAAGCGAGAAGGCATAGGGCTAGTTGCATATGAACGCGGCGTTACCAGCCTGCCATACACCACGCAACTCCTCTTCCTGGTAGCCAGTTACGCCAGTGGGGGTGATGCTGCCAATCCACGACTTGGCGCGATCAAATGCCGCTGCCGCCTGCGGCTTGTTGATGCTGATGGTGCCATCAGGCTCAACGAGCAAACGCCGCCGCAGGCTGCCAAGAACATACTGATGCAAACCCTGGTTATGCGGTTCTGCGTTGGATCAATGTAAGTGGTAACCGTACATGTTGCACCGGGCGGCGGTGATCGGCTAGCCGAGCTAAGAGTAACTCAACCGCTACCCGCCCCGACTCTTCGAGCGGCTGCCGTACTGTTGTCAGGCCAATATAATCGGCTATTTCAACGTCGTCAAACCCGATTACGGCCACATCTTCGGGAACACGTAGGCTGCGCTCATGGGCAGCACGTAGAATTCCAAGCGCCTGGGTATCGCTTGGCGCAAAAACTGCTGTTGGCGGCTGAGGGAGATCGAACAGCTGATGCGCCAGCTGACGCGCTGTTTCAAGCCCATTGGGGCCAAGTGCAATATATTCAGGCGGAAGCATCAGCCCGGCAGCGCGCAATTCGTTTTTGTAGCCATCTAATCGTCGCGCACTCGTATGAATCGCAAAATCAGGAACAACTGCATCGCCAACAAAGGCACACCGCCGATGCCCACGTTCGACGAGATACGCCGCTACCATCCGCCCGCCATCCTCGTCGTCAATCTCAACACTGCTGAACGCTGGATGCGAGCATTCTATGAGCACCGCATCCATCGCATTACTGACCAAGCGTTGAGCAGCAGTTTCGCCAAAAGGTAGCGCCATCACCAATAAGCCATCTAAGCGCCGAGTAACAGGCAAGGTCGCAAGGTAACTGTCGCGGCGCGCAGACGAATCAACATTATAGATGACTAGCTCGTAGGCCGAATCGGCCAGGGTGGCAACCCCGCGAAGGCGTTGCACAAATGAAGGATACGTGATAAATGGCGCAAGTACACCGATGCGGCGTGTTCCCTTGCGAGCACGAGCGGCAGCTTCGGCCTTGGGCACGAAATTAAGCTCGTCAATCACATCGAGCACCCGCGAACGGGTCGAGATATTGACCCGATCAGGCGCGTTCAACACACGTGAGACCGTGGTAATACTCACACCCGCGCGTTTAGCGACATCGTAAATAGTCGCATCCGGCATCTTTGCTCTCCGCTGACCGGGCCGACCTATAGATTGAACGAAAGTAGGTTTATCCTTTGCTGGAAGCACTTTCAAAATAGCATGCGGGCTAACTTTTGTCAAGCGTCTGTCATACATTCTTGCCCAGCCAACATAAGCCTGCAATCGGCACTTCCAAGCGGCGCGGCGGCTGAGGTGCGGCCTGCCATGTGCGAGAGGACATACTCTTCTCCTCATCGTTTCCTGCACTTGTGATTATACTTTTATGAAAGCACTTTCAATATACGTTATTCTATTTTCATTGTCAAGTATTGGATGGGCTAACGTTCTGCCAACCTTATTGTCCTCGCCCCGCCAAACAATAGCTAGCTGAAACCTAGCGTGAAAGGCAGTATAATAAGTGGCACAAACTATTGGATGTTGCAGCAGCTTGAGCCTGCTTGCAGGGGCTGGGAAAGCATCAGGAGGTGCAATCGCTCCTGCCAACTGTTCTTGACCAACCATATCCTGCTGTTAAGGTGACCGCCTTGAACCTTCTGCTACACCGCGCTACCCTTGTAGTTGGCAGTTGCACTCGCAACAAGAACAGTGCAGCCATCAAGCTGCACAATCACTTGTACCGACTGTACACTGCGTAGAATGGCTTACGACAACGCTGGTCGTGCTGCCGCCACCCTCGCTGTCATATGGCAAAGAACGGGCTATGAAGATGCTGCTCTCCCCAAGGCTTAGTACGCCATCACCGCTGCTGTTGCGCGTTGGCATTGCGCTCGTTACGCTAACCATTGCGCTTGGCTTATCGCTCTTGTTTCGGCCACTCATTGAACCTAGTCCATTTGTGCTGTTTTTTGCAGCAATCGCTATTATTGCAGCGTACAGTGGCTTCATTATTAGCCTTCTTAGCGCACTCTGCTCGGCCGTACTTGTGAATTATTTTCTAGTCTCTACTGCAGGCAACTTCAACATTAACGAGGGTGACGTTATTCGTGGAATAGTGTTTCTATTCGTCGCCGCTCTGATTAGCTTTCTAAGCACCTCGCGCCAGAACGCTGCGCTACAGGCATACGCGCAGGCAGAACGACTAGCCGTAACCCTCGCGAGCATTGGCGATGCGGTCATCGCTACCGATGCAAATGGCACTATCACCTTTATGAATAGTGTTGCCGAGCAGCTTACCGGCTGGGAACGCAACCAGGCCGAAGGGAAAAAGATTACCGAGGTGTTTCAGGTTATTCATGCTGAAACGCGCGAACCAGCACTAAGCCCGGTAGCGCGCGTTTTACACGACGAGGCAACTGGCACTGCGAGCCACACATTATTACGTGCTAAAGATGGAATAGAGCGCGCAATTGACGATAGTAGCGCGCCAATACGCGATTATCATGGCAAGCTGCTGGGTGTCGTTGTCGTGTTCCGCGATGTAAGTATGCGCATCGAAGCCGATGCTGCGCTTCAAGGCGCACACGACCAGCTGGCGACCATCCTCGATAATATAGCCGATGGCGTACTGGCCGAACTGCCCAGCGGTCGTCTTATTTATGTCAATGAAGCTGCCGCCAAGATGACCGGGTATAGCTCGGCCCAGGCACTGATGGTTGCGAACCCTGAAGAGCGCGCGCGACGATTTGTACTGATGGACGAGAATGAAAACGTGCTGTTGCGCGAACAGCTCCCTAGCAGGCAGGCATTTCAGGGGATCGATGAGCCTGAGCAGGTTGTTTATTACCGTAATACCGCCAGCGGCGAAGCGCGCTGGGTGCTAATTCAGGCGCGGCCTGTGCGAAACGCACAAGGGCACATTATCCTGGCTATTTCAATTATTCACGATATTACTGAACAAAAACAGGCCGAAACCGAGCGCCTGCAACTGCTGGAACGCGAGCAGAGCGCCCGCGCCGAAGCCGAAACAGCCAAGCGCCAGGCTACCTTTCTGGCTGATGCGGGCCGCTTACTCTCCGGCTCGCTGGATTACCCAACCACCCTGCGCGCGGTTGCCCAGCTTGCTGTGCCATCGCTAGCCGACTGGTGTACGATCCATCTGCTCGATGCCCACCAGAATGTTCAGCTGATAGCAATGGCACATGTCGATCCTGCCAAGGAGCCGCTTATCGACGAGCTATTCCATAGCTACCCGCCCTCACTCGCCGCCAATACTGGTATTGGTGCGGTATTACATACCGGCCAAACAATCCTCCTTCCCGAAATCACCGCCGAAACCTTTCGCGACATCGCGCCTCATACCGAACAGCAGGAACCTCTGCACAGTCTGGGTATCGTATCGGCGATGATTGTGCCACTGATTGCGCGTGGCCATACCCTTGCTGCGCTGATGTTAGTATCTGCAAGCGCAGGGCATATGTATGGGCAGGACGATGTAAGCTTTGCCGAGGCATTAGCACAGCGTGCAGCGAAGGCCATCGATAATGCCCAGCTGTATCAGCAGACTGAACAGGCGGTGCGGCTACGCGAACAGTTCTTGAGCATTGCCGCTCACGAGCTAAAAACTCCGCTTACATCGCTGATGGGGCAGGCGCAGCTTCTGCAACGCCGGGCCAACCGCGAAGGGTTTTTAGGGCCGCGCGATCAGCACACGCTGCACATCATCAACAATCAGATCAGCCGACTGAACAGAATGGTTATGGCGCTGCTCGATACCGCACGCATCGAAACCGGCCAGCTCAGTATCGAACACGCACGACTAGATATTGTGGCACTGACACGGCGCGCGGTTGAGGAGCTACAAACAGCTCACGAGAACCGCACAGTTGAATTTCACACCCAACTAGAAACCGCCATAATAAGCGGTGATGCGCTGCGACTGGAGCAAGTGATACAAAACCTCATCCAGAATGCCCTGAAATATAGTACAGAGCCTAGCCCGGTTACTGTCACCGTGTGCACCGAACCCAATTGGGTGAATATCGCTGTACACGATCAGGGTATGGGTATACCCGAAGCTGCATTACCCAACTTATTCCAGCGGTTCTTCCGCGCCGATAACGCGGAAGCCCAGCACATTAGTGGCCTGGGGATCGGCTTATATGTAGTTAAAGAAATAGTGACTTTGCATGGCGGCATTATCGCTGTTGAAAGCACCGAGGGGAGCGGCAGTACATTTACAGTCCGGCTACCGCTGGCAACACCCGAATCAGTAACATAGCCAAGCCATTACCTATACACTACCCACTCCTCAGCATGGAATGTATGCACGCAGTAGGCGTAGCGTTCGGCAAAACCCAAAGCGTTAATAGCCGATTGCACAGCCATCGGTGCGGCCATCGCTGCCCGCAACATATACCCCATTGGGCATCCGCCAGATGATCTGACCGCACCCAAACGGCGCAGAGTCGGTATCAACCTCAAGCGCGTGGCCGCAGGCCAGCAAGCCTGCCGCAATTGCTGGGTCGGCATGGGCTTCGAGCTTCGCGTACCGCTCGCCCCACCAGCTCCAGCGCGGCGCGTCCAGGCTTGCCTGCGGGTTCAGGCCGTAATCGAGCATGTTCACCATCATCTGAACATGCCCTTGTGGCTGCATATGGCCGCCCATCACCCCAAATGGCCCAACCGGCACGCCATTCTGCGTAAGAAAGCCCGGAATAATCGTGTGGTATGGGCGCTTGCCCGGCGCAAGCACGTTTGGGTGGGCCGCATCGAGCGAGAAGCCCGCGCCACGATTCTGCAAGGCGATGCCCGTACCAGGAATGACAATCCCACTGCCAAAGCTATCGAAGGTCGATTCGATAAAGCTGACCATCATGCCATCGGCATCAGCCGTACACAGGTAGGCAGTATCACTTTTAAGTGGTTCGCCGGGCGCAGGCAGTAACGCCTCACGACCGATCAGCGCACTACGGCGGGTAGCATAGGCGGGTGACAGTAGTTCAGCAGTTGGCACCTGCGCGTGGTCGGGGTCGGCGATATAGCGGTGTGCGTCGGTATAGGCTAATTTCATCGCTTCAAGCTGCAGATGGTAGCTCTGTACCGAATCGCGGGGTATGCTGGCGAGATCAAAGTTTTCGAGGATATTGAGCGCCAGCAACGCAGCCAGGCCCTGCCCATTTGGCGGTATCTCCCACACATCGTAGCCGCGATAGCGCACCCTGATCGGCTCAACCCAGGTACTGGCGTGGGCCGCTAGATCAGCCGCGCGCAGCCAGCCGCCAGTTTTTTCGGCAAATGCGCCAATACGCTCGGCTAAATCGCCGGTGTAGAATGCCGTCGCTCCATTTTCGGCAAGCTGCTGTAGCGAACGCGCCATATCGGGGCTGCGCCATAGCTCGCCGGGAGTGGGTGCATGCCCGTTTGGCGCAAAAGTTGCCGCCCAGTGTGCAAACGCCTCGGGTTGCAGCTCCTGCGCGAAGCGGGTGTAGGCAAAGCCCCAATTGCGCGCCGAGCGCGGTGAAACGGGGTAGCCCGCCTCGGCATAGCCAATCGCATCGGCAAACAGATCGGCAAAGGGCAGGCGGCCAAAACGAGCATGGAGTGCATGCCAGGCTGCGGGCGCGCCCGGCACCGTGGTTGGCATCCAGCCGCTCTCGGGCATGTGGGTACGGCCATTGGCGCGTGCTGCCGCGAGCGAAATCCTGGCTGGTGCGCGGCCAGAGCCGTTCAGGCCATGCAGTCGCTGACCATCCCACACAATGGCAAAAGCATCGCCACCCATCCCACATGATGCTGGCTCGACGACGGTAAGCGTTATGGCCGTAGCCAGGGCCGCATCGACCGCGTTACCGCCGCGGCGCAGCACTGCCAGGCCAGCCTGGGCCGCTAACGGCTGGCTAGTAGCTACCATTCCTTGTGTTACGAATACTGGTTGGCGACGCGCAGCGTAGGGCAATTGCTCGAGTGCAATGTTCATGGAGATCTCCTCGTGCAAACCGATGGCGGGCGCCATGCTACACAAGGAGCGCGGATACGTCCAGTCGGACTAGTTACGCTGCACTTTTTCCCACAGCGGGCGCTCATCTTTGACGCCAACACCAAATGCGGCACGAGCGACCACCATATAGAGCAGTACTATCAGGTGATACACAAATACGACGATTGCAATCGCCAGGGCCACCACATAGCTCGATGCGGCGATTTGTGGCAGTACGCGCCCAAGCAGATTGCTAATATCGGGTACCGCGCGCAGCGCGAGGACGCTCATGCCAATACCCACGAGTGTCAACAATAGGTTCGCCCACCACGCGAGTTTAATCTGTTCCCAAAAGCCCCAGTTAATCCGCAGCGCAATCAGCGATACGAGCGCCCCTAGACTATACAGCCCAAACTGGCGGCTTGGTTCAACGTTCACACGCATGATTGACCATACACCAATGATCGCAATGCCCAAACCAATCAGGCTGCCTAGAATACCAATTGCGCCGATAATCGTAACACCCAGCGGGCGTATCGGGCGTACCGTCCGTACCTGGATACCGAGGCCGCGATACGAGGACATGGTTTTACTCCTTTACGATCCAGGCAGCGCTGCCCGGCCACGATACACTGGAACACGCTCCGCGTGCCAGGCCATACTCACCCTTCTAAGCGTCATTATAGCAAAGCGCATTCCAGCGCGGCAAATAACATTCTTGTCATCGGGCAGCGAGGCGCTATGGTATAATCGGGCATATGAGCTACATCCCAACCCGCCGCATAATGCTGGTCAGCCTGGGCCTTGCTGCCATGATCCTTGCTATTCTGGCTGGCTGCGCGCTCGATCCTGCGGCCGAGCCAACACCTACGCCACCGTCGCCTACAGCTACGCCGCTGCCGCGCGGGGGCAACCTGACCATCCGCATGGCCAATGATGTGCCCGAGCTACGCCCCTGGCAGCCACGCTCGCGCGCCGAAGAGCAGATCAGTGGGCTGCTCTACAACGGCCTGATGCGCCTGGATGCCAAGCTGCAACCCCAACCCGACTTAGCAAGCAGCTGGGATGCCTCGCCCGATGGCCGCCTGATCACCTTCACCCTACGCACCGACGTGAGCTGGCAGGACGGAAAGCCCTTCAGCGCCGATGACGTGGCCTATACCCTCGGCGCGATGCGCGAGCTTTCGCCCACCACCGCGCTACTCACCGACTTGCGGCGCATTGCGCAGATTCAAACACCTACCACCAGCACAGTTGTTATTTCGCTCACCGAGCGGTACGCACCGCTATTTGCCGAGCTTACGCTGCCAATTCTACCCAAACATGTGCTGATTGGAAAAAACCTCGCTACCCTCAATCTGTGGGACGCGCCAGTTGGCACCGGGCCATTTCAGCTGGCCGAACGTAAGCCCGGCACCTCTATCACCCTGGCGGCGAACAACCGTTTTTACCGGGGTGCACCGCTGCTCGATCGCGCGGTATTTTTGGTAGCGAATGCCGATGTAGCCGTTGCCGCCTTGAAGGATGGGCGGCTGAGCCTGGCAGAGTTACCCTGGGCACAAGGCCAAACTATCAGCCAGACGCTTCCTGGCATGCAGGCAGGGAATTATCCCGAAAACGGCTACTATTTCGTGGCCTTTAATGTGCGCGCCGGGCGGCCGTTCGCCGACGAGCGGCTACGCGAAGCGCTCGCGCGCGCGGTCGATCTCCCAGCGCTTGTGCGCGCCGCCACCGACGGCCAGGGCATCCCAATCGCTACGAGTATTGCGCCCGGCAGCTGGGCCGATGTGCCGCCGCCGACCAGCACCCTCGACCTAGCCCGCGCGCGCACACTGCTCGACGAAGCCGGCTGGAAGTTGCCCGAAGGCCAGCAAATTCGCGCGCAAAACGGTGTCACCCTCACGGTGCAGCTCTTTGTGCGCGGCGACGACCCACGCCGGGTGCGCGCCGCCGAGCTACTTGCCCAGGCCGCCCGGCAAGTTGGCATGAACCTCGTCGTACAGCGTGCCGATTTCGCCACAGTGATTACCTCGAAATATGCGCCGCCATACGATTTCGACCTGCTGCTCGGCAGCTGGAGCAATGGCGCGGGCGACCCGGTATTCGCCGATTATGCCTTCTACGATCCCGATGACTTCGCGCTATTTCATAATAGCCAGATCAACCAGGGCGTGGCCGATACCCGCGCGGTGCTAAATATTGGCGGCTTCGACGACCCGGCCTACAATAATCAGGCGGCAGCGGCCCACCAGCTTTACGCCCCCGCCGAGCGGCTGAAGGCGATTGAACAGGCCCAGCAACGGATTATGCAGGCGCGACCCTACCTGTTCCTCTGGGCCGATCGCATTCCGGTGGCGCTGAATGCCCAATTTACCACCCTTGATGGCCCGGTGAATTTGAACACCCCAATGTACCTGGCGAACATCGAGCGCTGGTATGTGAAGAAATAACTCCACAAAAAATCACCAGAGGCGCAAACACTGCGCTTCTGGTGATACATGGGCCTGCTCGGGTTTATATGCGCGCTAGCTGGGAACCTGCTGGCTCTGGGCGCCATCATAGCCCATCTTGATCCAGCCCTTCTTAATCGCATAGATCACAGCCATTGTGCGGTCGTTCACCTGTAGCTTCGAGAGAATTGAAGTAATATGATTCTTCACCGTCTGGCCGCTAATGCTTAGCTCGTTAGCAATTTCCTTGTTCGAAAGGCCGCGCGCAATACAATCGAGTATTTCGATTTCACGCGAGGTTAGCGGCGCAAACAGTGCCGATGTCTGCTCATCTTCGGTTGAGGCCAGCTCACGGAACTGGTGCAGCACCCGCGTCGCAACATGCGGCTTGGCCAGCACGCTCTCGTTAATCAGGTAGCGGCCGCGCGACACATCCCGAATCATAGAGAGCAAGGTGATTGGATGGACATCCTTGGATGAATATGCCGCCGCACCAACTTTAATCGCCTGAAAGAGCTGCTCGTCGTCTTCATACACACTCAGCACAATCATCGCAATACGCGGGTCGCGCCGCTTGATCACACGCGCAACCTCAAGGCCATTCAGGCCCGGCAGGTTAATGTCGACCAGCACCACATCGGGCAGTAGCCGCTCGGCTAGCTTAATCGCTTCTTGCCCGTTTTCGGCTTCGCCAACCACATCCATATCCCCAGCCTCTTCCAGGCTCCAGCGGATGCCCTGGCGAAACAGCGGGTGGTCGTCAATGATGAGTACGCGTATTTTCTGCGCCATATCAATCCTTTAGCCCGTTATTCATTTCAGTTCTTTCGCACAAACGCGGCGCTACAGAGCTGAAAACCTTCTATCATTCCTCAAACGGTAAGCCCACCGTCACTTCGGTGCCATGCCCAGGCCGCGAAGCAACACTGAATTGCGCGCCTACCAACTCGGCACGCTCGCGCATGCTGGTGAGCCCCCAGTTACTCCGCCCGGCGCGCCGCACCACTTCGTGCGGATCGAAGCCTGGCCCTTCATCGCGGATGGTAATCTGTAAGCGACCCACCAGATACGCGAGGCGCACCACAGTGGAAGCACCGCGCGCATATTTATGTGCATTCTGCAGCGCTTCTTGCACAATGCGATACAGCACAATTTCGGTTTCGCGCGGCAGGCGCGGCAGCGGCTCGGCTTCGAAGGTGACATGCGCGCCATAAGCATTATTGTAGCCGCGAATGTATTCGCCCAATGCGCCAACCAGCCCTTGCTCTTCTAGCGCGCCAGGCCGCAGATCGGCGATAAACCGGCGCACTTCCTGCAAGCCCTCGCGGGTAGCGTCGCGCATGCGCACAAGCATGGTGCTGAGCTTCTCCGAGCCCGATTGCTGGGCCAAGGTATGCGCATGTTCAAGCAGCATCAGCGAGTTCGCCAGCACTTGCGCCGGGCCATCGTGGACTTCACGGGCCAGGCGGGTACGTTCGTCTTCGCGGCCTTGGATTACCTGCGCGCGCAACGCCAATACCCAGGGGTCGCCAGCACCGCCCTCATCGGTGGTAGTCAGCGCGCCGCTGCTCATTTCGATCTGGCGGATGAGTTGTTCAAGCTGCTTGAGTGCGTGCTGATTGCTCCGCACCTCGCGCTCGGCGGCTTCGTAGCGCGCGCGGCTCTCAGTAACTCGTTGTATATGGCTGCGTGCTTGAATCAGGCGCGATTGCGACGCTGAACGTTGCTGAAGTAATGCCTCATCGAGCTGCCGTTCGGCCTGACGCAGCGCAATGCCCAGGGCTGCCCCACGTTGCCGCGTGGTATCGGCCAGGTGGCGCAGCCGGTGAAGCTGTTCGGCTACAATACTGTGCGCCTCGCGCAGCACCACCGGTTGTTCGGCGCTCAAGCTCTTGCCTCGTTGTATTGCTGAATTGATTTCGGATGTGTAAAGTATAACACAGCGACTTAGCTGCTACAAGGTGTACTATCACCATGCTATAATCAAGAATGTGACAGTTTCGCAATATTCTCCATGCTACAAACACACGTATCTTGCTACTATTGCTGGCGTAAATGGGCACCATCCGCCAAACGAAGGCGCTATTTTCGGCCAGTGCTCACTTGTTGCGCTTTGGCTTACATTAGCAACTTCATCATGTCCTGCGTTCGTTTTGCCATCATTATATTTATACGCCCACAACCTCATGCTTACGTAACCCAATATCGACTTCAGCCATAGATATTTGTGATGATCAAATGCAAGGAACCATGGTATGTATTGCGCTACCTGTGCATCCGAACTACCGCGCGATGCGAACTTTTGCCCTAACTGCGGCGCGCGCTTTTCGCCTGCGATGACAGGGCCGACGCAGCGGCTTCTTTCACCATCTGCACCTGCATTTCAACCAGCCCTTCCCGAAGGCATGTGCCCCAAATGCGGTTCAACCGAAATATATGTCGACGATCGCGGATTGGTAGAGGCGGATGGGGGTATTACGGTGATAAATCTGCACGATATCTGGCATGGAAGTAAAGCCACGATTAATACCTACGTTTGTGTTGCTTGCGGGTATCTTGAACTGTTCCTGGCTGACACCAAACGCATCCCAGACATTCGCCAAAGCTGGCGGCGGATTGTCGCAGGCACCCCACAAGCGTGATGCAGCTTTTACCGCGCGACACAAACACCCCGGCTACACGCTTCCATAGATCTAGGCTCACGCGACTATGCGGGCTGTATGCCGCCACGCTAGCGATTTGGTTTGCACTGGCAGCAGTCACTGGTGATCAGTTCTGGTGGGTAGCGTTCCTAAGCGACCTAGCGCTGGCATTGATGCTGCCGTTGCCGGTACTGCTGCTCCTGGCACTCTGGCGTCGCCGCCGGGCCGCGCTGGCAGTACTGGTCATACCAGTATTACTCGGTTTATGGCTGTTTGGCGCGCAATTCCTGCCAGGGCGTGCACGCGCACCGCAACCAGGCGAACACCCAATCGGCGCAATGACCTTGAATGTGCTGTATACCAACCGCGATTTCGCCGCATTAGCCAGCGCGATTCGCACCGCGCCAGATACGAGCGCGCTACGAGCCGAATATGAATAGAGTAGGCTCGGTGGGTATACTCAAAATAAAACAACATATGAGAGGAGCGCATGATGAGTGAGCACATAAACACAGCTGGAAACCACTACGATATCATTATTGTTGGTGGGCGGCCAGCGGGCGCAACACTCGCGGCGCGCCTAGGCCAGGCTGGGCTGCGCGTGCTGCTGCTTGAACGCGCGGTTATGCCAAGCTTGCCCGCGGCTTCATCACCAATCATCTACCCGGCCACGATGCAGCTACTTGATGAAATTGGTGCCGACGAAGCCGACTATGCCCATAACACGCCGCGCATCCGTCGGCTCGTATCCGAAGTTCGTGAGGACTTTCGCGTAACCTTCGATCTGCCCGCCCTGTTTGGCCGCGACTATTTGTACGCGATCGACCGGGCGCGCTTCGATGCGGCGCTGTGGCGTACTGCTGCGCTCCAGCCGACCGTCACCACGCACGATGGTTTTAGCGTTACCGATGTGCTGCGCGATGGCAAGCGCATTGTGGGCATTACAGGTCGCGCCAATGGCCGCGACACGCAGTTCACCGCGAACGGTGTAGTTGGTGCCGATGGGCGCTTTAGCCTGGTGGCGCGCAAAGCCGGTGCCGCCAGCTACGATGAACAGAGCGACATGCCAACCTCAATCTATTACGCCTACTGGAAACAGGTGCAGCCATATGCCAGCGGTGCGCCAATTGTTCATTCATATGCCACCGGGCGCGGGTATGGTTTTGGGCTGATGGATAGCGCCGACGGTACCACCTGCGTGGTGATTGAGGGCCGCGCAAATGCGCTTGAATTGGGTGCAGCGAAAGCACCCGAACTGTATCTGCAACTATTACAGCAGCATCCGCGCGTCTGGCGACGGCTCGTTGGTGCCGAACAATTGACTGATGTACGCGGTATGCGCAACATTGGCAACATGTACCGCACGGCTGGCGGCCCTGGCTGGGCGCTGGTCGGCGATGCCCTGCACCAGAAAGACCCGATTGATGGTCAGGGGATTTACGATGCTGTCGTCACTGCCAAGCTGCTGGCCCAGGCATTGGTAGCCTGGCGAAACGGCAGCATCACCTGGGAGCAAGCCTTACACCAATACACTGCCGCCGTGCGTGCCGAAACCGCACCCATGTATGCGGTGACGATGGATCGGGTCAAGCGCGAGCTGTACACCGAGCACCCCGCCTGGGCGTACCGCAGCTGGCTGCGCTGGCTCGTCACCGACCCCGAGTACGGTCGGCGGATAGTCTGGCTGCTCTCACGCGGCTTGCCCGCCGAGGGCTGGCTGCCGCGCGCGGTCTTTTTCAAAGCGCTGGCGCGTGGTGCAGTGCGCGATGTTGCGCGGCGGCTGGCGCACATGCCCGAGCCATATGCGCTGCCGCCACTAGCCGTCTAGCATCGTGCAATAGACAGCCCATACGAGAAAAAGAAATTCGGGGGCGGTTTTGCTGCCCCCGAACTCCCACCATGCAACGACTTTATTCGTACCGCAACGCCTGAATAGGATTGAGCCGGGCGGCTCGCTGCGCCGGGTAGATGCCAAAGAACAGCCCGACCGCCAGTGAGAAACCGACAGCCAGCAACACTGAACCAGGTGTTACCACCGCAGTCAGAAAGCCCGTGAGCGTCACAATCAGCGCCACCAGGCCACCGATGAGCAGACCAATCAGCCCGCCGGAAAGACTGATGACTAATGCCTCGACCACGAACTGCAAAAGAATATCGCGCGGTCGAGCGCCCACCGCTTTGCGCAGGCCAATTTCGCGCGTGCGCTCGGTGACACTCACCAGCATAATGTTCATAATGCCAATGCCACCCACCAGCAGCGAAATGCCGGCGACCGAAGCCAGAAAGGCCGTAAGCATTGTTGTGACGGTAGAGAGCGAGCTTAGAATCGACGCCTGGTTTATTACGTTGAAATCGTCTTCTGTGCCATCATAAGCTAGGTTATGCCGCTCGCGCAGTAATGCCGAAATACGCGCCTGAACATTATCCATCTGGTCGCTGCGATTAACAGATACCTGGAACGATGAAATCCGCCATCCATTGCCATCGGGAGTTCGTCCGCCAAACAGTTGCTGCTGCGCGGTCGTAATCGGCACCAGCGCCTGGTCGTCCACCGAGCCAAACCCGCCGCTACCCTTCAGGTTCAGTACGCCTATCACGCGCAGTCCATGCCCGTTCACGCGCACGGTTTGGCCCACTGCCTCGCCATTGCCAAACAGCGTTTTTGCGAGCGTGTTACCCAGCACTGCCACACCCTCGGCACCACTCACCTGCGCATCGCTAATAAATGAACCGCGTGCTAAGGTCAAATTGTTGATCTGCTGGTAGACCGCCGTAACACCGGTGATGCTTGCACTGGTATCGGCGGCCGGGGCAACCAGCTGCCCACTGCCACCGAATTGCGGCGATGGGCCAACGATTGGCAGCTTAAGCGCGCTAATCGCCGCGACATCGGCCAGGGTAAGGCTTTGGGCTGCCCCTTGCTCACCCGGGCCGCGCCGATTCGGCGAGCCAGGCATAATCGTCAGCAGGTTCGTGCCCATTGACTGAATCTGGTTGGTAATCGACGCGCTCGCGCCATTGCCCAATGCCATCAGTGCCACAACCGAGGCCACGCCGATGATCACACCAAGCATGGTGAGCAGGGCGCGCACTTTATTCGCGAACAAGCTATCAAACGCCAGCCGCACCACTTCAAGTAAACTTACGCTGCCCTGGGCCGTTTCGTCCAGCGGCTCAAGTACCAGCGGTGGCGCGATTGCCGCCCGCCGCTCAGTATTGGTCATTGTGGCCATCGTTCTATCCTATTCTTTATAAAAGCTGGCTAGGCAGCCTGCACATGCGGCGCGGCATCGCTCACCAGTAAGCCATCGCGCATCGTGAGTATGCGCTGGGCATAGGCGGCAATATCCGCCTCGTGCGTCACCAACACCACCGTCAGCCCCTGTTCTACGTTCAGGCGCTGCAGAATACGCATAATTTCTTCGCTGGTGTGCGTGTCAAGCGCGCCGGTCGGCTCGTCGGCTAGCAGCACTGCCGGGCTACCCACCAGCGCGCGCGCAATCGCCACCCGCTGCTGCTGCCCACCCGAAAGCTCAGTCGGCTTGTGATGCATGCGCTGGCCCATGCCAACAATGTTTAGTGCAATCTCGGCGCGGCGCTGGCGCTCGGTAGCCCGCACGCCGCGATAGATCAGCGGCATTTCGACCTGGCGCAGCGCATTCTGGCGCGGCAGCAGCATATATTGCTGAAACACAAAGCCGAGCTTGCGCGCGCGTACTGCCGAAAGATCGTTGCCGCTCAGAGTAGCAATTTCCTCGCCATCGAGTTGGTAGCTACCGCTGGTGGGCGTGTCCAGGCAGCCAATCATGTTCATCAGCGTACTTTTGCCACTGCCGCTTGGGCCCATAATCGCTACAAACTCGCCGCGCTTGATGGTGAATGAAACGCCTTGCAGCGCATTCACACTCACCTCGCCCATCTGGTACGTTTTATGTAAATCAGAAACGCCAATCATCGTTTCCATGAGAGTTCATTCCTTTAAAAGCTGTCTGTAACGCCTTCGCTCTGTATGCCGAACGATGAAGGACAAAGGGTGCGCGCGATGGTGTTCGTCCTTCGTGCGTGGTCGTTCGTGCGCGCTGAACAGCCGCACACTGTTCGTAGCTGGTTGGCTGTAGCAGCAGAAGCGCCAGCGCCTAGCGCGGCCCCCCAAAGAGCCCGCCGCTCCGCTGTGTGGTGGTGGTACCCGGCGTGGTTACAACCTGGTCGCCCGCTTTCAGCCCACTTATAATCTCGGTATTTACGCCATCGCTCAGGCCAGTTTCAACCGGAACCGTGCGGGTCGTACCATCGGCGTTGCGTACCTCAACCGCATGGGTGGCACCATTGGGCAGCAGCGCGCTATTCGGAACCAGTAATACGTTGTCTTTCTTTGCCGTGGTAATCGTCAGGTTCGCGGTCATGCCCACTTTCACGCGCGCATCGTTATCGGGGAAGCTCACACGCACCGCATAGGTCACGACGCCATTATTGGTTTCGGCAGCCGGTGCGATATAGCTCACCTTACCCTGGGCATTCCAACCCGAAAGCGCATCGATCGTCAGCATCACCGGCTGGCTCATCGAAATCTTCGCGATATCGTTCTCGCTGAGCTTCAGATCGACATGGAGCGTACTCCGGTCGATCAGGCTTACCGCCCCACTGGCGCTCGAAACGCTGCTGCCTGGGACAATATTGACTGCAGTAATCACCCCGGCAAACGGTGCCGTGAGCGTGGCATTTTCCAGCTTCAGCTGGGCCTGCTTCAAGCTCTGCTCAGCCTGTGTCATCGCAAGCTGCTGAATATTGACATCTGAATCGGTGCCTGGCGCAGTGAGCTTGGACAGATTTGCCTGCGCCTGGGCCAGGCTCGCGCGCGCCTGATCAACACTGGCCTGCTTCTGTGCAATATCGTTCTTATTTGGGTTTTGCAGCGCCTGAAGCTGCGCCTGTGCATCGGCGAGCTTGGCTTCGGACTGCTGAATGTTATTTGGCTCGGCCTGGCGCGCGGTATCGTAGGTTACCTGGGCCTGCTGCACTGCCGCTTCGGCACTGTGCATCGCAGCTTGGGCCTGAATATACGCATCGTAATACTGCTGGCGCTGGGCATCATTCAGGCGGTTGGCAACGGTTTTGCCCTGCGCATTGGTGCGCGTTGGGCTTACCGGGTCGTTGCCGGTATCCTGCACATACTGCCAATTCTGTAGCGCAGTCGAATATTTCGACTGGGCCTGGGTCAGCGCATCGGTCGCTTTTTGCAGATCTTGCGCCGCCTTGGTTTTGTTCGCCGAGCTATTATCACGCTGTGATTGGACATCGAGCTGGGCCTGGGTAACTGCCGCCTGCGCCGCCGAGAGTTTATCGGGGGTCGGGTTCCTTAGGGCATCGAGCTGCGCCAACGCCGATTGAAGCTGCGCCTGTGCGCTTGCAACAGCGGCTTTCTGGGCGCTAATATCGGCTGGTTGGGTATTCCCATGCTGCGTCTGGCCTAGCTTCACGTTCGCACTATCGAGCGCGGCCTGTGCGCTGGCAACTTGCAGCTCAAGGTCGCGCGTGTCGAGCTGCGCCAGCACCTGGCCTGCGCTAACCGTATCACCTTCTTTAACCATCACCTGCGTGACGGTGCCGCTGGTAGCAAAGGGCACATCGAGCGTTTGGGCTGCCGCCACAGTACCGCTGCCAGTTACGCTCGCTACCACGCTGCCAGCTGCCACCGGACTCGTGGTAACGGTTTGGGTGGTGGTGCGGCTGGTGGCCCGATTCAGCAGCAGCGCCGCAATAATCACCAGCACAATAACCACTACACCTGCGGCGATCCAGCGCCCGCGGCTCATCCCTTGACGACGCGGGAGGCTTACTGTTGTCGCCATATCAACAATCCTTTCGAAACATGCAACATTAAGAATGGCCGGGCAGGGCACTTCTGCTCCCACCGGCCAGATATGCTGGTATGACTATAGCATTGGGTAAGGCTACACCGCATCGGGGAGGCAGGTGAATCGCACTCGGAAGTTCTGGTGATCTGCGATCACCCAAATGGGTGATCGGGTTGTGTTCAAATGGCGGTGTAGCGCCGCATATCAATATGCTACAATGCCGCTATGAGCGAGAATAACCCACTATTACCTGAAACCATTGCGGACGAAACCACGCGCCGCAGCCGTTTGTTTCTGCGCACATTGCCGATTTTTGCCATTCCGTTGGTGGTAAGTGCGATCACCTTCCTGCTGCTCCGGCTGACGAATCAAGGGCAGTTCAACCCACCGCCTGATGCAGCAAGGCCGCCCAGCCCATTGGTTCCCGTGGTAATTATGGTGGTATTTTTCAGCTCGCTGATCATTCTGGCCCGCCTGAAGCGCCCGACCATTTCGGCTTTGCTATTAATCGGCGTATGGACACTGGTCACCACCCTTGGCACCCTGCGCAGCGGCGTATCGTCGTATATGCCCGCGCTGCTGATCATCCCAATTTGTGCGGCGGGGCTGCTGATTGATGCGGTCGCCAGCGTGAGCCTGGCCGCGCTCGCCACGGTGTTGGTCGGCACACTGGCCTGGCTCGAAACCAATGGCGTTGCAATCCCACGCGAGCCACCGCCCTCCTCGTTAGCCGCCCAGATGTATGGTGCCTTAGGCTTCTGGATTGCGATTTTTGCCACCGTGGCCGCGCTTACATCGGTGCTGGCGGGTGGCCTACAGCGCGCACTGCGCCAAAGCCGGGCACATGCCCAGGCGCTCGAAACGCTGAGTAGCCAGCTCGAAGTGCGGGTACAGGCACAAACTGCCCAGCTGATTGAGCAGGAGCGTGAGGCCGCTACATTGGAGGAACGCGCCCGGCTGGCGCGCGAAATCCACGACACGCTGGCGCAAGGGCTTACTGGCATTGTGGTGCAGCTGGGGGCAGCCCAGCGCGCGCTGCAAGTGGCCGATGGCCCGCCCGATGCCAACCAGCATATCGACCTGGCGCAGCGCATGGCCCGCGAGGCTCTGGCCGAAGCACGCCGCTCGGTGTGGAACCTGCGCGCACCAGCGCTCACCGCCGCAGATACGGGCGAACAGGCGCTGAGCAAGGCCCTACGTGAGCTAGCTGAACGACCACTCCACCCTGGAATTACCACTATGTTCACCCAGCACGGTACCAGCTGGCCGCTACCGCCAGGCACCGAATCGGCCTTGCTGCGGGTTGGGCAGGAAGCACTGGTGAATATTGCCAAACATTCGGGCGCGACCCAGGCCGAAGTAATGCTAGAGTATACGCCAACGCTAGTGCGCCTGAGTATTCGTGATAACGGCGCGGGCTTTAGCGCGGGCAGCCTTGAACCAGCTACAGCCGAACCGGGGCCATGGGGCGGCTTTGGCCTGCTCGGCATGCGCGAGCGATTGGCGTCCCTTGGTGGCACGCTAACGCTCAACAATAATGATGGCGCGCATGTGGTTGCAACCGTGCCGCGCCCAGTAGCATAGCGTGCAGATCAGCGGAGATGCCGCGAGAAGTTTCGCTACCTAGCACGAGAGTATTTGCTTCTATGATACGCGTATTCGTTGTTGATGATCATCCCGTGGTGCGCCATGGGCTAATCGCTATTTTGCGCTATGAAGATGGCATTGAGGTCGTCGGCGACGCAGCCGATGGCGGCAGTGCGGTACAGCTCATTCTAGAGCTGCGGCCCGATGTTGTGCTGCTCGATTTGCGGCTGCCTGTGTTAAGCGGCGTTGAGGTGATGCGCCAGGTACGGCCACAAGCGCCTCAGGTACATTTCCTGGTGCTCACAACCTACGATACCGATGAATATATTGCTCCGGCACTGGCGGCAGGCGCACAGGGCTACCTGCTGAAAGACGCCCTACCCGATGAGCTGGCGCGGGCGGTACGCGCACTCGCCCATGGTGGGGCCGCGCTTGAGCCTGCGGTAGCTGCACGGCTGCTTGAGCGCATTGCCGAAGGCGAACGCGGCGAGGAGCTTTCGAGCCGTGAGCTTGAAGTGCTGCAGCTACTGGTGGCCGGGGCGAGTAATAAAAGCATTGCCGCGCAGCTCAATCTGTCCGAAAACACCGTAAAATCACATATCAGCCATATTTTCGGCAAACTGGGTGTGCAAAGCCGCGCCGAAGCAGTATCGGTGGCGCTCAGCCGAGGATTAGTGACGATTACGCGAGCATAGTGCCATACGCAAACACCAGCTCGATTCATACTACCCCGTGTTCTTCAGCCCAGCAGCAATGCCGCTAATACTCAGCAGAATCGCATCTTCCAGCGCGGTATGCTCGGGGCCTGCCGGGTCGGCGCGCAGCCGATGCAGCATCTCTACCTGCACATAGCTCATCGGGTCGATGTACGGGTTACGCCGCTCGATCGAAGTGCGCAACACCGGGCTGCGCTCAAGCAAGTGCTCAATCTGGGCTACCTGGCAAATCATTGTGCTGGTGCGCAAGTATTCTTCTTGCACTGCCCCAAAAATCGAACGCGCGATGGCCGGGTCGGGCGTTAGCTCGGCATAGCGCGCGGCAATTTGCAAATCGGCCTTGCCCAAAATCATCTGCGCACTGTCGATCATCGAGCGGAAAAACATCCAGTTCTGATACATATCTTGCAGCAGCGCGAGCGACTGGCTGCCTGCGCCCGCAACGAACTGGGTTAAGGCATGGCCTAGGCCATACCAACCAGGCAGCGTATGGCGGCTCTGCATCCAGCTAAACACCCACGGAATGGCGCGCAAATCCTGAATGCGGTCGCTATTGCGGCGGCTCGCCGGGCGGCTGCCAATATTCAGGCGGCTAATTTCGGCGATGGGCGTGGCCGTGCGAAAGTAGGGCAGAAAATCGGGGTTTTCGTACACCAGCGCGCGGTAGTGCTGGCGCGCAAACGTGGCAAGCTGCTCAAGCGCGTTTTCCCATTCTGGCGGCGCATCGTGCCGCGAAGCAAACTGGGCGCGCAGTACCGCATTCATCACCTGCTCAAGGTGGCGGTGGGCCAGGCGCGGCATGCCATAGCGGTCGGCGATTACCTCACCTTGCTCGGTAATTTTGATCTGGTTGCCAATGCTGCCCGGCGGCTGCGCCAGAATCGCCTGGTTAGCTGGCCCACCGCCGCGCCCGATCGAGCCACCACGCCCGTGAAACAGCCGCAAGCCAATCTTCTCGCGCCGCGCCATATCGCGTAGCGCGCGCTGTGCCTGGTATAACGCCCAGTTGGCCGCGACAAAGCCTACATCCTTGTTACTGTCGGAATAGCCAATCATAATTTCCTGGACATTGCCACGTAGCCGCAGGTGCTCGCGATACACTGGCAGGCTCAGGCAGGCCGCCATCACCCGGTCGCAGCCAGCCAGGTCGGCACCCGTCTCGAATAGCGGCGCGATATTCAGGCGGCTAATACCTTGCTCGGGCAAATACAGGCGTGCTTCCTTCGCAAACAGCAGCACCACCAGCAAATCGCTCGCGCCGGTGGTCATGCTAATGATGTAGGTTTGAATCGCCTCGGGGCTAACCTGCTCAATAATCGCCGCGATTGTACGGAAGGTTTGAACGATTTCGGCGGTGGGGGCGCTGTATGGCAGCCGCGCCGGTATGAGCGGGCGTGGGTTAGCGACCTCGCGCGCAAGCAGCGCCACCCGCGCGGCCTCATCAAGCGCCAGGTAATCGTCGCACACGCCCGCTACCCGCAACACCTCGGCCAGGGCGCTGTTATGGCGCTCGCTGTGCTGGCGAATATCGAGCGTGGCGGCGTGCAGGCCAAACACTTCGGCCTGGCGAATAACATCGTGCAGCGCGCCCTCGGCCACGCTTGCGCCCGCGTTTGCACGCAAGCTATGTTCCATCACCTTCAAATCATCGAGCAGCTCGCTACAATGATGGTAGAACGTACCGGCGCGCGGCAGCGGCTCGGCGCTGCCCCAATCAGGCTCGTGCGCGGCGGTGTGCTGCTCAGAGCGCAGCAGCTTTTCACGAATATACGTACACTTCTGGCGATACAGCTCGTGCGGGTTACGGCGTTCGAGCAGCTGGGCGGTTTCGGGGAAGAGCTGCGCATCGGCAGCCAACGAGGCATGCAACGCTTCGCTCACCGACACCTGGCGAATCGACTGCCCCAGCCGGTGGCTCAACCCCTCGACCGCCACAATTTGCTGTTTGAGCGCCCATCTGCGCATGCGGCGCACTGTTTCAATCGTCACATCTGGCGTGACGAACGGGTTGCCATCGCGGTCGCCGCCCATCCACGATCCAAAGCGCAGCAGCTCGGGCACATGCCAGCGAAATTCGGGGTAGTACGTCACCAGTGCGCGCTCAAGATCGCGATACAGCTGTGGTACAACATCGAAGAGCGTACCCTCGAAGTAAAACAGTCCGTTCTTCACTTCGTCCAGTACTGTCGGGCGAATCAGCCGCACCTCGTCGCTCTGCCATAGCCCCACCACTTCTTCCATAATGCGCTGTGAAAGCTCAACGTGCTCGGCCTGGGCGTTGCTCACCAGCCGACGCTCAACCAGATCCGCCAGGCGGCGCAGCTTTTCGAGGGTGGTGCGGCGGCGCGCTTCGGTAGGGTGGGCCGTGAATACAGGCAGAATGAGCGCCGAATTCAGCCATTGTTGCAGCTCGTTTGGCGCAACGCCATTCCGCTTCAGCTCGGCAACTGCCGCCGCAATTGATTCGGTGCGCGGGGCGTCTGGCGCTTGTTCGGCACGCTCGTGCAATACCCACAAGCGCTGCAGCTGCTCGGAAAGGTTGACCAGCGCAAAGTAGGTACCAAACGACTTGAGCAGCACATGCGCTTCGGCCACGCTCAGGCCATTGACAATCCTCTGAAGTTCGGCGCTCGCGCTATCAGGGTCGGTGGCGGCGCGCATGGCTTTGGCGAGCTTGCGCACGCGCTCCTCCAGGGCATAGGCCGCATCACCGGCTTGCTCGCGGATCACCTGCCCAAGCGTTTCGCCAAGCATACGGATAGTTGCCGACAGGCGCTCGCCATTCGTGAGGGGGGCGACAGACATGGGTGTTCCTCGTTCAACGCAGCTAGACATTTATCGAACGCGCGGCGCAGCTATTCCGCCCGATCGAGCCGGCTCGCCGAACACACCATTGTGGTGACGGGGGTACCGGCATTATAGGTGTGGGGAGCTATCCCCGTCAAACCGGCACGTCATTTACAGGACTTACACGGCGCCTCTATAGCGCGCTGATCGTGCCTGCGGCAGCATTGTACTCCGACCTTATGTGTATGGGTTTTCCGCGCTCCGCGCGGAAAACCCATACACAACGAACATGAAGCGTACCGCTCTACCGAAGGCTCAATCCGCCAACTGCGTAAGTCCTATGGATATTATTGCGGTAGCCGATGCCGGGTGTGCCGCGTGGCGACTGCCCACGTAGAGCAAGGCGGGATGAGCTAGCGCTTCGGCAGGTCGTCGCTACGTTGCGGGCGCAACTTACGGCCTACTCTTGTGGCAGCGCCAAGCAGCTTGCGCACACCCATGGCCACACCCACCAGCGCTGCCACAAGAGCGCCAAGCAGACCCACCGCCACACCCGCGCCCGAGGCCACCGCCACGGTTCTTATCGATGCCGGGTTGAAAGGAGTGGGCGCTGGCGATGCAGCGACTTCGGCGCTATGCGCCGCGCGTTCGGCGGCTACTTCCTGCGTAAGGTTGGGGTTTGCGGCGCGGCTGCCGTGGTGGCGCGCATAAACTTCGGTGAATTCGGCCCCCAGAAACAAAATCTGGCTGCTAAAGTAAATCCATACCATCAGCACGAGCACGGTACCAACCGCGCCATAGGCGCTGTAGCTCTGCGCCGAGCGGCCAATATACCAGGCGAGCAGGTATTTCGCCAGCTCCCAGATCAGCGCCGTAAGCGTTGCGCCGAGCAGCACGTCGCGCCAGTGCACAACTGTGTCGGGCAAATATTTGAAAAGCAGCGCGAACACCAGGGTATTCAGCAGCAATGAAAGGACTAAACTAAGCAAAAATCCCCCAACACCACCCAGTACAGGAATGGTATTAAAGGCCTGTAGCATCACCTGTGACGCCCCAGTAAGTGCCATTGATATGAGCAAAAGAAAACCTACCGCCAGCACCATGCCAAACGAGAACAGCCGCTTACGCAGAACATTGAGAATACTCTGAAGCAAATTCGCGGGCTGCTCGGGCTTGGGTACATTCCAAATTTTGTTGAAGCTCAGGTCGAGCTGCTGAAACACGCCCGACGCGCCGAGTAACAAGGTAATCAAACCAATCACCGTCGCGCTGCCCGCATCCGATTTTACGCCCGACAAAATACCCGCCAGGGTTGCGCTGAGCTGCGGCGAGAAGTTGCGACTCACTGCACCAAGAATCTGTTGTTGCACATCGATCGCAGTATCCCAGTAGCGCAGCACAAAACCCAGCCCAGCCACTAACAACAGCAACAGCGGGAAGAGCGAAAACATGGCATAATATGCTAATGTAGCACCCAACTGCCCGGCTTCATCATCTTGAAATTCGCTCACTGTTTCCTTCAGCAGTGGCAGCAAATCGGTTTTTAGGTTCACGCGTTGCTCCATTATTCTACGCAGGGTGGGCGTATAATAGCATCACTTCGCTGAATACACGCAAGAAGTATACCTTTGTACTAGGCATCGGCTTGCAATTCGCCCGCTCATCCTGCTACAGTACTAGCAGGCCCATGCTGAAAGGAGTCATTCTATGCAATCGCTTGCCCCTGACTCCCCTGACTCTACAGATGCTGAAGAAGAGCGTACGAGCAAAACCAGCACAGCCCAGCCGACTGACGAGCAGGCGACGCACGCACCTGATAAAGATCGCATTGCAACCCGTGGTGCTAAATCCGACACTAAAGCGGATGCTGAGCGCCCCAAGGCCCAGGGGCAGCAGGCGGCGGGCAACACCGAATTTGGGCAGGCCCGCGAAGTTGGCGCAGGGAGTAGTACCACCGAATGGTCGAACATGCCCGGCGGCAGCGACCCACACCAGCGCCTGTTGCTGATCGCACTCGATGGCGCAACGCCCGAATTAGTGCTTGGCGCCTGGCGCAATTCGCTACGCACAATTGCCCGCTTGGCTGAGCGTGGCAGCTATGGCCGGCTGCAAGGCATTGTCCCCTGTGCCAGCCTACCCGCCTGGTGCAGCCTGTTCACCAGCCTCGACCCGGGCCAGCTTGGTATCTATGCCAGTGCCCAGCGGCCAAACCATAGTTACGCACCACCAGCACCACTCACTGCCCAATCGGTGCATGCGCCACGCCTGTGGGAAATTTTGAGCCGTGCGGGCCGCTCGGTTGGGGTGCTGAGCGCGCCGCTTACTACCCCGGCGAAGCTGCTCAACGGACACTTACTCGGCGACCAGAGCAGCGTCCACAATGTCATTGCCTACCCGCCTGCCTTCGCTCAGCAAGTGGCACAGTGGCTCGCCGACGAACCGCCCATTTCGCCCGCCCAGGGCAGCCTGCTCGAACAACAGATCGCCGAGATCTACACACACACCGAGCAGCGTTTTCGCCTGGCGCGCCGCATGCTGGCGCGCACCAGCTACAATTGTTTTGTACTGTTCGACAATGGTCTTGCCCAGATCGAGCGGCTACTCTGGCACACGCTCGATATTACGCACCTGCGCCACCAGCCAACGCACCCGCTCGCTGGCGTTATCAGCGCCTTCTACCGCTTCATCGACGATCAGGTGAGCGATTTGCTGGAGCTGCTCGATGACACCACCACCGTTGCGCTGGTTTCAGCCTGTGGTGCCCAGCCGCTCGATGGCGAATTTGCCCTAAACGATTGGCTGATTGCCGAGGGTGAGCTACGCCTGCGCCAGCAGCCCACCCAGCCCACGTCCCTTACGCAATCTGATATTGATTGGGCAGCCACTCGTGCATGGGCGAGCGAAAATGGAATGCTGTACCTGAACCTGGCTGGCCGCGAGCCGAGCGGCTGCATAACCGCCGATGAAGCCGAACCGTTCCTGCAACACCTGACCGAGCGCATTCAGGCACTACAGCCCCCTGCGGTATCTACTGCCGATACTCCTACCTTTACGGCTTACCGCCCATCGGCACTGTATGCCAGTGTGCACAATGTTGCGCCCGATCTTTTTGTGGTAGGCGCGCGACCCGGTTGGCGCACGAACGCGCTAGTAGGCCACCCAGATTTGTGGCACACCGTGCATACTGCTGCGCTCGATGCCGCCTACGAATCGCCGCGCGGATTATTCGTGCTCTACGATCCGCAGCATCCCGGCGGTGGTCGCGAAATACGTAATGCCACCCTTTACGATGTGATGCCAACGCTACTCGCGCTATTTGGCATTACCCCGCCGCGCACCCGCGGCAAAGCGCTGGTTTAGGCCCCGCCAAGATTACAGCCTGATCTCATGTCGCCCATGGAGCCGCTTCGCCCCTAGCTTTTTGCTTGCGTGCGCCGCCCCGGCATGATAGCCTGAGACACGAGCAACACCGGCATGCTCTTGCATCATACCAGTGCTCGTCGCTGCCACCCAATGTCGCGGGGCAGCCTCCGGTCTCACGAGCTAGCCAGAACCACATCCAGTCGCTTACTACCTGTAGGCCTACTCGATTGTGATTTCGGAGGGATCATGCCTGTACAACCACTATTCACACCACTGTCGGAGGCCGATCTATCCGAGGTGTTTCGCAACGATGCTGATGGGCTACGACGCTACCGCCTGCTCCACGCCGTGCTCGCCGATAATCTCACCCATCGTGAGGCAGCAGCAGCATTCGCAGTGTCGGAGCGTACAGTGCGGAATGTGCTGCGTGCCTACAGTCAGGGAGGCGCGCTCGAAGCGCTCCGCTCGCGCCCAGCGCGCAGCCGCCGCCGTGACCGCCGCGCGCCTACGATTGAGCGCGCATTGGCGCATGCCCTGGCCGAAGACCCTGAGGCAGGCGGCGATCGTCTATGGCGGCGCGCCCAGGAGCTACTCGATCCTGAGGAAAGCGCGCGCCTGAGCCGCCGCACAGCCTATCGCATCCTCGCGCAGCTGCGAAACGATCGCGACGACGACCCACCCGATAGCTTGCGCGCTGCGGTGAAAAATGCCCTGCCACTGCTGCCCGAAGATCCGCCACTAACCCTTGGTAATAGCCTGCTGGCACAGCGCCTGCTCCCTGCCGACCTCGAGCAGCTCCCACGGGGCATACTACTCCAGCAGGCGCTGCGCGAAGCGCTCGACCAGCTGCGCCCGGCCGGCACGATCTCAACCATCGATCGTAACTGGTGGCCCTATCTGATCTGCACAGGCGAATACGAGGCTGGGCAAAGCCGCGCCGAGCTGCAAAACGACCTAGCCCTGAGCGCCAGCACCTACAGCCGTGCGAAACGCCAGGGTCTCGAACGGCTTACGGCGCTACTATCCCAGATTATCGAGCGCAGGGTGCAATCACCAGCAGTGCTCGCAAGCCAGCAGCTACCACGCACACCCGATTTTGTCGGGCGGCATAACGAGCAAGCCTACTACGCCTGGCGGCTTCAAACCGAAAGCCTCGCCCACATCTGGGGCTTACCGGGTAGCGGGAAAACCGTGCTGGCGGCTGAGTTAGCCGCCGAAGGCCATCGTTACGGCCAGCTGGTGCTATGGCATACCTGCCGCGCTGGACGCGATTGCACCCTACTTGGCATCATTCGTGGGCTGGCACAAGCCCTCGCTAGCGCAGGTGACGACACACTCTGGCGCGAAATTCGCCAGGCGCCACTCGACGAACAGGCCCCCGGGCCGCTGCTTGAAACGCTGCGCGACCGGCTGCTGGCCCGCCCTGCCGTCATCGTGCTCGACGATATTCACCGCGCCGACCCGCAGGAAACTGCCGCGCTGCTCGATGCCCTGGCCGACCTGGTGGCGCGCCGATCATGCCGCTTACTGCTCGCCGGGCGCGACCCGCTAGCAGGTGTCCCCTTCCCGCCGCTACCTGGCCTCACCGAAAGCGAAGCCGAGCTGCTCTGGGTGGGCGTGCCACGCTTGCCGGGCGAGCAATGGCAGCAATTCTATGCCACTACTGGCGGCATGCCCGAGCTGATTCGTCGTACAGTAACAGCCTACCGCCAGAACGGTGATCTGGCACGCCCAAACGACTGGGTGGCGCTGGTGAGCAACTGGGCAGCAGAAACAATCTGGGAACGGCTCGATAGCCACGCCCACACCCTTCTGGCGGCCACTTGCCTACTCGAACAGGTACACTGGGGCGAAGCCGCCGAACAGATTATTGAGGTGCTTGAGGTACCAGCCTATACATTGCGCGACCTATGTATGCGCAACCTCTTGCACATCGCCGGGCCAAGCGTTACGCTCTATGGCGCGCTACGCGAGCTGGCTGAAGTCCATTTGCGCCAACGGCCCGAGCTACGCGAACGCATTACCACCCTCGCCGCTGATCTGGCCGCCGAAACATCACCAGTATCAGCCGAAGCCGCCGCCGCGCGCCCCGAAGCACCTGCCGACCAGGAGCTACTGGCGCGGATTCACAGCGCGCTGGAAGATAGCGCCGAGTACCTTCAGGGCCAGCGTGCCACAAAAGCCCGCCGCCTCGCCGCCGAGCTTGCCGCCATTCAGGCGGCGCTACCCCAACCCACCGGGCAACGCCCCCCTTTCGGGCGCGCGAGCATGGGAACACCAGCCCCATAAATGACGAGGCAGCGCTGTAGCCAGGGAGGCGGTAGCTGCTGCCTCCCTGATTGCCAGGATTTTTGCTTATTCGAGCCATTACGCATTTTCCCGACCATACAAGAACATACTGCCACAGACACCGGCACGGCAAGCAAATGGCCTAAATGCACTACCTGCTGCCCGTTTGACAAAGCCTGGGCTTCAGCATACGATAACTACGTACTTTACCCCGTTTAATCTCAGAGAGGCCAATTCGTTCAAGCAGAGTGGAGCCGGCTGTGCCTGAGATTGACTATCTAGACTTTGATATTGAAATTGAACAGGCCGCGCAGAGTTATCGCATTGAGGTAAACTCACCCGCCGGCCAGTCATCGAGCGCCTTCCAACCGCCATTCTCCGAGCTTGAGCTTGAAAATTTCCTGCTGAAGCTCGGCCAGAATCGCCGGGTGATGCGCCGGATCGACGCCCCCGATACCGAAGCGGCCAAAACCTTCGGCGCGCGCCTGTTCGATGCCACCTTCAATGGCGATATTCGTGCCTGCCTGCGCAGCAGCCTCGACGAAGCGACCCGCCAGAGCAAAGGGCTACGCATCCGCCTGCGCCTCACCGACACCCCCGAGCTAGCCGATTTACCCTGGGAATACCTGTACCACTCGGCGCTCAATCGCTTCCTCGCGCTTTCGAACAAAACCCCGCTGGTGCGCTACCTTGAGCTGCCCGAGCGCATTGCGCCACTCGCGGTCGCAACGCCGCTACGGGTATTGACGGTCATCGCTAGCCCGCGCGACCAGCCTACGCTCGATACGGCGCGCGAGTGGCAGCGCCTCCAGGAAGCACTAGGCGAGCTGATTGAGCGCGGCCTGGTCACAATCGACCGGCTAGAACAAGCCTCGCTACTGGCGCTCCAGCAACAGCTGCGCCGCAACACCTACCATATCTTGCACTTCATCGGCCATGGTGGCTTCGATACCCACAGCCAGGATGGCGTGCTCATGCTGGAAGAGCCTGACGGCAGCGGGTACCGTATCAGTGGGCAAGATTTAGGCATGCTGCTCCACGACCACCAATCGCTACGGCTGGTGGTGTTGAATGCCTGCGAAGGCGCGCGCACCTCGCGCACCGACCCTTTCGCCGGGGCAGCCCAGAGCCTGGTGCAGCAGGGCCTGCCTGCCGTCATCGCGATGCAATTCGAAATTTCTGACGAGGCGGCAATTATACTGGCACGCGAATTTTATGGCGCGCTTGCCGATAGCTATCCCGTCGATGCCGCACTGACCGAAGCGCGTAAAATGCTATTCGCAGCGGGTAGCGGTACCGAATGGGGCACGCCCGTGCTGTACCTGCGTGCGCCCGACGGGAAAATCTTCGATGTAGCGGCAGTGGCAAGCGCGCCAACCCGCCGCGCCACATTGCTGCCCGAGCCGCCACCCGAAGGAGCCAGTCATGAGCGCTTTCTGGATGCGGCGCTGCCTGAGCAAGTGGTCGTAGGTAAAACCATCGAGCTAGTGACCCAGATTCGGTTACCTGACTCAGCTGGCTTGCGCGCACTGCTCGGCCAGCCCGATGCCGATTTCGAGGCACAGCCCAACGATGTGCGAACGCGCGCATTTGCCGCCAACTTCCCGCGCGATGCGCTAGGCAAACCCGCCCCGCTGGAGCTACTGCTCGCCATCGAAAGCACCGATTTCCACACACCAACGCCGCGCCAGAAGATTCGACTCGATCCATTCCAGGATACCGAACCGCTGATTTTTTTGCTCACACCGCTGAAGACGGGCGAGCTACGTCTGGTAGTCCATGTCTATGCGGCGGGCGAGCTGCTGCTCGCGTCGGGGTTCCTGAAGGTCAATGGCATCTCGCAGCTGGCCGAAGGATTACTCCCACTCAAACGGCTGATCAGTTTATCGCTCGGCAGCTTTGGAATAGGCGAACAACATACTGCTGCAGTAGGCATACCGGGAAACCATTCGCCTTCGCCGCCCACAGCCCAACCCAATGAAGAGCCACCACCGCGCCCGGCACCCGAGCCTGCGCCTGTCGCCACCTCCCCGGCGCAGTCGGTTTCGGTGGGGCGTACTGCCTGGATGAGCTGGGCAGCGCCGTTTGTAACCATTATCGTTGTGGCACTGGTAGTCGGGGCGGTCTACACACGCATGAATAATAATGCGTCGCCCTCTTCCTCGCCAGTGCCCAACCTCACCAGCGCGCCAGCCGCGCAAACCACCACCACGATTGCCGCCACAGCGCTGCCAACGGTCGTTCCTGCGCCAACCAGCATACCAACACCAACCAATAGCCCTACCGCTGTGAGCACCGTTACAGCCGTTGCCGAAGCTACGCCTGGCCTAACCCCGGCCGATTTCGCAGGCTGGCACGAGCTTCGCGCACTTGATGCGGGGGCAGTCGTAAACGGCATCGCTATCGCCCCCAATGGGCAACAGCTGGCGGCGGCGCGCAGCGATCGTTTCGTACTCTTGTGGCGCATCGCCGATGGCACGCTGCTCAGCAGGCTCGATAGTGGGCTAGCACGCGGACGCGTTACTGCGGTGGTATTTGCGCCGACTGGCGGGCTGCTGGCCGCGGCCCGTAGCGATGGTGCGATTGTGCTGTGGAATGCCGCTGACCGCAAGCAAATTCGCGTTCTGATTCCGCGGCTCGCGCGGCCCCAGGCTATACAAAGCATTGTTTTCTCGCACGATGGTAACCTACTGGCTGCCGGGGGCGACGATCAGCTCATCCGACTGTGGCGCATCAGCGATGGCACCTTGCTGCGCACCTTCAAAGGGCATACCGCTTCGGTATGGGGGCTGGCTTTCGCGCCCGACGACAAAACGCTGGCCTCGGGTGCCAACCAATCGCAGCCAGGGCCAAACGACCGTGATGTATGGTTATGGAATGTAGCCGATGGCAATGTCATTCGCACCTTCAAAGGGCATAGCAGCGGTGTGCTGAGCGTGGCATTCTCACCCGATGGTGCCACCCTGGCGGCGGGCGCATGGGACGAGACGGTGCGGCTATGGAATGTAGCCGACGGCACCTTATTACACACGCTTGAAGGCCACCCGCGCGGTGCGGGAAGCATAACCTTTTCGCCCGATGGCCGGGTGCTGGCTTCGGCGGCGGGCGATGGCAATGCCCGCCTGTGGGATGTTGCCAGTGGCATGCTGTTACGCGCCCTTGAAGGCCACACCAACTGGGCCAGCAGTGTCGCATTCACGCCTGATGGCGCAATGCTGGCCTCGGGTTCCGCCGATGAATCAATACGTATATGGGGAAAATAGCATGATGAGCGATCTTGAACCAATGAAACAACAGGCCGCCGAGCGTGCGCTTGCATATGTCCGTAGTGGTATGGCGCTCGGCCTGGGCACTGGCTCAACCGCGCGCTATGTGGTGCTGGGCCTGGGCGAGCGCCTGCGCGATGGGCGGCTGCATAGCATCGTAGGGGTAGCAACTTCCGAGGCCACAGCCACACTTGCAGCGCAAGCTGGTGTTCCGATTGCAACCCTTGAGCAGCAGCCAAAACTCGACCTTGCCATTGATGGTGCCGACGAAATCGACCCGGAATTAAACTTAATCAAGGGATTAGGCGGGGCGCTCTTACGCGAGAAAATTGTGGAAAGCGCTGCCGAGCGCCTGATTATTGTAGCCGACGAAACAAAACCGGTCGCCCAGCTCGGTACGCGCTCGCCACTACCGGTGGAAATTATTCGCATGGCGCTGCCAGTAGTACTGCTCCGACTCAAAGCACTTGGCTGTACACCAACACTGCGGCACACAGCACACGGCCAACCGTTTCTTACCGATGAGCACAACTACATTCTCGATTGCGCTTTTCAGGGTATCGCCGATGCACACGCGCTCGATACCGCCATTCATGCCATCCCCGGCGTTGTGGAACATGGGCTGTTTATTGGCATGGCCTCACTCGCAATTATCGCTGGCAGCCAAGGCATTAGCACCCTCGTTCGCCCAGGCGAACCTGTAACTAACTAGAAGGAACGCCAATGTCGCTTGATTTCAACACACTATTGCAGCGCTATGCCGACCTTACTGTGCGAGTGGGATTAAACCTTCAGCCCGGTCAACGTCTGCTCATCCGCGCACCAGTTGAGGCCGTGCAGCTCGTGCGCCTGATCACCGATCGCGCCTACCAGGATGGTGCCCGCCTCGTACAGATCATCTGGCGCGATGAGCAATTAAATGTATCACGGTTGCGCTACGCCCCACGCGATTCGTTCACTGAATTCCCCGCCTGGCAGGCTAAAGCAATAGAAGAATATGCCGCCCAGGGTGAGGCGATGCTGGCAATCATCAGCCCCGACCCCGACCTGTACACAGGATTAGATACGGAAGCAGTGGCGACGATGCAGCGCGTTGAGCGCCAGTATTACAAAGGATATATGGAGCACGTGGTGCGCAGCACCATGAATTGGCTCGGCATTGCCATGCCAAACCCGGCCTGGGCTGCCAAAATCTTTCCGCAATTACCCTCCGAACAACAAATGCCGCAGCTCTGGGCAACACTGTTTCGGCTATGCCGCCTCGACACGCCCGACCCGATCGCCGCCTGGGAAACGCACATTAGCCAGCTATCGCTGCGTAGCGCCTACCTCAATACCAAACAGTACGCAGCATTACGCTACCACGCCCCCGGCACGGATCTAACCATTGGCTTGCCGCATGGGCATATTTGGAAGAGCGCCCGCGATACCAGCCAGCGCGGCATCCCGTTCACACCCAACCTGCCAACTGAAGAAATATTTACCCTACCACACCGCGCGCGCGTCGATGGCGTGGTTACTGCCACCAAGCCATTAAATTTGAACGGCGCGCTCGTCGACGGCTTCCAGATGGCATTCGCTGAAGGGCGGGTAACAACGCTTCGTGCAAGCGTCGGCGAGGAGCATTTGCAGCGGCTGGTCGATACCGATGAAGGCGCACGCTTTCTGGGTGAAGTGGCGCTGGTACCGCACAATTCGCCAATTGCGCAATCGGGGCTGCTCTTCTTTAACACCCTCTTCGATGAAAATGCAGCCAGTCATATTGCGCTAGGCCGCGCCTATCAGTTTACGCTGCAAGGCGGCGAGCAAATGAGCGATGGAGAATTTGCGCAGGCTGGCGGGAATATCAGCATCGTCCACACCGATTTTATGATCGGCTCGGAGCATATGGATATCGATGGTGTCACCGAAGGGGGGCAAGCCGAGCCAGTGATGCGGGCCGGAGAATGGGCGTTTAGCATCTAAGCACAGCCTATCGTGCGGAAGCTCTATATCAGCGCTGCGACCAAAATAACACTTTAGTCGCAGCGCTTTGCATGTGCCCTCATCCAAACCGCAATCTCTATCAAGGGGTGCTGGTTGGCGCGGTTGTAGGCACATCCGTCGGCACATCGGTAGGGGCAGGGGTTGGCGTATTAGTCGGCACGTCGGTCGGCACGTCAGTTGGCACGTTGGTTGGCACGTCGGTCGGTACAGTAGTTGGGGTATTGGTCGGCACCGCTGTTGGGCGCGGCGTGCGTGTTGGGCGCGGCGTGTTGGTGGCCGTTGGCTCAGGCGTATTCGTTGGCACAGGTGTATCGCTTGGGAGCGGCGTATTTGTTGGCTCCGGAGTACTACTAGGTGCTGGTGTATGCGTTGGCAGCGGCACGCTGGTTGGCCGTGGTGTCGCTGTCGGTACTTGCGTAGGTATACGTGTAGGTTGAGGCGTTACGCTAGGTCGGGGGCGGCGTGTCGGCTCAAGTGGGGTTGCACTTGCCACAGGCTGCTGGGTTGCTGGCAGCGAAGTGGCTGCATCGGTGGGCGTACCCTCGCCATTTACTGGCTCACCCACTACTGCCGTTGCCCCCACTAGTGTCGCGCTCGGGCTTGCCAATGGGAGCTGTGTACCACTAGCAGTCGCGATTCCGACTGGTGAGGCACTGGGTATTCCAGCTGTAGACGCGTAAAAAGGGTCGGGTGTAGCCGTAATTTCTTGTAACCCGGCACTCGCAATTGGATCATCTGGGGAAACTGCATCTACCAGTTGATCGAATAGCGAGGGCGTTGCAGTAACACTTACACCTGTCAGTTCATTCGGCTCCATCGCCCCGCTTCGGTAAGGCACTACCGTTACGTTCAGCGCTAGGATTGGGTGAACCGTTGGCGTAGCTTCGGCTGAAGTATTAGCACCTATGCCGGGGAAAGCACACCCTGCGGTTATACCCGCAAACAGCAGCCCAGCAACACCGGCAATAATGTGACGAAACGTGGTCATCAGGCTCTATCTACTTTCTCACACTCGTGGTGAACAACAAAACCGGAGAGGTGGCTTATATGGATACCGTCAGTGGCAATCCGAAAGATACTCAGCTTAATCGGTTATTTGGTGGTGCTGCCACACCTACACATACATGCGTATCTTCCAGAGTCTGTTATGATGCCCGCTAGTTTACACCAAGTTGTAGGAAAACGCTATGAACGCTGCTGTATCAGATATACGTGCCCTGGTATTCGATGCGTATGGCACACTTTTCGACGTAGCGGCCGTGCGCCAGGCATGCGCAGGGGTTATGGCTCAGCCCGATGCGTTTGTTGCCCTGTGGCGGGCCAAACAGCTCGAATACGCATTTTTACGCTCGCTGATGGGGCGCTATGCCAATTTCGATCAGGTGACATACGATGCACTACACTATGCCAGTGCTGCCACTAACACCACGCTTTCCCCGGAACAGCGCACAGCACTATTGGCAGCGTGGTATACGGTTGCGCCGTTTCCCGATACTGTGCCAGCGCTTCAAGCCTTAAAGGCGCGCGGAATTACGCTCGCCATTTTGTCGAACGGCACGCCAGCAATGCTTGAACGCCTGGTGCAGGCCACCAGCATGGACGGTATGTTCGATTTCCTCCTGAGTGTCGACAGTGTGCGTCGCTACAAACCCGACCCGGCAGTGTATGCACTGATTGAGCCAGCTCTGGGGCTGGGGCGCACGCAAGTGTTATTTGTTTCGTCGAATGGCTGGGATGCCGCCGGAGCACGCGCGTTTGGCTTACCGGTCTGCTGGGTCAACCGGGCCGCTACACCCACCGATCAGCTCGATCAGCCGCCCACTTACAGTATATCTAGCCTGGCCGAGCTGCCTGCCCTGCTATAAACATCACGCGTTACGCGGTTGCCCACGTCGCTGGCGCATGCTGCCGCAGGCGAAAGACGCCACCGCGTAACGCGTGTAAACATATGGTATTCTGAAGGCTACCTGGCCCCACCTGTGCCTGGCCGGCTTATACCAGAGGCAGCTCCGTGCCTACCAAACGCAATTTCTCGCCCTCTGCGCGTGGATCGCTCTTCTATTTCACCTACTGGAGCGCTGTAGCCGTCTATATCCCTTTCATCAACGTACATTTTGCCCAGTTTGGTCTTAGTGGCAGCCAGATCGGGTTGCTGAATGCCTTCATGCCGCTGGTAACCCTGACAATTGCACCGGCCCTGGCCGCATTAGGTGATCGCACTGGCAAACGGGTGGGCATTCTCACCTTGTCGCTACTGGGTATGGCACTGGCGCTGCTGCTGCTTACTCTCCCGCGCAGCTTCGTTGGGCTCATTCCACTGCTGGCGCTGCTGGCGCTGGGGCGCAGCCCGGTCGGGCCGATCAGCGATAGTCTGATAGCGCGTATGGCCGTGCGCCACCGGATCGATTTTGGAGCGATGCGGCTGTGGGGTTCGCTAGGGTTCGCCCTGATTGCGCTGGGGATTGGGGCCTTATGGCAGCGCATTGGCTATGACTGGATGTTTCTCCTGAGTGCGATATTGCTCATTCCGGTGCTGCTGGCCGCCAACCAGCTACAGGAAGGCCCGGTCATTGAGCGGAGCGCGCGCCGACCATTCCGCGATGTTACCCATGATCGCGGGCTGATGGTCATCCTCGGTGCCACGTTTCTGGTCGGCGGGACGTTGGGCATGGATGGTGCGTTTCAGGGGATTTATGTCAACTATCTGGGCGGTGGTGGCTTCCTGGTCGGCGCACTGTTCGGCATCTCGGCATTTAGCGAGCTACCAGCTATGCGCTTCGCCACGGCACTGGCGCGGCGGCTAGGCGCACCCGCCACCCTGCTGCTTACCTACAGCCTGCTTGCGCTCAACTACCTCGGTTTCGCGCTCGCACCCACGCCGCTGCTGCTCATACCACTGACCATACTCAAGGGAGTAGGCTTCGGCATTTATTTCGTGAATACTGTGCGGCTGATCGACGAGCGCACGCCGCCCGAGTGGGCATCGACAATCCAGGCGGTGATGAACGCTGGAGCCGCCGGGCTAGCTCCGCTGGTGGGGAGCTTGCTCGGCGGCGTGCTCATCGACCTGTTTGGGCCGCGGGCGATCTATATTGCCTGCCTGGTAGGTGTTGCCCTGGCGATTTTCACGTTGGGTAGTGCCACCGCGCGCGGCGTATTTCGTAGCCCAGCTGCTCCCCAGCCCCGCGAAATGTCCTAACCCGCGCAGCTATGGCTACGCGCACATTTCGGCAGCCTGGCGCACCGTCGCAAAGTGGATATCAACCGTATCGGCAATATTCCGCGCATAGCCACCAGCCATTGTGATCGCCACGGGCAGGCCTGCGTCGCGGCAATAGGTAAGCACCATTCGGTCGCGTGCGGCTAAACCCGGCTTCGTCAGCTTCAGGCGGCCAAGTGTATCGCCCGCAAATGGGTCGGCACCAGCCAGGTAAATTGCCAACTCGGCGTGCGATTCCTCAAGCGACTGGCACAAGCCACGATCAAGCGCCTGAAGGTAGGTGCTATCGTCGGCACCATCTTCTAGCGCAATATCCAAGTCGCTCTGCTCTTTATGGAATGGGAAATTCTTCGCCCCGTGAATAGAAAATGTGTAGATCGTAGGATCGCCCGCTGCAATCGCCGCGGTACCGTTGCCCTGATGAACATCACAATCAATAATCACTATCCGGCGGGCCTGCCCCTCGGCCTGCATTGCCCGTGCAGCCACCACACTATCGTTAAACACGCAATAGCCTTCCCCATGATCGGCATAGGCATGGTGCGTACCGCCTGCAAGGTTCACAGCAAACCCATCGCACATGGCGGCGCGGCAGGCCGCCATCGTTGCGCCCGACGATCGGCGTGAGCGCTCAACCATCTCAAGCGACCAGGGAAAGCCAATACGGCGCACCTCTTGCGGCGTCAGCGCCCCCAGCTGCACGCGCTGAACGTAGTCGGGCGTATGCGCGCGCTCAAGGTCGGCATCGCTCGCCGGAAGCGGAATGGCGAGATCGCTAGCAGCCACCAGCGCTGCATGCGAGACGCGCTGGTGCAATAGCGCGTATTTCTGCATTGGGAAGCGGTGGCCTTCGGGCAAGGGCAATACAAATGTGTCGGAATGGAAGATCTTCATTGCATGGTGCGTCCGCTACTTGCCACTGGGCTTAACCATACGCACAAACGCATCGGTGCCATCGCTATAAATACGCTGCTCAATGATCTCAAACTCGGCGCCATAGGTACGGGCGGCGCGCTCAAGAATCTGCTGCAGCCGAGGGCGTGGCAAGTAGGTAATGCCACCCACCTGATCAACCTGCTGGTAATTCCCTTGCGAGCGATCAACTTCGGTAATGATATTAAACAGCACATAGCGGCGCGAAAGGCGTAGCATTTTTTCAACGCACGCGGCTACGTATGCCTCATAGCCCAGCACGCGCGAAACCAGTGCGCCCAGGCTCACAATCATATCGTACTGCTCGTCGGGCGCAAAACGGCGTGTGATGAAATTCGCACATTCGAAACGATAGGGTGCGGAATATTTCTGCTGGCAGCGATTAACAAATGCTTGCACCAGATCGAGGCCTAGATAGGTAGCCGGACGCGCCTGGCATTCCCGTAAAAACTCTAGCAAATGTCCCATGCCACAGCCTACATCCAGCACCGATGTATTTGGCACGAGTGGAATGCCCTGGAACAGGTGGCGATAAAAATCATGATCTTTATCATCGGCGCGCTCGGCCAGGGCCTGTGGTGTATATCCATGCGTTTGCAGCAAATCGTTATAGTAGCGTGTTACACGTAAGCCGCTATAGGCCCACGCTGGCCGTAGCATCGCATAATAGGCGGCATCGTACTGGCGTTGAAGGAACGAAACCCAAGGTGTAGGAGCGTTAGAAGCGCGCATGCCATACCCTTTATAAACAGACTAGGAAGTAGTAAGCCAGCTGGCAGATGGCACATATTATACTGTATGTATGAACAATTTTCACCAAAAATATACTTCGTCACATCAAGCATCGCCCAACCGAATGCTAAACAAATACGTCGTAATTGCCTCTAATACCAGTACATTACCGCCGCATTGTAGCCGAGGAAATAAATAATGGATGTACGAACAGCACGGCAGCAACTGTTTCAGCTCGAAAACATCCGCACCGACCCACAGAGTCGCCATGTCCTCTGGGAGCAGGGCAATACTTGGGCAGAACAGTTTACACAGCTGGTAGAAGTAACTGAACAAGCAGATCAATATTACTGCGCATTGATTGACCAGGCTGCTTCAGACGACGATCGCCGTACCCGGAGCGAGCAGCGCTTTCGGGCCGCGCGCTACGAAGAAGATTGGAATAAAGGATTTTCCGAAAAACTCATTCAGGGTCGCACCCGGCTACAAGCTGCCAGGCTCCGCAATCAGTTAATGCTTACCGAGCTTGAGCAGCACCAGAACCTGTTCCAACAATATTGGAGCGACCGCCGTGTCGTGCTGTGCCAGATCGCGCTCGAACATATGGAATACCGCCGCGCACTGGGTCGGCTGAGCAATGCCGATTGGCAGGCGAGCTGGGCTGCATTGCTTGGTGCCTACCGGCACCAAAATCAGGTGTACGAGCAAACATCAGGCAAGCCCTTGCCAGGCAACTTCTTTAGCCCGCGGCTTGCCTGGTACCACCGGCTGCGGGCCATCCAGAAAGAAATTCGGCAGAAGCGGCGCAACTCGCGCGTCGACCAGGAGCTGTTGCGCCAACACGCCATAATCATTGATCAACAGATCGCCCAGCTTTCGCCAGCGCGCTCATTTGGCATATTCATCGGCGGTATGGCAGCGGTAGTTGCTGCCATTGTGCTGTTCGCGATGGTGAGCAACATTGCACGCAACACTACAACAAATCCACCGAGCGCCAATGCGCATGCGGCAACACCAACTGCAAAGACAATCGCGGCGATCGTTCAGCCCGCGCCGGGCGCACCCGACGCCGATACACTCAACGCGCAGGGCGTTGCGTTGCTTACGCAGGGGCGCTACGACGAGGCGCTTACTTTGTTCACGCAAGCCTCAGCCGCCGACCCAAACAAACACCTGCCGCATACCAACAGCGGCTTTTGCCTCTACGAGCTGGGCCGACGCGCTGAGGCGATTGCGGAATGGCGCACGGCGATTCAGCTGTTTGATGCCGGGCAGGATGCGCATGCCGGGCTAGGCATGGCGCTATTCCAGGCTGGCGACCGGGAGGGCGGGCTGCGAGAGTACCAGCGGGCGATCGAGCTGGGCGGCAATTACCTGGACGCCGATTGGATGCGGCGTGAGCGCCAGTGGAGCAACCGAGCTATTGTCGATTCGCAGCCGCTGCGCGATGCGCTTCACCAGTAGCGCCGCCCGGATTGCCCTATAAAAGCGCCGAAAAACGAAACACAAAAAAGACGGAGCGGCACGCTGCCCTCCGTCTTTCTTTTCTTGCTTTTCGCCCCACCAGCGCTGGTGCAGTTCTACTACCCTACAAACCAGGCGGCAGCAGTTTGCAGCAATAGGTAGCCATTCAATACCACGATGACGGCGGTTACGCCCCAGGCCAGCCAGCTCAGCCAGCGCGGGTTTACGAACCTGCCCATTTTCGCTTTATCGCCGGTGAACATCACGAGCGGGATCACCGCAAAGCTCAGCTGAAGCGACAAAATGACCTGGCTCAGCACGAGCAGCTCGCCAGTGCCGCGCTCGCCATACAGCGCCGCCACAATAACTGCAGGCACAATCGCAATCATACGGGTAATCAGGCGGCGCAGCCATGGGCGCATGCGAATGTTCAGAAAGCCTTCCATCACGATCTGGCCTGCTAGTGTGCCGGTGAGCGTGGAGTTCTGGCCCGAAGCCAGCAGCGCCACCCCAAACACGGTGCTGGCAAACGTCGCGCCCAGCACCGGCGTCAGCAGCTTATACGCATCGTGAATATCGGCAACACCAGCGTATTGTGTGCCATAGAACGCTGCCGCCGCCGTAATCAGAATTGCCGCGTTGATGAAGAACGCAAACAGCAGCGAAACCGTTGAGTCGATTGTGGCAAATTTAATCGCCGAGCGCTTGCCTTCTTCATTACGCTCGTAGGCGCGCGTCTGCACAATGCTCGAATGCAGGTATAAGTTATGCGGCATCACCGTAGCGCCCAAAATACCAATGGCGATATACAGCGCGCCTGGGTTGGTCACGATCTGCGTTGAGGGTACAAGCCCGCCCAGGATGGCATGAAACGCTGGCTGCGCGGCCACAAGCTCGTAGGCGAAACAGCCACCAATCAGTAGTACCAGCCCGGCCACCAGGCTTTCGAGGTAGCGAAAACCGCGATGCTGCAACATCAGCACCACGAGCACATCGGCGGCGGTAAGTAGCACGCCCGCCACAAGCGGAATGCCAAACAGCAAATTGAGTGCAATTGCCGAGCCAATCACTTCGGCCAGGTCGCACGCGGCGATCGCAATTTCGCACAGCACCCACAGCACAAACGCCACCGGCGGCGAAAAGTGATCGCGGCATGCCTGCGCCAGGTCGCGCCCGGTGACAATGCCAAGCTTGAGCGATAGATGCTGCAACAGGATCGCCATGAAATTCGAGATCAGAATGACCGAAAGCAGTAAGTAGCCAAACTGTGCGCCACCCGCCAGGTCAGTCGCCCAATTGCCGGGATCCATATACCCAACCGATACCATCAGCCCAGGGCCAGCGAAGGCGAGCAGCTTGCGCCAGAACCCCGCTGAGGTAGGTACCTGCACCGAGGAAAATACTTCGGGCAGCGAGGGCATTGCGCGTGAAAATCGCCAGCCTGGTTCGCCTGAGTAGCGTTGTGATGAACTTGTTTCAACCATGGTCGTGTGCCTCCGCATGAGCATTCTTTCTATTCGCCCGGCATCGCGATTGTTTTAGGCAAGCAAACGACCACCCTTGGTCATTCAAAAGACATTCGTGGAATGATGCGATGTCGTTTTTACGATACCAAATATAATTATTAGTCTTACCTAAATCGCAGTATACTCCTGCTGTTCTCGAATGTCAAGCCCCAAATACGTCCGATCCATGCAACGACGCTACCTGTCGCGCCTGGCTACTCAGAACCTGCCTATCAGCATCGCATCATTGTATGAAACCCAGGCAGACGTTATTCTATACCTAGAATTACGAGGTATTAGCGAGGGCAATTATGGCACCGATTGACCGCGAGCTACTGAAAGGTAGCCTGGAGGTTGTGCTACTGGCACTGCTTGAGCGCGGCCCGATGTACGGCTACCAGATCGTGAAGGAAGTGCGAGCGCTGAGCGATGGCGTGCTCGATCTCAAGGAAGGCTCGCTCTACCCGGCCTTGCACCGGCTCGAACGGCAAGGGCTGATCGAAGGCTTCTGGCAGGCACGCGACGATGGCGCCGACCGCCGCTATTACCGCTTGACGGCGCAGGGCATGCAGGCCGCGCGCGACAAACGCGCCGAGTGGCGGCGCTTCACCGCTGCAATCGAAGGAGTGCTGCGTTATGCCTGATTCGCCATTCGCGCGCTACTTGCGCCAGATCGATTCCCGGCTGCGCATGCTCCCACTCGCGCAGCGCGAGCTCATTCGCCGTGAGCTTACGGCACACCTCGAAGACGCCGCCACCGAGCAGCAGGTCGATCCTGCCGACACCGCATTTCAAGCGGCAGTGATCAGGCAGCTTGGCCCAGCCCCCAAGCTGGCGGCGAACCTTGGCGCAGTTCACGGCGCTATTCCATTACTCTGGTGGTGGATGGCGCAGTTCGCAGGTGCTTTTGGCGGTGGATTAGGCATATTCGGGGGCATGTTCGCGGTAGGCTTGAGCCAGGATTTTGGCCTGGCCGGGCTGCTTGCGATTGTGCTGCTGATCTGCGCCGGGGCGCTCGGCGTGCATGGGGTTGCCTTGCGTGAGCACCAGCCGACTCGTGGCTATACAATCGTAGTGGGCTGCGGGCTGGTGCTTACCGCAGGCGGCGCGCTGATCTGGCACGGCCCGCTCGCCCATAGCTTCGATCTGCTGGCGGGCGCGATGGTGCTGCTCAGTGGCAGCTTGATGCTCCTGAGCGCCACCACCCACCCGGTAATCGCCCGGCGGCGACGCGCACATAAAGCGCTACTGGCGACGGTTGCCCTGGCATTGGTAAGTTTTGTCGCGCCATTCTCCTATCTGCCGAATCCGCTGGGGATGTATTACCTGGTGCGTGGCGGCTATCGCTTTCAGCCGAATACGTGGCTGATGAACGGCTTCGCCACTATTGGCACCAACCCTGCGCCGCTGGTCGCTGCGCGCCTCGACCAGCTCATCGGCCAGACTGGCCTTGACCCACTCGATGCGAATGTGTCGCTGCAAAGCTACACTCTCCAGCAGGTCATCACCGATGCAGGCGGCGGCATGAACTACGTTGACGCCAAGCTACAGTATGCCAATGGCCGCACCCAACGCTATCGCATTCCAATCACGCAATTTGGCTGGCAGCCCCGCGTCGAAATAACCGGCATTGATCGCCTGCTTACCGAACACCGCGCGCTACCAGGCCTGGTGCCTGCGCAATATGGCGCACCAGTGCGTTTGGGCCGCGCTACCCGCCTACCGCTGGATTCCGCCGCCCAGCAGCTTTTCGTAGATGACGTATTCGCCGACGCGCCGCTACAACAGCTCGAATGGGCAGGCAATGGCCGTCAATTGTTCTTTATCAAGGCAGCGGCATTATGGAGCGTCGATATACGCAGCGGGTATGCACAGCGCATTGCTGAAGGGGTACATGGGTTTGCCCTGAGCGCCGATGCCCAGTCGATTGCATGGACGCAGTCCATTCCGCCGCAGGGCGGGGGAGCCTGGCAATATCGGGTAATTGTGCGTGACCAGCACAGCGGCACCCAGCGCGCCATTGGCGAAGCCGATCGCCCAATTATTGCAAGCGCAGCTGACGGAGTGTACTTCCTGCACGATAGTGTGCTGTGGCGCGCAGCCTGGGGCACTGGCCCAGCCGAACAGCTAGGCCAACTACCCGATGCAGGCGCGCTTTATGCGGATGATGTAGTACTGGCACTGGCCCCCGACGGCCAGCGCGTGGCCTACCGCTGTGGTAGCGACCTGTGCCTGGCCGACACCAATGGCAAGAACGCAGTGCGGATTGCGCTGGGCTTTGAAGCGCCTGCACAACCCGGTGTGTCGCCGCCCGACGCCCCGCGCGGCCCACAGCCAACTGCTGGCCCAGCCGATTTTGCCCAACCCCACCTTGCAACCCTGCACCTTACCTGGCGTGCCGACGGCGCACAGCTAGCCATGACCAGCGCCGCAACCGACACGCGCGGAGTTCCCGAGCTGCGGATTGTGTCGCGCGCCGGGGTGGTGGTGCAGCAGATCCAGGTTGCCACCGATGGTTCGCTTGAGGCACCCCAATGGGCCGCAGATAACCGCCTGCTGGTGCTCACCGCCTACCCCGCCAATGGGCGGCGCATCGTTGCCGTCGAGCTAGCAAGCAGCGCCGTGTTCGACCTGAGCCAGCCGCACTGGGATGCCTTCGCGAGCCTCATGCCGGATACACGCACGCTGCTGCTGTGGAATGGGCGTGGCGGCTTCTGGCAGGCGCCGCTGCTTGAAGCGCACACACCGTGAGGCTACACACCTGCGCACTACGTACTATGTCAACTAAACCTTGTGCGTAGTGCGTAGGTACATCTGCAGCTATGATGCGCTACACCGCCACCTCGTGGCCTTCGGCTGCCGAGCGGTAGCACGCATCGATAATTTCGGCGCGGCGCAGGCCATCCTCGGCGCTGGGCACCTGGGGCGCACCATCGAGCACCGCCGCCACAAACCGCTCAACCACGGCATCGTGTCCGCCCTGCTTGCGAATTTTGGGCGCGGTATCGGTGGGCGCGCCAGCAACATCGTGGAACACGCGCACCGTGTTTTCGTGGGTGTAATTGCGCACCATCAGCTCCACGCCGCCCTCGGTGCCATACAGCGTGACGCCAAAATCATCGCCAGCGGTGCTATGGGTTGCCCAGCTGGCCTCAAGCAGCAGCGTTGCGCCGCCCTCTAGCCGCACAAATGCCGTCGCCAAATCTTCAACCTCATAGGGCATGCGCTCGGTGCTCGCCTCGTTGCGCATATCCCAATTCTTCTGGCCGCGTGGCCCGAATTCGGCATAGGTGTTAGCGCTAACGGCGGTAGCGCGCGGCTCGCCCATCAGGTACATCGCAATATCGAGAATATGTACCCCCAGATCAACCAGCGGCCCGCCGCCGGCCTGCTCCTTGTTCACAAACCAGCTGCCCAGGCGCGGAATGCCCGCGCGGCGCATCCAGTGGGCTTTCGCATAATAAATACGCCCCAGCGCGCCCGACTCAATATACTGTTTCACCCACTGCACATCGCCCCGGTAGCGATGGTTGAACGAAATCATCAAGATGCGATCGTGGGCGCGGGCAGCTTCGACCATGGCGCGGCCCTCGATAGCCGTGCGCGCAAGCGGTTTTTCTACCAGCACATGCTTACCCGCCTTAAGCGCAGCTACCGTCACCGGCAGGTGCAGTGCATTAGGCAAACATACACTCACCGCATCAATATTCGGTGCGGCCAGCAGATCGGTATATTCGCGGAAGGTCTGCGGCACGCGATACTCGGCGGCCACACGGCGCACCCGGTCATCATCAAGCCCGGCCAGCGCAGCAATTTCAACCCGTGGCAGCTTGCTATAGCCTGCCAGGTGCATTTCACCAACACCCGCGCCGATCACCCCGACGCGTAGCGGAACAGTCATACAAACCTCTTTATATCTCTGTGCGAATGCACGGCGATTATATCAAATCTAGCGGGTTGATGATACATTCTAAAATCTCGGGGCTATGCGTCAACTTCTGCGACGTGCGGTGTAATAAAATACGTCATACCCTCCTTTTCGCGGCCAAACTTGACGATCATAAGGCTCTTTAATACACTTAGCATCTGCCAGCCGTAAGCCGCTGCCAATCATCAGAGCTTGATGATTACGGCTTACAAGAAGAGTAGGGGCATTTTATCGAAAGTTAGGATTAGGAGTTACGCTGTTGCGTTGTTCGGCAGCGCACTGAGCGGCGTTTTGCCTGCGGCAGCATGGGACGTGGCGATCGTGTTGAACATGAAGCGTACCGCGCTGCCACAGGCGCAATCCGCCAACTGCGTAAGTTTTAAGGATGTTCGCTTGCCCAAGCGTATGCTCCACGTCCTTGGTGATTGTTTGCGCTCCGCGCAAACAATCACCAAGCAAAAACAAAAGAACCATGCTGTAGCAGTCGCATATACGGCAAGCGAAAACCCTACAAGCGTTACGCCGCTGGTATAGGCAAACTGCGGTATATCATTATAAGGAAGAACGCACTTGCGTAAATACCAGCTATAAGGAAAACATATGCTCAACCATCCTCGTTTGCATAAACGAGTTCGGCAACTCCTCATATTTCTACCAATACTCCTACTCGTCTACCTGCTGCTCGCCTACATGATCATGCCGCGTTTCTGGCGCCGCCGCGAGCGCCATGCAGCGATCAGTAGTGTTCCAAAAACGACGTTTGGAGCTGATGGCTTGCCGGGTGATCCTCTGAATGTTGCATTAGTTGGGACACATGAAGAGGTTACATGTGCCTTTATGAAAGCGGGATGGCAGTCGGCTGATACCCTGACCTTTCGCTCGGGGCTTGGCATCGTCATGAGCGTGTTGTTGCGTAGGCCCGATCCACAGGCTCCCGTCAGTAGTCTGTATCTCTGGGGAAGAATACAGGATTTGGTGTTTGAGCAGGCAGTTGGCAAAAGTGCCAAACAGCGCCACCATGTACGGCTGTGGAAAGCCCCTGGATTAGTGGAAGACCGGCCTTTCTGGATTGGTGCGGCCACCTTCGATATTGGGGTTGAATTAAGCCACACAACCGGCCAGGTAACCCATCGCATTGCGCCAAATGTTGATGCCGAGCGCGACTCGCTTATGGCCGAGCTACAAAAAACCGGGCTGGTGCAACGCGTCTTTCAGGCCGAGGGTGTAGGTTCAGTACTGAATGGGCGCAATGCGGGTGGCGATTGGTATTATAGCGATGGCGAACGCACCGTTGCAGTGTTAATCAACAAAGCCAGCTGATCAACCGCCAGTGCCAATTGGCAGCAAAATGCTACTGGTTACGCGCGGGCAACAGAAATCCAGGGTAGCCAGGCCCATCAGGTAATGCCCACCACCAGCAGCGTCATATCATCGAACTGCGCGGCATCGCCCTGGTATGCAGCCAGCGCCGCAAACGTCGCCGTGCAGAGCGCTTCGGGTGGGCCATCGGCGTAACGCAGAAACACTTCAGTCAGGCGTTCAAGCTCGAAGCGCTGACCATCGGGGCCAAATACATCGGTCAGGCCATCGGTATAGAGTGCCAGCCGATCGCCCTGGTGCAGTTGCACGCGCTCTTCCGAAAGCCGCATTTCAATGCTAGCGAAGCAGCCTAGCACTATCCCCTGGCCTTCGAGCCGGGTTGCGCTCCCCTGGCGCAAGAGCAGCGGGTAATCGTGCCCGGCGCGCGCAAAGGTTAGCTCGCGGGTTGTGCAGGCAAGAACACCATAAAACACCGTAACGAACATCTGCGGATCGCCCAGCTCACGCAGTAGCTGGTTCACACTCAGCAGCACCGCGCGCGGCGAGTGTTCGCGCCGGGCCTCAGCGAGCAGCAGGCTGCGCGTCAGCGCCATATATAGCGCCGCTGGCATGCTCTTGCCCGATACATCAGCGATCACAATGCCGATGTGGTCATCGTCGAGCCAAAACACATCGTACAAGTCGCCGCCAACCGCGCGCGCTGGTTGGTTGCGCGCGGCAAACGTATAGCCCGGCAGCTGAGGAAACACGCGCGGCAGCACGCTTTGCTGCACCTGGCGCGCCAGGGTCAGCTCGTGTTCCAGGCGCTCCTGACGCAACCGCGCATCGAGTAGCTCAGCCCGCTGAATCGCGAGCGCAGCCTGGTCGGCAAATGCGCTCACCAGCACAACCTCCGCCGGGGCGAAGCGCGCCTTCTGGGTGCTCTGGATGATCATGTGCCCCAGCACCTGGCCCTCGGCCACCAGCGCCACACGTAGGCCAGCGCGTAATACAAAGCCAGCAACATCGGCGTGCAGCGTAGGGATGCCAGGCGGCCAGCCCTGAAACGGGTATGGCGCTGGCGTGCCTTCATCGGCGATGCCAAGCTGGGCACGGGCGTGCAGCAGTTCCGGCTCCCAGCCATACACCGCCAGAATTTCGGCAAGCACCTCCGGCTGTGTCAGGTACAGAACAACCCGATCGGCACCGCACAGCTCGCCCGCGTGCTGGCACACCCGCCGCGCCAGGTCAGGCAGGTCGGTCGAGCGCGTCAGCGCCTGCCCGATATCTTGCAGCGAACGTAGGGCCGCCGTGCGCTGTTGCAGCACCTGGTGTGCGCTTTCTAGCTCAAGCAATTTGCGTTGCAATGCGCTATTCGCCTCGGCCAGTGCCTGCGTTTGGTGCGAAAGTAAGTGGTATGTACGGTAAAGCTGGGCAGCATCGTGGGCCAGCAGATCGTCGAGCGCAAGCACACCCGCGCGCACGAGCTGCCATAGGTAGGTTTCGCGCGCCAGCACGGTTGCGCCATTCGCGCCTGCGCGGTAAACATCGAACACGGCCACATCGCCCTGGCGGCCACGAAATTCGCAATGAACACAACCCGGCCCAGCCACAAATACCGGCGCAGCAGCAGCCTCGCCCACCAGCTCAACGATGCGCGCGGCCTGCTGCGTATCGGGCACGATTGGCTGGCGGCAGTGCGGGCAGAGCCGTGCCAGCCGCTCGACCGCCACCACCGCGCTCAGCAACCCAGATTGCGCCCGCGCCACGCCCAGATCAGCCAGATGCTGCCACACATCGGCCCCACGGCACACCGTGTCGAGCTGCGCAACGACACACAGCCCATGTTGCGCCGCGTGAAACACCGCCGCCGCATTCCCTGCATCCAGCCGATCAACAACGAGCAGATCGGGCTGTTGCGCAGCGGCCTGTTCAAGCAGTTCGCTATAGCCCTGTGCACCACGCACCAACAGTGTGCGCACACGCTGCTGTAAGCTGCGCGGCACCCGCACGGCCTCGCGGCTATCGGCCACCACCACCGCTTTGCGCTGCGGAACCTCAAGCAGCATCCCCACCAGCGCGCGAAATACCGTCAGCCGACCGCTCGGCAGCAGGTCGCTGCCTTGAGTCAGCGCACGCGGATCGAGGCCCGTCACCAGGATCACACCGCGCGGCGCAGCTACCAGCGCAGCAATACTCGCATCGAGCTGGGGTATGTGGTAAAAATCATCGAATTTCAGCATAGCGCCATTATACCAGCGGCATTACGCAGCCAGCATTTGCATTCCCTGCGCATTTTCTAGGAGTAGATAGTGCTATAGTATGGCTGGAACAAACGCAAAGAAACGGTAAAACCATGGTGGAACACAGCAGCTCGGAAGATGCACTCACAGCTAGCACAAACAATCCGCAGGCCGAATCGGAAATCGCACACTACCTCGATATGCGCAGGCAACGCAGACGCATATTCCCGCGCGCAGCAGTCGTTGGCATGGCCGCAGGCGTGGTAGCAGTACTCTTTCGCACTGCGCTGGTGGCAACCGATGACCTGCGCAATAGCCTGATCGCGTGGGCACAGCACATGCCAACCTGGGGCTGGCTTTTTCCCGTCGTGTTTAGCATGGCCGGGGCCAGTGCATCGGTTGCGCTCGTGCGGCGTTACGCCCCTGAAACAACTGGCAGCGGCATCCCGCACGTTAAAGCGGTGTTACAACGTTTCCGCACCTTACGCTGGCAGCGCGTACTCCCGGTAAAGTTCGTAGGTGGCGTATTAGCGATCGGCAGTGGCCTGGCGCTTGGGCGCGAAGGGCCAACCGTACAAATGGGAAGCGCGATTGCTGATGCAGTTGCCGGGTGGCTCGGCGCATCGCCGCGTGAGCGGCTCACGCTGATTGCAGCGGGTGCGGGCGCGGGCCTGGCGGCCGCATTTAATGCCCCGCTCTCGGGCCTGGTATTTGTGCTCGAAGAAGTTCAGCGCGATTTTCGCCCAGTGGTGTTTGGGGCAGCGTTTATTGCTGCGGCGCTGGCCGACGTGGTCACGCGCTTCGTAGCCGGGTCGGCCCCAGTGTTCGCTGTGCCATCGTACCCGGTACCGCCGCTCACGGCCCTACCGATCTTTGCACTGCTTGGGCTGGCAGCCGGTGTACTCGGCGTCGCATTCAACCAGAGCCTGCTGGCAGCATTAAACATATTCGCTCGAGTTCCGGCGCGCTGGTCACTATTCGTGGCAGCAACAGTAGGTGCAGGAGTGGGGCTAGTGGGCTGGTTTGCCCCCGATGCGATTGGCGGCGGGCATACACTTGCCGAAACGGTACTGAGCGGGCAAATGCTTCTCGCCACAATACCACTATGGTTCGCCCTGCGTTTTGTACTTACGGTCAGCAGTTATGGCACCTCGGCGCCGGGCGGAATTTTTGCGCCGCTGCTGGTGTTAGGTGCACTGCTGGGACTAGCGGTAGGCCAGCTCGCACACATGCTGGTACCAAGCGCTGCGCCAATTCCAGCCGCATTTGCGGTGGTGGGTATGGCGGCCTACTTCACCGCGATTGTGCGCGCCCCGCTCACCGGTGTGGTGCTCATCCTAGAAATGACGGGCAACTACGAACAAATGTTGCCATTGCTAGTTAGCTGCTTTTGCGCATATATCGCGGCAGAGCTACTCAAAAACCTGCCGATCTACGAAGCACTGCTTGAGCGCGACCTTATACGCCAGGGATTGCATCTGCACAACAGCGAACCCGTGGTGGTCGAGATGCTGATTGAGACAGGCGCACCATTCGCGGGCCGCGAAGTACGCGCGCTTGGTCTGCCGCCAGGCTGTGTTTTGGTACGCTGCATCAGCGATGGCCGTGAATGGGTGCCTACGGCGAGCACACGGCTGGCCCCACATATGCGCATCACTGCTGTCATCGCACCCGAAGCGATGAGCGGGCTTGCGCAATTGCGGATTGGCTGCCGTGCCGAGTAGCCTACAGCGACTGTTCAGGCAGGAATATCCTATGTCTCGGTATAGGCGCGCAGCCCAGCGATCAGCGCCTGCACCAGCAGGCGAAAGCTCGCCTCGCGATCGAGTGCCATGCCAAAACCACCCGCGCTTTCGAGCGTAGCAAAGCCGTGGGCAACGCTGCGCAGCCCGCGCACTGCGTGAATCGCCCCTTCTTCGCCCAGCCGGTAGGGCGCAAGCACCACCAGCACTACCGTAATCAGCTCCTGGCTCAGCGCCAGCAACTCGGCATCGTCGGGCGCGGGCGCACGCACCGAGGCGGCATATACGCCAGGATGTTCCAGCACATAGGCCCGATAGGCGTGCGCAATTGCCAGCACCGCGTCGTCTTCCGATTTCCCAATGGCCGCGCGACTCATACATTCGAGCAATTGCCGCACGCCCCGCCGCGCAAGCTCGCGGTGCAGCCCCGGCAGCCCATCGATATGGTTATATAACGAGGGCAGCCGCACCCCCAGCTGCGCCGCCACCTGCGCCAGCGTCAGCTGCTCCAGGCCGTGTGTATCGGCCAGCTGGGCGGCGACAGCCACCACCTGCTCCCGGTCAATTCGCGCACTACGCGCCATAGCCTTGCTCCTTGCTTAACAAACGCACTGCCTCGTCAATCGCCTTGTCGAGCGCTGCGCCCGGCTGCTCAAGCACCTCGCCGTGACCTACCGCCAGCCGCGCGGGTTGCAGCGCGCGTAGACGCTGCGCACTGGCAAGCGCCGTCGGCTTATGCCAGGTTGCCAGCGCCGGGAAGGGAAACAGCCAGCGCACCGTACCCGATACCGCCAGGCCTGCACGCGTCTGGAAGGCATCGCCCGCAAGCAGGGTGCCATCGCGCTCGTCGAACAGCGCAATATGGCCGGGGGTGTGGCCGGGCGCGGCAATCACCCGCAGCGCGCCAATATAGTCGCCATCTTGTACCAGCCGGGTAGGCTTGCTTGCAATTGTTTGGTACGCGCCGCGCAGCTTGCTCTGCGGCTCATCGGCATTCACACGCATATCGCCTGCCAGGAAGCGCGCATCGCGCGCCGAAACGATAAACTCAGCCTCGGGTAGCGCAGCGCGCAGCGCATCAACCGAGCCAAGGTGATCGCCATGCGCGTGCGTCAGCACAATCCGGCGGATGGGTAGCCCGCACGCCTGCGCTGCCGCCAGAATGCCTGGCGCGCTGCCAGGAATGCCCGTATCAACCAGGGTCAGGCCATCGCTGTCGCGCACCAGGTAGAAGTTCACTGGGAAGGCGCGCGGCAGGCGCGTGAGCTGTATAAGGTAAGCACCATAATTTAGGGTACGCATGGCATTGCCCTTTCATTCGATTGAGACGCGTTGCGAGCACAGCACGCAACGTTCAATAAACTAATATAATTATATTATAAACTAATATTATTAGTTTATCAAGTCCGTCTTTCGATCGATATGGGCAGCCTGCGCGGGCAAGGGCTAGAGGTAGGTTGAATGCAGTGTAGGTACACAAACAGGCGGGCGAATGGTGTAAGCCATTCGCCCGCCCAAGCTACGCAGAGCTTTACGGCTTGATCTTATGCTGCGGCACGCACCAGCAGTAGCGGCACATTGATCGAATGCAGCACCTTGTCGGCCACACTCCCCAGCGCCCAGCGCCGCAGCCCGCTCGCCCCGTGGGTCGCCATAATCACTAGGTCGACATTCCAGTCGATGGCCTCATCAACGATTGCCTCACCCGGCAGGCCGCTCACCGCCAGCGGGGTAACGGTGATATTACGCTGCTGTAAGACATCGGCATACGGGCCAAGCTCATCGTTCAGGCGCTGCCGCACGGTTTCAACCGCCTCGTCGTACTGTAGGTACGAGCCCATCACTTCGGGAGTTTGCAGGTAGGGCGGCGTCACTACCGTGAGCAGCATCAGCTCAGCCTTCGATTTGCTGGCGAGATCCACCGCCACCGGGATGGCCTGGCGTGCGCATTCCGAGCCATCGAGCGACAGCATAATGCGGCGAATTGTGCGCTCGGGCGAGAGCATGCGGTCGCTGCCGCGCACCAGCAGCATTGGGGTTTGCGTGATGTGCAGCACTTTATCGGCGATACTGCCCAGTGCCCAGCGGCGCAGGCCGCTATAGCCGTGGGTCGCCATTGCAATCAGGCGCGCGCCCAGGCGGTTTGCCGTCTCGGCGATCATCTCCGCCGGGTTACCCATCAGCACTTCGTAATTGGTCGTGATGCCAGCCGCCTGCAGCTTTTCGGCCTGATCCGCCAGGTAGTTCATGGCGTTCATGCGCAAAATTTCCCACGAGCTCTGGGTGTGTGCCGGGGCGACTGCCGTTGCCACCGGCTCGGCTGGCTCAGCGCGCGTGCTCATCGCCATCGCCAGCTCGCCCGCGCCGCGCGGGTCGTCGAACAGCAGGTGGTAGCGATCGGCATCGGTAACAACGTGCAGCAAATATACTTCGGACGACATGAGCGGTGCCAGCACCCGCACACTGGGCAGCACCTGCTCGGCGAGGGCCGAGCCGTCGAGTGGAACTAAAATCGGGTTCATGCCAACCTCCTTGTCGACATTACACATACTACTTGCAGCATACCATTGCAGGTGTGGCAAGGTGGAAATGTTCCGCGACACTCTGTAACGGAATCGCAACAGCCGCCCAACCGAGGTACGCCGTTGTTGTTCCGCTACCAGCCGGTGGTAAATCTTCCCGCTGGGCGCTGCGCAGCCGCCTATAGTAGGGATAGTTGACACACCAGGCGCAGCGCGTGCCAGCAGAACATTTCGCGACATATGGCGCTGCCTTTCAGTGACAATGAGGAGTAAGACCCATGGCACCGCATGAGATTGTTATTTTAGGCGGCGGGGTTGGCGGCACACTCACAGCCAATGTGCTGGCCCGCAAGCTTACCCGCCGCCGCGCACACGTAACCTTGATCGACCGCACCGGGCGGCATACCTTCCAGCCCGGCTGGCTGTATATTCCGTTCGGTGGCGAGCCGCCCGAGCAGCTCGAACGCGACGAGCGCCGCCTGCTCGATCGCCGGGTAACGCTGGCAATTGGCGATGTGGCGGCGATCAATCGCGCGACGCGGGTGATTGAAATGGCCGACGGAATGCACTTCCCCTACGACACGCTGGTGATCGCCACTGGCGCGCAGCTTGCGCCCGAGACGCTGCCGGGCTACGCCGAGGATGCGCACCATTTCTATAGCGCCGAAGCGGCCTTACGGCTACAGGCGGCGCTGCGCAACTTCAACGGCGGGCGCATTGTGGTTGGCGCAGCCTCGGCCCACTACAAATGCCCGCCCGCGCCGCTTGAGTTCGCCTTCTTACTGAACGACTACCTGCACCAGCGCGGCCTGCGCGACCGCAGCGAGATCATTTATGCGTCGCCGACGTCGCATGTCTTCCCAATCGAGAATGTGGCCGATTTTGTGATGCCGCTGCTCGAAGAGCGCGGTATTCGCACGCTGCTCGATTTTGCTGCCGCATCGGTCGACCCGCAGGCGCACACGCTCGCAACCAGCGACGGGCGCACGCTGCCCTACGACCTGCTGGTGCTGGTGCCACCGCACCAGGGCGCGCAGATTATGAGCGACGCCGGGCTGAGCAACGGGCACGGCTGGGTGCCAACCGACCACGAGACGCTGCAGTGCAAGACCGACCCGAATATCTATGTGATTGGCGATGCGAATGACCTGCCGGTGCTGAAGAGCGGCTCGGCGGCGCATTTCGAGGCCAAGGTGGTGGCAAACCGCATCGTGGCCGAGCTGCTGAACCGCCACGAGCTGCCGCGCTACACTGGCGAGGTGATGGCGTTCATCGAAACCGGCCAGGGCCAGGCCAGCCAGATTGTGCTGGATTACGCGCACCCGCCGCAGCCGCCCGCGCCCAGCCAGCTATACCACTATGAGAAGACGCTGTTCAATAAGTTTTACTGGTACCTGGTGCCGAGCGGCGCGGTGTAACGAAGGGCGAAGGATGAAGGGCGAAGGATGAAGGGCGAAGGATGAGGGATGAAATAGCGCGCCGCGCGCATTCATAATCCTGAACTCAGCGAAGCATCTCCCGGCAGTGGGCTGGCGAGGTGCTTCGCGGCGTTATGAACGCTTGCCCCAAGCAGGTGAGGTGAACCGTAGGCCGCGTGAATGCGGTTATGTCATTCTGCCACTTGACAAGCGCCGCCGCTGTGTGCGATGCTTGCTGCAACACCGCCCAACTCGCCCGAGGAATGTATGGCGCTCGACCACGACGACCAGAACGACCGCCCCAGGTTTCACCAGCCGAACTGGGCGGTAGGCGGCGATGCCTACAATGTTGCTGGTAGCGTCACGAATAACTATTACTCGCCCGCCACCGCGCCGCTCAGCGCGCAGCAGCAGCGCGACCGGCGCACTATGCTCGCCAAGGTGCGGGCGATCTGGATCGACGGGCTGCTCGACCAGTCGCTGGCGCAGGCACTGCGGATTGAGCTGGGCCTGACCACGCAGCCCGGCGCGGTTGATCTGGCGCTGCCGAAGCTGGTGCAGGAGCTGAACCAACCGGCGCGCGAATTGCCCGCTGGCACGCCGATCAGCGCGGTGTTTGGGCAGGTGGGCGGCGCGCTGCTGATATTGGGCGCACCCGGCGCGGGCAAAACCACGCTGCTGCTTGAGCTAGCCCGCGACCTGCTGGCGCGCGCCGAGGCCGACGACGCGCATCCCATCCCAGTGGTGTTCAACCTTTCGACATGGGCAATCAGCCAGCCGCCGCTGGATGTCTGGCTGGTGGATGAGCTGGATCTGCGCTATGCCGTACCAAGGCAGACCGCCCAACAGTGGATTGCAGCCGACGCGGTGCTGCCGCTGCTGGATGGGCTGGACGAAGTGGCCGCCGCGCAGCGCAACGATTGCGTGGTGGCAATAAACCAGTACCACAACGAGCAGGGCTTTGTGCCGCTGGCGGTGTGCAGCCGCGCCGGTGAATATAGCGAGCTGGACTATAAGCTACGCCTACACAGCGCCGTACTGGTACAGCAGCTCACACCAGAACAGGTGGCGGCCTACCTACAGCAGGGCGGCGACCAGCTGGCGGGGTTGCGCGCCGCGCTGGACAGCGATAAAGCGCTGGCCGAGCTGCTGGACACACCGCTGATGCTGAGCATTGCCGCGCTGGCCTACGCCGGTGCGCCCGCCGCCGCGCTGGCGGCAGCCACGCCCGAGCAACAGCGTCAGCAGCTCTTCGATGCCTATATTACGGCGATGTACCGGCGGCGCGGCGCGCAGCCCGCCTACCCAGCCGAACGCACCACGCGCTGGCTGGCCTGGCTGGCCGCGCAGCTGGTAGCGCACAGCCAGACGGTGTACTATATTGAGCGCATGCAGCCGGACTGGTTGCCCACCCGCCAGCGCCGCCGCTACTGGCTGATGGTGCGTATGCTCTTCGGGCTGCTCTTCGGGCTGCTCTTCGGGCTGCTCTTCGGGCTGCTCTTCGGGCTGCTCTTCGGGCTGCTCGGCGGGCTGCTCGGCGGGCTGCTCGGCGGGCTGCTCGGCGGGCTGCTCGGCGGGCAAGAGCGCATCGAATTAACCGAGACGCTGCGCTGGTCATGGTCGCGTACGCTGCTCGGCGGGCTGAGCGTCGGGCTGCTCTTCGGGCTGCTCTTCGGGCTGCTCGGCGGGCTGCTCGGCGGGCTGCTCGGCGGGCTGCTCGGCGGGCTGCTCGGCGGGCTGCTCTTCGGGCTGCTCTTCGGGCTGCTCTTCGGGCTGAGCAGCAGCGAGATCGAGCTGCGCACGCAGCCCAACCAGGGCATTCGCCGCTCGGCACGCAACGGGCTGAGCAGCGGGCTGAGCGTCGGGCTGCTCTTCGGGCTGCTCTTCGGGCTGCTCGGCGGGCTGCTCGGCGGGCTGCTCGGCGGGCTGCTCTTCGGGCTGCTCTTCGGGCTACAATATGGCGGCAACGCCGTGCTACAGCACTATATGCTGCGCTGGCTGCTGGCGCGCAATGGCGGCCTGCCTTTCCGCGATCGGCAGCTCATCCCCTTCCTGGATTACTGCGCCGGGCGCATCTTCCTGCGCAAGGTCGGCGGCGGCTACATCTTCGTTCACCGCCTGCTTATGGAGCACTTCGCGCGGATGGATGCGTAAGACCTGCCTGGTGCGGTGCACATCAGACAGGTCGCATATTCCGCTATTCCGCTGGCTTCCAGGCCGTCACACTGCTGCTGGTGAAGCGGCCAACCAGCTCGTCAACTACCGCGGCAGGCAGGACCGCGAGCGTGTCCGGCGCGTAGGCGAGCATATCTACGGCAGTGTAGCGCTGCCGGATATCAATCTCCACCCGCGCGAACCCCGCGTCGGCGAGCAAGCGGCGGTACTGCGCGCTCGTGAGCGCGCCCGCGATGCAGCCCGCCCAGTTGAGCGCCGCCCGAATCTGGATTTCGCTCACCGGTAGCCCATCCAGATCGCCGTCCACCACAATGTCTGAAACCGCCAGCCGCCCGCCCGGGCGCAGCACCCGGAACGCCTCGCACAGCACCTCGCCTTTGTCGGGAGACAAATTGATAACGCAATTGGAAATGATGACATCGACTGAGGCATCGGGCAGGGGAATGCGCTCGATGTCGCCCTTGAGAAATTCGACATTTGATGCCCCGGCTTTCGCCGCGTTGCGCCGCGCAACCGCCAGCATCTCGTCCGTCATATCCAGCCCATAAACATAGCCCGTCGGCCCGACGCGCCGGGCCGCAAGCAGCACATCAAGGCCACCGCCCGAGCCAAGATCGAGCACAACTTCGCCGGGGGTAAGGCTCGCAAGCGCAATCGGGTTGCCGCAGCCAAACGATGTGGTATTGACATCAGTCGGCAGTGCTGCCAGTGCGTCGGCACCATACAGCGCCACCTCGGTCGGCGTATCACAGCAGATCCCACTGCTACTCGCGTTGCAGCACGCGCTGGCCGACTGGATGCGACTTCCATAGTGCTCGCGCAGCATCTCCTTCAGGGCGTTCGGGTCCTGGGTTGCCTGAGTCATGGGGTACCTCCTTACATTGATGTCGGTCGATATAAAACAAACCAGGAATTCAGCTGGGCATTCTGCCCGCGCTGTATTGACTTACTTCGATATATACGGCAAAAAAAGAAACGCTTGAAGAAGTATAGCAGGCATATTGAAGCGTGTCAATATGCCTGCGGCACCGGCCATATAGGCAGCTCGCACCTGTCTTCCTGGGGCAGATGCGAGCTGCCTGCGCCCCGTCCGCATTGCCCGGAGCCTTCCAGCCGGATGAGGCAGCCGCTAGCCGTGCTGGTGCGGCGGCTCGTCGTGCTGCGGCTCGCGATGCAGATCGCGATAAAGCCGCGTGCCACTGGGCCGCCCACGGAACTTATCAGTTGGAACTGTAACTTCCTTCCACACCGCCGTAATTTCATCGGCGCAGATCACCACCAGGTCGTCGGGTTCGGCCAGGCTCAGCGCGTAGCGCACTGCCTCAAGCTCGTTCAGCACCGTAATCATGCGGTCGGGCGGCATGCCCGCCGCGCGCGCGGCATCGTGCAGTAGCTCGGCAATTGTGCCCTCGGCCCGCCCGCGCCGGTCGTTATCTTCCTTAATCACCAGCAGGTCGAAGAATTTGCCCGCAATCTGCCCAAACTCACGAATATCCTGGTCGCGCCGGTCGCCGGGTGCAGCTACCACGCCAATCGTGCGGCGGTAGTTCGGGCGCAGGCGGCTCACCAGGTCGCCTAGCGCGGCGATCGCCGCCGGGTTGTGCGCGTAATCCACAATCACGCGGAAGGCATATTCATCGAACACGTTCAGGCGACCAGGCGTGAGGTAGAAGCTGGTGGCGAAGGTGCGCAGGCCCTGGCGAATATTTTCGACCGATACCCCGCGCGCATAGCAGATCGCGGCAGCAGCCAGCGCGTTCGCCACATTATGCAGCGCCTTACCTTCCAGCGTCGCCGGGATGAGGTGCGTCCACAGCAGTGGAATATACTGCTCGGCGTCGTAGATCGCCAGCATCTCGCCGCGCACGCCGGGCTGCAATACCACCGCCGTGCCGCCCTGCTGAATATGATCCTTCACCAGCTGGCTGGCACCCTCGCCGCCGTGCATGCTGAAGTAGACGATCTTGCCCTCGGCGTGCGCGGCCATTGCGGCCACCCGCTCGTCGTCGGCGTTCAGCACGGAAGCGCCATCCTCGCGCACGATCTCAACCAGCAGCTGCTTGACCTCGGCCAGCTGTTCGAGCGTATCGACGCCGCGCAGCCCCAGGTGATCAGATGACACATTCAGCACCGCGCCCACGTCGCAGCGGTCGAAACCCAGGCCCTCGCGCAGAATGCCGCCGCGCGCCGTCTCAAGCACCGCTGAATCGACGGTCGGGTCTTTCAGCACCACGCGCGCGCTCCACGGGCCAGTCATGTCGCCCTTCATATACAGCTGCCCGTCGATATAAATGCCGTCGGTGGTGGTCAGGCCCACGCGTTCGCCGTTCATCTTAAGGATGTGGGCGACCATACGCGCGGTGGTGGTTTTGCCGTTGGTGCCGGTGAGCGCCACTAGCGGGATGCGCGCGGGCGTGCGTGGCGGGAACAGCATGTCGATTACCGGCTTGGCGACATTGCGCGCCTGGCCTTCGCTGGGCTGCAAGTGCATACGGAAACCGGGGCCGGCGTTCACTTCAACAATGCCGCCGCCCACCTCACGTAGCGGCTGGGTAATGTCCGGCGTGATGATGTCGATGCCCGCGATGTCGAGGCCAATCACCAGCGCGGCGCGGCGGGCGATCTCGCGCGTTTCGTAGTGAATTTCGGTCGTACGATCGATCGCGGTGCCGCCCGTCGAAAGGTTGGCGGTCGAAGCCAGGTAGAACGTCTCGCCCGCAGGCAACACCGTGCTCAGTGAGTAGCCCGCACGCTGTAGCAGTAGCTCAGACTGGTGGTTAATCTTAATACGGGTGAGCACTTTTTCGTGGCCAATGCCACGGCGCGGGTCGCGGTTAACGATCTCAATCAGCTCGGCAATGGTGTGCGTGCCGTCGCCGACCACATGCGCCGGTACGCGCTCGGCCACTGCCACAACCTTGCCGTCAATTACCAGCACGCGGTAGTCTTTGCCTTCCAAAAACGTCTCAACCAACACCGAGCTTGTGTATTCGTTCGCCGCCTCGAAGCCACGCCGCACCTCTTCCGCTGTGGTCAGGCGAATAGACACGCCGCGCCCATGGCTCACATCGAGCGGCTTGGTCACCACCGGGTAGCCGATCGACTCGGCGATCTCAACCGCCTGCTCGGCACTGCGGGCAACGCGGTGGCGCGGCGTGGGGATGCCAACATCGGAAAGCAGCTTAATCGTCAGCTCTTTGTCGCTGGCGGTTTCGACCGCAATATTGCTGGTTTTGCCAGTTACCGAGGCACGGATGCGCTGCTGGTATTTGCCCCAGCCAATCTGCACCAGACTCTGGGTATCGAGGCGAATGGCCGGGATGCCGCGCCTCCGCGCCTCTTCCACCAGCGAGGCGGTGGTAGGGCCAAGCGCAATTTCCTGAGCGCGCTCAATCAGCTGCTCTAGCGCGTGGGTAAAATCGAAATCGGCCTGCTCATCGACTGACATGGCGCTGGAGTATTCGGTGGGCAGCAGGCTGCGCACCAGGTCGATCGCTAGCTCGCCCGCTTCTAGCCCAACCTGCTCTTCGGTGAACGAGTAGATGACGTAGTACACCCCGGGGCGACCCGCTACCGAGCGAGTTTTGCCATATGTTACTGGCGTACCGGCCAGGCATTGAATTTCAATTGCAACATGTTCAACGACGTGACCCAGCCAGGTGCCATGCGAACCATCGTCGTTCGTTTCGGTCAGGCGGCGCACAAACCCGCCCGGCTGGCCGTAGGAACAACCATGTTCCCGCAACGTGGGCATAAGTGCCAGCAGCCGCTCGTTGAATTCGGGAATAATCCCCGAGGGATACTGCTCCAGATCTTCTAGATCAACCGTCAGACGAATGACCGGGCGGTAACCATACGGACTGGGGCCGCGATACACTCGCGTTTCAAGCACGCGCATATTCTTCTCCTTTGGGGGCGGATCTAGCGGCGATTGTACCATACTTAGTTTTGTTCGTAAGATTCAACCACAAGGCCCGAGCACTAAAAATAGCGCTTTTCTGCGTTCAATGAGTAGAAGCCGGTTTATAGCCTGGCCCACCATCCTCGATGAGCGTAGGAGAGCACCTATGTCTGCCGATGATACAGAGCTAAAGGCAACCCTCGATCGGCTGCAGCACACCGATTTCGCCCTGCCGAATGCCCAGGGCGTTGCGCTCGATTGCGACCTTGTGATGAAGGGCGGCATTACCAGCGGTGTAGTGTACCCGCTGGCGGTGCTGAACCTGGCGCAGCGCTATCGCTTCCACTCAATTGGCGGCACCTCAGCGGGCGCAATTGCGGCCTCCGTCACCGCCGCCGCCGAATATGGGCGCGAGAATGGTGGCTTCAACCGGCTGGTTGATGTCGTGCATACGCTGAACAAAGATGGCTTTTTAGCGAACGTCTTTCAGCCGTCAGCCGAGCTGCGCCCACTGATGCAGCTGATCTTTCTCGTACTCGATTTCAAGCGCCACATAAAAACCCAGACCGACTTTATTCCTTCGCGGTTGAATCTCACCGGCGGCGTGCTGAAGTTCCTATGGGCGCTGACGCTGGCCCCGGCCAAGCTACCAACGCTGGTTGGCGGCTTGATTGGCGCAGCGCTGGCAGCACTTGGCGCGAGCGGCTGGATCGTCGCGGCACTACAGGCGGGCGCAGCGGGAAAAGCCCTCTGGCAATTCCTCTGGGGCATCCTGATCATCATCCTCTGCGGCTGGCTCGGCAGCCTGCTGGGCACGCTCGTGCAGCTGCTGCGCACCGAACTACCCAGCAATGATTACGGTCTCTGCCGTGGTCAGCCGGTGCCCGACCATGCGCGCCACCGGCTGGTATCGGCGCAGGGCGAAGACAGCCCAGCCCTTACCAAGTGGCTCGCCGAAACCATCGACACGCTGGCGAATATGCCCGCCAAGCAACCACTTACGTTCGGCCTGCTAGGTGCCAAAAAAGTGAAGCGGCCGGGTAGCAACGAATATATCGAGCAGCCCATTCGACTCAACACCGTTACCACTAACCTCAGCCAGGGCCAGCCCTATATCATGCCCTTCACCAACCGGCAATTCATGTTCAGTGAAGAAGAATTTCGCGATTTCTTCCCCGGGCCGGTCGTCGATTATATGGTGCAGCACGCCTACCAGCCGCAGCATTTCGCGATGCCCGCCACAATCGTCGATGCGCGCGGGCGCACGCACACCCTGCGCTTCTTACCCGAAAGCGAGCACTTGCCAGTCATTGTTGGCGTGCGCATGAGCCTGAGCTTCCCAATACTCATGAGTGCCGTGCCACTGTGGACGATTAGCCGCGACGTATTCAGTACGCCGGAATTTCGGCAGCGCACGCCGGGCAGTAGGTTTGCGCTCAGGGCCGAATATGTCCGACGCAACTGGTTCAGCGATGGCGGTATTTGCAGTAACTTCCCGATTCACTTCTACGATCAGCTGCTGCCGCCCTACCCCACGTTTGGCATTAACTTGGGGCAGCTTACGATTAACACCAACCCGAAAAAACGTGCTGCGGGTAAGCTGCCTGGCATCGATTTTCAGTGGGAAGAACTTACGCAGCCCGATACCAGCCAGGATTATTCAACCGCGCCCGAGGCGCATGTGCCCGAAGCGAATGTCAACTTACCGTCGGCTTACCCACACGATCGCCCCGGCCCGCTGTGGGAAGAGATCGATGCCTCGCTGCCCGGTTTCTTAAACGCGATTATCAACACCGGCCTGTTCTACCGCGACATTGTGCAAACGCGCCTGCCCAGCTACTACGACCGGATTGTGACAATTTATTTGAACGACCGCGAGGGCGGTATCAACCTTGATATGCCGCCCGAAACCATTGCGAAGATCGCGCAACAAGGGTATAAAGCCGCCGACGAGATCATCAACAAGTTTAACTTCGAGCATCATCAGTGGGTGCGGATGCGCCTCATGCTCGGCAAGCTTGAACACGAGCTTATTGATCTGCACGACCCGCTCTTTCCGCAGAAGCCGGTTGTGAACCAGCAGCGGCTAGTCGCACTGGTGAACGATATTACGACCTTCCTTACTGAGAATGGCATCACCCAGAATAGTGTACAGCGGGTGCTGCAAGCCCAGCAGCAAGCCTATGCGCAGCCCGCCACGCGCTACCCCTATGCCCGCGATGATGCCTGGATTCAGGCGGTGCTGCCACAGCTGTATGTGTTCCTGCTTATGATTCAGCAGTGGGGTAGCGCCGAGCGCGCCCAGCTCCAGCTCGATGCGCTGGACGAAACGCGCGCCGAGCTGAGCAAGCGCGAAGACCATATCCGCCTGCGGGTAACGCCCGAGCTGTAGCGACCCCAGAGCCGCATATGGAAGGGCTATCGTTGGCTTGGCTGTGGGTTGGGCTGGCACTCGGGCTGACACTAACGATCGGCATTGGGTGGCAGTTTCGGCGCTACGCGCTTGCGTCGCCTGCCACGCCGCAGGGCATTCTCGACCTTGAGCTGGCAGGCAATTGGCAGCAGGCTGGCGCAGTGCTGAACGGGCTGGCAGCCATAGACAGGCCCCTGGTAGTACATAGTACGGCCCAACCTTCAGCTCGATACAGATAGGACTTTCGCTTACTCAAGCAAATTCTTCATTTTCTTGGTCATTATTGCGCGGAGCGCAAAAATGACCAAGAAAAGAGAAAAAGTACCGTGCTGCCGCAGGCACATAAACACGTAAGCGAAGAGCCTAATACCTACTTTTGCGCGCAATTCGGCAGTAGGGAATATCAGTGTAGAGCCAGCCTGTGCTATCATAAGGTGCACAGTAAGAAGGAGCTACCATGACCGAGATAATTGCCGAGCGCACGCGCGCCGATCAAGCCCACCTGATTCATCCGCTGCACCACCCCAGCGCGCACCAAACCCCCAAAATCTGGGTTTCGGGCCAGGGCGCGCTGGTGCGCGATGCCGAAGGCCAGGACTATATCGACGGCCTGAGCGGGCTATGGAATGTACACATTGGCCATGGGCGGCACGAGCTGGCACAGGCCGCCTACGACCAGATGAACATCCTGGCGTATAACTCGTCGTATGCAGGCTCAACCAACCTGCCTGCGATTGCCCTCGCCGAAAAGCTCAGCGCGCTCACCTACCCGTCAATTAATACCTTCTTCTTCACCAGCGGCGGGGCCGAAGCCAGCGAAAGCTCGTTCAAAACCGCGCGTTTCTATTGGAAGGCGCTGGGTAAGCCCAACAAAACCAAAATCATTGCGCGCACACGTGCCTACCACGGCGTAACGCTCGCGGCCATGAGCGCAACTGGCCTAGCAAACTTCTGGCCCATGTTCGAGCCGCGCGTGCCGGGCTTTTTGCACATTGAGTCACCATATCCCTACCGCTTTGCCAACCCAACCCCCGAGCTAAGCGACGGCGTAGCAGCGGCGAACCTGCTGGAAGAAGCAATTCTGCGCGAATGTGCCGACACCGTGGCAGCGTTCATTGCCGAGCCAGTGCAAGGCGCGGGCGGCGTGATTGTGCCACAAGATGATTATTTTGCACGCATCCGCGAGATTTGTGATAAGTACGAGGTACTACTAATTTCCGATGAAGTCATTACTGGCTTTGGCCGCACTGGGCGCTGGTTTGGATTGGAACGCTATGGCATCGAGCCGGACATTATCCAGTTCGCCAAGGGCATTACCAGCGGCTACATCCCCCTCGGCGGCATCGGCGTCTCGGACACCATCCGCGACGTGATGAATAGCGTGCCGCCTGCCCAACGCTGGATGCACGCCTTTACCTACTCCGGCCATCCAACCTGCGCGGCGGTTGCGCTGCGCAATATTGCAATCATCGAAGACGAGCAGCTCGTAGAGCGGGCGGCAGAAGTAGGCGGACGTTTCCAGGAACGGCTGCGAACGCTGGCAAGCCACCCACACGTTGGCGATGTGCGCGGCATCGGCATGATTGCAGCGGTAGAAGTGGTAGCCGATAAAGCGAGCAAGCAGCTCTTCGCGCCCACTGCTGGTGTGACGCAAAAGCTTGTGGATGCAATGCTTGAGCGCGGCCTGTTTACGCGCGTGGTACTCGATGCGGTGTGCCTTGCGCCGCCGCTAGTTACCACCGAGGCGCAGCTCGATGCAATTGTAGAAGCGGTTGGGAGCGCGATCGATAGTGTCGTAACCAAGGTGGCAAGCTAAGCTCGGTTCAGCGTAGTTGCTGTAGAGTGAAGCGCACTGGCTCCTAGCGCATACGCAAGGCAAGCGCCAGTGCGCTTTTCGCAAGGTTTGTGCTTGCAGGCACCTGATGAAGTGTGCGCGGTGTGCCCAGTCGCCCATCGAGCAGCGCCATACCACGCTTCTTTTTGCCCAATGGCTCGTGGACAAGCGCGAACCGCGCCTGCAACTGTTCGAGCAGCGCCGCCAGGTTAGCATAGTGTCCATCGCCTACCAGCTCAACCTCTAGCTCGCGAAAATCGAGCTCGCGCCCGCCAGCGTGGATCGTACCCTGATCGAGGCTCAGCTCGGCAACAATGGTGGTGCCAAGCATGGCATAGATAAACTGGCGCTGGGTGTAAATAGTAAGCAAAGGAAGCAGCACTGCATCGCCGAGCAAGCCAAGCGCACGCTCGCGGGCCGGGCTAGCAGGCCAATCATGCGGGTGAATCCCGTCAGTCAGTTCCACTTCCCATTCTTCGTTGCGGCGCAGCTTCGCCGGGCCACCCAGCGAATGCTTCACGGTAGCGATGCGCCGCTTACCGGTATCGCGCACACGCAAGCTGTAGCGCCGCTGGTGCAGCTGGCGATCAGGGGTATCGAAATAGGTATTCTGCTGATATTCGATGCCAGGAGTAGAAATGCAGGTAAACGCGCCGAGGGATGAGGTTTGGAGTAATTCGCTAAAGGTTGTATCGTCAGCAATCTTGAATTTTGCTTCTATTTCCATATAAACCGATTGGCTCCACTGCGTTGCTTCATCGTTTGGTGAGAGCGTTGCTCAAGCTTCACGCCCTGGTATCATACCATGCCACGCTTGCTATGCAGCACTCGTGCAGATAACATTCTCTTCATATATATTTTGTGTTCAAAAATATATTCCTACGTATAGAACTGGCCTGTACTTCAAGCCCAATAGATAAACCAGAACGCCCAGAGTCGCGTCTATCAGCGAGACTGCTATGATTAAGCTTGTTGCACTATTTAGCCACCCCCACGATCGGCGCGCCTTCGACAAGCATATTGACGAGGTATTGCTGCCGCTCGTGCGCCGCGTGCCCGGCATCGTGCGGGTTGAGCTTGCGCGGGTCACTGGCGGGCCGCGTGGCGAATCACCGTATCACATGATGTTAGAGCTATACTGGAATAGTGGCGCCGAGATGCAGGCCAGTATGGCAACTACCGAAATGCGCGAAGTCGGGCACGATGCCCGCGTGTTTGCTGGGCATCTGCTTTCGATGCATGTGGCCGAAGTTGTGTCGCAGGCTACAAGCGAGAGTGGTAGCTGGGGATGAGCAGCGTAATGCCAGGGCCTGCGTAAGTAGCCCAGCGGGCAGCAGAAAACAAACAAACGGCTGTTTTCACAACCGTTTGTTCGCGAGCCATCGGGGCTGAATGCAGGTTATTTCAATCCGCTATTGATTGAGCTAAACACCTGGCTCACTTTCCCCCCCAATACGGTTAAGATACCGATCACAACAATTGCAATGAGCACCAGAATTAAAGCGTATTCGACCAGGCCCTGTCCTTCTTCCTTCGTAAAAAAGCTGCGTAGCATTGAGAACGGCCTTCTTTCCTGTTACATAGTGTAATGCCAACACTTTTAGGCAATCACAACATTAGCTGATTAGTCAACATCTCTTCTGTACTTTTGGGGGCGCTCCTCGGCAACGGCAGCTGCCGGACAGCGATTAGGGTGTCATGGACAGATACACTTTTCCGGTCTCCCATTCATCGCTGGTTTCCATG